>Ga0207643_10000091_pt1 | contig 60871 bp, 59 predicted proteins | sample KBSMisM62_FD_184313 | JGI IMG/M metagenome (GOLD analysis project Ga0207643, IMG submission 184313) | Miscanthus rhizosphere microbial communities from Kellogg Biological Station, Michigan, USA - KBS Miscanthus M6-2 (SPAdes) (version 2) | ecosystem: Host-associated > Plants > Roots >... | reverse complement strand
AGCGGCCAGAAGGATCTTGACACCGCGTTGAAGGACATCGAGAGCAGCTGGCCGAGCTGACGTCCCGGCCCGGGGAGGCGCACGCAACCACGCGCCTCCCCCGGGCGGGCGCACCGGCTTCTCCGGGAAAGGAGCGGGTCAGTGATCAAGGTGATCAACGCGCTGCTGGCGATCATCGGCGGTGTCGCCGGCATCCTCGTGCTCTATTGGGTGCTCAACTTCCTGGCCGAGCGGCTGCCGGGGAAGTGGGAGGGGCGGCTGAAGCCGTACTTCTATATCCTCCCGGCGCTGGCCGCGATCGGCCTGTTCCTCATCTACCCGGCGATCCAGACGATCGTCTACAGCTTCGCGAACCCGACCAGCACCAAGTGGGTCGGGCTGAAGAACTACACCGACCTGCTGACCACGAAGGACTTCCAGATCACGCTGGTCAACACGCTGCTCTGGATCATCATCGTGCCGACCCTCGTGGTCGTGCTCGGCTTGGCCGTGGCGGTGCTCGCCGACCGGCTCAGCTCCGGCGGCGAAAGGCTGTCGAAGACGCTGATCTTCCTGCCGATGGCGATCAGCGGCGTGGCGATGGCCGCGATCTGGCGCTTCGTCTACGAGGTGCGGCCGGCGGGCACGACCCAGATCGGCCTGCAGAACGCGGTCTGGACGGGGCTGGGCGGAAGCCCGGTCGCCTGGCTGCAGGAGGACACGTTCAAGCTCAACACGTTCTTCCTCATGATCATCCTGGTCTGGGGTCAGACCGGGTTCGCCATGGTGCTGCTGTCCGCGGCGATCAAGGGGGTGCCGGAGGACACGCTGGAGGCGGCCCGGATCGACGGGGCGAACGAGCGGCAGACCTTCTTCCGGGTGGTCGTCCCGCAGATCTGGGGAACGGTCATCACGGTCTTCATCACCGTGCTGATCGGTGTCATGAAGATCTTCGACGTCGTCTACGTCATGACGGGCGGCAACTTCAACACCAACGTGATCGCGGTCAGCTTCTTCAATCAGCTGATCACCAACGGTGACGCCGGCAAGGCGGCGGCCATCGTGGTCATGCTCATGATCGCGGTGATCCCGGTCATGATCTACCAGGTCCGCCACTTCCGGGCCGAGGAGGCGTCGCGATGACAAGCACCGGCACCGTACAGCCCGGCGGCCCGACCGCCACCGAACAACGCCGCCTCGGTCGCGCCTTCCCGCGTGCAGGCACGGCCGCACCCGGGCGCCGGGGAGGCTGGTTCGCCTGGATCACCCTGGGCGTCGTCTGCTTCCTCTGGCTCGTCCCGTCCATCGGTCTGCTGATCACGTCGTTCCGCACCGCGGAGGCGGCGTTGACGACCGGCTGGTGGACCGTGATCCTCCATCCGTTCCAGGACTGGACGATCAGCAACTACACCGAGGTGCTGAACTCGGGCGGCCGCAACGCGTTCGTCAACAGCCTGGTGGTCAGTCTGCCGGCGACGATCATCCCGATCTTCATCGCGGCGTTCGCGGCCTACGCGTTCACCTTCATGGAGTTCCCCGGGCGGGACTTCTTCTTCATCCTCATCGTGGGTCTGCTGGTGGTGCCCCTGCAGGTGGCGCTGGTGCCGCTGCTGAAGATCTACGGCAACATCGGCCTGCAGGGCACCTTCGCCTCGGTCTGGCTGGCACACGCGGCCTTCGGCCTGCCGCTGGCGATCTTCATCCTGCGTGGCTACATGACGACCTTGCCTCGTGGCGTGATCGAGTCGGCGAAGATCGACGGGGCGTCGCACTACCAGACGTTCTGGCGGCTCATCGTGCCGATGTCGGTGCCCGCGCTGGCCTCGTTCGCGATCTTCCAGTTCCTGTGGACCTGGAACGACCTGCTGGTGGCGCTCATCTTCCTCGGCCCGGGGGAGAAGGAGGTGCTCACCGTCGCGGTCGCCGGCCTGGTCGGCGCGCAGCAGCAGGGCTGGCAGCTGATCACCGCGGGTGCCTTCATCTCGATGGTGGTCCCGCTGCTGGTCTTCCTGGGGTTGCAGCGATACTTCGTCCGCGGGCTCACCGCGGGCGCGGTCAAGGGCTGAGCCTTCGCGGTGGACCTGCTCTCGTCGGGTCCGGAACGGCCGCCGCCACGGGCGTCCCGCGTCTGGCGGCGGCGGAGCGTGCGGGTGGCGGCGGTCGTCCTGGTGGCGGCCGCCGCCCTCCTGCTGTTGCGGTCCGCTGTTGACACCTCGCCATCCGGCCTGGGCCGTTCCACAGTGGACGACCCGGGTTCGACGGTCTCGCTGCCGCCGCGGCGGACCCCGCCCTACGACCGGCTGCCGGGGCGCACGCCGATCCCGGCGCCGGCGCAGACCGGTGACGGGGTGTCCGGCCCGCTGCCGGCGATCGGCGGCCCCGACAAGCGCGCGGCCGGCGCGGCCGTCGAGCTCGTGCTCGGCCGCTACTGCCTCGCGCCGGCGGGCTACACGTTCACCCTCGACCCGGACCACGACGGCAACCGCGCTGACTACCACCACGTCGACGTGCTGGTGTTCCGGCTCGACAGCAGCGGGTCCGGGCCGGCCCTGCGGCTGATCCTGGACTGGGCGGGGCGGTCGTACCGCTGGATCGGCTTCCTCAACCTGCTCGACGGCTGCTGAGCCGGGCGCCGCTCAGCGCGGCAGCCAGCTGACGCCCTTCAGGCCCTGCCACGAGCAGTAGCCCGCGCCGCCGAAGCCGACGATCAGCCCGATCAGGGTGAGCGCGGTGTATCGGCCCTGGGCGTTGGAGGTGAGGACGCACGCCAGCGCGATCGCCAGGAACAGCAGGGTGAGCAGGCCCCAGCGCATGCTGCGCTTGCGCGGCTCGGCCATGCCGGCAGCGTACCCGTGGCGGCGGTCGGCCCGGTCGGGGATGCTCGGGGCGAGGGCCCGGGGCGAGGAGGTGGCGTGGACCTGCTGAGCTCCGGACAGCAACGGCCGCCGGAACCGCCGCCGCGCCCGTGGCTGGCCGGCGCCCGGCGGCTCTGGCGCCGCCGCGGCACCCGGGCCGCCGCCGTCGTGCTCGTCGTGGCCGCGGCGCTGGCGCTGCTGCAGGTGACGGTGCGACCGGAGCGGCGATCGGCCGAGCGGGCGGCCGGCCCGTCGCCCACCCAGCTGCCGACCCCGCCGTTCGACCACCGGCCGGGGCGGACGCCGATCCCGGCCCCGGTGCAGACCGGGGACCGGCTGTCCGGGTCGCTGCCGGTCACCGGGCCGCCGGGCCGGGACGCGGCCGGCCGCGCCGCCGGGCTGGTGCTCGGCCGATACTGCTCCGACCTGAGCCGGTACGCGTTCACCGTCGAGCCGTACGCCGACGACCGGTCGATCGACTTCCAGCACGTCCAGGTCGTGGTCGTCGACCGGGTGCTCACCGACTCCGGGACGGACATGGAGCTGACGTTGGACTGGGACGGCACCGCGTACCACTGGTTCGGGCCGCTCACGCTGGTCAACGGCTGCTAGCTAGGTGGGGCCAGGTAGGGCGCGGCGGCCGCGGCCGGCCCGGGGCGGCGGGTTAGGCTCGCGGCCATGTCCGCGATCGAGCCGCTGGGAGTCCGGGCGATCGCCTGGACGCACTTCGAGTCGCCGCCGGAGGTGCCCTGGAGCACCGACGCGACCGGCGGCGAGGCGCTCGCCGAGTTCGCCGGCCGGGCCTGCTACCAGTCCTGGTCCAAGCCCAACCCGCGGACCGCGACCAACGCCGGCTACCTGCGGCACATCCTCGAGGTCGGGCACCTGTCCGTGCTGGAGCACGGCAGCGTGACCTTCTACCTCACCGGCGTGTCCCGCTCGCTCACCCACGAGCTGATCCGGCACCGGCACTTCTCGTACTCCCAGCTGTCCCAGCGGTACGTGCCCGAGCGGGACGCGCAGATGGTGGAGCCCGACGTGATCGCGGCCGATCCCGAGCTGCATGCCCGGTTCGTCGAGGCCACCGAGGCGTCGCTGCGGGCGTACACCGAGCTGCTGGAGGGGCTGGAGAAGCGGTTCGCCGACGTCTCCAACGCGACGCTGCGGCGCAAGCAGGCCCGGCAGGCGGCCCGCTCGGTGCTGCCGAACGCGACCGAGACCAAGATCGTCGTGACCGGCAACTACCGGGCCTGGCGGCACTTCGTCGCGATGCGCGCGACCGAGCACGCCGACGTGGAGATCCGCGAGCTGGCCGTGGCCTGCCTGCGCGAGCTGCAGCGGGTCGCGCCGAACGCGTTCGCCGACTTCGCGATCGCCGGCCTCGACGACGGCACGGAGGTCGCGTCGAGCCCCCTCGTCAGCGAAGGGTGAGGCTCCGGCGGGTAGTTTGGGTCCATGAGGCAGCCGGATGAGGTGCGGCCGTTCGGCCGCCTGGTGACCGCGATGGTCACCCCGTTCACGCCGTCGGGCGATCTCGACGTGGCCGGAGCGCAGCGCCTGGCCACCTACCTGGTGGACGACCAGCGCAACGACGGCCTGGTGATCAGCGGGACGACGGGGGAGTCCCCGACCACCACCGACGAGGAGAAGGACCGCCTGCTGCGCGCGGTGGTCGAGGCGGTCGGCGACCGCGCCTCGGTGATCGCCGGCGCCGGCACCAACGACACCGCGCACTCGATGCACCTCGCCCAGGCCGCCGAGAAGGCCGGCGCGGACGCCGTGCTGCTGGTCACGCCCTACTACAACAAGCCGCCGCAGACCGGCCTGCTGGCGCACTTCCGGGCGGTGGCCGACGCCACCGGCCTGCCGGCCATGCTCTACGACATCCCGGGCCGCACCGGCACCGCGATCGCCACCGAGACGCTGGTCGCGCTGGCCGAGCACCCGCGGATCGTCGCGGTCAAGGACGCCAAGGGCGACCTCGAGGCCAGCGCCTGGGTGATGGCGCGCTCGCCGCTGGCCTACTACTCCGGCGACGACAAGGTCACCCTGCCGCTGCTGTCCGTCGGCGCGGTCGGCGTGGTCGGCGTGCCGACGCACGTCGTCGGGTCCCGCACGAAGGACATGATCCAGGCGTACGAGAAGGGCGACGTGGCCGCAGCGCTGGCCGGGCACCGGTCGATGTTGCCGGTCTACAGCGGCTTCTTCCGGACCCAGGCGGCCATCCTCACCAAGGCGGCGCTGGCGCTGGCCGGGCTGCCCGGCGGCCCGGTGCGGCCGCCGCTGGTGGACGCGACCGACGCCGAGATCGAGACCCTGCGCGCGGACCTCGCGGCCGCGGGCGTCACGCCGGGCGTATGAACCGAACGGAGCTGGGGCCGCCGTCACCGTTGCCGGACGGCGGTCTGCGTGTCGTCGCGCTCGGCGGGCTCGGCGAGATCGGCCGCAACATGACGGTGTTCGAGCACGGCGGCCGGCTGCTGGTGGTCGACTGCGGGGTGCTGTTCCCCGAGGAGGAGCAGCCCGGCGTCGACCTGATCCTGCCGGATTTCTCCTGGATCCGGGACCGTCTCGACCGGGTTGAGGCCGTCGTGCTCACCCACGGGCACGAGGACCACATCGGCGGCGTGCCGTACCTGCTGCGGGAGAAGCCCGACCTGCCGCTGATCGGGTCCCGGTTCACGCTCGCGCTGGTCGAGGCGAAGCTGCGGGAACACCGCATCGAGCCATACTCGCTGACCGTCGAGGCCGGGCAGACCGAGCGGCTCGGGCCGTTCGAGTGCGAGTTCTTCGCCGTGAACCACTCCATCCCGGACTCGCTCGCGGTGGCGATCCGGACCGGCGCCGGCCTGGTCCTGCACACCGGCGACTTCAAGATGGACCAGCTGCCGCTGGACGGCCGGCTCACCGACCTCGGCGGGTTCGCCCGGCTCGGAGCGGCCGGGATCGACCTGCTGCTGGCCGACTCGACCAACGCCGAGGTGCCCGGGTTCGTCAGCCCGGAGCGCAGCATCGGTCCGGTGCTCGACTCGGTGGTCCAGCGGGCCACCCGCCGGGTGATCGTGGCCTGCTTCGCCTCGCACGTGCACCGGGTGCAGCAGGTGCTCGACTCGGCCGCCGAGCACGGCCGGTCGGTGGCGTTCGTCGGCCGGTCGATGGTCCGCAACATGGGCGTCGCCCGTGACCTGGGGCTGCTGCACATCCCGCCCGGGCTGATGGTCACGCTCGACGAGGCGGCCGCGATGGCGCCGGACAAGGTCGTGCTGATCTCCACCGGTTCGCAGGGCGAGCCGCTCTCGGCGCTGGCCCGGATGGCCAACCGGGAGCACCCGCAGGTCCGCATCGAGCCCGGCGACACGGTGATCCTGGCGTCCTCGCTGGTGCCCGGCAACGAGACCGCGGTCTACCGGGTGATCAACGGGCTGGCCCGCGAGGGTGCGCAGGTCGTGCACAAGGAAGTCGCGATGGTGCACGTGTCCGGGCACGCGCCGGCCGGGGAGCTGCTGTTCCTGCTCAACGCGACCAAGCCGCGCAACATCATGCCGGTGCACGGCGAGTGGCGGCACCTGCGCGCGCACGCGGCGCTGGCCGAGCTGACCGGCGTGCCGGCGTCCCGGGTCGTGCTGGCCGAGCCCGGCACCGTGGTCGACCTGGTCGGCGGCGTCGCCTCGGTCACCGGCCGGGTCGACTGCGGCTACGTGTACGTCGACGGGCTCGCGGTCGGCGACGTCGGCGAGGAGTCGCTCAAGGACCGGCGGATCCTCGGCGACGAGGGCTTCATCGCGATCACCGTGGTGGTCGACTCGGTGACCGGCAAGGTGACCGGGGTTCCGGTGGTGTCCGGGCGCGGGTTCTCCGACGACCCGGTGGCGTTCGACCCGGTGCTGCCGCTGGTGTCGGCCGAGCTGGAGCGGGTCAGCGCCGAGGGCGTCACCGACCCGCACCGGCTGGCCCAGGCCGTCCGCCGGGTCGTCGGCCGGTGGGTCTCCGACCGCTACCGCCGCCGGCCCATGATCATCCCCACCGTCATCGAGGTCTGAGCGGTCAGCGCAGCTTCCGCAGCAGCGGGCGGGGGGTGACGCGGCCGCCGGCGACCGTGGCGAGGTAGTCGCTGGCGCGCTCGTCCAGGACGACGAGCTCGGCGACGACGCGGTCCTCGAGCAGCTCGCCGCGGCCGGCGGAGATGCCGGCCGCCTCGGCCGCCGGGCCGGACAGCTGCTCCTGCGCCGCGTCCATCGCGGCCTTGCTCCACCGCACCGCGGTCACGCACAGGTGCTCGGCCGGGACGAGCTCGCCCAGCGCGGCCCGGGCGGCCTCGACGTCGCCGGTCGTGCCGACGAGGTAGACCTCGATGCCCTTGCGGTCGGAGGTGTCCTGCAGGTGCCAGCCGTACGGGTAGCGCACCCAGGGGCCGTTGTAGGTCTCCGGGTGGGCCTGCACGGCCGCGCTCAGCGCGCCGAGCAGCCGGGACGGGTCGGCCGGCTGCCGCGGCCAGCCGCCCGGCGGCTCCGGGCAGGGCACCCGGTCCGCCTTGATCACGTCCGGCACCGGGCCCGGCCGGTCGTCGAGCTGCCTGGTGACGGTCAGGGTGCCGGCGCGGTAGACGCCCTCGACCCGGGCGCTGCCCCAGACCGCGCCGTCCCGCTCCCGGCGTTGCGTGAGCCGGTCGAGGTCCAGCCCGGTGACGGTCACGGCGACCCGGCACGGCGCCGGCACCGGTTCCGGGTAGATGTCGACCGTCGCGTACGGCGCGCACAGCTGCACCGGCCGGCCGGGCAACGCGACGACCTGACCGCGGCCGGCGACCCGGTCGCCGTCCCGCACCACCTGGTCGGAGCGCGCGGGCGGGCCGGCCGGTGCCGAGCTGGGACCGGCCGCGGCCGGCCGGGGCTCGCCGCCGCCGCGGGTGTTGAGCACGACCGTGACCCCGGCGGCCACCGCGACCACCGCACCCGCCGCGACCAGCGGCAGCCACCGCCCACCGCGCCGCTCCGCCATCCGGCACCTCCGCCCGCCCGCTGCCACTCCTGACGCGCCACCGGCCCCGTACGGTTCCCTCCACCTCCGGCCTTGCGCCCGGGTCCGGTGGACAGCACGAAGCCCGGGGGCGGGCCGAACACGGGTCGCGCGCGCTCAGGTGAGCTTGCGCAGCAGGAGGTGGTCCACGCCGACGAGCTCGGCGCCGGCCGACTCACGCAGGCGGTGGACCTGCGCGTCGTACACCAGGGCGTCGATCGAGGTGCGCGGATCGCCGTCGACCGACCACTCGCCGGCGCCGCCGAGGAGCCCGTACCGCGCCTGCCTGGCCGGATCGAACAGGGCCTCGGTCAGCACGGCCCGCGCGGCCAGCATCTGCGCGCGGCTGTGCGGCACCGCCCGCACGCACAGGGAGCCCGCGTACCAGCGGCGCACCTGCCGGGTCGCCTCGGCGACGTCGCCGGTCGTGCCGATGAGCAGGACCTGCGCGCCGATCGCGCCGGACCGGGTCGGATAGGGGTACGCGATCGACAGGCTGCCGAGCACGTCAGGGTGCGCGCCGACGTACTGGTTCGCCCGGTCGATCCCGGGCAGCGCCTGCACCTCCCGGCGGGGCCAGCCGCCGGCCGGCGCCCGGCAGTCGGCCGGCAGTCCGGGCGCGACGGGCTTCAGACCCGGATCGAGCGCGGGCGGCGCGTGCTGTGCGGTGACCGTCACCGTCCGGTCCCGGTAGACGCCGGTCACCTCGGCCACGCCCCAGACCGCGCCGTCGCGTTCCTGCCGGTCGGCGAGCCGGTCGAGGTCGGCGCCGACCAGCGTCAGCCCGATGGGGCAGTACGCCGGGGTCCGAGTGGGAAGGTCGATCTGCGGGCTGGCGGCGGAGCAGAGCCGGACCGGCCGGCCGGGCAGCGCCAGCACCAGGCCTTGGCCGCGGACCCGGTCGCCGTCGTGGACGACCGCCTCGGGCGGCGCGAGCGCCCCCGCGGTGCCGGACGGCAGCGGCCGGGAGGCGGCCGCCGACCGGGCGCCGGCCGAGCCGCGGGCGGCCGCGACCCCGACCACCCCGGCGACCACGGCGAGTGCGGCGGCGCCGGCCGCCGCCGGCACCACCCACCGGTTCCGTCCGCCCATCGCACACCTCCGTGGTCGCTTTCCCGCACGGACGCGGCCGCCGGCTACGCGGTTCCCCCGGCCGGGCGGCAGCGCCGTGCGGGGGGTGTGTCATGCCCGGGCTCGGCAAGCTGCCGCGGCTAGTCTCACCTGCGTGACTGCCCGGACCTCAGCGCGCGGCGGCGCGACCAGGGCGGCGTACCGGTCGGGGCGGCCGCCCCGGCGGCGGCGCCGCTCCGGCGGGCCGCTGGCGCCGCTCGGCCGGGCGCTGTCCGGCGGCTGGCTGCTGCTCGCGCGCGGGGCCGGCGGCGCCGCCCGCGCGGTCGGGCGGCAGGCCGCGACGGCCCGGCTCGACCCGGCGCACCGGCGCGACGGGCTCGGCCTTGCCGTGGTCGCGCTCGCCGTCGTCACCGGTGTCGCGCTCTGGTCGTCCGGCGGCGGACCGGTCGGCCGGATCGTGCACGACCTGCTGCGCGGCGGCTTCGGCACGCTCGCGGTGGTGCTGCCGGTGCTGTTCCTGGCCGCCGGGCTGCACCTGCTGCGCCAGCTGCCCAAGCCGGAGGAGCGCGGCCGGGTCGGCGTCGGCTGGGCCGCGCTCGCGGTCGCCGCGACCGGCCTGTTCCACCTCGGCAACGGCCGGCCGGCCGATCGTGCCGGCCGGGACGGGGCCGGCGGGCTGCTCGGTGCCTGGGTCGCCGGACCGCTGCAGCGCGGGGTCGGCACCGCGCTGGCCGTGCTGCTGCTGGTGCTGGTGCTGTTCTTCGGCCTGCTGGTGGTGACCAAGACCCCGGTGAACCGGATCCCGCACCGGATCCGGGCCGCGCGCGACCGGCTGCTGCGCCGGCCGCCGCCGGAGGCCGGGCCGGGGGAGCCGGACGAGCCGCCGACCGAGGAGCTGACCGAGGAGCTCACCGGCCCGCCGGTACGGCTGCGCCGCCCGTCCCGCCGCCGCCAGGGCTCCCTGCCCGACCCGCCCGACCCCGAGCCGTACGACGTCGACGCGGCCGCCGGGGCGACCGAGGCCGCACCGGCGGCGCCGGCCGCGCGCGGTCGCCGCAAGCAGCCCACGCCGCCGGACCCGGAGCTCCCGCCGGTCACCCGGCCGGTGCAGCTCAGCCTGACCGGCGAGACGGACTACACGCTGCCGTCCTCGGCCCTGCTCTCCGGCGGCACCCCGCCGAAGGCGAAGACCAAGGCCAACGACACGGTGATCTCCGCCCTGCAGCAGGTGTTCGGAGAGTTCGGGGTGGACGCCGCGGTCACCGGCTTCACCCGCGGCCCGACCGTCACCCGCTACGAGATCGAGCTCGGCCCCGCGGTCAAGGTCGAGCGGATCACCCAGCTGTCCCGCAACATCGCGTACGCGGTGAAGTCCGCCGACGTGCGGATCCTGTCGCCGATCCCGGGCAAGTCCGCGGTGGGCGTCGAGATCCCGAACACCGACCGCGAGCTGGTGAGCCTCGGCGACGTGCTGCGCAGCGGCAGCGCCACCCGCGACCACCACCCGATGGTGGTCGGGCTGGGCAAGGACATCGAGGGCGGCTTCGTGGTGGCCAACCTGGCCAAGATGCCGCACATCCTCATCGCCGGCGCGACCGGCGCCGGCAAGTCGTCGTGCATCAACGCGCTGATCGTCTCGATCCTGGTCCGGGCCACCCCGGACGAGGTGCGGATGGTGCTCATCGACCCCAAGCGGGTCGAGCTGACCTCGTACGAGGGCGTGCCGCACCTGGTGACGCCGATCATCACCAGCCCGAAGAAGGCGGCCGACGCGCTGGGCTGGGTCGTGCGGGAGATGGACCTGCGCTACGAGGACCTGGCCGCGGCCGGTGTCCGGCACATCGACGACTTCAACCGTGGGGTGCGCGACGGCGAGATCACCGCACCGCCGGGCAGCGAGCGGCACTACAAGCCCTACCCCTACCTGCTGGTGATCGTCGACGAGCTGGCCGACCTGATGATGGTCGCCCCGCGCGACGTGGAGGACTCGGTCGTCCGGATCACCCAGCTCGCCCGGGCCGCCGGCATCCACCTGGTGCTGGCGACCCAGCGGCCGTCCGTCGACGTGGTGACCGGGCTGATCAAGGCCAACGTCCCGTCCCGGCTGGCGTTCTCCACGTCCAGCCTGGCCGACTCCAGGGTCATCCTCGACCAGCCCGGCGCGGAGAAGCTGATCGGCCAGGGCGACGGGCTGTTCCTGCCGATGGGCGCGAGCAAGCCGCAGCGGATCCAGGGCGCCTGGGTGCCGGAGAAGGAGATCAGCGCGGTCGTCGCGCACTGCAAGCAGCAGCTCCAGCCGGTCTACCGGGACGACGTCACCGCGCCGCAGGCCAGCGAGCGCAAGATCGACGAGGACATCGGCGACGACCTCGACCTGTTGCTGCAGGCGGCCGAGCTGGTCGTCTCCACCCAGTTCGGCTCGACCTCGATGCTGCAGCGCAAGCTGCGGGTCGGGTTCGCCAAGGCCGGGCGGCTGATGGACCTGATGGAGAGCCGCGGCGTGGTCGGCCCGTCCGAGGGCTCGAAGGCCCGCGACGTGCTGGTCAAGCCGGACGAGCTGGAGGGCCTGCTGGTCACCTTGCGCGGTGAGTGACGAGCTGGCGTGGCTGCCCGGCTCCGTCGACGACGCGCTGCTCGACGAGGTGCACCGGGTCGTCGAGGCGGTCATGCAGCTGGGCGGCGCCGTCGGCTGGGTGGACGTCCCGGACCGGGCCGGGACGGCCGAGTGGCTGGCCGGGATCGCCGCCGAGGTCGCCGCCGGCCGCACCAGGATGGCGTTGCTGCGCGTCGACGGTCGGGTCGAGGCGCTGGGCCGGTGGAGCCGGTATGCGAAGGAGACGGTCGCGGTCAACGCCGACGTGCTGCAGGTGATGGTGCATCCCGCCGCCCGCGGCCGGGCGCTGGCCCGGCGGCTGGTGACCGCGCTGGTAGAGGACGCCCGGGCACAGCGGGTGGAGACGCTCACCCTCGACGTGCGCGGCAACAACCACGCCGCGATGGCCCTGTACGAGTCGCTCGGCTTCGAGGCGTACGGGCGGCTGCCCGACTTCGTCGCGGTCGGCGACGAGCGCTGGGACCGGGTGCTCTACCGGCTCGACCTGCGTACCGCCGACTGGCCCTTACGGCGGCACGGCGGCCGGCCGGTCGGAGCAGGCGCCTCCACCGTACGTTCGTCGAAACGCCTGCCGGATCGATGGCAGGACACGCGACGCCCGATCTAGACTGAGTCGGGATCGCCCCGCTCGGTTCGTGCCGATCCTTCCCCGGGAGGTCCTTCTCGTGGCCGACGACGCTCGCCCGCTCGGCGCCGCCCTCGCGGCTGCGCGGCGCGACCGCGGCCTCTCCGTGGAGGACGTGTCCGCCGCGACCCGCATCCGCCCGGCGATCGTCCGATCCATCGAGGCCGACGAGTTCGACGCCTGCGGCGGCGCCGCCTACGCGCGCGGTCACCTGCGCTCCATCGCCCAGTTCGTCGGCGCCGACCCGCGGCCGCTGGTCGAGGAGTTCGACCGCCGGTTCCACCAGCCGGTGCCGGCGCTGCGCACGGCACCGCTCGGCTCGTTCGAGCCGCCCCGGGACGCCGGCCGGGCCGGGCGGCAGGCACCGCGGTGGGCGCCGGTCGCGGCCGGCGTGCTGGTCGTCGTCGTGCTGTTCCTCGGCGCTAGCTGGATCATCGGGCGCAGCCAGCACGACAGCAGCACGTCCGACGTCCCGGTCGTCGCCGCGACCAGCGCGGCCCCCACGACCTCCGCACCGCCGCCGAGCCCCAGCACGCCGAGCCCGCGCCCGCCGGCCTACAAGGGCGTGGTGTTGCGGCTGCAGGCCACCGGCGGGCAGAGCTGGGTGTCGGTGCGCTCGAGCAGCGGCACGGAGATCTACCAGGGCGTGCTCACCGACGGGATGGCCAAGGAGTTCCGCGACGACACGAAGCTGTCGGTGCGGTTCGGCAACTCCATCGCGGTCCGGGTCACCCAGAACGGCAAGGACCTCGGTTCGCCGCAGTGCCAGCGGCACGTCTGCACCATCGCGTTCGGCCTGCCCAACGCCGGCTGATCGACTGCGTGCCCCGGTCCCGCTAGTAGGCTCGTCCGCGTGTCCCATTCCCGTCGTGCTGCGCTGGTGACCCTCGGCTGCGCCCGGAACGAGGTCGACTCCGAGGAACTCGCCGGGCGGCTGACCGCCGACGGCTGGGAGCTCACCGAAGACGACGACGCCGCGGTCGTCCTGGTCAACACCTGCGCGTTCGTGGCCAGCGCGAAGAAGGACTCGATCGACACGCTGCTGGCCGCGGCCGACGGCGACCGGAAGGTCGTCGCGGTCGGCTGCCTGGCCGAGCGGTACGGGGCGGAGCTGGCCGACAGCATGCCTGAAGCCGCCGCCGTGCTCGGCTTCGACTCGTACGGGGAGATCGGCGCGCGGCTGGACGACGTGCTGGCCGGCCGCCCGCTAGTGCCGCACCGCCCCCGTGACCGGCGCACGCTGCTGCCGATCACGCCGGTCGAGCGGCAGGGGCACGCGGTGTCGGTGCCCGGGCACGCGTCCGCGGCGGAGGTGCCGGGCTGGACGCCGCCGGTGCTGCGCCGCCGGCTCGGCGACTCGCCGATCGCCCCGCTCAAGCTGGCCTCGGGCTGCGACCGGCGCTGCACGTTCTGCGCGATCCCGTCCTTCCGCGGCGCGTTCGTCTCCCGGCCGGCCGACGAGCTGCTGGCCGAGGCCGCCTGGCTCGCCGGGCAGGGCGTGCGCGAGCTGGTGCTGGTCAGCGAGAACTCCACCTCGTACGGGAAGGACCTCGGCGACCTGCGGCTGCTGGAGCGGCTGCTGCCGGAGCTGGCCGCGGTGCCGGGCATCGTCCGGGTCCGGCTGTCCTACCTGCAGCCGGCCGAGACCCGCCCGTCGCTGGTCGAGGCGCTGGCCGGCACGCCCGGCGTCGCGCCCTACTTCGACCTGTCCTTCCAGCACTCCAGCGAGGCGGTGCTGCGCCGCATGCGCCGGTTCGGCGACACCGACCGGTTCCTCGCGCTGCTCGACCAGGTGCGGGCGCTGGCGCCGGCGGCCGGGGTGCGGTCGAACGTGATCGTCGGGTTCCCCGGCGAGACCAGGGCGGACGTGGCCGAGCTGACCCGGTTCCTCACCGCGGCCCGGCTGGACGCCATCGGCGTGTTCGGCTACTCGGACGAGGACGGCACCGAGGCGGCCGGGTACGACGGCAAGGTGCGCACGGACGTGATCGACCGCCGGGTGGCCCGGATGACCGAGCTTGTCGACGAGCTGATGGCCCAGCGGGCCGAGGAGCGGCTGGGCGAGACCGTCGAGGTGCTGGTCGAGGCGGTCACCGGTGACGGGCTCGAGGGGCGGGCGGCGCACCAGGCGCCGGAGGTGGACGGGGCCACGCTGGTCACCGGCGCGCCGGTGCACGCCCAGGTCGGCGACCTGGTCCGGGCGACGGTCACCGGCAGCGCCGGCGTCGACCTGACCGCCCGCTACCTGGAGACAGCCGACGCGGTCGCCCGTCCGGCGGTGGAGCGGGCGGGGTGAGTGTCGTGGTGCCGGATCCGGCGGTCCCGGAGCGTCCCGTTCCGGAGCCGCCGGCCGCACCGGACCCGGTCGCGACCCCGGCCCAGACGGTCAAGGTCGTCAACATCGCCAACGGGCTGACCCTGCTGCGGCTGCTGCTGGTGCCGATCTTCGCCTGGGCGCTGTTCCACGAGCACGGCACCGACACGACCTGGCGGATCATCGCATTCGTGGTGTTCGCGGTCGCCTCGGTCACCGACCGCCTGGACGGCGACCTGGCCCGCCGCCGCGGCCTTGTCACCGACGTCGGCAAGATGGCCGACCCGATCGCCGACAAGGCGCTGACCGGTACGGCTCTGGTCGGACTCTCCGCGCTCGACCTGCTGCCGTGGTGGGTGACCGTGGTCATCCTCACCCGCGAGCTGGGGATAACGCTGCTGCGGTTCTGGGTGATCCGGCACGGAGTGATCCCGGCCAGCCGGGGCGGCAAGTACAAGACGTTCCTGCAGACGGTCGCCATCGGGCTCTACCTGCTGCCGCTGACGGACTGGCTGGCCACCGTCGCGGCCTGGGTGATGGGCGCGGCGCTGATCCTCACCGTCGTCACCGGCGTCGACTACGTCGTCCGGGCGCTGGCGCTGCGCCGGGCCGCCAGGACGCCGCCGTGATCGCGCCCGGGACGCCGCCCGCCGACGGCTCGGGCCCGGTGCCCGCGGACGGCTCCGCCGCGCCGCCGGCCGGGTCGCCGGTCGGGCCCCAGGTCGGGCCCCAGGTCGGGTCGCCGGCCGCGTCGCCGGGCGCGTCGCCGGCTAAGTCGCCGGTCGCGTCGCCGGCCACGCCGACGCAGGTGCTCGACGCGCTGGTCGCCGCCGGGGCGACCGTCGCAGTCGCCGAGTCGCTCACCGGCGGGCTGCTCACCGCGGCGCTGACCGAGCCGGCCGGGGCGAGCAACGCGGTCCGCGGCGGCGTCGTGGTCTACGCGACCGACCTCAAGGCCACGCTGGCGGGCGTACCGGTGCCGCTGCTGGACGCCGAGGGCCCGGTCAGCCCGGACGTCGCGGGGGCGCTGGCGGCCGGCGCCCGGGATCGCCTCGGCGCCACGTACGGGCTGGGGGTGACCGGAGTGGCGGGTCCGGACTCGCAGGGCGGCCGTCCGGTCGGCACCGTGTACGTCGGGCTCGCCGGCCCGGGCGGCGGCACTGTGCGTTCCCTCACCCTGTCGGGTGACCGCGACGCGGTCCGCGCGGCCGCCGTCGATGCCGCGCTGGCTGAGCTGCTGTCGGCGGTACGGGCGCGGTCCGCGGAATTGCCAGCCTGATTACAGCGTTTCGCTTTAGGCGTACAGGGTGCCGTGGCCAGGCCGCGGTCCGTTCGGAGAGGTACGGTGACGACACGAACGACGACGACGGGAGGGGCGCGCCGATGACTCTGCTCCGCCGTGTGCTCGGTGACACGCTGCGCGGCCGTCGGCTGCGCCAGCGGCGGACGCTCCGCGAGGTGTCGGGAGCGGCCCGGGTGAGCCTGGGCTACCTGTCCGAGGTCGAGCGCGGACAGAAGGAAGCCTCCTCCGAGCTGCTGGCCTCGATCTGCGAGGCGCTCGACGTGAAGCTGTCCGAAGTCCTGTCCGAGGTTTCCGAGTCCATGCGCCGGTCCGAGCGGGCCGCCGAGGTGGCCCGGATGCCTGGGCGGGTGATGATCCCGGCTCCGGCGCGGCGTCCGGTGCCCGCCGGTGTGGGCGGTCGCCAGTTCGACGACCTGCCCGAGTTCGACCCGGCGGCGTTCGAGGACGCGGCCGCGTTCGAGGACGTCGACGAGGCGCCGGCGGAGGACGGGCCGGACGAGTCCGCGCCCGGACTCGCCGGCGAGGCGCTCTCCGACGCGCTCGGACACGGGCTGACCGACAGCCTGGCGAGCCAGCCGTCCGCGCTGCCCGAGCCCGGGCACGAGCTGGAGCTCGACGACGTCGACCTGGCCGAGCTGGAGACCGGCGACGGTCTCGGCGAGCTGGAGGTGCTGGTCGGGTTGACCGATCTGCCCGGCAACGCGCGCTGCCTGGCCGCAGCCTGACAGAGGCGGCCCAACCCGACACAATCGGACGAGTTCAGGAGCCCGCCGGCGGACACGCTGGCGGGCTCCTTGCCTTCCCGGGCGGCGGGTGGCATCAAGTGGGGGTGCCGGACCGCTCCCGCGACCCGCTGGACCACCTGATCCGCTCCACGGTGCCCACGACGGTCGCGTCCGCCCCGCCCCGCCGCTCCGGCGGGACGCGGTCGCGCGCCGGCAACGCGATGGCCAGGACCCGGGCCGGGCTGCTCGACGGGGCCCGCCGGGCCGTCGGCGCCCGCGGCACCCGGCGGACCACGATGAACGACATCGCGGCGCAGGCCGGGGTGGCCAAGGCCACCCTCTACAACCACTTCCGGACCAAGGACGACGTGTGGTCCGCGCTGGTCGAGGCCGAGGTACGGGCGCTGGCGGCGGAGTGCGCGCAGCTGGAGCTCGTCGACGCGCTCGCGCACGCCGCCCGGCGGCTGTCCGACCATCCCGTGCTGCGCCAGGTCGCCGAGACCGAGCCGGTGGCGCTGGCCGGGCTGCTGACCCGGAAGCCGACCGCGCCGGGCTGGCGGGCGGCGGAGGAGGCGGTACGGGCCCGGCTGGCCGCCGACGGGCTGGCCGGGGACGACCTGGTGCTGCGCTGGCTGGCCTCGCACCTCGCGGCGCCGGCCACCCCGCCGGCCATCCGCACCGCCGCCGAGACCCTGGCCCGCGGCCTGCCCGGCGACCCCGCCCGCACCGAGCGCGCCGGCTGACCGGCCGCCGGGCCGTCGCCACCGCGTGACCGTACGGCCGGCCGGCGTCATCCGGCCGCGGCGATGAGTCCTGCTCCGATGCGGGCCCGGTCCCGGCGACCCGCTTGCGGACTGCCCGATCGGGCAGATTCCGGGCGGTCGGATCCGGCTGCGACACTTCCCGGAACCGGCCGGCCGGCGTGACCGTTGGCCGGTCACAGGAGAGGGGACGCAGGTGACGTACGGGGAGCAGACGGGCAGGTCGCGAGGCCGGCGGGCCATCCCGCTGGTCCTCGCGGTCGTGGTCGGGCTCGTGCTGGTGCTCGTCGTGCGGGCCCTGGTCACCGGCGGTGGCGATGACGACGCCCAGCAGCGGGCGGACGGCTCCGGCCAGCGCACCGGCTGCACTCCGCTGCACGTCACCGCGTCCTCGGAGAAGGCAGCGCTGCTGGCCCGGGTCGCCGCCGACTACAACCGCTCCGGCCGGACCGTCGACGGCTCCTGCGTCGATGTCGAGGTCACCTCGAAGGCATCAGGTGGGGCCATGGAGGCGCTCGCCCGCGGCTGGGACGAGAAGGTCGACGGGCCGCGCCCGGACGTCTGGACACCCGCGTCGCGGTCCTGGTCGGTGCTGCTGGAGCAACGCACCGCTGCCCAGGACAAGGGCGACCTCGTCCCGGCGGAGACCCCGTCGATCGCCCAGACGCCGCTGGTCATCGCGATGCCGAAGCCGATGGCCGAGGCGCTCGGCTGGCCGGACAAGCCGCTGGGCTGGGCCGACGTCCTCTCCCTCGCCCGCGACCCGAAGGGCTGGGGCGGCAAGGGGCATGCCGAGTGGGGCGCGTTCAAGCTCGGCAAGACCAACCCCCAGTTCTCCACCTCCGGCCTCAACGCGACGATCGGCACCTACTTCGCCGCCACCGGCCGGTCCTCGGACCTGACCGCGAAGGACGTCAGCAACCCGAAGGTCGTCGCGTACGTCAAGGCGATCGAGGGCTCGGTCGTGCACTACGGCGACACCACGCTGACCTTCCTGGAAAACCTCTACCAGGCCGCCGAGGCCGGTCGCGGGCTGACCTACATCAGCGCGGTCACGGTCGAGGAGAAGTCGGTCTGGGACTACAACCAGGGCAACCCCTCGGGCGACCCCGGCACGCTCGGCCAGCGCGGCAAACCGCGGGTGCCGCTGGTCGCGGTCTACCCGAAGGAGGGCACGCTCGTCTCCGACAACCCGTACGTGGTGCTCACCGCGGAGTGGGTGGACGCGGCGAAGAAGCGGGCGGCGGCCGACTTCCTCGCGTTCGTCACCGAGCCGGCGCAGCAGAAGCGGTTCACCGACGCGGCGTTCCGGGACGCCGGCGGCAAACCCGGCGGGGCGCTGACCCGGGACAACGGTGCCTTGCCGGACCGCCAGTTCGCGGTCATCGACCCGCCCGCGCCGGCGGTGCTCGACCAGGTCGCGAGGTCCTGGGAGTCGCTGCGCAAGCGGGCCAGGGTGCTGCTGGTGCTGGACACGTCCGGGTCGATGGGCGGCGCGGTGCCGGGCGGCGGCGGCTCCAAGCTCGACCTGGCCAAGCGGGCCGCGCTGCAGGCCACCACGCAGCTGGCGCCGGACGACGAGCTCGGGCTCTGGACGTTCTCCACGCCGGCCGAGGGGGAGGCCAACCCCTACCGCGAGCTGGTGCCGACCGGCCGGGTCGGCGCGGTGCTGCCGGCGTTCAAGCAGAAGGTCGGCGCGCTGGAGCCGGACGGTGGGACCGCGCTCTACACGACCACCCGGGACGCGGTGCGGCAGGTGCAGGACACCTTCGACCGCAGCCGGATCAACGCGGTGGTGGTGCTCACCGACGGCAAGAACGAATACCCGCCCGACAACAACCTGGACCGGCTGCTGTCCGACATCGGCAGCGAGGACACCGAGGCCTCGGTGCGGGTGTTCCCGATCGCCTACGGGACGGCGGCCGACCTGGACATCCTCAAGCGGATCGCGGCGTCCTCCCGGGCCGCCGCGTACGACGCCAGCGACCCGGCCAGCATCGTCAACGTTCTCACCGCCGTGCTCTCGAACTTCTGACGCGGGAAGATCCTGGGTATGGCTGGTCGGCTGCGACAGGAGCTGCTCGACCCGTGGGGCGGCGTGATCGCCGGCGTCGCGGGCGGGCTGGCGTGGGCGGTGGCCCCGCTCGGCGCGGCCGCGCTGCCGGTCGGTCTCGGCGTCGCCGCGGTCGTCTACGGGGTGAAGGTCGGCGCCGGCCTGCTGACCCGCGAGCGGGACGCGGACCGGCCGGCGGCCGAGCCCGACCCGCAACTGCGCCCGCCGCGGCGCGGTTCGATCGCCGAGCAGTGGCTCACCCGGGCCGAGCGGGCCGACCGCTCCCTGGCCGAGCTGGTCCGCTCGCCCGGCTCGGCGGTGGCCAAGCAGCAGCTGGTCCCGGTCCGGGAGGGTGCCGCCGAGGCACTGGCGACGATGCGCCGGCTGGCCGGTCAGGTCACCGCCGTCGAGGACGCCGCCGACCGGATCGAGCCGGCCCGGCTGACCGCTGAGCGGGACCGGCTGGCCGCCGCGGTCGCGGACGCCTCGTCGGACCGGGTGCGGGCCGAGCGGATGCGGTCGCTGGCCAGCGTCAGCGACCAGCTGCAGGTCGCGCAGCGGCTCGCCGGCGCCCGGGACGAGCTGCTCGCCCGGATGCAGGCGACAGCGCTGAGCCTGGAGGGGCTGGTGGCCCGGACCGCGGAGCTGCTGGCGATGTCCGTGTCCGGCGGCGTGGACGCATCCGCGGACCGGCTCGCCGACCTTGCGGCCGACCTCGACGGGCTGCGCACCGGGCTGGCCGAGGCCGAGGCGGTGTCCCGCCGGGTCCTCGACGGCTGAGATGACCTGAGACGATGCCTGACACAGTGGAGCAAGCGCCGCGTACCGTAGGGGTGCGCGAAGGACGGAGGATCTCGGACCATGGCCAACCCGTTCGTGAAGGCATACAAGTACTTCATGTCCTGGTTCGGTGCGCAGGTTGACGAGCGGGCCGACCCGAAGATCCAGATCCAGCAGGCGATCGAGGAGGCCCAGCGCCAGCACGAGGCGCTGTCCCGGCAGGCCGCCGCGGTGATCGGCAACCAGCGCCAGCTGGAGATGAAGCTGTCCCGGCAGATGTCGGAGGTGGAGCGGCTGCAGGCCTCCGCCCGCCAGGCGCTGACCCTCGCCGACCAGTCCCGAGCCAAGGGCGACGAGGCCAAGGCGACGGAGTTCGAGCAGACCGCGCAGGTCTTCGCGACCCAGCTGGTCTCGGCCGAGAACTCCATGGAGGACCTGAAGGGCCTGCACGACCAGGCCCTGCAGGCCGCCGAGCAGGCGAAGAAGGCCGTCGAGCAGAACGCCATGCTGTTGCAGCAGAAGCTCGCCGAGCGCACCCAGCTGCTGTCCCAGCTGGAGCAGGCGAAGATGCAGGAGACCGTGTCGGCCTCGCTGCGGCAGATGTCGGAGCTGTCGGCGCCCGGCACGACCCCGTCGCTGGGCGAGGTGCGGGAGAAGATCGAGCGGCGGTACGCGAACGCGCTCGGCCAGGCCGAGCTCGCGCAGAACTCGGTCGAGGGCCGGATGCTCGAGGTGCAGAAGTCCACGCTCGACATGGCCGGCAACGCGCGGCTGGAGCAGATCCGGGCCAGCATGCAGGGCGGCCAGCTCGCGTCCGCGCCGCCGACCCCGGCCGTCGAGGGCCGGCAGACCCCGGCGGTCGAGGCCGGTCGCCCCGAGCAGTCCGAGCCGGTGGCCGACCCGGCCGCGCAGGCCCGGCTCGACCAGCTGCGCGCAGACCAGGGCTGATGACCGTGTCCGCCAGCCGCTCACGCCGTTTCGAGACGTGGGCGGCTGCGGTCGCGGCGAGGTCGGTGCCGCACACGGACGTCGCGGGTACGGACCGCGCAGGCGGGCGCGGTCCGGGCGGCCGCAGTTCGGGGCTGGCCGAGTTGGTCCGCCGGGAGCTGGCCGAGCTCGTCGTGGCCGGGCGGGATGCGGTCGCCGAGCGGCTGGCCGAGCTCGGGCAGCCCGACCCGGCGCGCAAGCACGCCAAGCAGGTCCGCCGGGCCGAGCGGAAGGTGCGGGTGCAGACCACCGTTGCGGTCGGCTTCGCCGGGCTGACCGGGGTCGCCGCCGTGGCCAGCGCCCCGGAGGTCGCGGACGTCGGGCTCGGGGCGGTGGCGCTGCTGGCCGGTGCGGCCGCGGTCCGGGCCGGACGCCGGCTGGCCGGCCTGCGCCGGCAGCCGCCGCCACCGCCGCGGTCGGCCCGTCCGCCGAAGGACTCGCCGGCCCGGGCACCGCTGGACCGGCTCGCCGCCCAGGAGCAGACCCTGCACGTGCTGCTCGGCCACCTCGGCGAGGCGGCGGCCGAACCGCGCCGGGTCGCCGCGAGCACGGCCGCCGGGTTGCGCGACCTCGGCGCCCGGCTCACCGCGGTGCACCGGGCGCACCGGGTCTCCGGCGGGCTGCACGACGCGGTCGAGGCGCTGCGGCGACAGCTCGACGCCGGCATCGCCGCGTACGACACGCTGGTCGTCGCGGCGGCCGACGCGGTCGCCGCGGACGCCGGTCTGCGCACGCCGGCGCCGTCGCTGCAGGAAGCCACCGACACCCTCGCCGGCCTCGCCGCCGGCCTCCGCGCCGTCGCCTGAGCCTGTCGGGCCCTAGCCGCGCTGGCGGAGGACGCGGTCGCGGTCGGCTTTGCGGAGGGTGCCGACCGCCTGCTCCCACGCGTGCCGGATCAGCTCGGCCACCTCGTCGTCCGGCACCGTCCCGTCCAGCACGATCGTGTTCCAGAGCCGCTTGTTGGTGTGGTAGCCGGGCGTCACAGAGGCGTACTGCGCGCGCAGCTCCAGCGCGAGGTTCGGGTCGCATTTGAGGGTGACCCGGCCCGGCTCGTCGTTCGGTGCCCAGATCGCGAACACCTTGCCGGCGACCTTGAACACCGGAACACCTTCCCCGAACGGCTCCTCCTCCGTCACCTCGGGGAGCTCGGACGCGACCGCACGCACGGATTCCATGCCGCCAGCATTCCGTACGGTGGCGGCACGGTCAGCCGGCGGTGAGCTCGGCCAGCCGGCGGGCGAGGAACTCCCGGTCGGCCGTGTTGCCGGCCCCGGCGATCGCCTCCCGGTATGCGGCGGCCGCCTCGGCGGTCCGGCCGAGCCGGCGCAGCAGGTCGGCCCGGGTCGCCGGCAGCAGGTGGAAGCCGGCCAGCGGGCCGTCGAGGTCGGCGAGCAGGTCGAGCCCGGCCGCCGGTCCGTCCACCTCGGCGACGGCGACGGCCCGGTTGAGCCGCACCACCGGCGACCCGGTCAGGTCCTCCAGCGCCGCGTAGAGCGTGGCGATCCGGTCCCACGCGGTGTCCTCGGCCCGGCGGGCCCGCGCGTGCTCGGCCGCGATCGCCGCCTGCAGCAGGTAGGGGCCGGCGGGCCCGCGGCGGGCCGCCGAGCGCAGCAGCGACAGCCCTTCGGCGATCTGCCCGGTGTCCCAGCGGGTGCGGTCCTGCTCGGGCAGCAGCACCAGCCGCCCGTCCGAGCCGGTGCGCGAGTCCCGGCGGGCGTGCTGGAGCAGCAGCAGCGCGAGCAGCCCGGCCGCCTCCGGCTCGTCCGGCATGAGCGCGACCACCACCCGCGCCAGCCGGATCGCCTCCTCGCAGAGGTCGTGGCGGACCGGCTCGTCCCCGGAGCTGGCCGAGTGGCCCTCGGTGAAGACCAGGTAGAGCACGGCCAGCACGCCGGCCAGCCGCTCGGGCAGCTCGGCGTCGCTCGGCACCCGGTACGGGATGCCGGCGGCAGCGATCTTCTTCTTGGCCCTGGTGATCCGGGCGGCCATCGTCGGCTCGGCGACCAGGAACGCGCGGGCGATCTCGGCGGTGGTCAGGCCGCCGAGCAGGCGCAGCGTCAACGCGACCCTGGCCTCGGCCGGCAGCGCCGGGTGGCAGCAGGTGAACAGCAGCCGCAGCCGCTCGTCCGGGATGGTCGACATGTCGGTGACCACCTCCGGTTCCTCGGGCAGCAGCAGTGGCAGCTTGCGGGCGAGCGTGGCCTCCCGGCGGAACCGGTCGGTCGCCTTCCGCCGGGCGGCGGTGAGCAGCCAGGCGTCCGGCTTGGCCGGGATCCCGTCCCGGGCCCAGGCGGTCAGCGCGCTCTCGTACGCGTCCTGAAGCGACTCCTCGGCGACGTCCAGGTTGTTGCCGACGAGCCGGGTGAGCAGCGCGAGCAGGCGCCCCCAGTGCTCGGCGTGCGCGGCCTCGACGGCCAATCGCGCCGCCTGGGTGCCGGCCGGGCCGGCGGCCGCGTCCCCGGCGGGCTGCCGGGTCGCCGGGGTGGTGGCGGTGCCGGCGGCCACGCCGGCGCCCCGTGCCGCCGGCGTGGCGCCGCCGGTGGCCTCGACCGCTGCGCCCGCGCTCACTTCGCCTTGCGGACCTCGAGCTTGTCGCCGGGCAGCAGCGGGATCTTCTTGCCCCACTCGACCGCCTCCTCGATGCTCGGCACGTCGATCAGGTAGAACCCGCCGACCTGCTCCTTCGCCTCGGCGAACGGCCCGTCGGTGACGGTCCCGTCGGCCAGGATGGTCCGCGCGGTCCGCGGCGGCTCGAGCTCCGCGCTGGACACGATCGCCACCCCAGCCTTGCCGAGCTCGTCCATGAACGCGAAGTGCCCCGCGTACATCGCCTTGCTCTCCTCCTCGCTCAGCCGTCCGTACGCGTCGTCGTCGCCGACGATGAGCAGCAGGTATTCCGCCATCGCTAGACCTCCTGGATCTCCCGGATCTCGACCGTCAGGCCGGGGCTGGCCGGCATCCGCCGGGCCAGCGCCAGCGCCTCGCCGGCGCTCGCGCAGTCCACGACGTACACGCTGCCGAGCTGTTCCTTGGTCTCCGCGAACGGCCCGTCGGTCACGGTCCCGTCGGTGTGCAGCACCCGGACGCCGTCGCCGAGCGCCTCGGCCAGGTGCAGCGTGCCGGCCGCCGCCAGTTCGCGGCCGAGGGCGACGTGGCCCCCGACGACCGCGCGCCGCTGCTCCGCCGTCAGGTCCGCCTCGCCGGCGGGGTCGCCGTACAGCAGGAAGAGGTAGCGCACGCCTCCAGCTCCCGTCCCCGGCGGCCGCCCGGCCGCCGACACCGTCATGACGAGCGACCCACCCCGGATTCGACAGCCTCAGTCCAGGATCTTGACGCGGACGCGGCGGTTCTGGCGGCCCTTGTTCTCGACCTTGGTCACCTGGACCCGGCCGATCTGCCGGGTCGACGCCACGTGGGTGCCGCCGTCGGCCTGGGTGTCCAGGCCGGTGATGTCCACGATCCGGACTTCGTTCTCGTCCGGCGGGATGAGGTTGGTCTGGGTGCGGATGATGTCCGGGATCGCCAGCGCCTCGGCCCTGGGCAGGACGCGTACCTCGACCGCCCGGTCGGCGGCCACCTCCGCGTTGACCCGCTCCTCGACCGTCGCCTTGAACCCCTCCGGCAGGTCGGGCAGGTTGAAGTCCATCCTGGCCTCGCCGGGCTCCATGTTGCCGCCGGTGACGAGCGCGCCGAAGTCGCGGAACACCACCCCGCCGAGCACGTGCAGCCCGGAGTGCGTCCGCATGAGCAGGCTGCGCCGCGCGTCCTCGACCGCGCCGACGACCGCGGTGCCGGCCGCCGGGACCGGGTCGCCCTCGGCCGGGACGAGGTAGAGGTCGTCGCCCTTGACCGTGCCGACGACCCGGGTCTGCACGCCGTCCCACAGCAGCACGCCGTGGTCCGGTGGCTGCCCGCCGCCGCCCGGGTAGAACGCCGACCGGTCCAGGACGATGCCACGGTCGGGGTCGACGCCGACGACCGTGCACTCCCACTCGCGCAGGGTCGGGTCGGCCAGGTCGAGCCGCTCGGTGTGGCCGTGCCGGGTGATCCCCATGCCGGAACCCTACGGCTGGCAGTGCGGGCACCAGTAGGTGACCCGGCCGTACTCGGGGCGGTCGGCCGGGCCTTGCTCGGCCACCCGGATCGTGTTGCCGCAGCGCCGGCAGGCCAGCCCGCCGCGGCCGTGCACCCAGTGCTGCTCGCCGCGGCGCAGGCTGCCGGTGGTGGACTGCTCGGGGTGGTCGCGGTTGGCGCGCATCAGCCGGTACGTGGTGGCGACGAGCTTCGGCACGTCCACCCGGCCGGCCGGCGTCCACGGGTTGACGCCGACCAGGAACAGCGCCTCGCTCTTGTACAGGTTCCCGACACCGGCGAGCAGCCGCTGGTCCAGCAGCGCCTCGCCGATCCGGCGGGTCGGGTCGGCCTGCAGCCGGCGGGCCGCCTCGTCCGCGTCCCAGTCCGGGCCGAGCACGTCCGGGCCGAGGTGCCCGACCAGGCGGTCCTCCGCACCGGTCGGGACCAGCGCGATGTCGTGCAGGCGATAGCCGACGGCCTCCCACTCGGCGTTCGCGAGCACGGCACGGACCTGGTGGGCGGGACCGCCGCCGCGCCAGCGCTCGCCCGTCCGCTGCAGCCGCCAGCTGCCGTCCAGCCGGAAGTGCGTGTGCAGGGTGAGCCCGCGGTCGAACCGGATCAGCAGGTGCTTGCCGCGGGCGAGCACCTCGGTCACGGTCGCGCCCGTCAGGTCGGCGGTGGCCAGCTTCGGCACCCGCAGGTCGAACCGGATCAGCGGCCGGCCGCCGAGCGCGGCGTGCATGCGCTTGGCGGCCAGCCAGACGGTGTCTCCCTCAGGCACCGCGCCATTGTCCCGCCCAGCACCGCTGCGTCGGTGGCGCTCAGTCGGGGGACGCGGGGTCAGTCGTCGCCGTGGTCGGTGAGCAGCGCCCAGGCCAGCCCGGCCTGCATCGCCGCGCAGCCGCGGACCACCCACGGCAGCGTCACCGCCATCACCGCGCCGAGCGCGGTGGTGAGCAGGATGTCCGCGGCCCGGCCGTCGCCGAGGCCGAGGAAGTATGCCAGCGAGTGGTTGTCCGGGCCCCGGGACAGGCTCCACTCCCACAGTACGTAGCCGAGGCCGCCGATCGCGCCGGCGAACCACGTCACCACGATCGAGAACGTCGCCACCGCGACCGGGAACGCGACGATCCCGTGCAACAGGTCGAGCCAGCGGCGCGGGTCCGCGCCGGCCGAGACGGCGCGGCCGAGCTTCCCACCGCGTGGGATCCGGTACGCGGGGCGCGGCGTTCGGAAACCGAACAGCGCGTCCAGCCGGCTCCGCTCGATCCCGGCCAGGACACGGGCGGCGGCCAGCGTGGCAGCGAGCACGGCGATGCCTATCGTGATGACGAGCGTGCTGATGCCGACCGCGAAGCCGGTGAGGAGCAGCACGAACGCGGCGACCGCGAGCGGGAAGCCGGTGAGCACGTAGCCGGCGGACGGGCCGACCCGCAGCCGGGACGTGGCCGTCGGGACGGGAAGAGCCTGTGTTGCCATGCCTCGACACTAGGTTCGGGCAGGTGGGCCGACCACGGGGTTGCCTGGCCGGTTCGGAGTCGGGTTGTCCCTACCCGTCGAGCGCCTTCGTGAAGTGGTGCGACGAGATGTGCATCCGCTCGCGGAAGTAGAACCGGTGCGCGTCGTGCCGCTGCACGCCGGAGTCGAGGTCGATGACGGTGCACCCGGCGGCCCGGGCGCGGCTCTCCAGCTCGGCCAGCAGCGCGTGCCCGACCCCCTTGGACCGGCCGTCCGCGGTGGTGACGAGGTCGTCGACGTACAGCTTGCGGACCGCGAACGTGAGGGCGACGATCCGCCAGCCGGCGACGCCGAGGCACCGGTCCCCGTCGTACGCGACGAGGAACCGGAGGCCCTGCGGGTGACCCTCGGCGTAGATCGCGGTGAGGCCGGCGGCGTCCAGTTGCGTGCGCAGCTGCGCGAGCACCGGCAGCATGTCGTCGATCAGCCGCGGGTCACCCGGCTCCAGGTCCACCAGTTCGTACGTCATGCCGGCCATCCTGCCGGAGCGGTCGACCACGTACGGTCGATGGATGCAGCGGCGACCGGTGCGGTTCGGCGGGCGGGACGACACGGCGCTGGTCGTGGTGCTCGACTGCACAGACCTGGACCGGTCGGCCGCCTTCTGGTGCGGCGCGCTCGGCTACGTGGGACCGCCCGCCGGCACCCCCGGGCCCTACCGGCAGCTCGTGCCGGCCGGCGGCGACGGCCTGGAGCTGCTGCTCCAGCAGGTGCCCGAGGCCAAGGACGGCAAGAACCGGGTGCACCTCGACCTGCGCGTCCCCGACCTCGAGACCGAGCTGGCCCGGCTGCTCGCGCTCGGCGCCCGGCACACCACCGGTGACCCGGTCGAGGAGCACGGCTGGACCTGGTACGTCCTCACCGACCCGGACGGCAACGAGTTCTGCCTCCTCCGGCCGCCGCGCTGAGGTCAGGCGCGCAGCCGCAGGCCGCGCGGGGTCGGGCGGAAGCCGGCGGCTTCGAGGGCCTCGGACAGGGCGGTGGAGGTGTGCACGCTCTCGCCGTCGGCACGCTCGACCGCGAGCCGGCCTAGGCCACCCTCGCGGACGGCGAGGGCCAGCGCGTCCGCGGCGGCCTGCAGGGCGGTCGGGTCCTCGGTCCAGGACAGCAGGGTGCGGCCGCCGCGCTCGACGTAGAGGGTCAGCGCGCCGTCGACGAGCACGACCAGCGCGCCGGCCTTCCGTCCGGGGCGGTGCCCGCGGCCGCCGTCGCCGTCGGCGGGTCGCTCCGGCCACGGCAGCGCGGCGCCGAACGGCTGCGCCGGATCGGCGGCCGCCAAGACGACCGCAGGGGAGGCGTCACTCCGCCCCCGGCGCGCGGCGCCGAACCCGCCGGCCCCGCCGCCCGGGCCGAACCCGCCGGCCCCGCCGGCCGGACCGATCCCGCCGGCCGGGCCGAACCCGCCGGCCCCGCCGCCCGGGCCGCCGAAGTCGCCGGTCGGCGGGCCCGTGCCGCCCGACTCACTGGCGGAGTCGGTGCGGGAGGGGAGGCGGTCGGTGGCGTAGGAGCGGAGGCGGTCGACGGCGCCGGGGGAGGCGAACTGCGCCGCGCCGAGGGACTCCACGAAGTATCCGCGCCGGGTCCGGCCCGACTCCTCCGCTGCCCGCAGCACCGGGTAGACCGCGGCGAACCCGCCCGGCACCCGCTCGGCCATCACCGCGCCGCGGGTCAGCACGCCGTGCCGGTCGAGCAGCACCTCGGCCTGGGCGTGCGCCCGCCTGGTGGGGTCGCCCTCCCGCTCGGGCACCCGCGACCACCGACCGGCCGCCGTCGGGGGACCGGTGCGGGACGGCATCGCCGGCCGGCCCACCCGCCCGTACCGGGAGCGCGGCGCCGACCGCCGCCGCACCGGCCCGGCTCGCCCCGTCGTGCCGAGCAGCGACCGCAACGGGGCCAGCGTGTCGTTGGTGAGCAGCCCGGCCCACACCAGCTCCCACAGTGCCGCGACCAGCGCCGGGTCGTCGGTCGAACCGACCCGGTCGGACAGCGTGCGGAAGAACAGCGCCTGGTCCCCGGCCAGCGCGTCGAGGACGGCCGACTGCAGGTCGGTCGGCTCGACCGGGTCGGCGCCCGGCAGCAGCAGGTCGGCCGCCTCGGTCGGCGCCAGCGCCAGCCACCCGTCCCCGCCGGGCAGCGCGCCGGCTCCGGTCCAGGTCACCTCGCCGGCCGCGGTCAGCTCGTCGAGCAGGGCGGGGGAGTAGTCGGCCACCCGGGACGGCAGCACCGTCGTCTCCAGCGCCGACGCCGGCACCACCGCCCCGGCCAGCTGCTCGACCACCCGCAGCAGACCGTCGGCGCCGCGGGCCCGCGACCCGACGCCCTGCCAGGCCGGCAGGAACCGGGCCAGCGCCGAGGTCGGCACCGGCTCGACGTCCTTGCGCAGCTTGGCCAGCGACCGCCGGCGCAGCGTGCGCAGCACCTCGGCGTCGCACCACTCGGTGCCGGTGCCGCCGGGCCGGAACTCGCCGGCCGCCACCCGGCCGGTCGACGCCAGCCGCTCCAGCGTCGCCGCCACCACTGCGACGCCCAGCCCGAGCCGGCCGGCGCAGTCGGCGGCATGGAACGGACCGTGGGTGCGCGCGTACCGGGCGACGAGGTCGCCGAGCGGGTCGCGCACCGGCTCGGTGAACGCCTCCGGCACGCCGGTGGGGAGCGGCGCGCCGAGCGCGTCCCGCACCCGGCCGGCGTCCTCGATGGCGATCCAGCGTTCCTCACCGGCGATGCGCACCCGGATCGCCCGCCGGCTCGCCTCCAGCTCGGCCAGCCAGGCCGGCGTCGCACCCCGGGCCAGCGCCTCGGCCGTGGTCAGGTCGCCCAGCAGCCGGAGCAGGTCGGCGGTGGAGTCCACCGAGTAGGCCCGGCGGTCTTCGGACAGCCGCTGCAGCTGCGCCTCGACCTCGGCCACCGCGCCGGCGTCGAGCAGCTCGCGCAGCTCGGCCTGGCCGAGCAGCTCGGCCAGCAGCGCGGTGTCCAGCGACAGCGCCTGCGCCCGGCGCTCGGCCAGTGGCGCGTCGCCCTCGTACAGGAACATGCCGACGTAACCGAACAGCAGCGAGCGGGCGAACGGCGACGGCTGCGGGGTCTCGACCTCGACCAGGCGGACCGTCCGCGACCGCAGGTCGGACATGATCCCGACCAGCCCGGGCACGTCGAAGACGTCCTGCAGGCACTCCCGCATGGTCTCCAGCACGATCGGGAACGAGCCGTAGCCGCTGGCGACCTGGAGCAGGTGCGCCGCCCGCTGCCGCTGCTGCCACAGCGCCGTGCGCCGGCGCGGGTCGCGCTTGGGCAGCAGCAGCGCCCGGGCCGCGCACTCCCGGAACCGGGAGGCGAACAGCGCCGACCCGCCGACCTCGGCGGTCACCAGCTGCTCGATCTCGTCCGGCTCGAACAGCGCGACCTCGGCCGTGGGCGGCTCGCCGTCGGTCTCCGGCAACCGCAGCACGATCCCGTCGTCGGAGTGCATCGACTGGATCTCCACCCCGTAGCGCTCGCGCAGCCTGGCGGTGATGGCCAGCGCCCACGGCGCGTTGACCGGCGCCCCGAACGGCGAGTGCACCACGAGACGCCAGTCGCCGAGCTCGTCCCGGAACCGCTCGACCAGCAGCGTCCGGTCGTCCGGAACGTGCCGGGTCGACTCCTTCTGCTCGCTCAGGTAGGCCAGCAGGTTGGCGGTGCCCCAGTCGTCCAGTCCGGCCGCCTTCGCCCGCGCGGCCGCCTTCTCCGCCGGCGCCGAGGACACCTCGCGCAGGAACGCACCGAGCGCCCGGCCGAGCTCCACCGGCCGGCCCGGCGCGTCGCCCTTCCAGAACGGCATCTTCCCCGGCTGCCCCGGCGCCGGGGTGACCAGCACCCGGTCGTGAGTGATGTCCTCGATCCGCCACGACGTCGAGCCGAGCAGGAACACGTCGCCGACCCGCGACTCGTAGACCATCTCCTCGTCGAGCTCGCCGACCCGGCGCCCCGGCTCGCCCGCGCCGGCGGCCAGGAAGACGCCGAACAGCCCGCGGTCGGGGATCGTGCCGCCGCTGGTCACCGCCAGCCGCTGGGCGCCCGGCCGGCCGGTCAGCGTGCCGGTCACCCGGTCCCAGACCAGCCGCGGCCGCAGCTCGGCGAACTCGTCCGAGGGGTAGCGCCCGGACAGCATGTCCAGCACCGACTCCAGCGCCGAGGTCGGCAGCGTCGCGAACGGCGCGGCCCGGCGGACCAGCGCGGCCAGCTCGTCCACGGTCCACGCGTCGAGCGCGACCATGGCGACGACCTGCTGGGCCAGCACGTCGAGCGGATTGCGCGGGTAGCGCATCGCCTCGATCCGGCCGGCCTGCATCCGCTCGGCCACGACCGCCGACTCCACCAGGTCGCCGCGGTATTTCGGGAACATCACGCCGCGGCTGACCGCACCCACCTGGTGGCCGGCCCGGCCGACCCGCTGCAGTCCGGCCGCCACCGACGGTGGCGCCTCGACCTGGACGACCAGGTCGACCGCGCCCATGTCGATGCCGAGCTCCAGCGAGGAGGTGGCGACCACGGCCGGCAGCCGGCCGGACTTCAGCTCCTCCTCGACCAGGGTCCGCTGCTCCCGGGACACCGAGCCGTGGTGGGCCCGGGCCACCACGACCGGTGCGCCGTCGCCGGTGCCGGCCTGGGCGGACACCGCGGCCGGCATCCCGCCGGGCTGCCGCGGTCCCGGCGCCCAGCCGCCGGGCGGCGTCGTGGCCCCGGTCTCCCGCCAGTCCGGCGGGGCGGCGCCGACCCCGGAGTCGCCCCCGTCCAGCGCGTCGTACGCGGACAGGTCCTGCGCCGTCTGCCCGTACCGCCGCTCGTAGGCGAGCTCGTTGAGCCGGGCGGTCAGCCGCTCGGCCAGCCGGCGGGAGTTGGCGAACACGATCGTCGACCGGTGCTGCTCGACCAGGTCGAGCACCCGCTCCTCGACCGCCGGCCAGATGGAGATCCGGCGCTCGGCCCCGGCCGCCGACCCGTGCACCTCACCCGTCGGCTCGCCCAGCTGGGACATGTCCTCGACCGGGACGACGACCCGCAGCTCCACCGACTTCTGCGCCGGCGGCTGGACGACCGTCACGTCCCGCCCGCCGGCCAGGAACCGGGCCACCTCCTCGACCGGCCGTACGGTCGCGGACAGCCCGACCCGCTGGGCCGGCCGGGGCAGCAGCTGGTCGAGCCGCTCCAGGCTGACCGCCAGGTGGGCACCGCGCTTGGTCGAGCAGACCGCGTGCACCTCGTCGACGATGACCGTCTCGACCCCGCGCAGCGCGTCCCGGGCGGCGCTGGTGAGCATGAGGAACAGCGACTCGGGCGTGGTGATGAGGATGTCCGGCGGCCGGCGGGCCAGCTGCCGGCGCTCGTCCGCGGCGGTGTCGCCGGAGCGCAGGCCGACCTGCACGTCGGGCAGCGGCTGCCCGAGCCGCGTCGCCGCCTGGCGGATGCCGGCCAGCGGGGCGCGCAGGTTGCGCTCGACGTCGACCGCCAGCGCCTTGAGCGGGCTCACGTAGAGCACCCGGCAGCGCCGCTTCGGGTCGTCCGGCGGCGGCGTGGCGGCCAGCTTGTCCAGCGACCAGAGGAACGCGGCCAGCGTCTTGCCCGAGCCGGTCGGCGCGACCACGAGCGTGTGGTCGCCGCGGCCGATCGCGTCCCAGGCGCCGCGCTGGGCCGCGGTCGCCTGTTCGAAGGCGCCGTCGAACCAGGTGCGGGTCGCGGGCGAGAAGCGCTCGGCGTCGGTCACGGCATCCATGGTGCGCCTCGGGTACGACAGTTCCCTTCCGCCGACGGCGAACCGCTCAGCGGTCGGCGGAGAGCAACCGTCCGGCCACTCGCCGGCGCAGCCCGGCGATCTCGGTGGCGGCGTTGACCAGGTCCGGCTCCGCCCGCCGCAGGCTGTCGAGGTGCTGCGCCGACCACAGCAGCAGCAGCGCGTGCTTCGTCGCCGCCGGGTCCGCCCCGTGCAGGCCGCTGCGGAGGTGACCGATCACGTCTTCCGGCAGTTGCGAGTCCGGCGGGTCGGCCGGCGGCACGGTCGTCCGCCGGCCGGCGAGCAGGTCGCCGACGGTGCGGTACCAGAGGTCGACGCCGTCGGCGACCGCGCGCAGCTCGGCGCCGGCCGCGATCAGGGCGGGCGGCAGCCGGCCGTGCACGTCCCGGGAGCACAGCTCCTCCAGCGAGTCGGCGACCAGCCGCAGCCGGGTCGCCGCCCCGGCCAGCGCGGCCACCTCGTCGATCCCGAGCCGCTTCGCCCCCGGCTCGGCCAGGAACTGGCGGAAGGCGAGGTCGAGCCGCTGCCGCGCGGCCAGCGCCCGCTCCTTCTGTTGCGGCGTGGCCCGGCCGGTCAGCGTGTGCACCAGCCCGCGCACCCGGTCGGAGGCGGCCCCGTACGCGTCGTCGAGCGCGAGGCCGAGCGCCACTGCCGCACCGCGCGGCCAGAACAGCAGACCCACCCCGACCGACACGGCGCAGCCGAGCGCGACGTCCTCGATCCGGATCAGGCCGACGTCCAGCCCGGCCGGCGCGATGATCGTGAACAGCACGACGACCACCAGCGTGAACCCGGCCTGCCCGGCGACGAACGAGGGCGCGACCGCCCCGAGCAGGACGGTGATCGGCAGCAGCGTCCACAGCACCGCCGGGTTGCTGCCGAGCCCGATGAGCACCGCGGCGGCGATGACCACGCCGAACGCGGTGCCGAGGACCGCCCGCAGCGCGGTCTCGCCGGTCCCCCGGGCGCTCGAGCGCAGCACCGACAGCGCACCGAGCACCACCCAGAACGAGTGCTGCACCTCCAGCGCGGTCGCCAGCCCGACCGCGATCGCCAACCCGGCGGCGCCGCGGATCGCCGAGCGCAGGATCGCCGATCTCCGGTCCAGCTGCTGGCGGGTCAGCTCGCCGGCGGCGGCGCTCCAGCGGCGCAGCGACTCCGGCCGCCAGGCCGCGCCCCGCACCTGCAGCACGTGCTCGGCGACGGTCTGGGCGCCGAAGCCGAGCGCCCTGGCCGCGAACGACGGGTCCTGCGCGCTGGTCACCGGGAACTGCCCGTCGACCAGGCCGATCCGGTCGAGCGTCGCGTTCGCCGCCCGGTGCCGGGCCGCCATCAGAGCCCGCAGCCCGGTCCGGATCGGGTCCCCGGGGTCCGCGGTCAGCAGCCCGGTCCCGCACCGGTCCAGCAGGGTGCCGGCCACCTCGACGACCGTGTCGATCTCGCCACGGCACGGGTGCCCCCGCCGGTCCGCGGCGGCCACGCCGGCGGCCACGCCGGCGACCCAGTCCAGCTGGTCGACCAGCACGGCCATGGCCCGGTCGGTGTCGCCGGCGCCGCCCGGGCGGTAGGGCGTGCGGGCGAACTCCGAGCGCAGCCGCCCGGCGGTGGCCGCGGCCTCGGCGGCCAGCCGGTCGATCGGGTCGGAGCGGGCCTCCGCGACCAGCAGCGCGCCCAGCGCCCGGCAGGACTCGGCCGCCCGGACGCGGAGCGGACCCGGCGCCGTCGAACCACGCAGCAGCATCCCGGCCGGTACGGCGAAGGCGGCCGCGAGCCCCCACCCGGCCAGCCGCCACGGCAGCTCCGACCAGTGCACCGGGATCGACACCGGCAGCACGAACGTCAGCAGCACCGCGGTGGTCGCCCCGGCCGCGTACGAGCCGAGGGAGGCGGCCATGAGCACGCCGAAGCCGACCACGGCCATCCCGAGCACCGCGGTGGCCACGGTCATCGAGCACGCCGTCGCCAGCGTGATCGACACCGCCCCGACGGCGATCGTCACCCCGTACGTGAGCAGCCGCGCCCTGGCTCGCCGCGGCGGGTCGAGGAACAGCAGCAGCGCGAACGAGCCGAACGCGGCGAACGTGCCGAACTGCGCGTTCGTCGACAGCGCGCGGGCCACCGCGAACGTCACGGGTATGACGACCGCGGCGCGGCCCGCCCGTATCCACGCCTGGCTGCCCGGGTTGTGCCCCTGCAACCACGCCAGCACCCGCCGCACGCCGATCACTCCACCGGTCCGCGGGCGTCAGCACAAGTGGCGAGAATGGACCGCATGCAGCGCACCCTCTTCGAGCCCGAACACGACGCGTTCCGGGACATGGTCCGCACGTTCATGGAGCGCTGCGTGGCCGCCCGGCACGCGGACTGGGAGAAGGCCGGCATCGTCGACCGCGACGTCTGGCTGGAGGCCGGCAAGCAGGGGATGCTCGGCATGGACGTGCCCGAGGAGTACGGCGGGGGCGGCGTCGCCGACTTCCGCTACAACGTCGTGCTGGACGAGGAGATCATCCGCATCGGCGCGACCGGTCTCGGCTTCGGGCTGCACAACGACATCGTCGGTCCGTACCTGCTGTCGCTGAGCACCGGCGAGCAGAAGCGCCGCTGGCTGCCGCGCTTCTGCTCGGGCGAGCTGATCACCGCGATAGCGATGAGCGAGCCGGGCGCCGGCTCCGACCTGCAGCGGGTGCACACGCATGCGCGCCGGGACGGCGGTGACTGGGTGCTGTCCGGCTCCAAGACGTTCATCACCAACGGGATCAACGCCGACCTGGTGCTGGTCGTCGCCCGCACCGACCCGGACGCGGACGGCGCCCGCGGGCTCAGCCTGCTCGCGGTCGAGCGCGGCATGCCCGGCTTCGAGCGCGGCCGCAACCTCGACAAGATCGGGATGAAGGCGCAGGACACGGCCGAGCTGTTCTTCGACGAGGTCAGGGTGCCGGCGGCGAACCTGGTCGGCGAGGAGAACCGCGGCTTCGTCCACCTGATGGAAAACCTGCCCCAGGAGCGGCTGTCGATCGCCGCCGTGGCGGTCGCGGCCTGCGAGGCGGTGCTGGAGCTGACCCTCGACTACGCGAAGACCCGGCAGGCGTTCGGCCGGCCGATCGGCTCCTTCCAGCACAACCGGTTCCTGCTCGCCGAGCTGGTCACCGAGACGACCGTGGCCCGCACCTACCTGGACGAGTGCGTGCGGGCGCACCTGCAGGGCAAGCTCACCGTGCAGGACGCGGCGATGGCCAAGTGGTGGACCACCGACCTGCAGAACAAGGTCGCGGACGCGTGCCTGCAGCTGCACGGCGGCTACGGCTACATGACCGAATACCCGGTGGCCAAGGCGTGGCTCGACGGTCGGGTGCAGTCGATCTACGGCGGCACCAACGAGATCATGAAGGAGATCGTCGGCCGCGGCCTCGGCCTGTAGGCCCGCTCAGGGCATGGCCGCGGCGATCCTCTCCACCGCCTCCCGCAGCACCGGCCGGGGCAGCGCGAAGGTGAACCGGCCGAACCCGCGGCCGGCCTCGCCGCACAGCGCGCCGTCGGTCATCGCCACGCCCGCCTTCTCCAGGAAGTACGCCGCCGGGTCGGCCGGCCCGGTCGCCCGGAAGTCCAGCCAGCCGAGGTAGGTGCCCTCCGGGGGCGTGTAGACCACGCCGGGCAGCAGGTCCGCGACCAGCTGGCCGAGCAGCCGCCGGTTGCCGTCCAGGTAGGACAGCACCTCGGCCAGCCACGGCCCGCCGCTCCGGTAGGCGGCCGTGTTGGCGATGACGCCGAGGGTGGCCGCGCCGTGCTCCGCCAGCGGTCCGATGCCGGCCCAGGTCTCCCGGTCGGCGTCGCTGGTCAGCACGACCTGCGCGCACTTCAGCCCGGGCAGGTTCCACGCCTTCGACGCCGAGGTCGCGGTGAGCGTGTGCGCGGCGGTCACCGGAGACAGCGACGCGTACGGCACGTGCCGGGCATTGCCGAACACCAGCGGCGCGTGGATCTCGTCCGAGAACACCCGCGCGCCGTACCGGTCCACGACCTCGGCGATCGCGAGCATCTCCGCGGGGGTGAGCACCCGGCCGACCGGGTTGTGCGGGTTGCAGAGGATCAGCAGGTCGCCGCCGGCCTCGAACGCCGCGGCCAGCGCGTCCAGGTCGTACCGGTGCCCGGCGGACAGCGGGACCTCGATCACCTCCCGGCCGAGCTGCGGCGGCACGCTGACGAACGGCATGTACGCCGGCGTCGGCAGCACCACCGGCGTTCCGGGCGCGCTGAAGTGCTCGATCGCCAGCCGCAGCGCCGCGACCACGTCGGCCACCGGGCGGACGTCGACCGGGTCGACCGCCCAGCCGTACCGGTCCCGGCTCCAGGCCGCGTACGCCGCCGACATGTGCTCGACCGTGCCGGCCGGCAGGTAGCCGAAGGCGGCCGCGTCCACCGCCGCGTGCAGCGCCGCGGTCACCGGTGGCGCGGTCCCGAAGTCCATCTCGGCCACGAACGCGCCGATCGCCTCCGGGTACATCGACCACTTGACGCTGCCGCCCCGGCGCAGCATCCCGACATCGATCCGGTCGAACTCCGCGGCAGTCACGAAACCATTCTCCGTCGGCCCGGATCGGGCGATCCGCCGGCTGTGGTCGTCCGCCTACCGTGACAGGCATGCAGGTGATCACCGCCGACCTGGTCCTCGCCGGTCCCGAGCTCGCCCCGGTCGAGCGCGGGGCGGTGCTGGTGGACGGCGACCGCATCGCCTGGGTCGGGCGGGCGGCCGACCTGTCCCCGGACCGGTACCCCGCGGATACGCCGGTGCTCGCGCTCGGACCGGCCACCGTGCTGCCCGGGCTCATCGACTGCCACGTGCACCTCGCCTTCGACGGCGGCCCCGCGCCGGTGGCCCGGATGCGGGCCGAGGACGACGCCCGCCAGGTCGCGCTGATGACCCGCAACGCCCGGCGGCTGCTGTCGGTCGGCGTCACCACCGCCCGCGACCTCGGCGGCCGCGGCTACCTCGGGGTGTCGGTGCGGGATGCGATCGCCGACGGGACGCTGCGCGGCCCGCGGCTGCTCACCGCCGGCCCGCCGCTGACCGTCACCGGCGGGCACTGCTGGTTCATGGGTGCGGAGGCCGACGGCGAGCAGGAGGTGCGGCGGATGGTCCGCCAGCACCACAAGCACGGCGTCGACCTGATCAAGATCATGTCCACCGGCGGGTTCATGACCGAGGGGTCGGCGCCGTGGTTCGCCCAGTTCGAGCCGGCCGAGGTACGGGCCGCGGTGGAGGAGGCGCACCGGGTCGGCAAGCGGGTCGCCGCGCACGTGCACGGCGTGGTCGGCATCGAGCGGGCGCTCGAGGCCGGCGTCGACACGCTGGAGCACTGCACGTTCGTCCAGGCCGACGGCAGCCACCGGATCGTTCCCGAGCTCGCCGACCGGGTCGCCGCGTCCGCCGCGTACGTGTCGCCGACCTGGAACCTGCTGCTGCCGCTGTTCCAGGAGTGGCTGCCGGAGCGGGAGTACGTGCTGGAGCCGCTCTACCGGCGCGGCGCCCGCATCGTCGCGAGCACCGACGCGGGCATCGACAACGTGCCGCACCACGGGTTCGTCCGCTCGCTGCAGGCGATGGCGTCGTCCGGGCTGCCTACCACCGAGGTGCTCACCGCGGCCACCACCCGGGCCGCCGAGGCGCTCGGGCTGGCCACCGTCACCGGCGCGGTCACCGCCGGGCTGTCCGCCGACCTCATCGCGGTCGGCGGCGACCCGCGCCACGACCTGGCCGTGCTGCACGACCTGCGGCTGGTGCTGGTCCGGGGCGAGCCGTTCAGCCCCGATCCGCTGCCGCCGATCCCACCGCTGCGCCGGGCGGACCTGCCCGGCTTCGCCTTCACCGCTCCCGGCGCCGACGCACCACCACCGCCGGCGGCACAGACCGCCTAGGCTGGCGATCACACCACCTCGGCAAGGGGGTTCGGCATGGGACGGTACGCGGAGGAGTTCCGGCGGAGCCTGGACGATCCCGAGGGCTTCTGGCGGGACGCCGCCGGTGCGATCGACTGGACCGTCCCGCCGAGCCGGATCCTCGATGACTCCGCGCCGCCGATGTACCGCTGGTTCCCCGACGCCGAGCTCAACACCTGCTACAACGCGCTCGACCGGCACGTCGAGCGCGGCCGGGCCGAGCAGGTCGCGCTCATCTACGACAGCCCCGTCACCGGCCAGGTCGTCCGCTACACGTACGGGGAGCTGCGCGACCAGGTGGCCAAGGTCGCCGGCGCGCTCGTCGACCTCGGCGTGGAGAAGGGCGACCGGGTCGTCGTCTACATGCCGATGGTGCCCGAGGCCGTGATGGCGATGCTGGCCTGCGCCCGGCTCGGCGCGGTGCACTCGGTGGTCTTCGGCGGGTTCGCGGCGGCCGAGCTGGCCACCCGGATCAGCGACGCCAGGCCGAAGGTGATCGTCTCGGCGTCCTGCGGGATCGAGGTCAACCGGGTCATCGCCTACAAGCCCCTGCTCGACCGGGCGATCGACCTGGCCGACCACAAGCCGGACTACTGCCTGATCGTGCAGCGGCCGCAGGAGATCGCGGCGCTGGCCCTCGGGCGGGACGTCGACTGGGACGCCGCCGTGTCCGCGGCCCAGCCGGTGGACTGCGTGCCGGTGCGGGCCACCGACCCGCTCTACGTGCTCTACACGTCCGGCACCACCGGCAGGCCGAAGGGCGTCGTCCGGGACAACGGCGGGCACGCGGTGGCCCTGCACTGGTCGATGAAGTCGGTCTACGGCGTCGACCCCGGTGAGGTGTGGTGGACCGCCAGCGACGTCGGCTGGGTCGTCGGCCACTCGTACATCGTCTACGGGCCGCTGCTCGCCGGCTGCACCACGGTCCTGTACGAGGGCAAGCCGGTCGGCACGCCGGACGCGGGCGCGTTCTGGCGGGTGATCGCCGAGCACGGGGTGCGGGTGCTGTTCACCGCGCCGACGGCGTTCCGGGCGATCCGCAAGGAGGACCCGTCCGGCGAGCACCCGGCCAAGCACGACCTGTCGACGCTGCGGGCGCTGTTCCTGGCCGGCGAGCGGCTCGACCCGGAGACCTACCGGTGGGCCGGCGACCTGCTCCGCATCCCGGTCGTCGACCACTGGTGGCAGACCGAGACCGGCTGGCCGGTGGCGGCCAACCCGCTCGGGCTGGAGCAGCTGCCGGCCAAGGCCGGCTCGCCGACCGTGCCGGTGCCGGGCTGGGACGTGCGGGTGCTCGACCCGTCCGGCTCGCCGGTGCCCCCGGACGTGGACGGCGCGCTGGTCATGAAGCTGCCGCTGCCGCCGGGGGCGCTGCCGACGCTGTGGCGCGACGACGAGCGGTACGTCTCGTCGTACCTGTCCCGCTACCCGGGCTTCTACCTGTCCGGCGACGGCGGGCACGTGGACCCCGACGGCTACCTGTTCGTCATGGGCCGGATGGACGACGTGATCAACGTCGCCGGGCACCGGCTGTCGACCGGGGCGATGGAGGAGGTGCTGGCCGGGCACCCGGCGGTGGCCGAGTGCGCGGTGATCGGCGTCGCCGACGCGCTCAAGGGTCAGGTGCCGCGCGGGTTCGTGGTGCTCAAGGCGGGCGCCGACGTCGAGCCGTCGGTGGTCTCCGAGCAGCTGGTGCAGCGGGTGCGGACGGAGATCGGTGCGGTGGCGTCGCTGCGCCGGATCGACGTGGTCGCGGCGCTGCCGAAGACCCGGTCGGGCAAGATCCTGCGCGGGTCGATGCGGGCGATCGCCGACGGGGTCGAGCAGCCGGTGCCGTCCACGATCGAGGACCCGGCGGTGCTGGACGCGCTCCGCCCGACCCTGAGGTCCTAGCGCGCTCCCGACATGATCGTCCGGAGCCGGGACGCCGGGCGCCGATCGCCGACCGCGGTCGGGCCGGGCCGGACGCCGCCGGACCGGTGACTTTCGACCCCGGCGGAGACGGAGCTGTCGGGGGACGCTGGCGTCATGACGGACGATGCCACGCGCTCGGTGGACCTGCGGCAGCATGCCGAGGAGATCGCGCAGGCCGGCGCCCGCGCCCCATCGCACCACAACGCGCAGCCCTGGGCGTTTCGCGTGCTGCCCGGCGCCGTTGAGGTGCACGCGGACCGCAGCCGTCGGCTTCCGGTCGCCGACCCGGAGGACCGGCAGCTGTTCGTCGGCGTCGGCGCCGCGGTGTACGGCGTGCGGCTCGCGCTCGCCGTCCTCGGACTGCGGCCTGTCGTCCGGCTCGCCCGCGACGATGCTCGGCCGGACCTCGCCGCGACCGTCATGGCGTCCGGGCAGGCCGACCCCGCCCGGCCCGCCGAGTGGGCTCACAGCGCCGACCCCGCCGCGGACTCCGCCGCCGACTCCGCCGAGGCCCGCCGGCACCGCGAACTCGGCCACCGGCAGACCGTGCGCGGCCCGTTCACCGACGAGCCGCTGCCGAGCTCGCTGCAGGCGGAGCTGGCCAGCGAGGTGGACGAGGAGGGCGCGGCGCTCTACTGGGCGGTGGCCGAGGAATCCCGGCGCGGCCTGGCCGCGCTGATCGCGGCAGCCGACCGCGAGCAGCGCGCCGACCTCGACCTGCGCGCCGAGCTCGTCCGCTCGGTGGGGCCGGCCGCGGTCCGGCGCCGGGCCGGGATCCCGCTCGACAGCCTCGGCCGGGCGGCCGCGCCGACCGGCACCGAGGTGGGGTTCGCGATGCGGGACTTCAGCGCGGGTGACCCGGACCTTGGTGCGCCCACCCACCGAGCGGAAGCCGATCCCGGGATCGCCGTCCTGCACACCAAGACGGACGAGCGGCCGGACTGGCTACGCGGCGGCCAGGCGATGCACCGACTCCTGCTGGCCGCCAGCGCCGCCGGTTACCAGGCTTCCTTCCTCAACCAGCCGCTCGAGGTGCCGAGGCTCCGGGACGAGCTCCGGCGTGCCCTCGGCCTGTCCGGCCACCCGCAGGTCGTGCTCCGCCTGGGGCGTCCCCGGGACCCGCTGCCGCCGCCGACTCCCCGTCTCGCGGTCTCCGACGTCCTGACGATCGCCGACTAGTCGCGCTTGTTCGTCCGGCGGTACTGCTGGATGAGGAAGACGAGCAGGGCGATCATGCAGCCGATGAAGGCGAGCTGGATCAGCAGGTCCATTCCCTCACCGCTTCCGCGCCGGCACTTCGAACTCCGCGCAGACCGCCCGCCACACCTGCTTCGCCGGGATGCCCGCGGCCAGCGCCTGGTCGACCGTACGGCCGCCGAGCGCCTGCAGGACGTGGTCGTGCGCGACGGATCGGGCGTACCCCGCTCCGAAGTGGTCCTCCATCCGGATCCAGAACTCCGACAGCCGCACGGCGACCAGGGTAGGTCGGTCGATCCGGAGCGGCGTGTCGGGTGCACCCTCGAACAGGTGTTCGGCTAGTTTGTCCACACCGCGGGTCGAGATCCACAGATCGAACTGCGGGGCGGAAACTGTCGGCGGGTCGCTCTAGCGTCAACGCCGACCACAGACCGACCGAGTCAGCGAAGGTGGACCCGATGCCAGCACTGGACCGCGAGAAGGCGCTCGACGTCGCGCTCGCCCAGATCGACAAGCAGTTCGGCAAGGGTTCGGTGATGCGCCTCGGCGACGAGACCCGGGTGCCGATCCAGGTCATCCCGACCGGGTCCATCTCCCTCGACCTCGCGCTCGGCATCGGGGGATTGCCCCGCGGCCGCGTCGTCGAGATCTACGGGCCGGAGTCGTCCGGCAAGACCACGGTCGCGTTGCACGCCGTGGCCAACGCGCAGGCGGCCGGCGGCATCGCCGCGTTCGTCGACGCGGAGCACGCGCTCGACCCCGACTACGCGAAGGCGCTCGGCGTCGACACCGACGCGTTGCTGGTCTCCCAGCCCGACACCGGTGAGCAGGCGCTGGAGATCGCCGACATGCTGATCCGGTCCGGCGCGCTGGACATCATCGTGATCGACTCGGTGGCGGCGCTGGTGCCGCGGGCCGAGATCGAGGGCGAGATGGGCGACAGCCACGTCGGCCTGCAGGCCCGGCTGATGAGCCAGGCGCTGCGGAAGATCACCGGCGCGCTGAGCAACGCCGGCACGACCGCGATCTTCATCAACCAGTTGCGCGAAAAGATTGGCGTGATGTTCGGATCGCCTGAAACGACGTCAGGCGGTAAGGCATTGAAGTTCTACGCGTCGGTCCGCATCGACGTGCGGCGGATCGAGACGCTCAAGGACGGTTCCGAGGCGGTCGGCAACCGCACCAGGGCCAAGGTCGTGAAAAACAAGGTGGCCCCGCCGTTCAAGCAGGCCGAGTTCGACATCGTCTACGGGCAGGGCATCAGCCGGGAGGGCTCGCTGCTCGACGTCGGCGTCGACCAGTCGATCATCCGCAAGTCCGGCGCCTGGTACACCTACGAGGGCGATCAGCTCGGTCAGGGCAAGGAAAACGCGCGCAGCTTCCTGCGTGACAATCCCGACCTCGCGGACGAGATCGAGAAGAAGATCAAGGAGAAGCTGGGCGTGGGTCCCCGGCTCGACGAGGACGCGGTCGTCCCCGCCCCGGTCGACTTCTAGGCCGCGGTGCGCCCCTCCGACCCGGCCGTCCGGCGGCCGGCCGGCGGCCTGCCGGGGCATCCCGAGGATGCTCCGGGGGACCCGGAGTCCGTCGCCAGGGCGATCTGCCTGCGGTTGCTGACCCTGCAGCCGCGGACCAGGGCCGAGCTCGCGGCCGCCCTGTCCAAGCGCGGCGTCCCGGACGACGCTGCCGGCACGGTCCTGTCCCGCTTCGCCGAGGTCGGGCTCATCGACGACCGCGCGTTCGCCGCCGCCTGGGTCGACTCCCGGCACGCCGGCCGCGGACTGTCCCGCCGGGCGCTCGCCGCCGAACTGCGTCGCCGCGGCGTCGACGGCGAGATCGTCGGCGAGGCGGTCGCGGTCGTGGACACCGAGGCCGAGGAGCGCGCCGCCCGCCAGCTCGTCGACCGCCGGCTGGCGTCCACCCGCCGGCTCGACCAGCCCGCCCGCGTCCGCCGGCTCGCCGGGATGCTGGCGCGCAAGGGCTATCCCGGCGGCCTCGCGGTGCGGGTCGTCCGGGAGGCGCTGGCCGCCGAGGGCACCGACCCCGGGGACCTCGGCGGGTGGGAGGAGTCGTAGGTCGAGGACTGACGGTCAGACCCTCAACCCCAGGTGGAGACGGCCGTGGGCGCGCTTTCTTGACCCGCCGGTAGGGCGGACATAGCCTCAGCGACACGAGGAGTCCACCTCGCGCCCGGGGACGGTCGGACCTGGACGCGACAGACATACATCGCTTAGCAGAACAACGCGTCCAGCCGAGTGGACGATTTGCCTGGCAGTACCGGCAGGTCCTGACCCGCCGGTGGTTTCGCATCGGCGTCGTGGGTCGTCGATGCGGGAGTCGCGGACGCCACGCGCGGACGCCCGTGCCGAGGTCCTCCTCACCGTGTGACCGTGCCGCGTGCCTCGCACTCGGCCCGCCCGGGACGGAGGTGGGTGTGCGATGACGACGGCGCTCCTGATCGTGGTGATCGTCCTCGTACTGCTGCTGGCGGTCCTGCTCCTGCGCACCCGCAGCCGTCCGATCCCCGCCAGCCCGCCCAGCGACAACGCTGCCATCACCGGGCCTAGTGCGGACGGTGCGACCCGTGCCCGTGGCCCGGCCGGCGCCACCGGCTCCGCTGTCGGGGGCGACCCCGGCGCGGGCGGGCCGGCCGGCAAGGCAGCCGATGGCGCGACGGCTGCCGGCGGGGTGTCCGGTCCGGGCGCGGCGGACGGCGGGTCCGGCGCCGGAGCGGCAGGTGGGGACACGGTCCTGGGTTCGGTGGCCGGGCCGGTCCGTGCCGGCGGAACGGTTGGCGCCGACGCCGCAGGCGGCGGTGCCGGACCGGGAGGTGGCTTCGGCGTCGCGGCGACCGGGCCGGACGCCGACGCGGTGCGGTCCGGGGACGGTGAGGTCCCGCGCCGGTTCGCCGAGGAGGAGCTCTCCCAGTCCCGGCTGGAGGCAGCGCAGAGCGCCGCCGCCGTCCGCGCCGAGGCCGACACGATGGCCGCCACCACCCGCCGGCTGGCCGAGGCGGAGGCCGACGCCGTCCGCCGCGGCGCGCGGTCCGAGGCCGAGGCGATCCGTGCCGCCGTCGCCGCCGAAGCGGAGAAGTCCCGCCGGCAGGCCGAGCTCGAGGTCTCCACCACCCTGCTCGACGCCCGCCGCCAGGCCGAGCGGGACGCGGCCGAGATCACCGAGACCGCCCGCGCCCTCAAGCAGGATCTCGACCGCCGGGAGAGCCGGCTGGCCGAGCGGGAGGAGCGGGTCGACGCCACGGTCCGCCGGGTCGAGCAGCGCACCGCCGAGCTCGCCGAGGCCGAGCAGGCGGTCGCGGAGCGGGAGGCCCGGCTCGCCGACCGGGAGGGCGAGCACGAGCGCGAGCTGGAGCGGATCGCCGGCCTCACCGCCGCCGACGCCCGCGCGGAGCTGCTCAGGGCGGTCGAGGAGCGCACCCGCCGGGACGCCGCGATCCTCGTCCGCGACCTGGAGGCGGAGGCCCAGGCCGAGGGCGAGCAGCGGGCCCGCAAGATCGTCGTCGACGCGATCCAGCGGGTCGCCAGCGAGCAGACCGCGGAGAGCGTGGTCAGCGTGCTGCACCTGCCGGCGGACGAGATGAAGGGCCGGATCATCGGCCGCGAGGGCCGCAACATCCGCGCCTTCGAGTCGGTGACCGGAGTCAACCTCATCATCGACGACACGCCCGAGGCCGTGCTGCTGTCCTGCTTCGACCCGGTCCGCCGCGAGATCGGCCGGATCACGCTGGACAAGCTGGTCCTCGACGGCCGGATCCACCCGCACCGGATCGAGGAGGTCTACGAGCGCAGCAAGGCGGAGGTCGAGGAGCTCTGCGTGCGCGCCGGCGAGGACGCGCTGGTCGAGGTCGGCATCTCCGACCTGCACCCGGAGCTGCTCACCGTGCTCGGGCGGCTGCGCTACCGCACCAGCTACGGGCAGAACGTGCTCAAGCACCTGGTGGAGACCGCGCACATCGCCGGGATCATGGCCGCCGAGCTCGGCCTGGAGCCGACGGTGATCAAGCGCGGCGCGTTCCTGCACGACATCGGAAAGGCGCTCACCCACGAGGTGGAGGGCAGCCACGCGCTGATCGGCGCCGACCTGGCCCGCAAGTACGGCGAGAGCGAGGAGGTCGCGCACGCGATCGAGGCACACCACAACGAGGTCGCGCCCCGCACGATCGCCGCCGTGCTCACGCAGGCCGCCGACTCCTGCTCCGGCGGCCGCCCGGGCGCCCGCCGGGAGAGTCTCGAGTCGTACGTGAAGCGGCTGCAGCGGATCGAGGAGATCGCCTCCGGCAAGCCCGGGGTCGAGCGGGTCTTCGCCATGCAGGCCGGCCGCGAGGTGCGGGTGATGGTGCAGCCGGAGTCGGTCGACGACCTCACCGCGCAGATGCTCGCCCGCGAGGTCGCCCAGCAGATCGAGGACGAGCTGACCTACCCCGGCCAGATCCGCATCACGGTCGTCCGCGAGTCCCGCTCGACCGAGATCGCCCACTGACTCCTACGGCACGCCCTACACGCGCACCGGGGGCGCCTCGGCCGCGTCCAGGCCGACCACCGGACGCACCCGGGACTGCCGCCGCTCCAGCCAGATCGCCAGCCGGGACAGCAGCAGGTTCATCGTCACGTACATCGCCGCGACGACGATCGCGGTCGGGATGATGTTGAAGAACCCGTTGTAGATCAGCTGTCCGGTCCGCAGCAGCTCCGGGTAGGCGATGATGAAGCCGAGCGCGGTGTCCTTCAGCGCGACCACGCACTGGGCCACGATCGCGGGCAGCATCGTCCGCACCGCCTGGGGCACCAGGATCAGCCGCATCGTCTGCGCCCGGCTCAGCCCGAGTGCGGCCGCCGCCTCGGACTGCCCGCGCGGCACGGCCAGGATGCCGGCCCGGAACACCTCGGCCAGCACCGCGCCGTTGTAGAGCGCCAGCGCCGCGACCAGCGCCCCGTACCGGCCGAGCGTGTCGCCGAACCGGAAGAAGAAGAACAGGATCAGCAGCACCAGCGGCAGCGCCCGGAACAGCTCGATGAAGCCGGTCGCGAACATCCGCACGTACCGCTGCCCGACCAGCCGGCCGACCGCCAGCAGCGAGCCGAGCACGAGCGCCAGGGCGATCGCGAGGCCCGCCGCCCGCAGCGTCGCCAGCGCCCCCTTGCCGAGCGCCTCGAGGATGTCGCCGTCACCGAACGGCTCCCATTTCGACGCCTCGAACTGCCCCTGGGACTGCAGTCGCAGCACGACCGCGACCGCGATCGCGACCACGACCGCAGTGCCGATCACGCTGCCGATGGCCGACCGCCGCCGCGCCTTCGGGCCGGGCACGTCGTAGAGCACGGTCACCGCAGCACCACCGCCCGCCGCTCGACCAGCCGCAGTGCCGCCGAGGTGGCCCACACGATGAGCACGTAGCCGGCCGCGGTGCCGAGGAACAGCGCCCAGAACGAGCCGGGGAAGTCACGCACCAGGTTGTCGAACGTGCCGGTCGCCTCGACCACGCCGAACGCCTCGGCGATGGCGGTGTTCTTGGTCAGCGCGATGAGCAGGTTGCCCAGCGGCGGGATCACCGTACGGAACGCCTGTGGCAGCACGATGGTCCGCATCGTCTGCGCGAACGTCATGCCCAGCGCCCGGGCCGCTTCGGCCTGCCCCGGCTGCACGGCGTTGATGCCCGAGCGCAGCACCTCGCACACGAACGCCGCGGAGTAGAGCGAGAGCGAGATCACGGCGCGGGCGAAGAACGAGAACCGGAACCCGAGCTCCGGCAGGCCGAACACCATCAGCACGAAGACCAGCGTCAGCGGGGTGTTCCGGACGAGCTCGACGTAGCCGGTGGCGGCCCAGCGCAGCGGCGGGGCGGGGGATACCCGCATCGCCGCGAGCACGGTCCCGAGGACGAGCGCGACGACCGCGGCGATCGCGGTCAGCCGGATCGTCATCCAGAAGCCCTGCAGGATGAGCGGGAACTGATCGATCAGAACGCTCACAGCGCCCGCTCCCCAGACAGGCTGGCAGGCGTCGGCCGCCTGGCCCCCGCGGAACCTCGCGCGCGCCGGGAACTCCCGCCCCGCGCGCCGCGCCTCCCGGGCGGGTCGGCACGGTCAGGCCGACCCGCCCGGGAGACGATCGGTGCTGCTACGAGCACGGGTCCAGGGTCGGCTTGGCCGGCGTCTCCCCGCCGCCCTTGCCCAGCGTGTCCTCGTACGCCTTCTGCCACGAGCCGTCGCTGAACGCGCCGTTGAGCGTGTCGTTGAGGAACGTGCAGAACGCGTTGTCGCCCTTCTTGAACCCGATCCCGTACCGTTCCTCGCTGAACGGCTCGCCGACGACCTTCAGCTTGTCCGGCTGCTGAGCCGCATACCCGAGCAGGATCGAGCCGTCGGTGGTGACCGCGTCGACCGAGTTGTTCAGCAGCTGCTGCACGCACTCGGTGTAGGTCGCGAACGGCACCGGCGCCGCGCCGTACTTCTCCTGCACGGTCTTGATCGACGTCGACCCGGTGACCGAGCAGACCTTCTTGCCGGTCAGCGCGTCCGGCCCGGTGATCGAGCTGTCGTCCTTGCGGACCAGCAGCTGCTGCCCGGTCACGTAGTACGGACCGGCCTGGCCGACGGTCTCGCGCCGCTCGTCGGTGATCGAGTAGGACGCGACGACCATGTCCACGGTGCCGTTCTGCAGGAACGGCTCGCGGTTCTTGGACACGGTCTCGACCCACTCGACCTGGCCCGGCTCGATGCCGAGCTTGGCCGCGACGATCTTGGCGATCTCGATGTCGAAGCCCTCGGGGGTGTCGGTGCCCGGCTTCTTGTAGCCGAGCCCGGGCTGGTCGAACTTCACCCCGATCTTCACGGACTTGGCGTCGTTGAGCTTCGCCATGGTGCTGCCGGCGGCGAAGCTCGCGTCGGACTGGACGTCGGTCGGCGCCTCGTCGTCGCCACCGCACGCGGTCAGCAGCAGCGGCAACGCCAGCGCGGCGGCGACCAGTGTTCGGAAGCGTCCTGCTCGCATCGGTGGATCCCTTCTCACGGTGGGGGCGTGATGTACGGCTCCCCGGACGGGTGCTGAGGGCTGGTGCCGGGAAATCAGTGGGTGAGGATCTTGGAGAGGAAGTCCTTGGCCCGCTCGCTCTTCGGGGCGCTGAAGAACTCGTCGGGCGGGGCCTGCTCGACCAGCGTGCCGTCGGCCATGAAGACCACCCGGTCGGCGGCCCGGCGGGCAAAACCCATCTCATGCGTGACCACGACCATGGTCATGCCATCCCTGGCCAGCGCGGTCATCACGTCGAGCACTTCGTTGATCATCTCGGGGTCGAGCGCCGAGGTCGGCTCGTCGAAGAGCATGAGCTTGGGCTCCATCGCGAGCGCGCGGGCGATGGCCGCCCGCTGCTGCTGGCCGCCGGACAGCTGGCCCGGCAGCTTGCCGGCCTGGTCGGCGATGCCGACCCGCTCCAGCAGCTGCATGGCCCGCTTCTCGGCCTCCTCCTTGGGCCGGTGACGGACCTTGACCGGGCCGAGCGTGACGTTCTGCACGATCGTCTTGTGCGAGAACAGGTTGAACGACTGGAAGACCATCCCGACGTCGGCCCGCAGCCGGGCCAGCTCGCGCCCCTCGACCGGCAGCGGCCGGCCGTCGAAGATGATCTCACCGGAGTCGATCGGCTCCAGCCGGTTGATGGCGCGGCAGAGCGTCGACTTGCCGGACCCGGACGGGCCGATCACCACGACCACCTCGCCGCGGGCGACCGTGGTCTCCACGTCGCGCAGCACGTGCAGCTGCCCGAAGTGCTTGTTCACCCCGCGCATGACCACCAGAGGCTGGCCCGGAGCGTCCGTCATGGGCGCACCATAGCGCCCTGAGCGTACGGTCAACTTTCCGCAAGGTCGGCGGTCCGCATTCGTAGCCCGACCGAGACCTCGGCCGCCCCCCGGTTCCCCGGCGATACGCTGTCCGGGTCATGAGCGAGCGCGAGGGCCCGCGGCACGAGCGGGGAACGACGGGAGTCGCACGGCCGGACGGGGCAGCGTCGGCCGCGCGCAGCTACGAGGTCCGGACGTACGGCTGCCAGATGAACGTGCACGACTCGGAGCGGCTGTCCGGCCTGCTGGAGGACGCCGGCTACGTCCGGGTCGCGGCCGGGCAGACGCCCGACGTCGTCGTGCTCAACACGTGCGCGGTGCGGGAGAACGCCGACAACCGGCTCTACGGCAACCTCGGCCACCTGCGACCGGTCAAGGACGCCCATCCTGGCATGCAGATCGCGGTCGGCGGCTGCCTCGCCCAGAAGGACCGCGGCGAGATCGTGCGCCGCGCGCCGTGGGTGGATGCGGTGTTCGGCACGCACAACCTCGGCGCGCTCCCGGTGCTGCTCGAGCGGGCCAGGATCGAGCGCGAGGCCCAGGTCGAGATCGCCGAGTCGCTGGAGACCTTCCCGTCGGTGCTGCCGTCCCGGCGCGAGTCGGCCTACTCGGCCTGGGTGTCGATCTCCGTGGGCTGCGACAACACCTGCACCTTCTGCATCGTCCCGTCGCTGCGCGGCAAGGAGAAGGACAGAAGGCCGGGCGAGATCCTGGCCGAGATCGAGGCGCTGGTCGCGCAGGGCGTGCTCGAGGTGACCCTGCTCGGCCAGAACGTCAACTCGTACGGGCGGGAGTTCGGCGACCGGTACGCGTTCGGCGCGCTGCTGCGCTCCGCCGGCGCGGTCGACGGGCTGGAGCGGGTCCGGTTCACCTCGCCGCACCCGCGCGACTTCACCGACGACGTGATCGCCGCGATGGCCGACACCCCGGCGGTCTGCCACTCGCTGCACATGCCGCTGCAGTCCGGTTCGGACGCGGTGCTGCGGGCGATGCGCCGCTCCTACCGGCGCGACCGCTACCTCGGCATCCTGGACAAGGTGCGGGCGGCGATGCCGGACGCGGCGATCACCACCGACATCATCGTCGGCTTCCCGGGCGAGACCGAGGCCGACTTCGAGCAGACCCTCGACCTGGTCGCCCAGGCCTCGTTCTCCGGCGCGTTCACCTTCCAATACTCGCCGCGTCCGGGCACGCCGGCCGCCGGCATGGACGGCCAGGTGCCGCGTGCGGCCGTGCAGGAGCGGTACGAGCGGCTGGTCGCGCTCCAGGACGAGAAGTCGCTGGCGGCGAACCGGGCGCTGGTCGGCTCGACGGTCGAGGTGCTCGTCGCCGAGGGTGAGGGCCGCAAGGACGCCGCGACCGGACGGCGGTCGGGGCGGGCCAGGGACGGGCGGCTGGTGCACTTCGCCTGCGACGTGACCGACGTCCGGCCGGGCGACGTGGTCACCACCGCGGTGACGTACGGGGCGCCGCACCACCTGGTCGCCGACGGGCCGCCGCTCTCGCACCGGCGCACCGCGGCCGGCGACGCCTGCGAGGCCGGCCGCCGCCCGACCACCCCGGGCGTCCTGCTCGGCATGCCGACGGTCAGGTGATCCTGTCGGTGGCTGTCGCTACGTTGCCGGCATGACGACATCGACGTCCCCGCCCGACACCCGGCGGGAACCACCCGAGACCGGCGACGAGCGCGCGATGCTGGCGGGGTTCCTCGACTGGCACCGCGAGACGCTGCGCTGGAAGTGCGCCGGGTTGACCGACGAGCAGCTGCGGACCCACTCGGTGGCCAGTTCGGGGCTGACCCTGCTCGGTCTGGTCCGGCACCTCACCGAGGTCGAGCGCTGGTGGTTCCTGCCCTTCCTCGGCGAGGAACCGGAGCCGGTCTACTTCACCGACGACAAGCCCAACGACGACTTCGACGCGCTCGACACGGTGCCGCCGGCGGAGGTGTTCGACCGCCTGGCCGCCGAGGTCGAGCGGATCCGCGCGGGCGTCGCGTCGATCGGTCTCGACGCCGAGTTCGTCCGCAGCGGCAAGGCCTACTCGTTGCGCTGGGTCCACCTGCACATGATCGAGGAGTACGCGCGGCACAACGGCCACGCCGACCTGATCCGCGAGGGCATCGACGGGGTGACCGGCGAATGACCGCGCCGCCGGACGACCGCCGCTTCCCGCCGGAGACCGGCGACGAGCGGGCGACGCTGCAGGGCTACCTCGACTATCACCGCGACACGCTGATGTGGAAGTGCGCCGGACTCACACCCGACCAGCTGCGGGCCCGGCCGCTGCCGACCACGAACCTGTCGCTGCTCGGGCTGGTCCGCCACCTGGCCGACGTCGAGCGCAGCTGGTTCCGGCGCCGGGTCGCCGGCGAGGACGCACCGCCGATCTTCTACACCCAGGCCCAACCCGATCTCGACATCGACCCGCCACCGGACGCCGACCCGGACGCCGACTTCGCGACCTGGCGCGCGGAGGTGGCCGCCTGCGACGCGGCGGTGGCCGGCCGGGACCTCGACGACACGTTCGTCTCCCGCACCGACACGCTGTCGCTGCGCTGGCTCTACGGCCACATGATCGAGGAGTACGCGCGGCACAACGGGCACGCGGACCTGATCCGCCAGGCGATCGACGGGGCCACCGGCGAGTGACGCTGCTGACCGTCGGGCACGGCACCGCGTCGCAGGACGAGCTGACCGCCCTGCTGCACGGCGCCGGCGTGCGGTTGCTGGTCGACGTGCGGACCGCGCCGGGCAGCCGGCGGCACCCGCACGTGGCCCGCGCCGCGCTGGCCGAGTGGTTGCCGGCCGCCGGCCTCGGCTACCGCTGGGAGCAGGACCTCGGCGGCTTCCGGAAACCGCCGCCGGACTCGCCGGACGTGGTGTGGCGGGAGCCGATGTTCCGCGGGTACGCGGCGTGGACCCGGCAGGAGCCGTTCCGGGCTGCGCTGGAGCGCGTGCTCGCCGCCGGCGACGGCACCGTGGTGATGTGCAGCGAGGCGGTCTGGTGGCGCTGCCACCGCCGGCTGATCGCCGACGTCGCCGTGCTTCTGCACGACGTACCGGTCCTGCACCTCATGCACGACGGCCGGCTGTCGCCGCACCAGCCGATGGCCGGCGCCCGGGTGACGCCGGCCGGTCTGGTCTACGACGACGGGGCGCTGCCGGTCTGAGCGATGTGGAAGTTGAACCGGTTGTGCCCGATCGCCATCCGCAGCGCGACCCAGAACAGCACGGCGGCCTCCAGACCGCGCGCCGCCGACAGCGGTCCCAGGTCCAGGATCGCCGCCTCGGGCCAGCCGAACTGCCGCAGCAGCCCGGTCACCGCCTCCTTGGCCGCCGCGTCGTCGGCGGCCACGAACACCTCGTGCTCGCCGGGGACCAGCTCCGGGTGCACCATCACGTCGCAGTTCATCGTGTTCAACGCCTTGACCACGGAAACCTGCGGGTGCTCGCGCTGCAGCCGTTCCGCGGTGCTGTCGCCGGCCGGCACGGTGAGGCCGGGCGGGAAGTTGCCGTCGAGCGCATTGGACACGTCGAGCAGCACGGTGCCCGAAGCCGGCTCGGCCTGGGCGACCGCCGCGGAGGAGTGGCTGCCGGCGGTCGCGTTGAGGACCACCTCGGCGCCGGCCGCCGCCTGCCGGAAGTCACCCGAGGCCGCGCCGTGCTCGCGGGCCCAGCCGGCCGCGGTCTCGTTGGCCGCGTCCCTCGAACCCATCGTCACGTCGTGGCCGAGCTCGACCAGGCGGGTGGCGAGCGCCTGCCCCACCGGTCCGGTGCCGAGTACGCCGATCTTCATGGCCGCAAGTAGCCCGTCCGGGCGGGCCGGGGTCAACCCCGTTTCGCCCAGGGCGCACGATCTCGATGTCGACCCTCGGGAGTGTCGACCGGACGATCGGGAGGACCCATGACCAGCGGACAGCCGCGCGTCGCGGTGGTGACCGGGGGCGGCAGCGGGATCGGCGCGGCATCGGCGCGGGCGCTCGCGGCCGGCGGGTGGACGGTGGTGCTGGCCGGGCGCCGGCGGGAGGCGCTGGAGGCGGTCGCGGCCGGGCACGACCGGCTCGACCCGGTGCCGGCCGACGTCACCGACGAGGACAGCGTGCGCGCGCTGTTCGAGACCACCGTGCGCCGGCACGGCCGGGTGGACCTGCTGTTCAACAACGCCGGCACGGTCGCGCGACCGGTCGACCTCGACGAGCACGACCTGGCCGCCTGGAACGCGGTGGTCGCGGTGAACCTCACCGGCGCCTTCCTGTGTACGAGGGAGGCGTTCGGGGTGATGCGCCGGCAGGACCCGCAGGGCGGTCGGATCATCAATAACGGCTCGATCTCCGCGCACACGCCCCGGCCCCGGTCGGTCGCGTACACGGCGACCAAGCACGCGATCACCGGCCTGACCAAGTCGACCGCGCTGGACGGCCGGCCGTACGACATCGCCTGCGGGCAGATCGACGTCGGCAACGCGGCCACCGAGCTCGCCGGCGGGTTCGCGAAGGGGACCACACAGGCCGACGGCAGCGTCCGGCCGGAGCCGCTGATGGACGTCGCGGACGTCGCCCGCGCGGTCGTCTACATGGCATCGCTGCCGCTGGACGCGAACGTCGCCACGATGACCGTGATGGCGACGAAGATGCCGTTCGTCGGCCGCGGCTAGCGCAACCGACGTACTCGGTCTCCGGGTCGGTGCGAGGGCCGGTGCTCAGCGGCGGACGGAGCGCTCGGCCTCGGCCAGCCACTCCCGCCGGGCCGCGACCGCCGCCTCGGCCTCGGCGATCTTGCCCGGGTTGCCGCCGGCCTGCGCTTTGGCCAGCTGCGCCTCGGCCTTGGCCACCGTGTCCCGGAGCTGGTCGAGCAGCGGGTTGCTGTCCGCCTTGCCGCGCCGCCACTCGGCGTCGCCGGCTTCCCGGATCCGCTGCTCGGCGGCGCGCATCCGGTTGTCCAGCGTGCGGATGGCGTCCCGGGGCACGTGCCCGACCGCGTCGTAGCGCTCCTGGATGTCCCGCAGCCGCGACTGCGCGCCCTTGAGGTCGGAGTCCGGGTCGAGCGCCTCGGCCTCGGCGATGAGCGCCTCCCGGGTGCGCTGGTTGGCCAGCTGCTCGGCGTCCCGCTCGCTGAACGTCGCCGCCCGGGCGGCGAAGAACGTGTCCTGCGCGGCCCGGAACCGCGCCCACAGCTGCTCCTCGGCCTCCTTGGAGGCCCGGCCGGCCGCCTTCCACTCGCCCATCAGCGCCTTGAGCCGGGCCGCCGTCGGACCCCACTCGGTCGAGCCGGCCAGCGACTCGGCCTCGGCGACCAGCTCCTCCTTCCGGGCCCGGGCGACCGCGCGCTGCTCGTCGAGCGCGGCGAAGTGGCTGCCGCGGCGGCGGGTGAACGTGTCGCGGGCGGCGGCGAACCGCTTCCACAGCTGCTCGTCGGCCTTCCGGTCGACGCCGCGGATCGCCTTCCACTCCTCGACGATGGCGCGGAACCGGTCGCCGGTGGCCTTCCACTGCGAGCTCTGCGACAGCTCCTCCGCTTCCAGGACGAGCTTCTCCTTGGCGGCCGCGGCGGCGGCTCTGGCCGCGGCCCGGGCCGCGCCGGCCTGCTCGAGCCTGGCCTGGGCGGCACTCTCCAGCGCGGTCAGCCGGACGTCGAGCGCGGCGAGGTCGCCGACCACGGCCGCCTCACCGAGCGACGCCTTCATGGCAGTGGCGTGGGCAAGGGTGGACTTGGGGTCGCCGGCGCCGGAGGCGAGCCTGCTCTCCAGCAGGCCGACTTCGGTGTCCAGGTCCTCGTACCGGCGGGTGAAGTGGGCCAGCCCGTCCTCCGGGCTCCCGGCGTGCCAGGATCCGACCGCGCGCTCGCCCGCCTCGGTGCGGACGTACACCGTGCCGTCGGTGTCGACCCGTCCCCACTCGTTGCTGGCAGTCATTGCCTCGTTCCTCCTCGCGCGTCCGCGCCCCTGCATCCTCTCAGGACCGGCAGTGCGGTCGGCACCCCCTCTGCGACAAACCCGTCGTCCTACTCTCCCGGAGTGGTTTCCGCCATCGCCTTCTGTCCGTCGCCGCCGCTGCTCGTGCCGGAACTGGCCGCCGGGGCGGCCGGTGAGCTCGACCCGTTGCGGGCAGCCTGCCGGGAGGCGGTGCGCCGGCTGCTCGCCGCCGGTCCTGACCAGGTCATCGTGATCGGAACGGGTTCCGGCGGCGGCCGGTTCCCGCCCGGCAGCACCGGGACGCTGGCCGGCTACGGCGTGCCGGTGACTGCGTCGCTGCCCGGCGCGGCGCCGCGGCCGGGTCCGCTTCCGCTTCCGCTGCCGCTGACCCTCGGCGCCTGGCTGCTGTCCGGTGCGCACCTGCCGTGCCAGGGAGTCGCGGTGGACGGCGACAGGCCGTCGCTGCCGGATGCGCCGGCCTATCTCGTGGTCGGCGACGGTTCGGCCCGCCGGACCGAGCGGGCCCCGGGATACGTCGACCGCCGGGCCGAACCGTTCGACGCGGCGGTCGCGGCCGCCCTCGCCGCCGGTGACGCCGCGGCGCTGCGCGACCTCGACCCGGTGCTCGGGGCCGAGCTGCTCGCCGCCGGCGTACCCGCGTGGCGCGCCGTGGGCCGCGCCCTCGCCGGCCGCGGCTATGACGCGGACCTGCTCTACGACGCCGCTCCGTACGGGGTGGGCTACTTCGTCGCCGTCTGGGCGGCGCCGTGAGCCGGCGAGGGAGCGAGCATCGCACGGGTGCCGGCTCGCGCCGCCCCGGACGACCGCCCGGGGAGCGCAGCGACCGACGGGGCGACCGGAGGCCGGCATGGTGAGCCGGCTGGTCGCGCTCGTCGGTCCCACCGCGACCGGCAAGACCGCGCTCGCCATCGAGCTGGCCGGGCGCCTCGGCGCCGAGGTCGTCAACGCCGACTCCATGCAGCTCTACCGGGGCATGGACGTCGGTACCGCGAAGCCGACGCCGGCCGAGCGGCGCGGCGTGCCGCACCACGTCCTCGACGTCTGGGAGGTGACCGAGCGGGCCAGCGTCGCCGAGTACCAGCGGCTGGCCCGGGCGGCGATCGACGACGTGCTCGCCCGCGGCCGGGTGCCGCTGCTGGTGGGCGGGTCCGGTCTGTACGTCCGCGCGGTCGTCGACGAGCTCGACTTCCCCGGCACCGACCCGGAGCTGCGCGCCCGGCTGGAGGCCGAGCTGGCCGCGCACGGGCCGGCGACGCTCCACACGCGACTGTCCGAGGTGGACCCGGAGGCGGCCAGGGGCATCCTGCCGTCGAACGGGCGCCGGCTGGTCCGGGCGCTGGAGGTGGTCGAGCTGACCGGCCGGCCGTTCGCGGCGACGCTGCCCGAGCCGGTCGAGCGGTACGACACCGTCCACATCGGACTCGACCGGGCCGACCTGGACGACCGGGTCGCGGCCAGGGTGGACCGGATGTGGGCCGGCGGGCTGGTCGCCGAGGTGCGCGCGCTGGAGCGGGTCGGACTGCGGGACGGGCCGACCGCCGCTCGGGCGTTGGGCTACCAGCAGGTGCTCGCGCTCGGCGACACCCCGCAGGCGCGCGCGCAGACCGTGATCGCGACCCGCCGGTTCGTCCGGCGGCAGCGGTCCTGGTTCCGCCGCGACCCGCGGGTGCACTGGCTCGACGCCGCCGAGCCGGACCTACTGGCGGCGGCGCTTACCCTCGTCCGGTGAGGTTCGTGAAGGGGCACGGCACCGAGAACGACTTCGTCGTGCTGCCGGACGCCCCGCCGCTCGACCCGCCCACCGTACGGGCGCTGTGCGACCGGCGGACCGGCATCGGCGCGGACGGAGTGCTGCGGCTCGAGCGCGGTGCCGACGGCTTCGTCATGGACTACTGGAACGCCGACGGCTCGGTCGCCGAGATGTGCGGCAACGGCATCCGGGTCTACGCGCGGTATCTGGTCGACGCCGGCCTGGCCGAGCCGGGCACGCTGGCGATCGGCACCCGGGCCGGCGTCCGCACGGTGCAGGTACCGGCGGACGGGGACGTCACGGTGGAGATGGGCGCGCCGGCGCCGCTGGCGGCCGCGCCGACCGTCGGCGGCCGACCCGGCACCGCGGTCAGCATGGGCAACCCGCACGTGGTGGTCGAGCTGCCCGATCTGGCCGCGCTCGACGCGCTCGACCTGACCCGGCCGCCGGAGGTGCGCCCGCCGCTGCCGGACGGGCAGAACGTCGAGTTCGTCGTCCGCCGCGGTCCGCGCGGGCTGGCGATGCGGGTGCACGAGCGGGGGGTGGGGGAGACCCGGTCCTGCGGCACCGGCGTGTGCGCGGCGGTCGTCGCCGCGGTCGCCTGGGCCGACGGGGACGGGCTGGACGAGCCGTGGACGGTCGACGTTCCCGGTGGTCGGCTCTCCGTGACCTGGCTGTCGGCCGGGCCGGTGCTGCTGTCCGGGCCGGCCGTGCTGGTCGCCCGCGGCGAAGTCGACCCGGCAGCGCTGACCCGCCGGAGCTGACCGGCTGGGGCTGACCGGCTGGGGCTGACCGCCCGGGGCTGACCGCTGGGGCTGACCGGCCCGGGGCTGGTCGGCCGGGCTGGCCAGTGCGGGCGGGTTCAGTCGGGGGTGAACCGCCAGCTCTGGTTGCCGCCCGCCGTCGGGTCGGCCTCGGTGGTGGGGTCGTGGCAGTCCCACTGCTGCACCGGCGCGCCCTCGTTGGTCGCTCCGCCGGTGACGTCGAGGCACTTGCCGCTGTGCGCGGCGACGATCTGCACGTAGCCGGTGTCCGCGCCGGTCGGGTCGAGCACCGGGCGCAGCTGGAACGTCTCGTTCGGGGTGCCGCTGCAGTCCCACTGCACGACCGGCGCGCCGTTGTCGACCGAGGCGCCGAGCACGTCCGCGCACCGGCTGGCGGCGACGTTGACCAGCTCGTACAAGCCGGGCTGAGCGGCGCCGACGAGCAGGAAGCCGGTGCCGAAGTCGGTGCCGCAGGCCCGCTGGACGAGCTGGGCGCCGGGGTCGGAGCGGCCCTGCGGGGCGCCGAGGCAGAGACCGGACCGCTTCGAGGTGAACGAGCCGCCGGACGGGGGCAGCGGCGAGCCGGTCGGGCTTGGCGTCGCGGTCGGGCTCGGCTGCGTGCTCGCGCTCGGTGCGGCGCTCGGGGCGGCGCTCGCCGCCGGCGGGGGTGCCGCGCTCGGAGCCGGGTCGCCACCGCGGCCGGTGGCCAGCCGGACGACCACCACGAGCAGCGCCAGCAGCAGGAGGACCACGCCGACCACCCCGGCAACCACCAGCAACGCGGTCTTCTCGTCGCCGCGCAGCGCGCCGACGCGGGCGGCGAGGCGGCGGGTGGCGGCCACGGCCCGGCGCGGGACGGTCGGCGGTCCGGCCGGCGCCGGCGCGGGCGCGGGCGGCGGCGGCTCGTCGGACCCGCCCAGCCCGGTCAGCAGGACGCGGGTGAAGCTGCCGGTGGCGGGGTCGCCGGCGGCCGGTTGCGGCCCGTACCCCGGCGCACCGCCGGGCCACAGGTCCGCCCGCGTCGCCCCGACCGGCACGTCCGGCAACACCGAGGTCGCCTCGACGTTCCCCCGCGGCACCAGCGCCGCCGCCAACCCCGGCACCGCCCGCCCGGCCGGCCCGCCGGCCGCCGGCCCGCCGGCCGCCGGGCCGACAGGCGGGCTCGCGGGAGGAGCCGGGCCGGCCGCCGGAGGCTCGGGGGCGGCCGACCCGGCTGCCGCCGGCACCCCGCCCCTCAGCGCTCCGGTGGGTGGGTGTACCGCGGCCTCCGGCCCCTGGTCAGGCCCGGTCTCGGCGCCCCGGCGGACCGCGTCGGTCGGCTCTTCCAGCGACTCCTGGTCAGGCCGGACGCCGGGCTCGACCGCCGCCGCGTCCGGTGCCTGGTGCCGTCCCACGGCTGGCTATGGTGCCCCATCTCCACGCTCGCTCGCGACGGCGGCGGTCGGGCCGCCCGTTCCGGTCACCCCGCCGTCCTGCCCGGCGGCCGGCCCGGAGACCGCCCCGGCGACCGGCGGACCACTCGGCTCGACCCCTTCCGGCACGTACTCCGTCGGCAGCTGACGCATCGTCCGCAGCGGGGAGAAGAACACCGGCAGCACGGCGAGCAGCGAGCCGATCACCGACACCCACAGCGTGGGCCGCAGCCCGATCGTGGCGCCCAGGATCCCGCCGAGCAGCGACCCGATCGGGATCGTGCCCCACACCGCGAACCGGATCGTCGCGTTCATCCGCCCGAGCAGCCGCTCCGGGCAGAGCAGCTGCCGGAACGACACCTGGGTGATGTTGTAGACCACGATCGACGCGCCCCAGACCACCATGCCGGCGGCCACCAGCCACAGCAGCCAGCCCCGCTGCACGAACGGCAGCGGCAGTATCCCCGGCACCCCGACCGCGATCGAGATCCACAGCGCCGGCCCCTGCCCGACCCAGCCCGCGAACCGCCGTGCCACCATCGCTCCGAGCACTCCGCCGACCGCCGTCGCGCTGAACAGCAGGCCGATCGTGCCGGCCGAGAGGTTCAACCCGCTCGCGCTGGCGAGCAGCACGACGAACACGGTCATCCCGACGTTGGTGAACAGGTTGGCCGTCGCCGTGCAGGCGGTGATCGCCCGCAGCAACCGGTTGCCCAGGACGAACGCCAGGCCCTCCTTCATCTCCCGGCCGAGGTGTCGGTCCGGCGCCCGCTCCGGCCGCGGCTCCCGGGACCGGATCGAGAGGACCCAGACCGCCGACCACAGGTACGACGCCGCGTCGACGAGGATCGCGTACGGCGCCGTCAGCACCTGCACGAGCACGCCGCCGACGGTCGGCCCCGCCACCTGCGCGACCGACTGGGTGCCCTGCAGCTTGGCGTTGCCCTCGACCAGGTTGTCCCGCCCGACCAGGTGCGGCAGGTACGACTGGTAGGCCACGTCGAAGAACACCGTGCAGACGCCGGCGACCAGCGCCACCGCGTACACCTGGACCAGCGTGAGCGCGTCCAGCGCCCAGGCCAGCGGCAGCGACCCGTATAGCAGGCCGCGGACCAGGTCGGCGACCATGAGCACGTTGCGCCGCCGCATCCGGTCGACCCAGACCCCGGCCGGCAGCCCCACCAGCAGGAACGCCAGGAACTCGAACGTGGTGAGCAACCCGACCTCGAACGGCCCGGCGTCGAGCACCTTGATCAGCAGCAGCGGCAGCGCAATGACCGTGACCTGGGTGCCGGCCTGGCTCAGCGCGTCCGCGGCCCACAGCCGCTTGAAGTCCGCGTGCCGGAGGAGCCTGTTCTGCACGACGGGTAGCGTGCGCCAGTGATTTAATACTTGTCAATCACTTATGCTGTCGGCGTGGCGGTGGAGCGGCGACCCGCGACCGAGGAGGAGGCCCGCACCCTGGCCTCCCCGCTCCGGCTGCGGATCCTGCGGCTGTGCCTCGATGTCTCGCTGACCAACAAGGAGATCGCCGAGCGGCTGGGCCGGGACCCGGCCAGCGTGCTCTATCACGTCCGCCGGCTGGTACGCACCGGGTTCCTGGTCGCCGAGCAGGAGCGGCGGGGCGCCCGCGGCGCCCGCGAGGTGCCGTACCGGTCGACCGGGAAGTCG
>Ga0207643_10000089_pt1 | contig 61020 bp, 63 predicted proteins | sample KBSMisM62_FD_184313 | JGI IMG/M metagenome (GOLD analysis project Ga0207643, IMG submission 184313) | Miscanthus rhizosphere microbial communities from Kellogg Biological Station, Michigan, USA - KBS Miscanthus M6-2 (SPAdes) (version 2) | ecosystem: Host-associated > Plants > Roots >... | reverse complement strand
GACCAGCGCGTTTACGATACGGTCAATGATGCGCCGCGTAAAAGACAACGTCCTGCTCCAGTTTGGTGAGGGCCCCGGGGATCATTGCGACTCAAAATCGTCAGGTTGACCGTTCTACGTGCTTGCGATCGCAGCGGACTTTCAAAAGACTATAAGACGTGACCGGGAACCGTGGGACACCGATGTGCGACGCGGTATATGCTTCGAAGTGCGGGAACCCGCACGCGCGGTGCATTCAACCGCTCTGCCACCCATCCGAAGACGGCGGTCTTGAATCCGCCGGGAGGCGGGCGCATCTTAACACCGCGATGAGCGTCGCTCGGAGGCACGAAAGGGAACCTCGGAGGCACGAAGGGGAACCCTGCCGTATTTCTGCTACTCTAAGCGCCGCATCGATCGTTCCGGGCCGTCGAGCCCTTTTTGGAGGTCACATGGAACCCAGGTTGCAACCGGTGTTCACCCGCGAGCCGATGGCTCAGCCGGGCGTGGTCGTCGCGGAGAGCCAGAACCGCGTGCTGCGCAATACTTACTGGCTGCTCGCGCTGTCCATGCTGCCGACGATCGCCGGCGCGTGGGTAGGGATGCAGATGAATTTCGTCGGGCTGTTCCGCTCGGCGCCGATCCTTGCGCCGCTCGCCATGTTCGGCGTGATGCTCGCCGCGCTGTTCGGCGTGACCGCGCTGCGCAACAGCGCGTGGGGCGTGCCGGCGCTGTTCGGCTTCACGTTCATTGCTGGCGTGATGCTCGCGCCGATCCTGTCGGTCGCCGCGGGCTTCCGTAACGGCGGGCAGCTGGTTGCGGTGGCAGGCGGGATGACGGCGGCTATTTTCTTCGCCATGGCCGCCATCGCCACGGTGACCAAGCGCGACTTCGCGTTTCTCGGCAAGTTCCTGTTCGTGGGCCTGGTCGTGCTGATCGTCGCGTCGCTCGCCAACCTGTTCTTCCAGGTGCCTGCGGTGTCGCTGACGATCTCGGCCGTCGCCGTCCTGCTGTTCTCGATGTACCTGCTGCACGATGTCAGCAGGATCGTCCGCGGTGGCGAAACGAACTACATCACCGCGACGCTCAACCTGTTCCTCGATGTCTACAACATCTTCATCAGCCTGCTGCAATTGCTGCTCGCGTTCACGGGTCAGCGCGACTGACACAGGCGATCTGCAGGTCCAGCACGGGGCGAGTTGATCTCGCCCCGTTTTGTTTGGGTCGGCGGGAACCGCGTAGCTTCAATCGAAGACGGCCATCGACTCCACGTGCGCCGTGTGCGGAAACATGTTGACGACACCCGCCGCGGACAACCGGTAGCCTCGCTCGTGGACCAGCATGCCCGCATCGCGCGCGAGTGTGGCGGGGCTGCACGATACGTAGACGATGCGCTGCAACCGTCGTTCATCGTCGTTGTGCGGCAGCGACTTGACGAGCTCGAGCGCGCCCTCGCGGGGTGGGTCGATCAGGACGCGGTCGAGCCGCCCGAGCGGTGCAAGCGTTTCGGCGGTCGCCGTGAACAGGTTCGCGCACTCGAATGTCGTGCGGCCGGTGAGGCCGTTGCGGTCGGCATTCGCGCGGGCGCGCGCGACGAGCGCCTTGCTGCCCTCCACGCCGACGACCACGGCGCCCCGGCGCGCGATGGGCAGCGTGAAGTTGCCAAGCCCGCAGAAAAAGTCGGCGACGCGCTCGCCGGGTCGCGGGTCAAGCAGCTCCACCGCTCTGCGCACCAGCACGCGATTGATCGACGCGTTGACCTGGGTGAAATCGGTCGGCACGAACGGCAGGGCGATGTCGAACTCGGGCAGCGTATAGGCGAGCGTTGCACCTCTCGGATGGAAGGGCACCACGGTTTCCGGACCGCCCGATTGCAGCCACAACTCGACGCCGTGCGCGTCTGCAAACGCAACGAGCTTTGCTTCGTCGGCTTGCGACGGTGGATCCAGAACCCGCAGTACGAGCGCGTATACCGGTCGACCCAGACCGCCGGGCGCCGCATCGGCCTTGACCATCGAGGCATCGAACCCAACCGCGTCAACCGAGTGTGGCGTCAGCCGCTCGCCGACGGCCACCTCGATCTGCGGCAGCCGCTTGCGGATCGACAGCGACTCGATCAGCGTTCGCAGCTTCGGCAGCAGCGCGGAGATCTTTGGCGGCATCACGTGACACTCGCGCATGTCGGCGACGTAACTCGACTTTCGTTCGTGAAAACCGACGAGCACGCCGCCTTTCTTCGGCACGTCGCGCACCGACATCCGCGCGCGGTACCGGTAACCCCAAGCAGGGCCGGCGATCGCCGGCAGCAACGTATCGGGACGCACGCGCCCGAGGCGCTGCAGCGCATCTTCGAGTGCGCGCTGCTTCGCCGCCAGTTGCAGCGCTTCGTCGGCGTGCTGGAGCGTGCAGCCGCCGCATATGCCGAAATGCGGGCACCGCGGCACGACACGGGCGGCATTGGGTTCGTCGATGGCGACGGCGCGCGCAATCGCGTACGACGGCTTCTGCTTGACGAATTCGGCGCGCAGGCGCTCGCCGGGCAGGCCGCCCTCGACGAACACGACCTTGCCGTCAGCGTGCGCGACGCCGCGGCCTTCCTGGTCCAGCGATTCGATCGTGAGTTCGATGATCATGAGAGGCGCGGATTGTACGCGCCGGCTTTGGCGCCGGTTGGGCGCCGGATCGGTAAAATGCCGAGGATGCAGATCCTTGCGCTCGATACCTCGACCGAGTGGCTGTCGGTGGCCGTCTACAACGGGCGCGATGCGCTGGTCATCCGCGAGCGCGCGGGCAATGCGGCGTCGGAGCGCATCCTGCCGCTGACGGCGCGCGTGCTCGCCGACGCAGGCGTTTCGCTGCAGGCACTCGGCGGCATCGGCTACGGCGCGGGGCCCGGCTCGTTCACCGGCGTGCGCATCGCCTGTGGTGTCGTGCAGGGCATGGCGCTCGGTGCGGATCTGCCGGTGTTCGGCGTGCCCACGCTCGGCGCCATTGCGCACACGGCGTGGCGCATGCATGGCGGGTCGCGCGTGCTCGCCTGCCTCGATGCACGAATGCGCGAAGTCTACGTCGCATCCTACGTACGCAGCGGCGAGCGATGGACGCGCATCGGCGATCCGGCCGTGTGCAAGCCCGACGATGTAAGAGCTGCCGACGCCGACACCTGGCACGGTGCAGGAGAGGGCTTCGCCGCTTATCCGGAGCTTGCGCAGCGACTCCGGCTGGCGCAGACCGATGCGACGATCGTTCCCGACGCGCAATCGGTTGCCGAGTGGGCCTGGCCGCACCTCGTCGCGGGGGAGGGAACGGACGCCGCGGGCGCGCAACCTCTGTACGTGCGGCATCGCGTCGCGCTGACTACCGTCGAGCGCGCGTCAGGGTTGCGCCTCTAGTCCGGGTGCGCCACTAAATGGCCACGCTGCCGAAACCCCGCGAGCTCGCACCGGTGCGCTGGCGGCCGCTGGCCGCGCATGATCTGCCGGTCGTGGCGGCGCTCGAGTTGCGCATTCACGCAGCGCCGTGGAGCGAGCGCAATTTCCGTGACGCCCTGGCCGCCGGCTACTCGGCTCGCGTCGGCGTTCGCGGCGAGCAGATCGTCGCGTACGGCGTGCTGATGCTCGGGCCCGGCGAGGCCCAACTGCTGAACCTGTCGGTGGTGCCGGAATCGCGGCGCGAAGGACTCGGCCGTGCGCTCTTGCTGCAATTCGTCGACGACGCGCGACGGCTCTACGCCGAGCAGCTGTTCCTGGAAGTGCGCGTCGGTAACCGCGCAGCGATCGAGCTGTACGAGCAGGCCGGCTTCGTGGGGATCGCACGGCGTGTCGCATACTACCCACCGAGCGAGCCTGGCGCCGCGCGCGAGGATGCGCTGGTGATGCGCTGCGCGCTCGTGTCGCCGTTCCAACGATGATCCGCCGCGCCGACGTGCTGCGCGAGCTCAAGCTGCTGCCGGTCTGGCGGCTGCGTCGTCCGCAGGCCCCGGACACCGTCAGCGAGGCCGGCGACACGTCGGGCGACGAGCGCCGATCGCGGATCGCGACGCTCACCTTAGACGCGCTGGTCGACGACATCGCGGGCTGCACGGCCTGCGCGTTGTGCAAGACGCGCCGGATGACGGTTCCGGGAGTGGGCGATCCCCGCGCACAGTGGATGTTCGTCGGCGAAGCGCCGGGTGCGGACGAGGACTCGCAGGGCGAGCCCTTTGTCGGCGCCGCGGGCCAGTTGCTCGACAACATGCTGGTGGCGCTCGGTCTTGCTCGAACCGAAAACGTCTACATCGCCAATGTGTTGAAGTGCAGGCCGCCGAACAATCGCACGCCCGAGCCGGCCGAAGCGCTCGCCTGCGCGCCTTATCTCGACCGCCAGATCGAGCTGATTGCGCCACGGCTGATCGTCGCGCTTGGCAGGAGCGCCGCAGGCCGCCTGCTGAACACCGATGCGCCGGTTTCGAGCCTTCGCAATCGCGTGCATCGTTATCGCGGCACGCCGCTGATCGTCACGTATCACCCGGCCTACCTTTTGCGCACGCCGGCCGACAAGGCGAAGGCGTGGGAGGACCTGCTGTTCGCGCGCCGTACGCTGCGTGACGCAGCCGCGGCGAGTGCTACGGCCTGACTGCGACGAAAGACTCGCCAAAGCGCTTGCGTCCGGCGCAGGGAGGCCGCATATTCCGGGCGGCGGACGATTCGTCCCTTCACGTTCGGAGGAGCACCATGCTTCGCAAGCTGGGCATCGCACTGGCCGCTGTCGTGGCGCTGGCATTGGGTGGTTGCGGATACAACGACCTGCAGCGACAGGACGAGGGCATCAAGGCGTCCTGGTCGGAGGTCGTCAATCAATACCAACGACGTGCCGACCTGGTGCCGAACCTCGTCAACACGGTGAAGGGTTATGCGCAGCAGGAGCAGCAGGTGCTGACCGAAGTGACGAACGCGCGCTCGCAGGTCGGCGCGATCAAGGCGACGCCCGAGCTGATCAACGATCCGGTCGCGTTCCAGAAATTCATCCAGGCGCAAAACCAGCTGCAGGGCGCGCTGTCGCGCCTGCTCGCCGTTTCCGAAAACTATCCGCAGTTGAAGTCCGATGCGCTGTTCCGCGATCTGCAGTCGCAGCTCGAAGGAACGGAGAACCGCATCGCCGTCGCGCGCAATCGCTACATCAAGACGGTGCAGGAATTCAACACTACGGTGCGTCAGTTCCCGACGAACCTCACGGCGATGATCTTCAAGATGAACGTGAAGCCCAACTTCACTGTTGCCGACGAAGGTGCGGTCAGCGCGCCGCCGAAGGTCGATTTCAACAAGGCGCCGGCCGTTCCGGCACCAGGTGCAGCACCCGCACCGTCGACGCCGCCCGCCGTTCCGCCTCCGGCACCGAAGTCCTAATCGACGTCGGCTGATGCGCAGCGCCGGCTGCCTGTTCGCGGCCGGTGCTGCGCGATCGCTCGACGTCCCATCGTGAATGTCGCCAACGTGAAGTCGGTGAACATGCTCGCGGTACTCCGCCGCATTGGCGCGATCGTCGCGCTGGCGGCAGCCGCTGTCGCGGTCGCGCAACCCGCGTGGGAATCGACGTCGGAAGGGCTGACGCCGATACCCGCGCTGACGGCACGCGTCACTGATGTCACCAGCACGCTGTCGGCCGCCGAAAAGACGGCGCTCGAGACGAAGCTCGCCGACTGGGAGAAGCGCACGGGCAACCAGCTTGTCGTGCTGATGGTGCCGACGACGCGCAGCGAGCCCATCGAAGGTTATTCGCTGCGCGTAGCCGAAGCGTGGAAGATTGGCCGCAAGGGCCAGGACAACGGCGCGCTGTTCGTCGTGGCGAAGGATGACCGCAAGATGCGCATCGAGGTCGGCTACGGCCTCGAAGGCGTGCTCACGGACGTGACATCGCGACGGATCATCGCGGAGAACGTCGCGCCGCTGTTCCGCCAGAACAAGTTCGGTGCCGGCATCGACGCCGGCGTCGATCGGATCATCGCCGTCGTCGGATCAGGGGCGCCACTGCCGGCGCAGCAACGCGCGACGCCAGCGCGACGCACGCAAGGATTCGATTTCGAGACGCTGCTGATCCTGCTGTTCGTCGGCGTGCCCGTGCTGGGCGGGATCCTGTCGCGGATCTTCGGCCGCATGCTCGGGTCGACGGTGGGCGCCGGCGTCGTCGGCGCGGGCGCGTGGGTCGTCGCTGGATCGATTGCCATCGGCGTTGGCGCAGGCCTCATCGCGCTTGTCATCATGTTGCTGTTCAGCGCCGGCGGCGGCATCGGGCGTCGCGGCGGCACGTGGATACCCACCGGCGGCTGGGGGGGCGGGGGACTCGGCGGTGGCGGCGGATTCAGTGGTGGGGGCGGCGGTGGCGGTTTCTCCGGCGGTGGCGGCAGTTTCGGTGGCGGCGGCGCGTCGGGCGGCTGGTAGAGGGCGAGCGACCATGTCCGACAAGCGCAATCGTCTGCTCCGCCACGTGATCACCGATCACTTGTCGGTCAAGCGCGCGTTCCCGGCCGACGCCCTCGCGCACATCGAACGGGCGATTGCCGCGGGCGAGCGTACGCATCGCGGCCAGGTGTGCTTCGCCGTCGAAGGCTCGCTGCCACCGCTACGCGTGCTGCGCAAGCTCTCGCCGCGAGAGCGCGCGCTCGAAGTGTTCGGGTTGCTGCGCGTGTGGGATACGGAAGAGAACGCCGGCGTTCTCGTCTACCTGCTGCTCGCCGACCGCGACGTCGAGATCGTAGCCGATCGCGGCATCGATCGCGTCGTCGACAACGCTGCATGGCAGGCGATCTGCGCGCGAATGGAAGCGGCGTTTCGCGATGGGCGCTATGCCGAAGGCGCCGTCGGGGGAATCGGCGAGATTTCCGCACTGCTGGCGCAACACTTTCCGCGCGCCGGCGCAGTTGCCAACGAGCTTTCCGACAAGCCCGTCGTGCTCTGAGTCGCTCGGCGCGAGCAGTCCTGTCCGGACTTCCTCAGCCGTGCTTGTCCATGCCGATCAGGTGCAGCGAATCGAACTCCCGCTGGTTGGCGCGATGCCGCCACATGACGAGGAGCATCGAGCCCGTGACGAACACGCCGAACAGGATGATCGCCGTGCTCACCGCCATGCCCGAGCGCACCATCAGCGCGTAGAGGCCGACCATGACGAGGATGCCGATGTTCTCGTTGAAGTTCTGCACTGCGATCGAGTGGCCCGCACCCATCAGCACGTGCCCGCGATGCTGCAGCAGCGCATTCATCGGCACGACGAAAAACCCGGCGCAGGCGCCGATCGCAACCATCAGCACCATCGCGAGCGGTATGTAGTGGACGAGCACCATCACCATGACGACGACGCCCATCGCAGCGCCGATCGGCAGCACGCTGACGGCGCTGCGCAGCGTGACGAACTTGGCGGCGATCACCGCACCGAGCGCGATGCCGACGGCGACCACACCTTGCAGCATCGACGCCTGCGACAGGTTGAGCGACAGTGCGCGCGCCGCCCAATCGATGACGATGAACTGCAGCGTCGCGCCGGCGCCCCAGAACAGCGTCGTCGTCGCGAGCGAGATCTGGCCCAGCCGATCGCGCCACAGCAGCGCGACGCAGTGCGAGAACTCGCGGATCAGGTAGAACGGATTCTTGCTCGGCACGCGGTGGTCGACACCGGTGTCGGGTATGAACCAGTTGAAGATCGCCGCGATGAGGTAGAAGCCCATGATGACGACGATCGCCGCCTCGGGCGGCGTGTCGACCGGCGTATCGAACACCGGGAAGTCGAAGCCGAGCAGCGCCGCCGAAACCCGTGGCGTAATCAGCGCACCGCCGAGCAGTACCCCGATGATGATCGAGCCGACGGTGGCGCCCTCGATCCAGCCGTTGGCGATGACGAGTTGATGCGGCGGCAGGAGCTCGGTCAGGATGCCGTACTTCGCCGGCGAATACGCGGCGGCCCCGAACCCGACGATCGCGTAGGACAGGAGCGGGTGAATGTCGAACAGCATCAGCGCGCAGCCGCAGACCTTGATCGCGTTGGTGAACAGCATCACGCGACCCTTCGGCATCGAATCCGCGAATGCGCCCACCACCGGCGCCAGCAGCACGTACGAAATGACGAAGCTCTGTTTCAGTGCGGGCGTCATCCACGCCGGCTCGTGCAGTTCCCGCAGCAGCGCAATCGCGGCGATCAGCAGGGCGTTGTCGGCGAGCGACGAAAAGAACTGAGCCGCGATGATGGTGTAGAAGCCGGGTTTCATGGAGCTCAGGAAATCGGTCGCGGCGGACGCGTTCGGAGCTGCAGGACGTTCGCTGTGGATTGTTATAATGCGAACGCCGCGCGGCCGGCGCTTTATACCATGATCCCACAACCCCCAGCAGTGCGGCCGCGGTCGTGCCGTAGCGTTTTCAGGTTGTAGCGGACAGCGCTACCTCTGGCGCCCCCGCCATTCAATCTGCATGGCCCGCCCGATCGTCGCCGACGTCGATCTTGCCGCGATCGCGGCGAATCTCGCATCCGTTCGCCGATTCGCGCGCGGCGTGGAAGTGCTCGCCGTCGTCAAGGCCAACGCGTACGGCCACGGCCTGCTGCGCGTGCTGCCCGCCCTCGACGGCGCCGACGGACTTGCGCTGATTGAGCTCGAGGCGGCGCTCGCGCTGCGCGCGGCGGGCTATTCACGTCCGATCCTGCTGCTCGAAGGATTCTTCGAAGGCGCCGAGCTCGAACCGATTTCCCACCACGGGTTGCACATCGTCGTGCACGACGCGGAGCAGGTGCGGATGCTCGAGACGGCGCGTCTTCCCGCGCGCATCGGCGTGTACGTGAAAGCCAACACAGGGATGAATCGCCTTGGGTTCGCGCCCGCCGACGTTCCGGGAGTCTGCGCGCGCCTCGAAGCACTGAAGGCGGGTGCGAGCATACGGCTGATGATGCATTTCGCGCGCGCCGACGACGACGACGGAATCGCCGAGCCGCTCGCGCGATTCGAGCGCGAGTGCGGAGCCTTGACCTATCCGCGTTCGCTCGCCAACTCGGCGGGCGTCGTCCGCTACGGCGAGATCGGCGGCGACGGAGTGCGGCCGGGCATCATGTTGTATGGTGCGACACCGTTCGGACGGCGAAGCGCCGAGGCACTGGGCCTCGTCGCGGCGATGACGCTGCGCTCCCAGTTGATCGCGGTGCAGACGCTTGCGGGCGGCGATACCGTCGGTTATGGCGCCTCGTTTCGCGCGTCGCGCGCGATGCGCATCGGCGTCGTCGCGTGCGGATACGCGGACGGTTATCCGCGCCTCGCTCCCAACGGCACGCCCGTGCTGGTGAATGGGAAGCGTGTACCGATGGCGGGTCGCGTGTCGATGGACATGGTCACGGTCGACCTGTCGGCAGTGCCGGAGGCGACAGTGGGCAGCGACGTCGTGCTGTGGGGGAACGGATTGCCGGTCGACGAGGTCGCAGCGATGGCGTCGACCGTCGGCTATGAATTGCTGTGCGCGGTCGCGCCCAGGGTCCCTTTCGTCGTGCGCGGACTACGCGGAGGATAGGTCTTGTACATCGTTGTCACCGGCGCGGCCGGCTTCATCGGTTCGAATCTCGTCAAGGCGCTGAACGAGCGCGGCGAATCGGACATCATTGCCGTCGACGATCTCACCCGCGGCGACAAGTTTCGCAATCTCGCCGATTGCGACATCGCCGATTACCTCGACAAAGACGAGTTCCTGTTCCGCATCGGCAACGGCGATTTCGACGACGACATCGCAGCCGTGTTTCACCAGGGTGCGTGCTCGGACACGATGGCCACCGATGGCCGGTACATGCTGCGCAACAACTATCGCTACTCCGTCACGCTGCTCGATCATTGCCAGGACAACGACATTCCGTTCCTGTATGCGTCGAGCGCGTCGGTGTACGGCGGCGGCATCGTGTTCCGCGAGGAGCGCGCCAACGATGCGCCGCTCAACGTGTACGGTTATTCGAAGGCGCTGTTCGACCGCTACGTTCGGCGCGTGTTGCCCGAGCGGACGGCGCAGATCGCCGGCTTCCGCTATTTCAACGTGTACGGCCCGCGGGAAGCGCACAAGGGGCGGATGGCCTCGGTCGCGTACCACTTCGCCAACCAGTATCGCGCCGAGGGACGCGTGCGCCTCTTCGCGGGCACGGGCGGCTACCCCGACGGCGAGCAGCGACGCGATTTCATCCACGTCGACGACATCGTCGCCGCGAACCTCGATTTCCATCGGCATCCGGAACGTTCGGGTATTTTCAATCTCGGCACCGGAACGGCCGCGACGTTCAACGCCGTTGCGGTGGCGACCATCAACGCATGCAGGCACGCGAGCGGCGATCCGTCGCGCTCGCTTTCCGAGCTGGTCGCCGATGGCGCGATCACCTACGTGCCGATGCCCGACGCGCTAGGCGGCAAATATCAGAGCTTCACGCAAGCGGACCTCGGCCGGCTGCGTGCATCCGGTTACGACGCCAGGATGCTGGCCGTCGACGAGGGCGTGCAGCGCTACGTCGAAAGTCTGATTTCAGCCTAGCGGTTCCCTTCGTAACCTTGGGACTCGATCGCATCCGCCGCGACATCAAGCCGATGTCGCGCGTGGCGACGAGTCCACTCACCTCGAAGGAGAACGCCATGTTTCGTTGCCTGATCGCGCTTGCATTCGCAGTCGCATCGCAGTTGGCTGCCGCTGCGCTCAACCTCAACACCGCCAGCAAGGAGGAGCTCGTCGCGCTGTCGGGCATCGGGCCCGCCAAGGCCCAGGCGATCATCGACTACCGCGTCCAGCACGGCGGGTTCAAGACGATCGAGGAACTGAAGGACGTCAAGGGCATTGGCGCCCGGCGCTTCGAGAAGCTGAAGCCCGAATTGACGCTCGCGTCGCCTGCGGCCAAGCCCGCTGCCAGGACGGATTCGAAAGGGCAGGCCGTGGCCGCGCGGACCGACGCCAAGCCGATCAAGTAGCCGGCGGGAAACCGGTTGGGGGGTGGTGGGCACTGCCCGCTACCTCTTGTTCGGCGGTGGTTTCCGACGGTGCGTTCGGTGGTTTCCGGCGGCGCTCGGCGCCGATTGGACGCACGGGGGGCACGGTAGGTCAACGTTCCGCATGCGCAGCGCGTTATGGGCCGGCACGAGTCGCAACGGCATGGTGCCAGAGCGCGACCGGCCCCCGACGTATTCGCACCCCTACCGGAGATCTACATGAAACGTCTGCTGCTTGGATTGGTGCTGTTGCTGGCCACGAGCTTCGCGCTCGCTGCGACCAACATCAATACCGCAACGAAAGAGGAACTCGAGGCGCTTCCCGGCATTGGCCCGGTCAAGGCGCAGGCGATCATCGACTACCGCACCGCCAATGGCGCATTCAAGTCGCCGGAAGACGTGATGAAGGTCAAGGGCATCAAGGACGGCGAGTTCGGCAAGATCAAGGACCAGATCTCGGTGTCCGGCCGCACCGTCGCCCAGACAGCTCCGGCCGCGGGCGCGATGGCCCCGGCGGCTCCGGCCAAGGCAGCTCCGTCGACGGGCGCGATGGCCCCGGCGGCCCCCGCCAAGGCCGCAGCACCCGCGGCAGCGCCGGCTGCCGCCGCGCCGATGGCCCCGGCCGCACCGGCCAAAGCAGCCGCACCGGCCGCCGCCGCACCGACGGCCCCGGCCAAGGATGCCGACAAGATGACCAAGGCACAGGAAGAAAAGGCAGCCAAGGCCAAGGCGAAGGAAGACAAGGCCGCCAAGGAGAAGGAGGAGAAGGCGGCCAAGGCCAAGGCCAAGGAAGACAAGGCCGCCAAGGAGAAGGCGGAGAAGGCTGCGAAGGCGAAGGAGAAGGAGGAGAAGGCTGCGAAGGCGGAGGCTGACAAGAAGGCCAAGGCCGACGCGAAGAAGGACGCGGCTGCCGCGAAGGACAAGGCGCCTGCGAAGGCCGCGACGACCGACAAGGCGGCCACGACGGACAAGGCCACCACGACCGCCAAGGCGCCCGCGACGGACAAGGCAGCGTCGAAAGATGCGCCGGCCAAGTCGGCGGCCGACGAGAAAGCGAAGAAGTAACGCCGCACGTTAAAGCAAAGCCCCGCGAACCCCGCCCGCGTGGCGGGGTTCGCGCTTTTGTGGCGACGGTCGTCGCAGGCCGCTCGGCTACAATCGGTCGATGAATTACCGCACGCTATCCGACGCCGTAGGCAACACGCCACTCGTTCGGCTCGCACGTCTGCCCGGCAAGACCAGCAACGTGCTGCTCGCAAAGCTCGAAGGGAACAATCCGGCGGGGTCAGTAAAGGATCGGCCGGCGTTGTCGATGATCGTCGAGGCCGAGAAGCGCGGCACGATCAAGCGCGGCGATACGCTGATCGAGGCGACGTCCGGCAACACCGGCATTGCGCTCGCGATGGTTGCGGCGATGCGAGGCTACCGGATGCTGCTGGTCATGCCCGAGAGCCAGACGGCCGAACGCGTGCAGACGATGCGGGCGTACGGCGCCGAGTTGATCCTGACGCCGAAGGCTGGCGGCATGGAGGCCGCGCGCGACATCGCCGACCGGATGCGCGCCGAGGGCAAGGGCGTAATCCTCGATCAGTTCGCCAATCCCGACAATCCGCTCGCGCACTATCGCGGTACCGGTCCGGAGATCTGGCGCGACACCGACGGGAGCGTCACGCATTTCGTCTCGGCGATGGGCACGACCGGAACGATCATGGGCGTGTCGAGGTTCCTGAAGGAAAAGAATCCGGCAATCCAGATCGTCGGCGCGCAGCCCGCCGAAGGCTCGCAGATTCCCGGCATTCGCAAATGGCCGCCTGCATACCTGCCGAAGATCTTCGATGCGTCGCGCGTGGACCGGATCGAGAACGTCTCGCAGGGCGACGCCGAGGACTTCGCGCGACGACTGGCGCGCGAGGAAGGCATCTTCGGCGGCATCAGCTCGGGCGGCGCATGCGCCGTTGCGATGCGCGTGTCCCAGTCCGTCGAGAACGCGATCATCGTGTTCGTCGTTTGCGATCGCGGCGACCGCTACCTGTCCACCGGCGTGTTTCCCGCGTGACCCGGCGGGTTGCGCGAGGCGCAGCAAACCGCTTCAAATGCGTTGATTGGCGCGCCGCGCCAGCCGCTCGTATCCATGTCCATGGCGTGAGCACGCCCTGCACCGATTGAACGAAGAACCGACCGCGCCGACGATGACGCCGCTGCTCGTCTTTGACATCGAGACGGTGCCCGACGTCGCGGGAATACGCCGCATCAACGACATCGGTGCGAACGTCGACGACGCCGCCGTGCTTGCCTGGTTCGCGCAGAAGCGGCGAGCAGCGACGGGTAACGACTTCGCGCCGCATTATCTGCAGCAGGTCGTTGCGATCGCGTGCGCGCTGCGCGATGCGGCTGGAATCCGCGTCTGGTCGATCGGCGACGCGGCCGACCCCGAGCCCGAGATCATCCGTCGCTTCTTCGACGGCATCGAGAAGTATTCGCCGCAACTCGTGTCGTGGAACGGCGGCGGGTTCGACCTGCCCGTGTTGAATCATCGCGCGCTCATCCACGGCGTCGCTGCAGCGCGCTATTGGGACTGGGGCGACGACGACCGCGACTTCCGGTACAACAATTACCTCGCACGGTTCCACACGCGACATCTCGACGTGATGGACGTCATCGCGCAGTACCAGCCGCGTGCGAGCGCGGGCCTCGACGCGATCGCGCGGCTCTGCGGATTTCCCGGCAAGCTCGGCATGGCTGGAGGCGACGTCGGTGCGGCCGTCGCCGCGGGCCGCATCGGCGACGTCCGCAGCTACTGCGAGTGCGACGTGCTGAACACGTATCTCGTCTATCAGCGATTTCGACTGATGCGCGGCGAGATCGATGCCGGCGAGTACGCGCGCGAGATGTCGCTCGTCCGCGAGCGGATCGGCGCGTCCGACGCGCCGCACTGGCGTGAATTCATCGCGAAGTGGACCGGCGATGCCGGCGCGCTGCCTACAACGTGATCGTGCCGCGGCCGATCTCGATCACGCGGCCCGACACGTGAATCGACCGATCGTCGTCGACGCGCAAGCCAAGCCGGCAGCGCCGTCCGACGGCCTCGCCCTGGTCGATGACGAGTTCGACGGGCAGCGGCTCGTTCATCGCGAGCAGCCATCCGCCCAGATTCGCGCAGGCCGATCCCGTACCCGGATCCTCGATGACGGCGCCGTGCTTCGGGAAAAAGAAGCGGGCAAGCACCCGATTGCGTTCGCGCGCGAAGACATAAGCCATTGCGCGCTCGCCGTTGCTGCCGTGATGCAGTAGCTCCGCCGCCACGGGTTGCGCGCGGCGGACGGCGTCGAATGACGCGAGTGGAATGATCAGTTGCTCGCTGCCAGTATCCACCCATAGCGGCTGGACGTTCGCGGCGACGTCGGCTGCGGCAAGCCCCAGCATGTGCGCCAGTGCCTCGCGCGACGCCGACGGCGAACGATGTCGCGGCACGTTCGCGGTCAGTGTCCACACGTCGCCATTGGCATGTACCGGAATGGTGCCGGCGCGCATTTCGAGCGTCACGTCGTCGCCGGCGCGCAGCAAGTCACGCACGACATGCGCAGTGCCGAGCGTCGGGTGACCGGCGAAGGGCATCTCGAACGTCGGCGTGAAAATGCGCACGCGTGCCGACGCCGTCGTCGACGGCATCACGAACGTCGTTTCCGACAGGTTTAACTGCAGCGCCAGCGATTGCATCGTGGCGTCGTCCAACATGCTGCCGTCCTCGAATACGGCAAGCGGATTCCCGGCGAGTGGCGATTCCGCAAAAACGTTGACGATCCTGAATGGACGGGAGGGCATCGCAGGCAACTCCTTCAATTCGGCGGCGCCAACGCGGGCTCGCGCGCCGGCAACAGCAATGCGCGGGCATGGCGCTCCATCGCCGCATGGGACACGTCGTCGAGGTTCAGCACCGTGGCTGTGCGATGACGCGGAAAATTGCGCTCGATGGCGCGTGTGTACAACGGGTCGTAGTGCGTCGCCAACAGATCGGCGGCCAGTTCCGCCGTCGCGCCGTTGCGTGCCCATCCGTTCCAGCGCGTGACGGTAGCCTTGCCATGCATCCGGGCAAGCGGCGCGAGTCGCGCATGCAACAGGTCGGGGTCGCCGGCAAGGTGCGCGTAGTCTTCCTCGAGCATCGCCACGCGTAACGGCAGCGGCGTTTCGAGTCTTATGCACGCCGAGCGGCGCATTTCCGTCAGCAGCGACTCGGGAACCTGCAGCCGGCCGATCCGCTGGCTCTCCGATTCGACGAACACCGGCCGCGTCACGTCGAACGTCGACAGCGCCGCGTACAGATCGCTTTCGAACAGCTTTTGCGACGGCTGCGGGTCGTCCGGCAAATCGCCGAGCAGCGAACCGCGATGTCGCGCCAGCATTTCCAGGTCGAGCACCTGTCCGCCCACGGCGGCCAGTGCCGCGATCAGACGCGACTTGCCGGAGCCGGTGAGCCCGCAGACGACGTGGAAACGCAGGTGCTGCGCATGGAACGGCAGCATCGCAACGACGTGGCGGCGGTAGGCGCGATACCCGCCGTCGAGTTGCACGGCGCGAAAGCCGATCTCGGTCAGCACGTGCACGAGCGCGCGGCTGCGCTGGCCGCCACGCCAGCAATAGACGAGCGGCGACCATTCGCGCGGCTTGTCGAACGCGTGGCGGTCGCAGATCCCCGCGATGTTGCGCGCGACGATCGCGGCACCGAGCTTGCGGGCGTCGAACGCCGATTGCTGGACGTACATCGTGCCGACTCGCGCACGCTCGGCGTCGTCGAGCACAGGAAGGTTGACGGCCCCCGGCAAATGATCTTCGGCGAATTCACCCGGCGAGCGCACGTCGATCCGCTCTGCGTACGACGCCCACGCATCGACGTCGGCTTTCGGCGTCGTGCGCAAGGGGGGGCCCGGCGGCAGCGGCGTTTTCATCGGCGCGATAACAGGGGCAGGAGGACCGGCCATACGTTGTCGAGGATCCGCGCCTGCGCCGCGGCGGTCGGATGGATCCGGTCCGGCTGGAATAGCGCGAGGTCGTCGCCGAAGCCCTCGAATACATACGGAACGACCGGAGCGCGCCGCGTCTTCGCGACGTCCGTGAAGAGCGCGTCGAATGTGCGCGCGTACGCGGGGCCGTAATTGGGTGGCACCTTCATTCCAACGATCAGCGGCTGCGCGCGCGCCGCCTGCACGTCGGCGACCATCGTGTCGAGATTCGTGCGCGTCGCGTTGAGATCGCCGCCACGCAGCGCGTCGTTGCCGCCGAGCTCGATGACGACGATCGCCGGCCGCTGTTCGCGCAGGAGGACCGGCAGGCGCGCGCGTCCACCGGCCGTCGTATCGCCGGATATCGACGCGTTGACCACCTGCTCGCGGTGGCCGGTTTCTCTGAGCCGTGCGGCGAGCAGATCGACCCACCCCTGGCCTTTCGCGAGCCCGTAGCCGGCCGAGATCGAGTCGCCGACGACAAGCAGCACCGGTGCCGGGGCTTGCGCCTGCGCCGGCGCCCCCAACATCACGAGGGCTAACAGCAGCAGCAGGTGTGGCCAGCGAACGATTGCCATGCCTGGATTGTAACGGGCCACTACGGTCATCCGGCGGGTGGGCGATACTGATGAAACGCATCGATCGCATGCGCTGTCTGATGACGATGCCCCAGGAACCGCCCATGTCGAGCATCATTCGAGCCACCTTACTGACGAAGATCGTGCAAAGCGGCGACGAGCCGCTGACGATTCTCGACGATGTCACTTTCGATGTCGCGGCAGGCGCGACGATCGCCATCGTCGGTGCCAGCGGCTCGGGCAAGACGACGTTGCTCGGGTTGCTCGCCGGCCTCGATCGTCCGACGTCGGGTGACGTGATCATCGACGGCGTCGCGCTGTCGACGCTCGACCAGGACGGCTGCGCCGCATTGCGACAGCGGCTGCTTGGCTTCGTGTTCCAGTCGTTCCAGTTGCTGCCGGCGTTGACGGCGCTCGAGAACGTCATGCTGCCGCTCGAGCTCGCCGGCGCAACGGACGCGAGCGAGCGTGCGCGATCGTGGCTCGCGCGCGTCGGGCTCGCGCGGAGGACGACGCACTATCCACGACAGCTGTCGGGCGGCGAGCAGCAGCGCGTCGCGATTGCGCGCGCATTCGCCGGCGAGCCGAAGATCCTGATGGCGGACGAGCCGACCGGCAACCTCGACGGCGCAACCGGCATCGACGTGGCCGATCTGATGTTCCGCCTGAATCGCGAGCACGGCACGACGCTGCTGCTCGTGACGCACGACGTAGGTCTCGCGAGTCGCTGTGAGCGCAGGTTGTCGCTCGCACTGGGACGACTGGTGGGCGACGAGCGCGTCGAGCATCCGAAACCGGCGCCGCACGCCGCTGCGCAGGTACTCGCGAAGTGAAGATCGCAACGCTTCCTGTGACCGCGGTCCACCGCGATTGCCCATGCAGACGCTGAGACTCGCGCTGCGACTCGTCGGGCGCGACTGGCGCGCCGGTGAGTTGCGCGTGCTGATGGCGGCGATCTTCCTCGCGGTCGCGAGTGTCGGCACCGTTGCATTCTTCGCCGATCGCGTGAAGGCGGGGCTTGCGCAGCAGGCCAACCTGCTGCTCGGCGCGGACGTGATGATCTCCGGCGATCGGCCGCTGCCGCCCTCGTTCGCCGACGAGGCGCGCCGACGCGACCTCGCGACGTCGCCGGCGATCCGCTTCAACAGCATGGTTCAGGCATCCGGCGGTGGATCGGCACCGGCGGTGCTGACCGACGTGAAGGCCGTTGCCGACGGTTACCCGCTGCGCGGAGCGATCGCGCTCGCGGAACCGGGCACCGCCGAGCGCCACGACGCGCACGGCATTCCCGGGCGCGGCGAGGCCTGGGTTGATACGCGGCTCGCCGATCGCCTCGCGTTGACCAAAGGCTCGAGGGTCGCCGTTGGCGATGCGACGCTGACGGTGACGGCGATCATCGCGCAGGATCCCGAGATTGCGGGACTCACGTTCGCGCCGGGTCCGAAGCTGCTGCTGAACCTCGACGACGTGCCCGCAACCAACCTGCTGCAGCCGGGCAATCGCGCGACGTGGCGATTGCTCGTCGCCGAACGCAAGCCGGGTGACGTCGAGCGCTTCCGCACGTGGCTCGCCAGTGCGACGACACCCGGGCAGCGCGTCGAATCGGTCCGCGATCTCCGGCCGGAAGTGCGACAGACGCTCGAGCGCGCCGAACGCTTCCTCGGTTTGTCGGCGCTCGTAGCCGTGCTGCTCGCAGCCGTTGCCGTCGCGCTCGCGGCGTCGCGGTACCTGCGGCGCCATCTCGACGCGGCGGCGATGTTCCGCTGCTTCGGCGCGTCGGTGGCGCGAACGCTGACGCTGTTCATCGTCCAGTTCATCGCACTGGGCATCGCGAGCAGCGCGCTTGGCGTCGTCGGCGCGCTGCTCGGTCAGCAATTGCTCGCGACGATGCTTGCAACGGCGTTCGTCGAGACACTGCCGCTGCCGACGATGCTGCCCGCGCTGAAGGCGTTCGCAACTGGCGTGCTGCTGTTGTTCGGCTTTGCGCTGCCGCCGCTGGTTGCACTCGCGAACGTGCCGCCGTTGCGCGTGCTGCGCCGCGACCTGCCACGCCCGCGCATCGCGGGAATCCTTGCATATCTTTGCGGCGCGGCCGTCGTCGCCGTGCTAATCGCCTGGCAGGCGCAGGAGGCGCAGGCGGCGACGATCATGCTGGGCGGCGTCGCCGGCCTGCTGATTGCCGCTGCGGCACTTGCGTGGCTGCTGTTGACGCTGCTGAAGCGCGTGCCGCAGCGTGGCGTATCGTGGCGGTTCGGGCTTGCGAACCTGCGCCGGCGCGCGCTGGCGTCGAGCCTGCAGATCGGCGCGCTGGCCCTCGGCCTGACGTCGCTCCTGCTGCTGACCGTCGTGCGGGGTGACCTCCTGCGCGACTGGCGCGCGAGCCTTCCGCCTGATGCGCCCAACCAGTTCCTCGTCAACGTGCTGCCGGAACAGGTCGACGACGCGCGCACATGGCTCGGCACGACGATCGGCGTCAAGCCGGAATTCCGGCCGATGGTGCGCGGCCGTCTCGTGGAGTTGAACGGCAAGCCGTTCGACACGACGCAATACGAGACGCGCGCGCGCCGTCTGGCCGAGCGCGAATTCAACCTGTCGTGGACCGACCGGATGCCCGAGGGCAATCGCACGGTCGCCGGCACCTTCTGGACGACGCAGGCACGCGGCGCCGATGCGGGCATTTCGCTCGAGGACGGCATTGCGCAGACGCTCGGCGTGAAGGTCGGCGACCGGCTGACGTTCGATGCCGGCGGCATCCGCGTCACCGCACCCGTGACGAGCCTGCGCAAGGTCGATTGGGACAGTTTCCGCGTGAACTTCTTCGCGTTGTTCGCGCCGGAGGCCCTCGATACGCTTCCCGCCACGTACATCGCGGCGTTTCGCGTTCCGGAAGGCAATGCGACGTGGCTCTCCGGGCTCGTCGCGCGCTATCCGAACATCCTCGCCATCGATGTCGCCGAAATCCTTCAGCAGATCCAGGGCATCATCGATCGCGTCGCACGCGCCGTCGAGTTCGTGTTCCTGTTCACGCTTGCCGGCGGCTTGCTGGTGCTGCAGGCGGCGATCGCATCCACTCAGGACGAGCGCAAGTTCGATGCGGCCATCGTCCGCACGCTCGGCGCGTCGCAGCGGCAGCTGCAAAGCGCGCAGGCGACCGAGTTCCTGCTGCTCGGGTCGCTCGCCGGGCTGCTGGGTGCGGCCGGCGCCACGGCGATCGGCTATGCACTGGCGGAGCACGTCTTCAACATCCGCTTCACCGGCAATGCGCTCGTGTGGCTGTACGGCATCGTCGGCGGCGCGGTCGCCGTCACGCTCGCCGGCTGGCTCGGCACGCGGTCGACGGTGAACGAGCCCCCGCTCACGGTACTGCGCCAACTCGGCTGATCCGGCCGGTTGTCTGTAAGGATTGCATAGAATTGCAGTCCCGCGGCACAATGTGCAGTCCCCATGAATACGCTCGCCGAAAGTTTCTCGGTGGCGCTTGCGATGATCACGCACCTCGATCCGCGCGTCACCGCGATCGTGGCGCTGTCGCTCGGCGTCAGCCTCACGTCGACGGTGTGCTCGGCCGTCATCGGCCTGCCGCTGGGCGCCGCCGTTGCGATCGGTCGCTTTCCCGGTCGCGGCCCGCTGATCGTGGCGTTGAACGCCGCGATGGGCCTGCCGCCCGTCGTGGTGGGGTTGCTCGTTTACCTCCTGTTGTCGCGCGCCGGACCGCTCGGTTCGATGGGTCTGCTCTTCACGCCGCAGGCGATGGTCATCGCGCAAACTGTGCTGATCGTCCCGCTCGTCGCGGCGCTGACGCGCCAGATCGTCGAGGATGCGTGGATCGAGTACCGCGAGCAGCTGCGAAGTCTCGATTCATCGTGGCTGCAGTCGACGCTGACGCTGCTGTGGGACACGCGGTGGTCGCTGTTGACGGTGGTGCTAGCGGGCTTTGGCCGCGCGGCATCGGAAGTGGGTGCGGTCATCATCGTCGGCGGCAACATCGACGGCATCACGCGGGTGATGACGACGGCCATTGCGCTGGAAACGAGCAAGGGCGACCTGCCGCTGGCGCTCGGGCTCGGCATCGTGCTGATCACGCTGGTGACGACGCTCAACCTCGGGGCTCACGTCACGCGGCAGTGGGCGAGGGCACGCCTTGGGTGACGCCGAGTGGGGCGGCCTGCCGATCGCGGCGTCGGCCGTCGACGTCGCTCGCGGCGATACGCAGGTTCTGCAAGGCGTCGACGTCCTGATCGAGCGCGGGACGCGCACGTTCATCCTCGGGGAGAACGGTGCCGGCAAGAGCACGCTGCTGCGCGTCCTGCACGGATTGATCGCGCCCACGCGCGGCACCGTGACGTGGGGTGGCGATACATCGCGGCCGCCGCGGCAGGCAATGGTGTTCCAGCGACCCGTGCTGCTGCGACGTTCGGCAGCCGGCAACGTGCGGCACGCACTGAAGCTCGCAGGCGTTCGCGGTTCGAGTGCGCAGCGCTGCATCGAGCACGCACTCGCGCACGTCGGCCTGGCCGCTCTGGCCAAGCGCCCGGCGCGCGTGCTTTCCGGCGGCGAGCAGCAGCGGCTCGCACTGGCGCGGGCGTGGGCGCTCGCACCCGACGTGCTCTTTCTCGACGAGCCCACGGCGAGCCTCGACCCGCCTTCGGCGCGCGCGGTGGAAGCGATCGTCAATGACATCCATGCACTCGGCACGACGATCGTCATGACGACGCATCATCTCGCGCAGGCGAAGCGCCTCGCCGACAGCGTGGTGCTGCTGCAGGCCGGCCGCGTCGCCGAGCATACGGCAGCAGCACAGTTTTTCAGTGAACCATGCTCGGCCTACGGTCGGGCATTCCTCGAGGGAGAGCGATTGTGATGACGAAGCTGTTCCGCAGATTGACCGGCGCGTTCGCCTGCCTGCTGCTTGCCGCGGCCGCGCTTGCGCAGCAGCCGTTCATCGTGGTCGCGTCGACGACGTCCACCGAGCAATCCGGCCTGTTTCCGCAACTGCTGCCGGCCTTCGAGAAGGATACGGGCATCAACGTGCGCGTCGTCGCCGTGGGTACGGGCCAGGCCCTGGACATCGGTCGCCGCGGCGATGCGGACGTCGTATTCGTCCACGACAAGACGGCGGAGCTGAAATGGCTCGCCGAAGGCGAAGGCGTCAGGCGTTACCCGGTCATGTACAACGACTTCGTCCTCGTCGGTCCGGCTTCGGACCCGGCGCGCGTCAAGGGCAGCAAGGACATCACCACGGCACTGAAGGCAATCGCTGATGCAAAGGCGCCGTTCGTTTCCCGCGCCGACAAGAGCGGGACGCATGCGGCCGAGCTGCGCTTGTGGAAGGATGCAGGCGTCGACATCGACACGGCGAAGGGCCCGTGGTACCGCGAGACGGGCTCGGGCATGGGCGCTGCACTCAACACCGCGTCGGAACTGAATGCGTACATCCTCGCCGATCGCGGCACGTGGCTCAACTTCAAGAATCGCGGAGAGCTCGGCATCGCCGTCGAAGGCGACAAGCGGCTGTTCAACCAGTACGGCGTCATGCTCGTCAATCCCGACAAGCACCCGAACGTCAAGAAGGAGCTGGGCCAGAAATTCATCGACTGGCTCGTTTCACCCCGCGGGCAGGCGGTGATCGCCGCGTACAAGATCGGCGGCGAGCAGCTCTTCTTCCCCAACGCCGGAACGGATTCGTGACGACTGTCCGCGTTGCCTACGTCGTCGCGAGTGTATTGCTGAGCGGTGTCGCAATGGTCGCAGCGGGCGCGGAATTCTCGGTGTTCGCGGCCGGAAGCCTGCGTGCGCCGCTCGCCGACCTCGCGCAAGCGTACGAGCGGGATTCCGGCAACAAGGCTCGGCTGACGTTCGGCGCGTCGGGATTGCTGCGCGACCGTATCAGCGGCGGTGAACGTGCCGATGTGTTCGCGAGTGCCAACATGGAGCATCCGCAATCGCTCGCGGAGGCCGGCTGGACGGCGCATGTCGAACGGTTCGCGCGGAACAGCATGTGCCTGCTCACGGGCGCGCGCAGCCATGTAACGACAGCGTCGGCACTCGACGCGATGATCGATCCCGCGGTCAAGCTCGGAACGTCGACACCGAAGGCGGACCCGTCGGGCGACTATGCATGGGAAGTGTTCCACAAGGCTGAAGCGCTGCGGCCCGGCGCGTTCGCGACGCTGACGGTCAAGGCGCGGCAGTTGACGGGTGGCCCGCAATCGCCGCCGCCACCGGCAACGCGCAGCGCCTATGGCGCGTTCATCGCGGCCGGCGATGCCGACATGTTCCTCACGTATTGCACGAACGCCGAGCTTGCGCGACAGGAAAACCCGCAGTTGCGCGTCGTCAGGCTTCCTGCCGATCTCGTCGTCGCGGCCGATTACGGCATCGCCACGCGCAAGGACGCGGCGACGGGCGCGACAGCCTTCGTCGACTACCTACGCGGTCCCGCCGGTCGGCGCGTGTTCGCCGCGTACGGTTTCGATCCACCGTGATTCGCGCCCTTACCGTAGCCGTTGCGCTGTGCGGCTCTGCAGTGGCGATCGCGCAGACGTCGATCACCGATGCGACCGGACGCGCGATCACGCTCCCGCAGCGCGTGGAGCGCGTGTACGTGGCCGGGCCGCCCGCGGCGGTGCTGTTGCTCGCAGTTGCCCCGCAGAAGCTCATCGGCTGGACGCGCGCGCCGCGCCCCGACGAGGCCGCGTACCTGCCTGATGCCGTGGCGTTGCTGCCGGCACTCGGAAGGCTCACCGGGCGCGGCAACACGGCGAACGTCGAAGTTGTCATGAGTGCCAAGCCCGACCTGATCGTCGATGTCGGCTCGACGTCGGCGACGTTCGTGTCGCTCGCGCAGCGCGTGGAACAGCAAACGGGGATTCCCTACCTGCTCTTCGACGGCTCGTTGCGCGATACGCCGCGCCTGTTGCGCGAGATTGGCAAGGCCGTCGGGGCGACGGAGGCGGCGGAGAGTCTTGCGCGCGACGCCGAAAGCCAGTTGCACGACGTCGAGGTGCGCGTTGCGCGTATCGACATTCGCGACCGTCCGCGGGTCTATTTCGCGCGCGGTCCGAACGGACTCACGACGGCACCGCGTGGATCGATGCAGGCCGAGGCGCTCGGCCTCGCGGGAGGAATCAATGTGATCGCACCGCCGCCCGCATTTACCGGCAATCTGGTGAACGTCTCGATCGAAGACGTCCTGCTCGCCGCACCCGACGTCATCATCGCGAGCGATCCTGCGTTCGCGGCAGCGGTGCGCACATCGCCGGCGTGGCGCGACGTGCCGGCGGTTCGTGCGGGGCGCATCTACGTGCCGCCCGACGTACCGTTCGGCTGGTTCGACTCGCCGCCCTCGCTCAACCGGCTGCTTAGGGTACAGTGGCTCGTGCGCATCCTGCATCCCCGCCTGTTTCCCGAACCGCTCGGTCCACGCGTGACGGATTTTCATACGCGCTATTACCATCGCGCGCCCACCGACGCGCAGGTGCGCACGCTGCTCGAGCAAGCCGGCGTCGCGCAGTGAACGCGATCGACGCGCTGCGCGCGCCGGGCGAGGCCGCGCCGAAGACGTGGGCGGTGGTCAGTATCGCCGTCGTCGTGCTCGGCGTGCTGATTGTCGTGGCGCTTGGATCGGGGCGCTACCCTCTTTCTGCCGCGGACGTCGCCGCCGTCGTTTGGAAGCGCCTGACGGGCGCGGGCGATGCCGGAACGTCCGATGCGATCGTCTGGCAGATCCGGATGCCGCGCGTGGGAATGGCAATGCTCGTCGGCGCCGCGCTGGCCGCGGCAGGCACGGCGTACCAGCACCTGTTCCGCAACCCGCTCGTTGCGCCGGACACGCTCGGCGTCTCGTCCGGTGCAGCGCTTGGCGCGGTGCTCGGCATTTTTCTCGGCGCGGGGCTCGTCGCGATCGAAACGGCCGCGTTCATCGGAGGCCTCGCCGCGGTCGGAGCCGTGATGCTCATCGCGTCGCGCCTGCGTGCGCACGAGGCGCTTGTCACGCTGATCCTCACCGGCGTCGTCGTCGCGAGCCTCCTCGGCGCGGCGATCTCTCTGCTGAAATACCTCGCCGATCCGTACAACGAACTGCCGGCAATCACCTTCTGGCTGATGGGAAGCTTTGCGTCGGCGTCGCGACAGGAACTCGCGAGCCTTGTTCCCGCAATTGCGCTCGCGCTCGCCGTGCTGCTGGCGCTCGCATGGCGGATCAACTTGCTGGCACTCCCCGAGGACGAGGCGCGCGCGCTCGGCGTAAATACGCGGCGGCTGCGCGCAGTGGTCATCGCGGCGGCGACGCTGGCCACTTCGGCAAGCGTCGCCGTGTCCGGCATCATCGGCTGGGTCGGGCTCGTGGTCCCGCACATGGCAAGATTGGTCGTCGGCCCCGAATTCTCGCGACTGCTGCCGGTTGCGACACTCTTCGGAGCGATGTTCATGCTGCTGATCGACACGGTTGCGAGAACGCTCGCGACAATCGAAGTCCCACCCGGCATCCTGACCGCCGTCATCGGCACGCCCGTGTTCATCGCGCTGCTCGCGCGGTCGCGCCGGATGGCCTGATACCCACTCACCACGAGGAACGATCGATGAAAACCAGCGCTCGCAACAATTTCTCCGGCATCGTCAAGGACCTGATCAAAGGGCCGGTCACTGCCGAAGTGACGATCACCGTCGCGCCGGGGATGGACGTGGTCGCGACGATCAGCACGCGGTCCGCCGAGGCGTTGGGCCTCGCAGTCGGCAGGCCCGCCCGCGTCTTCATCAAGGCCAGCAGCGTCATCGTGGCCGTCGACTGATTAAGCGGTGTTCGCCGCGCACGTCTGGCTATCGGCGAATGTCCATTCCGCCTGCGCGTCCGATGCTGACCGTGCGTGAGCTCGGCTACGGCTTCGCGTCGCGCAGCGTCGGCGAAGGCGTCACGTTCACGCTTGCCGCGGGTGAAACGCTCGCGGTGCTGGGTGGCAACGGCGCGGGCAAGACGACGCTGTTTCGCACGGTGCTTGGTTTGCTGCCGGTGCGCTCCGGTACCATCGACGTCGATGGCGTTCCGATCGCCTCGCTCAGCGCCGCGCAGCGCGCGATGCGTGTGGCCTACGTGCCGCAGCAGCACGTGCCGGCGTACGCGTTCAGCGTCACCGACGCCGTGCTGATGGGGCGAGCGTCGCATATCGGCACGTTCGCGCGGCCCGGGCGGCAGGATCGGCTGGCCGTGGCCGACGCGCTCGCAGCGCTTGGCATCGGCGCTTTGGCAGCGCGACCCGTCACCGAGATCTCGGGTGGCGAACGGCAACTCGTGATGATCGCGCGCGCACTGGCGCAGCAGGCTTCGCTACTGGTGCTCGACGAGCCGACGGCGAGCCTCGACTTCGGCAACCGCGTGCGGGTCCTGCGCGAGCTCGATCGGCTGCGCGCGCGCGGCATGACGATCCTGTTCTCCACGCACGAACCGGATCAGGCGCTGGCGCACGCGGACCGTGCACTGCTGCTCGCCGATGGCCGTACGCTCGCGCTCGACACCGTCGCGCGCGCGCTGACGACGACGAACATCGAGCGGCTGTACGGGACGCCGGTCCGCTTGTTTCCGCTCGACGCGGGCCGCTATGCGTGCGTGCCGGACGACACGCGCGAAGGTGCTACGGATCGCTTGCTGTAGCGCTGCGGCGCCAACGTCGTCATAACGCGACGATGGCGAGCCCGATCGTCAGCGCCGTCGAGGCGGCCGCGATCGCCACACCGATCAGCCGCTTGCGATGAAGCTGCGTCCAAAGCAGCACACCGGTCAGCGACAGCAGCACCATGGCGCCACCGATCGTGTCGGCCAGCAGCGCCCACGCCACGCCGAGCCCCGTACCCTTGTGCAGGTTGTTGAGGGTGGCGAACAAATTGTTCTCGCCCGCGCGCACGTTGACGTAGTTGTTGCCGGCCCAGTATTCGACCTGGTACGACACGGCAGGTGTCGCGATGATCGCTGACCAGCGCGCAGGCTGTTGCAGCGTCCGATCGCCCCAGGGCACGGGCCGCGCGGGTTCGTCGCGGATGCGGCTGGCGCGATCCTGAAAACCGAGCTCCGTACTCACCCAGGCCGCCATCGCTTCGGCGCTTGACGGCACCGGCACCGGCAGCTTCAGTTGCAGGTTGCGTTCGTTCGTCTGCGCCGCTGGCAGCTTCATCACCGCGCGATGGTTGAGCAGCACGCCGGTGACGCCGAACAGCAGACCGAGCACGGCACCCCATAGTCCGATCCAGCCGTGCACGCGGCGCAGCCACCACAGCGTTCTCACGTATCCGCCCACATGCGCAGCAGGTTGTGATAGCACCCGACGAGCCGCACGCGCGCCGATTCGTCGGCACCTGTTGCCGTCAGCTGCTGGATGGCTGTGTCCAGGTCGAACAACATACGGCGCTGCGCACCGTCTCGCACGAGGCTTTGCACCCAGAAGAAACAGGCGATCCGCGCGCCTCGCGAAACCGGTGTGATCTGGTGGCGGCTGTCCGCCGGATACACGATCATGTGCCCCGCTGGAAGCTTGACCGTGTGCGCGCCGTGCGTGTCCTCGATGACGAGTTCGCCGCCGTCGTAGTCGGCCGGATCAGTGAGGAACAGGGTCGCCGACAGGTCGGTGCGCAACTTGGTACCCGATCCGGGGACGAGCCGGATCGCGCCGTCGACATGGGTGCCGAACTGCATGCCGTGCTCGTAGCGGTTGAACATCGGCGGGTAGACGCGGTGCGGCAGCGCAGCGCTGATGAACAGGGGGTTGCGTTCCAGCGCAGCGACGACGGCGTCGCCCTCCGTGCGCGCTACCGCGGAGGTCTCGTCGATCTGCAGGTTTCGCTTGACGTGCGCACCCTGATAGCCTGCCGTCACTCGACCGTCGACCCATGCGTCACCCGCGTTGTCGAGCGCCGCGCGAATCGCGGCGACGCATCGCGGGTCCAGCACGTCGGGAATGGCGATGACCACGGCGTCAGATCCGCCAGGTCAGCGTCGCGACCAGCGTGCGACCGATGCCCGGGACCGAGCGTCCGCCGTCCGAGGTGATCAGCGCGGCGATATGGTCCTTGTCCGTCACGTTGAACAGGTTCAGGCGGATGTCGTAACGCGGCTGATGATAGGCGAGCGTCGCATCGAAGCGCGTGAATCCGGGCGCGGTGACGACGTTGGCGTTGTTCGCGAAGCGCGCCGACATGTAGGTGAGCCCGGCGCCGATCTCCCATTCTCGGCTGATGTCGTATGTCGTCCATACGTTGACCGCGTTGCGCGGCGTATTCGCGGGCACCTTGCCTTGCGTCCCGTCGAACGCGGACGCCTTGACGATCTCGGCGTCGAGATACGTGTAACCGGCGACGACGCGCCAATCCGGCGCAAGTACACCGGCCGCGGACAATTCGGCCCCGTTGACGCGGACATCGCCATCGAGCTCGTAAACGCCGGTTGATACCTGCGTGCGCGCATTCGTCTTCTGGACCTGGAACACAGCGGATGTGAGCGACAGCTTGCCGCCGGAAAGGTCCCATTTGGCACCGAGCTCGAACGAGCGGTTCTTTTCGGGGTCGAGATTCTGCTGGCCGCTCGTCAACGTCAGCGATTCGAGCGATGGATTGAACGACGTGCCGTACGCGACGTAATAGGACTCCTGACGCGTCGGCTGGTAGATCGCGCCGGCGCGAACGCTGGTGAACGTCACCGTCTGGCTCGCAGAGGGCGGCGCCACGTTGCCGGCCGTGTTGTCGCGATTGATGCTGTTGGTCAGGCTGGCCTTGAAGCGATCCCAGCGCAGACCCCACACGAGCTGCCATTGCTTGTTCAGCGCAGCCGTATCGTTGAAGTACGCTGCCAGCGTGTCTGCGGTCGAGTTGACGAGGTTGCCGGTTGTCTTCACCGCATTCGCCGGAGCGCCCGCGTAGGCCGGCTGATCGAGCGCGACGACTGCCAGACCCGCCGCGCCGCGGATGCCCGGATCGACGCGGAGGTAGGACTGGTTGTCGTACGTGTCGCGTCCGATCTCCGCGCCGGCGAGCAGCGTGTGCGCAATCGATCCCGTCGAGAAGTGGTCGATGAAGTCCGTCTGGTTGTCGAACGCGTCATCGTCGATCCTGCGATCGTGGCTGCCGAGAAGGACCGAGAGCGCGCTCGTCGGCAGATTGGTCTGATTGCCCGTCGTGTTCGTGGGTAATGCCGTGAACACGCCGTTCGCATACGTTCCCACACGGCTCGCCCCCGTTTCGACGGCATCGGTCGTGTAGTGACTGAACTGCGTGCGATTACGTATTGTTTGCGTGTTCGAGATCCGGTGCTCGACGAGCGCCGATGCGACCGCGACGTCCTGCACCGTCCGGTCGTCGGTGAGGCCGTAGAAATTCGAATACGAAACGGGCGCCGGTGCGCCGTTGAGTGGCGGCAACCCATAGTCGGGCATATCGCGATTGTGCGAGACAAGCGCGGAGACGGTGAATTCGGTGGGTGTGCCGATGCCGAGACGCAGCGTCGGCACGATGCCCGCATCCTGGTTGCGCATCACATCCCGCGTCGTGCCGACGTCCTGGCCCATGACGTTGACGCGCAGCGCGGCAGTGTCGGACAGCGGCGCATTGAAATCGCCGGTCAGCCGGTAGTAGTCGCTGGTTCCGACGGAAACGGCCACATCGTTAAACGGTGCCATCGTCGCCTGTTTGCTGGACTGGTTGACGATGCCTCCGGTCGAACCGCGGCCGAACAACAGGGACGACGGTCCCTTCAGCACTTCGACCGCGTCGAGAAAGAACGTGTCGCGGTAGTACTGGCCGCGGTCGCGCGATCCGTCGAGAAAGATGTCGGTACGCGCGCTGAAGCCGCGCAGATTGATGTTGGTCCCGATCTGGCCGCCTTCCGCACCGCCGATCGTGATGCCGGGCACGTAGCGCAATGCATCCGACAGCGACGCTGCACCCTGCGCATCGAGCACGGCGCGCGGGACGACGGTGATCGTCTGGGGAATGTCGCGTAACTCGGTCGGGAGCTTTGCGCCGACCGTCGAGACCGCAGGTGCGTAGTCGTCACCCTTGCGCCCCGTAACCGTGACCTCGGGCAACGCGCGCACGGCCGACGCCGCCAACGGATCGATCGGAGCCGCTTCCGCGGCCGGCGACGGCGGTTCGGCGGCGGACGCCATCGGATACGGGGTGGAGAACGCTGCGATCAGAGCCGCGGCGAGCGGGGTACGTCGTAAAGCCATAGGCCTCCCGGATGCGCTTGCGCGTGAGGCTGGCTGGCGGCCGGGGGAGGCGACTGGCTTGCCGTGGATTCTGCTAGGAAATGATAATCATTACTATTTGCGGAGTCAAGTCGCCTGTGCGGCGTTGGCGAGCCCGGCAGTCATCCGCGGCTCGCGGAGACTGTGGAAGCGGCGCTTCCGGCTGGGAAGTTGTGTAAATGCGAGCGATTTGCATTTGCATCTGTAACGGGCTAAACTTGGGCGGCGCGCAACGTGCGATGCGCGCAGAATCCGTTTACGCTGTCGGGACCCGCCATGTATATTTGTATCTGCAACGGCATCACCGAGCGCCAGATCATCCAGGCCGTCGAGCACGGGGCCCGGTCCGGCGAGGATCTCGAGCGTGGGCTCGGCGTTGGCGTCACCTGTGGTTGCTGCCGCCAGTGCGCGAGCGAGTTGCTAGCCGAAACGCTGTCGCGGATGCTCCATAGCGGCACCGAAAAACCACTGCCTGCACCGGCGGAGAGCCACGCGTGAAGGGTGATACCAAGATCCTGCAGCGGTTGAACGAAGTGCTGACCAACGAGCTGACTGCGATCAACCAGTATTTCCTTCACGCGAAGATGTTCGAGCATTGGGGACTCGCGCATCTCGCGCACCACGAGCGCGACGCGTCGATCGACGAGATGAAGCATGCCGAGCAGTTGACGGAACGGATTTTGTTCCTCGAAGGCATTCCGAACCTGCAGAACCTCCACCGGCTGCTGATCGGCGAGAACGTCAAGGAAGCGCTCGAATGCGATTTGAAGCTCGAGCTTGCTGCGCACCCAACGCTGCGCGCTGCGATCGCCGACTCGGAAACGGCCGCCGATTACGTGAGCCGCGATCTGTTCAGGTCGATCCTCGCGTCGGAGGAAGAGCACATCGACTGGCTCGAGACGCAGCTCGAGCTCGTCGACAGCGTCGGCCTCGCGAACTACCAGCAGTCGCAGATCGACGCGAAGGGCTAGGGGCCGTTAACAGGCGCCCCTAGTGTTCGCGCGGTTCGGCGAGCCCGTGCGAATCGCGCTCGCGGTTGCCGCACCCGCCGGCTGGGCACGCACGTTCATCCCGGGGCTGCTGCCCGCGTGTTCAGGAACACCGAGTAGAGCGACGTCGTCGCAGTGATGAAAAGGCGATTGCGCTTCGGACCCCCGAAGCAGAGGTTCGCAACCGCTTCGGGAATCAGGATCCTGCCGAGCAGCGAGCCGTCGCTCGCGTGACAGTGCACGCCGTCGCCGGCGGACAGCCACACGTTACCGTGCACGTCTACGCGCAACCCGTCGTACAGACCCTTGGGACACGTGGCGAACACATCGCCTCCCGTAAGCGATTGGCCGTTCGAAGACACCGCGAAGCGACGCACGTGATGCGGGCCGTCGTCGACGTGCGTGAGACCGGTGTCGACGACGTACAGCAGCGACTCGTCGGGGGAGAACGCGAGACCGTTGGGCTGCACGAAGTCCGTGGCGACGCGGGTGACGTCGCCACTCGCCGGATCGAGACGATAGACATCGTTGGAGCCGATCTCCGGTGGCGACGCATCGCCCTCGTATTCCGAGTCGATGCCGTAGCTCGGGTCGGTGAACCAGACGCTGCCGTCGCGCTTGACCACGACGTCGTTGGGCGAGTTGAAGCGCCTGCCCGCGTACCGGTCGGCGAGCACCGTGCGCGTGCCGTCGAATTCCGTGCGCGACACGCAACGGCTGCGATGCTCGCATGTGACGAGCCGTCCCTGCAGGTCGACGGTGTTGCCGTTGCTGTGCAGCGCAGGATGCCTGAAGACCGAGACGGAGTTGTCGGTCTCGTCGAAACGCAGCATCCGGTCGTTGGGGATGTCGGACCAGACGAGGTAGCGGCCCGCCGCGAACCACGCCGGCCCTTCGGACCAGCGGCATCCGGAGTAGAGTTTCTCGACGTTCACGTAGGGAAGCGCGAGTCGGTAGAAGCGCGCATCGACGACGTCGAAGCTGGGGGTTAGGGCAAGTGGCATCGTGGGCTCGGCGGGTGCGGGATTTAGGGGCGCTGCTCAGTCCGACGCTCGGCGGCCGCGCCCGTAGACGAGCAGCATCGCGATGATGACGACGCCGTACGTGACGTGTCGGCCATATTCCGGCATCTGCGTCACCGACAGGATCGACTGCAGCAACGTGATCAGGATGACGCCCGCCACGGTACCGATGTAGCTGCCGCGGCCGCCGAGGATCGACGTGCCGCCGAGCACGACGGCGGCGATTGCGGGCAGCAAGTACGGATCGCCCATCGCTTGCGCCGCCTTGCTTGCATAGCCTGCGAGCAGCACGCCGCCGAGCGCCGACAATCCACCCGCCAGTGCGAACGCGCTCATCACGACGATGCGCGTCCGCGCGCCGGACAGGTAAGCCGCGCGCTCGCGGTTGCCGATCGCGTAGACGGTGCGTCCGAACGTCGTGCGCGTCAGCAGGAACACCGCGGCGATGCCGACGACCACCCACACGAGCAGCGCATTCGGAATGCCCAGCACCGTCTGCCCGGTCGCGATGAAGCGCATCGCCGGCGACGACGCGTCCTGCGGCGAGAAGCCGCCGGTGTGCACGATCATCAGCCCCTGCGCGACCGCATTGACGGCGAGCGTCACGACCATCGACGGGATGCGCAGGTACGCCACACCCGCGCCGCTGACGAGGCCAAGAGCGAGACCACAGCCGACGCCGACCGGAATCGCGAGCGCCGATCCCACCGAGCCCCAGCCGGTTGCCGCGGTCGCCATCATGCCGCCCACCGCAACGACCCAGGGCACCGACAGGTCGATCTGGCCGAGCAGGATCACGATCATCGCGCCCGTCGCGATCACGCCCAGGAACGACGCGACCTTCAATTGCTGCAGCAGGTACTCCGGCGACAGGAAGCTGCTCGAATGCAGGCTCCCAACGACCAGCACGACGGCGATGCAGGCGAAGGGCCACAGGATCGTCCGGTCCATGCGCTGCGTGAATGCGCGCACGCGTCGGCCGAGAACACCGCCGACACGCCGCGCGTCGCCGCGCGCGTCATCCATAGAGCTCGAGCCGGTTGCGCACGCGCAGCAGCCGAAACGCGCCGAGCGATACCGCAGCGATCAACACGATGCCCTGGAACAGCGGTTGCCACAGCGGCTCGACGTTGAACACGAACAGGAGGTCGCCGATCGTGCGGAACATCAGCGCGCCGAAGATGGCACCGATCGCGCTGCCCGAGCCGCCGAACAGCGACACGCCGCCCAGCACGACCGCTGCGATCGAATAGAGTGTGTACGTGCTGCCGTTGGCTGCCGACGCCTCGCCCGAATACGTGATCAGCGTGACGAACAGCCCGGCCACCGCGGCGAGAAAACCCGACAGCGTGTAAGCGACGAACTTCGCGCGCCGGACCGGCACGCCCGACATGTACGCGGCGACCTCCGACGAGCCGAGCGCGTACACGGCGCGGCCGATCACCGAGCGGCGAAACGGCAGCCAGACCAGCAGGACGAGGGCGAGCAACAGAGCGAGGCTCGCGGGAATCCCGCCCGGCAACTGGCCGGTCAACGCGTCGGCGAGCGACGCGTCGACGTCGCCGCCGGGCACCGGGCGCAGCGCGAGCGCCGCGCCATAGTAGATCGCACCGGTGGCGATCGTCGTGACGATGGGCTGCAAGCGTCCGAAGATCACGATGAGCGCATTGATCGCACCGCACACAACGCCGACGAGCATTACGACCAGAACGCCGAGCGTCGTTTGCAACGGCGAGCCGACGACGATCGTCGATGCCAGGCAATTGGCGAGCACCATCACCATGCCGACTGAAAGGTCGATGCCCGACGTCAGCACCACGAGCGTTTGCGCCATCGCAACGATCGCGAGCAGCACGCCCTTGTTGGCCGCCGTCGTGGCGACGTTGGCGTTCAGGCCCGCCGGGTGATTGGCCGCGTAGATCGTGAACATCGCGACGAACGCCCCCAGCGCAAGCAGCGTGCCCTTGTGCTCGCGCAGCCGGTAATGCCAGTCGCCGTTCACGCGCGTGGCGCCTCTGATGCGCGCGTGCCGGATTTCTCGGCGCCGATGTTGAGGGCGCTGCCGATCAACGTGCGCTCGTTGATTTCGGGGCCGACGAGCTCGCGGCGAATCGATCCGTCGTACATGACGAGCACGCGGTCGCAGCAGCCGACGAGCTCGTCATAGTCGGTCGAATAGAACAGGATCGCAGCACCGGCCTCTGCCAGCCTGCGCAGCAGCTGATACATCTCCTGCTTCGTGCCGACATCGATGCCGCGCGTCGGATCGTTGAGCAGCAGGATGCGTGGATTCATCATCAGCCACTTGCCGATGACGAGCTTTTGCTGGTTGCCGCCCGACAATGCGCCGGCGGGCACGTGAACGCCGTCGCTGCGAACCGCAAGCAGACGGATCATCCGATCCACCGCGTCACGCTCGGCCGCGGCATCGATGATGCCCCAGTTCGACATCGCGCCGAGTGCCGCGAACGATAGGTTGTCGCGCACCGACATCGGCAGCATCAGCCCCTCCGTTTTCCGGTCCTCGGGGATCAGCGCCATGCCGATGGTGCTGCGCTTTGCGACATCGGGGCCCGTGATCGCCACCGGCTTGCCGTCGATCAGCACAGTGCCCGTCGTTCCATGCAGCACGCCGAACAGCGCGAGCAGCAACTCGCGCTGGCCCTGGCCGTCGAGCCCGCCGAGCCCGATCACTTCACCGGCGTGCACATGCAGCGACACGTCGGTCAGCCGGTCGGTCCAGCTCAAGTGGCGCACGTCGAGTCGCGGCGGCGCGTCGCTCGCGGCGCGTGGCGTGCGCGGCGGAAACACGGCGCTGTACTCGCGGCCGATCATCAGCTCGACGATCTCGTTGTCGCTTTTCGTGCCCGCGGCGAAGCTCGCGACGCTGCGGCCGTTGCAGAACACCGTGCATTCGTCCGCCAGCTCGGTTATCTCGTGCATGCGGTGCGAGATATAGAGCAGCGCTAGGCCGTCCGCGCGGAGGCGCTTCAGGACACCATAGATCTTCGTCACGTCGGCGGCGGTCAGCGCCGACGTCGCTTCGTCGAGAATGAGCAGCCGCGGCTTCCGGGCAAGTGCCTTGGCGATCTCGACCATCTGTCGCCGCGACAGCGACAGGTCCTTGACGAGGGCGAGCGGGTGGATGTTGTCGGCGCCGGCGCGCGCCAGCGCCTCTTCCGCCATTCGCCGTTGCGCGCGCCGGTCGATCAGCCCGAACCGCCGAGGCGGGTTGCTGATCGCAATGTTGTCGGCGACCGGCAGGTCCGGAATCAGCGACAGCTCCTGGAAGATGCACGCGATGCCGGCGGCATTGGCGGCCGCCGGCGTTGCGAACGAGACCGGCGCGCCATCGAGCAGCATCCGGCCCTCGTCGGGCGCGACGACGCCCGCGATGATCTTGATCAGCGTCGACTTGCCGGCGCCGTTCTCGCCGAGCACCGCGTGGATGCGACCGGCTTCGATCGTCAGGTCGGCACGCTGCAGCGCGCGCACGCCGCCGTAGCGCTTCGACACGCCCTGCAGGCCGAACAGGCTCATCGGATGCGGAACGACCGCTGACTCGCGACGCAACGGTGTCGTCGTTCGTCGACGCAGGGCGTTCGCGGAACGCCGAAGGCGCGCCGGAATCACCCCGCGTCGGTCGTTACTTGTTCGCTTCGGTCTGGCCCATGATTTCCTGCGCGGTGAAGTTGATGCCGCACGTTGGAAACGAGTTGCCGACGAAGAAGTTGTCGCTCTGCGCCGGATAGAAGTCCGAGCCTTCCTTCAGATTCGGATACTCGGCCTTCGCGAGCGGCAGCTTCACCGATTGCGGCACGACCTTGCCTTCAAGCGCGGCGATCGCCGTCTTGATCGCGACGGCCACCTGGGCCGGTCCGGTACCCGCCGACGAGCACTTGAGGCCTTCCGCACCGTACTTGGCGCAGAACTTGCGGAAGCCGTTCTCCGTCTCGCCGCCGAAGGGGACGAACGGGTGCTTCGCGTCGATCATCGCCTGCACGACGCCGGTGTCACCGCCTTGCGCAGTGATGGCGTCGAATTTCTTGTGCACGGCGATCGCGTCGGCGGTCACCTTCTGCGCCGTGGGGTCGTCCCACTTGCCGATGACCTCGACGGTGTCCCACTTCTTACCCGATGCCTTGAACACTTCCTGGATGCCGTCGTGGCGGTCGCGATCGACCGAGGTGCCGGAAACGCCTCGCACCTCCAGCACCTTGCCGCCGTTGGGCACGTTTTTCACCAGCCATTCGGCCCAATACTTACCGAGGCCTTTCTGGTCGACGTTGACGTTGATCGCCTCTTCGGTATCGAGGATGTTGTCGAATGCGACGAGCACGACCCCTGCATCGTTGGCACGCTTGATCACTGGCTTGAACGCCGCGGGGTTCTGCGCATTGACGACGACCGCGTCGTAGCCCGAGTCGATGAAGTTGTTGATGGCCGCGATCTGTGCCGCGACGTCCTCGCCGGTGGACACGACCTTGAACTCCTTCAGCTTCGCGGTGACGTCGGGCTGCGCCGCATAGGCCTTCGCCGTCTTGATCATCTGGATGCGCCACGTGTTCGCGATGTATCCATTCGCGAGTGCTATGCGGTACGGCCCCTTCTTCGCCGGATACTGGAAGAGCTTCGTGTCGCTCGCCCAGGGCGCAAAGCATTGCGGATCGGAGTTCGGCGCGGTGACGACCTTCGGCGGCGCGGCGTTGGCGAGCCCTGCGGCAACGAACAGGGTGATCGCGGCGGCAACACGAGTGCGATGTGGCATCGAAGCCTCCTTCGAGTGGGAAAGGCGCGTCTGCCGTTGCAGCAAGCGGTGACAAGCAACGGGCGTCGTGGGCGAACCAGAGGTTGCGGCGCCGGGCGCGCTCGCGCCAGCATACAGTCGACCGCGCAATCCCACAATCGAGTCGCGTGGGACCGCGGCCACGTGGGTGAGGCCGATCGTGGTCGATGCGTGCCTGCGCTGCACGCGAATCGTCGGCGGCGCAGCGCGCGCAGCCGCAGCTAGGGGCGGCTACTCGAGCGCGTAGAGGTTGCCATCGGTGCTGCCGAAGTAGACAGCCTGGCCCACGACGAGCGGCGACGAGAAGATCCCGCCGATCGCGAATTGCTGCGCCGTGGCGACGATCGGCGACTCGCGCCACGCGGACGGGTAGAACAATGGCGTGTTGAACTTCCGATCTGCCGTCAGGATCCAGCCGGCGTTGCGCTTCGACGCGTCGGTCTGGAATTCCCACAACAGCTTGCCGCTGTCGAGGTCGCGCGCCTCGAGCAAGCCGTTGAGGACACCCGTGAAGACGACGCTTCCGGCGACCGCGGGCGACGAGAACATGTACGCGCTGCCCTGCACTTGTGCGATCACCTTGCCGGTTGTGGCGTCGGCGACGATGTAGAGACTCGAATCCGACGTGCCGAATATCACCTTGCCGAGAGCGACGGCGGGCGACGTGATCACCCAGCTTCCGTTCGCACTGTAGCGCCATTTCTCGCTGCCGGTTGCAGCGTCGAGCGCATAGAGGTTCGAATCGCGGCATCCGGTGTACACGACGCCGTTGACGACGGCGGGCGACGACTGGAACCCCACCTGATTGTGGAGCACCGCATCCTCGCCGCCGTGAAAGCGCCACTTCTGCTGGCCGGTGCGCGCGTCGACCGCATAGAACCAGCTGTCCCAGCTACCGAAGAAAACGACGCCATCGGCGTAGGCGGGCGATGCATGGACGACGTCGCCGGTCTTGAACTTCCAGCGCAGTTCGCCCGACTTCGCGTCGAGCGCGTAGAGGTGCCCATCGCCGCTGCCGAAGTAGACGGCACCTGCGGCGACGACCGGGCTCGACAGGAAGACGTCGTAGGCGTCCGGAATCGTCTGGTTCTTCGGCAGCATGCCGTGCAGTCCCTTGGCCTCGAACCGGCGTTCGCCGTCCGTCGTGAACTTCCACTGTAGCGCGCCGGTGCGGGCGTCGAGCGCGTAGAACTTGCCGTCATAGCTTCCGACGTAGAGGGAGTTGCCGTCGATCGCGGGCGTTGCCGGCACCGGTCCGTCCGTCTTGCGCTTCCAGCGCTGGCGACCATCGGCGGCGTCGACCGCATAGACATAGCCGTCGTCGCCGCCGAAGTAGACGACGCCGTCCTTGTGAACGGGCGACGAGACGATGCGGTCGCCTGTCGGGAACGTCCATTTGACGCGATGGAACTGGCGCGGACCGTTGCCACCGAACGTTCCAGAGTGCGCGGCGTCACCACGGAACGTCGATTGCGCGTTCGCCGCGACGCAGGCAGCGAGGCCGGCAAGCGCGATTGCGTTGACCATCACCCTCATGACGCGCTGCCTTGCACGCGCCGCAGCACGAGCGGCAGCTCGAATGCACCGAGCGCGACGCTGCCACCGATCTCGTCGCGATCCTTGACGAAGCGGCCCTCGAACGTGACCCGATTCGCCGACGATTCGACGCGGAGAAACTCGCCTTCCTCGACGACGAGGTCCACGGCAAGGTCGGTCACCTGCTTGCCGACGACCTTGAACGTCGCTGTCGCCGCGGCCCCGGCGTGGTTCACGACGGTGATCGTCACGGTGCGCGGGTAATCGCCGAGCATGACCTGGCCCGTCCATGCGGCTTCGAAGTCGCGGCGCACGGGCGTGCTCGCGGGGGATGTCTCCACCTGGGCGCGTCCGACTTTCGCCAGTGTGAATGGCGCAACATTGCCGGCCTGGCGCAGTTCGCCGGCCATGCTGGCGTCGCCAGTCATCCGCGCGTTGAACGTCGCGGGTCCGTAGGTTGAATTTTGCAGCACGGCGCCGAGATCGAACGCCACACCGGCGTCGCCGACGACAATGTTCGACAGCGGCGCGCCCTTCAAGCCGAGTCCGGCAATGATCAGCGAACCCGTCCATCGGCCCGCAGTGCCAGGGGCCAAGTCGACGACCAGGGGGAGTTCGCGTCCCGGAATCCGGATCGAGCCTTCCCAGCGGCCATCGGGCCCGCCGGCTGCGCAGGCGAGCGCCGGCGCGCACAGCAAGCAACCGATCAGTGCTCGTCGCATGTCCCCTCCCTGCGTGGCCGATCCAGCAGCGGAGCCGGATTGGCGTCTCGCTCGGCAACGGCAATGCTAGAAGGGCCTGGCGCGCGGCGGTCGTTCAGGCGACGAGCCGCGCCACGCGCCGATGAAGCACGCGCGTGGTCGACACGACGTCCTTTCGCGTAGGTCTACAGCGCGTCGTCGACGAGCTTGCCGATGAACTTCCAGCCGCCGTCACGATTCCACACGTACGTGAACCCGCTCGGGCCGTCGATGAACACCGTCAGCGACGCGTCGGCATTCGCGTCAGCCGCGGCGCTTGGCATAGCCTGGAACGCAGCCGCGCGCAGCGGCGAGTCGGCGCGCGAGGCTCGCTGGTACTTCCAGCCGGTGCCCGGCACGTGGGTCAGGCGAACGGCATTGCCGGCGGAATCCTCGACGAGCATCGTCAGCGGCGCGGTCGACGTTGCCTGCCGCTCTCCGGCGCGCGGCTGCGCCAGCGCGACCACGTGCGGCTTCGTCACGCTCGTATCGGCGTCGGTTTGCGGGGCGGCGTACGCGAACGGCGCACTGGCGGCGAATGCGATGCCGGCGAGTGCTGCGGAAAGCGTGCGATGGGTCTTGATGGCCACAGTTGCTTCCTTTCGAGAGGGTTGGGTGCATCGCCGGCGCCGATGGACCTTTCTGCGAAGACCCTTGCGACCGGCAGGATGCGACTGTAGGCGCGCGCCTCTTACCGATCGCTGACCGATTCCCTACCCTGGGGTCGGCGTCCGGCCCAGTCGGCTAACGCGCGTGCAGCCCGCTCGCGAGCAGGTCGAAGAAGATGCAGTACGCGGCGATCGGCAACGGCAGGCCGAGCAGCGTGCCGGCCAGATAAGGACGCCAGCCAATGCCCGACAACGCGAGCGCGTAGTTGAGCGGCGGGGCCGTCTGGAACAGCATCCGCAACAACGCGACGCTGCGGATCGGATGTCGGTCGAGCTGGCTCAGGATGCGAACGGCGATGCGGTTGTCGATCGACCGCAGCGCGTCGCCGCCGATCGACCGGATCGTCACGAACGTAAGAGCGCACGACGTCACCGCGGCGACGTATGTAACGACGCCGCCCCACGTGCGGCCGAGCGTCAGCACGGCGGCGGCGAGGAACAGCCAGCCTGGAATCTGGATCAGGTTGCCGAGCGAGAACAGCAAGACGAACAGCAGCAAGCCGCCGACGCGATGACGGAGGATCAGTTCCTGGATGAACGCGAGATCGAACCGATCGCGAAGTCCCGACACCTCGAATATGATCAGCAGGATGCCGAGAAACGCGACGACACCCAGTAATCGGGCGTAGCGGCGCACGTCAGCGGCTCGCCTGACGCGTCCCGCACGAACGCGAAAGAGCGTTCAACGCCGTCTACGCGTTGAATACGACGCGGCCGGTATTGGCGACGTCGTATCCGCCGAGCTTGCGTGCCTCCGCGATGAACTCGGGTGTGCGCGTCCATGCGAGCAGCGCTTGCAGGGGCAATTCGAACGCGTCGCGGCGAAACGCGACGAGATCCAGGCGCTCCGTGGCCAGCGCGACGAATGCGAGCCCGTTCGCGCGTGCGGCTGCCTCGATGCCCAGGCCGACATCGGCGTGACCGTCGCGCACGAACGCCGCCAACTCGGATTCGGCATGTGCCGGACGGTGGAACGTCGCGAGCGCATCCGCGTCCAGACCGGCCTTTGTCAGCAGATGACGGAACAGCCGATCGCTGCCGGCGCCCGGCTGGCGCTTCGCGATTCGCAGCCCCTTCCGCGAAAGATCGGCAACTTTTCGGATTCGCTTGGGGTTGCCTGCCGCGAGCAGCAATCCCTGCGTACGCCGCGCCCATTCGAGCGCGACCACGTCTGCGCCGGCGAGCGCCTCGCGGATCAGCGGCACGTTGTAGTCCCCGCTCGCCTCGTCCAGCCAGTGGACGGCCGCTGCGGTCGCATCGCCGCTTGCAAGCGCGTCGATACCTGCGCGGCTGCCGTGGGCGAGTATCGCGAGCCCGCAATGCGATTCGCGAGCCGACCATTCGAGCAGCGGATCGTGGCTGCCCGCGATGATCGGCGGGCGGACGCGGGTCGCTGCGACCGGCGCCGCGCCCTTGGCGGCCAGCCACGCGTCGACCTGGGCGCGCGGAAAAAGGAGCTTGCCGGTCGCCCGCACGTGCGGAATGGCCCGCTGTCGCACGAGGTCGTAGATCCGCCGTTCCTTCAGTCGCAGGTATGCGGCGACCTCGCGCGTGTCCATCATCTCGGCGGCTGCAACGGGCGCTCCGCGCGAACGTCCGGTGGCAGCACCCGATTGCCGCATCGCTACTTGCCGATCAGGATCGATTCGCGCGAAAGGCGCCGCGCGACGGCGAAGAGCGCCAGCGCGATCAGAGTCGCGGGTGCAAGCCATGACAACGCGAGTTGCGTCAGCGCCGGGGCTTCGCCGCGCAGCGACGTGTTCAGCAGCGAATATTGCGCGGACACGGGAACGAACATCAGCCAGCCCGGCTCCTTGCGCTGCATGAACAGCTGGATCATCGGGATCAGCGACACGACGAACAGCAGAACCGACACGTTCGCCTGCGCTTCCTTGTAAGCGCGCGCGCGGCTACCGACATAGAGCAGGATCGCCGGCAGCATCAGGATCATCGGCACGAGCACGAGCGCGAAGCGGCCGAACTCGCGCGCGCCGAACAGGAAAGGCACGCCGACCGGTGGCAGCGGCGCGAACTTCAGCGTCAGGTAGAAACCGGCAAGCGTCAGCAGCACGACGAGCGCATTGAACGCGCTGACGGCGAGCCATTTGCCGGTGACGATCTCCGTGGGCCGCGCAGGCGTCATCAGCAGCGGCTCGAGCGATTGCCGCTCGCGTTCTCCGGCCGTGGTGTCGAGCGCGACCGCCATGCCGCCCATCACCGACGCGAAGAGACCGTAGTACGCGACGAGAAACAGCACCAGCGCGCCGGACTGCTGCGGCGTGGCGAGATCCGAAGTTTCGATCCGCAGCGGATTGGCGACCGTCGACGCGACGCCGCGCAGCATCAGCCGCTGCTCACCCCACAGCCGGTTGTAGCGGCGCAGCAGCGACTCGGTCTGCTCGATCGACGCGCGTGCGCGATCGCGCGAGCGGTCGAACACCAGTTGAACGCTGCCGGCCTTCCCCTGCGCGACGTCGGCGGCGAACTGGTCGTCGATGATGAGCACGACATCGAGGTCGCCGCGGCGGATCTGGGCATCGTAATCGGCGGGCGCGTCCGACACCGTCACCTGTTGCCGCTCGAGGAATGCGACGACGGCAGGCGCGTAGATTGCGCCGACGATCGGCAGCTTGAGATCGCGTGCGCGCTCGGCCTGGCTCGCGATCAGGTTGAAGATCAGCAGCAGGAAGATCGGGCCCGCGCAGATCGCCGACAGGAGCGTCACCATGCCGGTGCGGCGATCCCGAAACATGTCGAGCAACTCCTTGCGCAGCACGGTGAGCGTGCGGCCGGCCGCGGAACCGGTGCGCAGCGTCGTCATCAGGCGGCCAGCCCTTCGTCCGAGCCGATCAGCCTGACGAACGCATCCTCGAGCCCGTCGGTGCCGGCGCGCTCGACCAACTCTGCCGCGGTGCCGGCGGCGACGACGCGACCGCGCGCCAGCACGACGATGCGATCGCACAGCGCGGCGACTTCCTGCATGACGTGCGACGAGAACAGCAGGCACTTGCCCTGTGTCCGCAGCGCGCGTAATTCATCGCGCAGCGTGCGCACGCTCATGATGTCGAGACCGTTCGTGGGCTCGTCGAGCAGGATCGTGTCCGGATCGTGCACGAGCGCGCGAGCGATCGCGACTTTCATCCGCTCGCCCTGCGAGAATCCCGCGGTGCGCCGATCGGCAAGGGGTGCCATGCCGAGCGTCGCGAAGAGCGCGTCGATCCTCGCTTCGAGCGCTGCGCCCGCGAGTCCGTACAGTCGACCGAAGTAGCGCACGTTCTCGCGCGCCGTCAGCCGCGGATAGAGGCCGCGCGCATCCGACAGCACGCCGATGCGGCCGCGAACGGCATACCGGTCGGCAACGACGTCGAGGCCGCCCACGCGCGCATGGCCTGCGTCCGGCAGCACGAGCGTCGCAATCATCCGCAGCAATGTCGTCTTGCCGGCGCCATTGGGGCCGAGCAGGCCGGTGATCTCGCCGTCGGGCGCTGCGAACGTCACGCCGCGCACCGCCTCGACCTCGCGCTTCTTGCCGAACGCCTTTTGCAGCCCGTCGACGTCGATCATGACTGCGGCGCCAGGCGGTCGGGCCACGCCGGCGGCCGCTGCGAGTGCTCGAGGAAGTCGATGCACGACTGCGGCAACGTCGCGAAGCCCGCTTCGTCGACGAACGCCGCGATCAGTCTCGGCGCGCATGCGTGCGGCGAGACGATGTGGCCGAAGCCCCGCGCGACGACGAGTCGGCTCGCAGTGAGATTCTTCGCCACCTCGGCGGCGTATGCGGGCGGCGTAACGGGATCGAGCCCGCCCGACAGCAGCAGCACCGGCACGTCGCTCTTGACCGGCTGCACGAAGTCGGCCGGATAGGTGCCCTTCGGCCACTGGTCGCACACGGCGATCGTGCGGCGCGCGAGCGAGCGCACACGCTCGTCGTCGACGCCGTTGGTCCGTTCGGCGCGCGTCACGCGCGAGACGTCCTCTGCGCATGTCACCGAATAGTGCAGCCCGGGACTGAATTGATCGGGCAGGTCGCCGATGACCACGAGCGACGCGGCGACGAGCGGCGCGAAGTCACCTGCTTGCGCAAGTGCCAGCAATTCGGGAATCAGGCTTGCCGCCTCCGGCGAGTAGGTCAGCGGCTGCAGCGCGCCGATCACCATGTCGAACTCGACGTGCATGTCACGCGTGATGCCGGTACGCGGATCGCGCAGCGTGATGCTCTTGCCGCCTTCGAGCGCTTGCCCGATCTCGCGCAGCGTCGCCGCCGGATCGGGATGCGCCTTCGCGCACGGCACCGACGCGCGACAGGCGGCGATTACGTCGTCGAGGGCGTCGTCGCGCGTTCGCCACACGTCGAACGAGATGCGCATCGACGGCGGCGCCACGCCGTCGAGCACGACGCTGCGCACGTGCTGCGGATAGCGCCGAAGGTATTCCTGCGCGACGCGCGTGCCGTAGCTGCCACCCCACAGGTTGAGCTTCGAGTAGCCGAGCGCCTGGCGGACGGCATCGAGATCGGCGACAAAGGCCGACGTGGTGTATTGCGACGCGTCGATGTGGCGCCCGGCGAGCTGCCAAGCGCACAGCAGCGATTTCGGGACCGGATCGATGTCGAATTCGGCGTGCTCGTCGGGCGCGAACGCGGCGCAGTCGAGCGGCGCCGAGCGCCCGCTGCCGCGCTGGTCGACGAGGACGATGTCGCGGGTGCGGCGGATCGCGGAGAGCTGCAACGCGAAGGGGCCGAGCGTCGATGCCGCCTGGCCGGGGCCGCCGGCAAGCAGCAGGAGGGGATCGGGCTTGGGCGACAGCGTGTTGGCCGGCAGGACGGCAACGAACACCGACAGTTTCGCACCATCTGGCTGATCGCGGTTCTCCGGCACTTCGAGCCGGCCGCACTGCACGGCCTGCGGGACTTTCGGCAGCCGGCATTCGGTCAACGCGATGCGACGCTCGGGCAGTGCGCGATCGCTGCACGAGGCGAGTGTCAGCGCGAGCACGGCGGCGGTCGCGGTGCGCGCGAGTGCGCGACGGATCGTGGACTCTGACATGGGCGCGGATGGTAGCATTTGCGAATGGCGGAACTCGAGCCGGGCATTGTCACCGATCTGCGCGATCGGCTCACGTACGGCGGCTACCTGCATCTCGATCGGCTGCTCGATGCACAGCATCCGCTTTCGGGCGCGCCCGAGCGTCCGGCGCGGCACGACGAGATGCTGTTCATCATCCAGCATCAGGTCGCTGAGCTGTGGATGAAGCTGATGATCCACGAGTTGCGCGCGGCCATCGCATACGTGCGCGCCGATGCGCTTGAGCCGGCGTTCAAGATTCTGGCGCGCGTCAAGCTGATCCAGAAGCAGCTCTTCGAGCAGTGGGCCGTGCTCGAGACGCTGACGCCGTCGGAGTACGAAGGCTTCCGGCCCGCACTCGGTACTTCGTCGGGTTTCCAGTCACCGCAGTACCGCGCGATCGAATTCCTGCTTGGCAACAAGAACGCCGCGATTGTCGACGTGTTCCGTCACGACGAAGCGGTGTTCGCCGAACTCGACGCGCTGCTGCGCGCGCCATCGCTCTACGACGAGTTCCTGCGCCTCCTCGCACGGCGCGGGCTGCCCGTGCCGCGCGAGACGCTCGAGCGCGACGTCACACAACCGTACGTGCGCAATCCCGCGCTCGTGCCGGTCTTCCAGCAGATCTACGCGGACCCTGCACAGTGGTGGGATGCGTACGACATGTGCGAGAAGCTGATCGATGTCGAGGAGGCGTTCCAGCTCTGGCGCTTCCGGCACATGAAGACCGTCGAGCGGATCATCGGCTACAAGCCAGGCACCGGCGGATCGTCGGGCGTCGGCTTCCTGCGCCGAGCGCTCGAGCAGTCGTTCTTCCCGGAACTGATCGACGTGCGCACCGTGATCGGCACGCGATGAGCGCGGCGGGCCAGGCCCGACCGGGTGCACTTCTACGTCCAGGCCCTAGCGACATCGAACGCAGCGTCGCGTCGTTGGGCGAGGGCGATCTCACCGAGCACGGCCTTTCGTTGCACGTTGCGCCGCTGTTCGCGCGCGTGCTCGGCGCAGCGCCTGGCCGCATTTACCTCGCCAACCACTCGCTCGGCCGTCCGCTCGATGCGATGGACGACGACGTGCGCGAGGGACTCGCGGCGTGGTACGACCGCATGGGCGGCGCGTGGGACGCGTGGATGGCCGAGAGCGCGGCGCATCGCGACCGGCTCGCGCGATTGCTCGGCGCACCGGGCGGCGACTGCGTCGTGCCGAAGACCAGCGCCGGTCAGGGACTGCGCGCGATCCTGAACACGTTCGACGCCGCTGTGGTCCCGCGCGTCGTTGCGTTGCGCGGCGAGTTCGATTCGATCGACGTGATCCTGCGCGAGTATGCACGGCGCGGGCGCATCGCGCTGTCGTTCGTCGAGGCGTGTGCGGACGGTCGTTTCGAGCACGACGACATCGTTACCGCGATCGGCGCCCGTGTCGATCTGGTCGTCGTCTCGGAAGTTGTCTTCAACACCGGGCAGCGACTCGACGATGTCGCAGCACTCGTCGGCGCGACGCATGCGGCGGGGGGCTGGTTGCTGCTCGACGTCTACCATTCGCTCGGCGCGTTGCCGGTCGACGTCATCCGGCACGACGTCGACTTTGCCATCGGCGGCAGCTACAAGTATCTGCGCGGCGGTCCGGGCGCCTGTTTCCTGTACCTGCACCCGCGCCACCTCGACGGGTCGCTGCGCACGCTCGACATCGGCTGGTTCGCAAAGCGCGAGCGGTTTCTCTATCGGCGGCCCGATCCCCCCGAGATCGCCGAAGGAGGCGACGCGTTCCTCGAATCGACGCCGCCGGTCGTCACGTGCTACCAGGCGCGCGCAGGACAGCGGTTGCTGCTCGCGCTGGGTGCTGCGCGTGTCCGCGCATATTCACTGCGGCAGCAGCGCCGGCTGGTCGAGTTGCTCGCGGAACAGGGCGTGGCGGCGAAAGGTGGAACGCCCGACCGCGGTGCGTTCGTCGTCGTCGATACACCGCTCGCCACGCAATGGTGCGACGCGCTCGCCGCGCGCGGTATCGTCACCGATGCACGCGGTCCATGGCTGCGGTTGTGCCCGGACGTGCTGACGCCGGACGCCGATCTCGTCGCGGCTGCCGGCGCGCTCGGCCGTGTCAGACGCTGTGCGTGATCAGGCGGACGAGGATCAAGAGCGATGCGACGAGGATGGCGGCGGCGAGGATGCCGACGACGATCACCTGATGCGGCTTGATCGTCACGGCATCGCGCTGCATCGCGGTACCTTTGCGGATGCCGAAAAAGCTCCAGAACACGGCACCGGCGATTTCCAGCAGCGTGGCCGGTCGTGTTGCCGGCGCAGCCGGATCGGGCGGTGGTTCCGCAGGTGTCATCCTCGAAAATGTAGCATTTCAGGCGCCTTCTGGCCCGCAAGCGCTTGAAAGGCGCTGTTTGCCCCCCCATTCTCCAGCCGTTCAACCCATTCCTGCAGCGACAAGATCATGCGCTTCGACAAGCTCACGACCAAGTTTCAACAGGCGCTCGCGGACGCGCAGAGCCTGGCCCTGGGCCACGACAACGGTTTCATCGAGCCGCAGCATTTGCTGTCTGCGCTGCTTGCGCAGGAGGATAGCGGCACGGCGTCGCTGCTTGCGCGGGCCGGCGTCAACGTGCCCCGCGTGCAGGCGACGCTGAAGACCGAGATCGGCAACCTGCCCAAGGTCGAGGGCACCGGCGGCGAGATCACGATCTCCCGCGACCTGAACAACCTCCTCAACCTGACTGACAAGGAAGCGACGAAGCGCGGCGACCAGTTCATCGCCAGCGAGCTCTTCCTGCTGGCGCTCACCGACGACAAGGGACCGACGGGCCGGCTGCTCAAGGAACAGGGGCTGACTCGCAAGTCTCTCGACGCCGCGATCGACGCCGTTCGCGGCGGCGCCAACGTCGATTCGCAGGAGGCGGAGGGGCAGCGCGAGGCGCTTGCGAAATACACGATCGACCTTACCGAACGCGCGCGGCAAGGCAAGCTCGACCCGGTTATCGGTCGCGACGACGAGATCCGCCGGACGATCCAGATCCTGCAGCGGCGCACGAAGAACAACCCGGTGCTGATCGGCGAGCCTGGCGTCGGCAAGACGGCGATCGTCGAAGGCCTCGCGCAGCGCATCATCAACGGCGAGGTGCCGGAGACCCTGAAGAACAAGCGCGTGCTGTCGCTCGACATGGCGCAACTGCTCGCGGGCGCCAAGTACCGCGGCGAGTTCGAGGAGCGCCTGAAGGCCGTGCTGAAGGACATCGCCGCCGATGCCGGCCGCACGATCGTGTTCATCGACGAATTGCATACGATGGTCGGCGCCGGCAAGGCCGAAGGCGCGATCGACGCCGGCAATATGCTGAAGCCGGCGCTCGCGCGCGGCGAGCTTCATTGCGTCGGCGCGACGACGCTCGACGAATACCGCAAGTACATCGAAAAGGACGCCGCGCTCGAGCGGCGTTTCCAGAAGGTGCTGGTCGACGAGCCTTCGGTCGAGTCAACGATCGCGATCCTGCGCGGTCTGCAGGAACGCTACGAGATTCACCACGGCGTCGAGATCACCGATCCGGCGATCGTCGCCGCCGCGGAGCTCTCGCATCGCTACATCACCGATCGGTTCCTGCCGGACAAGGCGATCGACCTGATCGACGAGGCGGCGGCGCGGATCAAGATGGAGATCGATTCCAAGCCGGAAGCAATGGACAGGCTCGACCGCCGGATGATCCAGCTCAAGATCGAGCGCGAGGCGGTGAAGAAGGAGAAGGACGACGCGTCGAAGAAACGTCTTGCGGCGATCGAGGACGAGATCAAGCGGCTCGAGCGCGAGTACGCCGACATGAACGACGTGTGGCAGGCCGAGAAGGCGCAGGTGGCGGGTTCGCAGCACATCAAGGAAGCGATCGACAAGATCAAGCTGCAGATGGAGGAGGCCAAGCGCAAAGGCGACTGGCAGGCGATGTCCGAACTGCAGTACGGCAAGCTGCCGCAGCTCGAGGCGCAGCTCAAGAAGGCCGACAAGACGTTGGCCGCCGAGCAGGCCAAGAAGCCGCAGCTGCTGCGCACGCAGGTGGGCGCGGAGGAAATCGCCGAAGTCGTGTCGCGCGCCACCGGCATTCCCGTCTCCAAGATGATGCAGGGCGAGCGCGACAAGCTGCTCGCGATGGAGGAGCGGCTGCACCAGCGCGTGATCGGCCAGGACGAGGCCGTGCGCCTCGTCGCCGACGCGATAAGGCGTTCACGCTCGGGGCTGTCGGATCCGAACCGTCCGTACGGATCGTTCCTCTTCCTGGGCCCGACCGGTGTGGGCAAGACCGAGCTCACGAAGGCGCTCGCCGAATTCCTGTTCGATACCGACCAGGCGATGGTGCGTATCGACATGTCCGAGTTCATGGAGAAGCACTCGGTCGCGCGGCTCATCGGCGCGCCGCCGGGCTACGTGGGTTACGAGGAAGGCGGCTATCTGACCGAAGCCGTACGCCGCAAGCCCTACGCGGTGATCCTGTTCGACGAGATCGAGAAGGCGCATCCGGACGTGTTCAACGTGCTGCTGCAGGTGCTCGACGACGGCCGGCTCACCGACGGGCAGGGCCGTACCGTCGACTTCCGCAACACCGTCATCGTCATGACGTCGAACCTCGCGTCGCACAAGATCCAGCAAATGACCGACGAGGACAAGGATCCCGAGCTGATCAAGATCGAGGTCATGGCGGAAGTGAAGACGCATTTCCGCCCGGAGTTCGTCAACCGGATCGACGAGATCGTGGTGTTCCATCCGCTCGCGAAGGCGCAGATCGCCAGCATCGCGCGCATCCAGCTGCGAGGCCTCGAGCAGCGGCTGGCGAAGCTCGAGATCCGGCTCAACGTCAGCGATGCCGCGCTCGCCCACGTCGCGCAAGCCGGTTTCGATCCGGTCTACGGTGCGCGGCCGCTGAAGCGCGCGATCCAGCAGCAGATCGAGAACCCGCTGGCGAAGGAAATACTGTCCGGCAAGTATGCGGCCGGCGACACGGTCAATGTGAAGATGGCCGGCAGCCAGATCGCATTCGCGAAAACGTGATCGGCGCGCGGGTGGCGGCCTCGTAGCTCGGCTAGGCGGCGTGCAGCAGGCGTCCCCCTGCGAATGCCCAGTTCTCCCACGCCGTTTCGACGAATACGATCATCACCTGCTCGGGGTCGAGTCCGGGGGCCAGCGACAACGCGCGGACGATGTCCGCGACGAGCTTGCGCTTGATCTTGACGCTGCGCCCCACCGACCACAGGATTTCGACGAGCACGAAGTCGGCGCCGCGCTTGGTTGCGACATCAGGGTACGTGGGATCGGCGCGGAAGTTGTCGGCGTCGAGTTCGAGCACGCGCTGGAAGCGGTCGGTTTCGGGCACGCCGTGCGCGACCAGCGAGCGATGGACGGCGTCCAGAATTGCGGACTTGAACTCGCGCGGGCGTTTCTCTTGCAGCGTGACGGTGACCAGCGGCATCGGTGATTCCTTCCAAATGTTCGCCGTCCGGCCCTGCGGGCGGCCGGCGCGGGTGATCAGGCGTATGGAACGGAGTGCGACGCCGGCGCCACCAGCAGGGACGCCAGCGCCGAACGGATGAAGCCCGGCCGCGCACTCGCAGGCCGCAGCACACCTGCCCCGCCCAGGCCCACGATGCGGAATGTCGCATCCCCCTGCGCCTCGACGACGGTATTGCCGTTCGATTCGACCACCCAGTTGTCGCCCGGCCGGAGCACGACGTCGTCGCGCGCACGCTCCTCGGTGAGCCAGAGCGTTCCGCGGGTTACGCGCAGCGTGGCACCGCGGATGTTCGGCAGCGTGATCGCCTCCCGAGCCGACAGATTGACGACGGTACCGGTTTCGAAGCAGGCCATGGCAACCTCCGTTAGAATGCGTTTCGATCATTCGATGCCAGCCGGGAAACGTGGGACTTCTGGGGCATCGATGAGAGGTATTCTGGTGGTCCTGCACGTCTTCATCAACCGTTCATTCGGAATGGTTTGCATGCATGGAACGAATGCATAAAACCCTGCGCGCGCTGCCGTCGCTCGACTTCCTCCGCGGTTTCGAGGCCGCGGGACGGCGGCTGTCGTTCACGCTCGCCGCCGAGGAGCTGTTCGTCACGCAGTCGGCGCTGTCGCGCCAGATCAAGGCGCTGGAAGACGCGCTCGGCGTGGCGTTGTTCGAGCGGCGGCATCGCGCACTGGCGCTGACGCCGATCGGCAGCGCTTTCCATCGCGACGTGACCGAAGGCCTCGAGGCGCTCGCCGCCGGCGCCGAGCGCGCGCGTGGCGGAACGCGTGCGCCCGGGCTCACGCTGTCGACAACCGTTTCGTTCGCATCGCTGTGGATCATCCCGCGGCTCGCGACGTTTCGCGCGAGGCATCCGGACGTCGAGGTCTACGTGTCGGCGGATGATCGCCTCGTCGATCTCGCCCGCGGTGATGTCGACGTCGTTGTCCGCTACCTGCCGGACGCCGCGGTCCCGCAGCACGCGGTGCGCCTGTTCGGCGAGCGGATGACGCCCGTCGCGAGCCCGTCGGTTGCCAACGGTGCATCGCCACTGCGCTCGCCGGCCGATCTCACGCACCACGTGTTGCTCCACCTGGACGATCCCGACGGCCGTACGCCGTGGCTGGACTGGCGCAGCTGGCTCGCGTCGAACGGGCAGCCGGGCCTGAAGCCCGCGGGGTCGCTGCGCTTTCGGATATACGACCAGGTGGTACAGGCCGCCGTCGGCGGTCAGGGTGTCGCGCTCGGCCGGTTGCCGATGATCGCCGAGCATTTGCGCGATGGCCGGCTGGTGGCGCCCTTTGCGCGCAAGTACGATTCGGCGCGCGGTTACTTCGCGCTGGCAGCACCGCGCGTCGCCGAGCGCGAGGACGTCGCGGCGTTCCTGCGCTGGCTCGCCGACGAAGCGGCGCTCGAAGCGTCGCGCGCAGATCCATTGCTGCCGCAGGTTCCGGCGCTGGTGGGAGACCCACCCGCTGCGTCACGCCGCCGCGCTGCAGGCAAGCGCTGAAGCGACGCGACCTTCGCATGCAACCGCCCGCGACGCCCGATCACCAAGACGTGCGCCCGTCCGCATGGGTCGAGCGTTTCGCGCATCTGGTGCGGAGCGATGCGCGGGTGCTCGACGTCGCTGCGGGACGCGGGCGCCATGCGCGGCTGTTCGCGGCCCGTGGCGCGCACGTGGTGGCCGTCGACCGCGACGCCGATGCGCTGGCCTCGCTGCGCGTCGTCGCCGGCGTCAAGACAATCGTCGCCGACATCGAGGCGGGGCCATGGCCCTTTCCGGGCGAAACGTTCGACGCAATCGTCGTGACGAACTACCTGCATCGACCTCTGTTCGCGCGCATCGTCGCCGCGCTGGCCGCCGGCGGCGTGCTGCTGTACGAGACCTTCGCGGAGGGGCACGAAGCGCTCGGGCGACCGACGAACCCCGCGTTCCTGCTGCGGCAAGACGAGTTGCTCGACGTCGCCCGCGGGGGGCTTTCGATCGTCGCATTCGAGCAGGGTCGGCTCGCAGGCGTTCGGCCGGCGATCGTGCAGCGCCTGGCGGCGATCCGCCCCGGCCGAGACGAGGTGCCGCGCCTGCTGCCGTGAATCGTCGAACTGCGGGCTTCCAGTTGTGGAACCCCGCGGAACAGCACCGGTAGCGGGTGCGCGCGGCCGAGGGGGAATCGGGTAGAATCGCGTTTTTTCGACGCCGTATTTCATGCTTTCTGGCAGTCTTGTAGCGATCGTGACGCCGATGCAGCCCGGCGGTGCGCTCGACTTTCCCGCACTCGCGCGCCTGATCGATTTCCACACGGGCAACGGCACGTCGGGAATCGTTATCGTCGGAACGACGGGTGAGTCGCCGACGGTCAACGTCGACGAGCATTGCCAGCTGATCAAGGCGGCGATCGATCACGCGGCCGGACGCATACCGGTCATCGCCGGCACCGGCGGCAACTCGACGGCGGAAGCGATCGAGCTCACGCGCTTCGCGAAAGGCGTCGGCGCAGCCGCCTGCCTGTCGGTCGTGCCGTACTACAACAAGCCGACTCAGGAAGGGATGTACCGGCATTTCAGGACGATCGCCGAAGCAGTCGACCTGCCGGTGGTTCTTTACAACGTGCCGAGCCGCACCATCGCCGATCTCGCGACGGAGACGGTGCTGCGTCTCGCGGAAATTCCGGGAATCGTCGGGCTGAAGGATGCGACGTCCGATCTCGTCCGCCTGGTCGACATGCGCAGCCGGCTGCCGGCCGCGCGCGACTTCGCGCTGTACTCGGGTAACGACGACACGGCGCTCCCGTTCATGCTGCTCGGCGGCGACGGCGTGATCTCGGTTACGGCGAACGTTGCGCCGCGCGCCGTGTCGGAGGTTTGCGCGGCCGCGCTCGCCAACGACGTCGTGACGGCGCGGCGGAAGAACGCGCGGTTGATGAGCCTGCATACACGGCTTTTCGTCGAAACGAACCCGATTCCCGTCAAATGGGCGCTGGCCGAGATGGGATTGATCCACAATGAATTGAGGCTTCCGCTGACGCCGTTGTCGCCGCGCTTCCACGATGCGCTTCGCGCCGTGCTCCGCGACACTGGCTGCCTCGGCGAGCCTGCCTTGAAGGCCTACTCGTGATGAATGCATTGATGGCAGTACGCTGGCGCGTGGTCGCGCTCGCGGCCGTGGTGGCAGTGACGCTGGGCGGGTGCGAGTCGATGGGCCTGAGCCAGATGGGCAAGCGCATCGATTACAAATCGGCCGGCGCCGGCCCGTCGCTCGAGTTGCCCCCCGACCTGACGAAGCCGCAGTACGACGATCGCTACGCCGTCACGTCCGCATCGGAACTCGCCGCGAAGAATGCGTCGCGGCCCAAGCAGTCGGATTTGCTCCCGGTCAACACGGGCGACGTGCGCATCGGCCGTGCCGGCAGCGAGCGCTGGCTGATCGTGAAAGCCACGCCGGAGCAGGCATGGTCGAACGTGCGCAAGTTCTGGGTCGACAACGGCTTTGTCATCGCGACCGAGCAGCCGGCGCTGGGCGTCATGGAAACCGACTGGGCGGAGAACCGCGCGGAGATTCCGCAGGACGTGTTCCGCAAGTACATCGGCAAGTACATCGACGTGTTCTACTCGACCTACAAGCGCGACAAGTTCCGCACGCGGATCGAGCGCGGCACGGAGCCCGGAACGGTCGAAATCTACGTGTCGCATCGCGGCATGGAGCAGGTGCCGACGGTTAAGATCGACAACGTACAGCCCGCGGCGTTTGCATGGGCCGCGATGCCGCCCAATCCGAATCTCGAAGCCGAGATGCTGTCGCTGATGATGGTCCGCTTCGGCGCGCCCGAGGCGCAGGCGGTCGCTGCGGCGTCGCCCGCGGCCATGGCGGCTGCGCCCGCCCACGCACGGCTGGAGAAGAGCGTCGACGGGATCTCGAAGCTCGTCGTCGACGATCCGTTCGACCGCGCATGGCGGCGCGTCGGCCTGGCGCTCGACCGCACCGGCTTCACCGTCGTCGATCGCGACCGCTCGACGGGCATCTATTTCGTCCGCTTCGCCGATCCCGACGCCGACATGGCGAAGAAAGACAGCGAAAAGGGCTTCCTGTCGAAGGTGCTGTCGTTCTGGAAAACCGACGAGAAGGACAAGCCCGAGCAGTACCGGATCAAGGTCATCGAGACGGCGCCGCAGAGCACCGTCAGTGTCCAGGATCCGAACGGCGCGCCCGACCGCACGCAGGCGAGCGAAAAAATTCTCGCGCTGCTGCGCGACCAGCTCAAATAGCGCACCCCTCGGCCAGCATTTGACGATGCGCTTCGCGTCACTGGGCAGTGGCAGCGAAGGCAACGCACTCGTCGTCGAAGTCGGGGACACGCGGGTCCTGATCGATTGCGGATTTCGCGTCCGCGACACCGTCGCGCGGCTGTGGCGGCTCGGGCTTGCACCGGAGTCGATCAGCGCCATCCTCGTCACGCACGAGCACGCCGACCACATCGGCGGCGTCGCCGCGTTCGCGACGCGCTTTCGCATTCCGGTCTGGCTGACGTTCGGTACGCTCGACATGGTCAGCGAGCGCTTCTCGCGCCTCCCGCGCGTTTACGGGTTCGACAGCCATGACGCGTTCGCGATCGGCCCGGTCGAAGTGCGGCCGTTTCCCGTGCCGCACGACGCGCGCGAGCCGGTGCAGTTCGTCGTCGGCGACGGCGACCACCGGCTCGGCGTGCTGACGGACATCGGTATCACGACCCGGTTCGTCGAATCGAGCTTGAGCGGCTGCGACGCGCTGGTCCTCGAATGCAACCATGACCTCGACATGCTCGCCGGCGGCGACTATCCGTGGGCCCTCAAGCAGCGCATCTCGAGCCGCCTCGGACACCTGCACAACGAGGCGTCGGCCGAACTGCTGGCAGCGCTCGACACGTCGCGGCTGCGGCACATCATCGCCGCCCATCTGTCGCAGCAGAACAATACGCCCGACAAGGCGCGCGCAGCGCTTGCGCGAGCACTCAATTGCACACCCGACTGGATCGGCATCGCCGACCAGGCCGGGGGGTTCGCGTGGCGCGAGATGTAGCACGCCCGACGGGCCGACGCATTCAACGGGAAAGGTCAGCATGGACAAGCGGCAGGAGCTTTATCGCGGCAAGGCGAAGACCGTCTACGCAACGGACGATCCGCAGCGGCTCGTCATGCATTACCGCGACGACGTTTCCGCGTTCGACGGTGTGAAGCTCGCGAAGCTCGAGCGCAAGGGCGAAACGAACAACCGCATCAACGCATTCATCATGGACAAGCTCGCGGCCGCCGGTGTCCGCACGCACTTCCTGAACCTGCTGAACGAGCGCGAATCGCTGGTGAAAGCGATGAAGATGATCCCGGTCGAGTGCGTGGTCCGCAACGTCTGCGCCGGCTCGATGGCCAAGCGCTACGGCATCGAGGAGGGCACGCGTCTGCCGGAGCCGATCTTCGAATTCTTCCTGAAGAGCGACGCGCTGCACGATCCACTCGTCAACGACGATCACATCCGCGTGCTGAAGTGGGCGACCATCGACGAGATCGCGCAGATGAAGGCGCTGACGCATCGCGTGAATGCCGTGCTGAAGCCGCTGTTCAGCGACGCCGGCATCGACCTCGTCGATTACAAGCTCGAGTTCGGCCACCCGCTCGACGATCCGGACGGCGAGCTCGTGCTCGGCGACGAATTCACGCCGGACGGGTGCCGGCTGTGGGATGCGCGAACCGGCGAGAAGCTCGACAAGGACCGGTTCCGACGCGATCTCGGCGACGTGATCGAGCACTACCGCGACGTCGGCCGGCGGATTGGCGTTCCGCTGTAGCCGGCGCGGACGCTGACAGCGATCGCCGAACGGCGCGCGAGCACGCAGTGACGGATACCGGTCACGATACGGCGGTCGGCGGGGCGCGTTGGTTCCAGCAGATTCACATCGACGCGGCGCGCAACGCGACCGACGACTTCAACCCGTTTCACGATCCCCGCAAGGCGTCGCTGATACGTGCGAATCCGTACTCGGGGACGATCGTGCTTGGGTTCCAGCTCGAATGCCTGATCGCCGACGAGGTCGAGCGGCATCGTGCTGCGACCGACGACGGCACGTTCGCCGAGCGGCACGCGCTCACCTATCGCAACTATCAATTGACGTTCGCCGGTGCGCTGCTGCCGGAGCAGCGCTTCTGCGTGCAGGTGAAGCCGACGATGGTCGGCACGAACCCGCCGACGGTCGCCAATCGCGTCGTCGCCCGGACCGCGGACGGCATCGTGATGATCGGGCACGTGCGCGACACCGCGGGACCCCTCGTGCTCGGCGACGTCGATTTGCACGCGCTGCCTGCATTGAGGCACGCGCCGGACCGCGAATTCCTGCCGGGAACGCCGTACTTCCTGAAACGCAAGTTCATGAACACCGGCAATGCCAAGAATTTCCTCGCGGGAAGCCTTTGCGACCAGGGCGACTACTTCGACGAGCTCGCCGAGCGGGTCGATTTTCCGGACATGTTTCCCGCTGCGCTGATGTCGTGTGCGCTGCTCGAGAAGGCGGCCAAGGAGGGGCACGACTTCCTCGCCGACCCGATGGTGTACATCGCGCACACGATCTCCGTCGATCGCCGGATCGCCCGCCGGCTGCGCAGCAACGACGTGCTGCACATGCTCGTCGAGGGTCCGGCCGCGGTGGGTGCCGAGAAAGGTCTGGGGACGACCGACGTGCGCAAGCTGCGCTTCAACTGCTTCGGTATCGTCGAGCCGCGGGACGTGCTCTATCGAGCCGAGGTGCTGACGGCGCCGCTCGACGCCATCGTGCGCGCGGCCTGAGCGGTCCGCTGCCGCGGTCGACCCGGCTGCAGCGTCTTGCTTGCGCGTCCGGCCGGGCGAGTCAAAGCCCGAGAACGCTTCCGGTGACGCCGGGCATGCCCGATTCCCAGATCTCGTCGAAGCGCTCGACGAGCGGCTTCGCCCGCTCCGGGCTGCCGATCGACAGCGTCCCGCCGGTCCGGTCGATGTGGAAGCGATGGACGAAGTGGTCGTCGTCGACGATCAGCAGCGGATCCATCGCCTTGCGCGCACTTTCGCCGGTGCGGTAGATCGTCATCGCATGCGAGTGCAGTGCAAGCAGCGCCATCAGGCGAGCGCCGGAGGCCTCGATCCAGTGGGTGTCGTGCACGATGATGCTGAAGCGTGCACCGGGTATTCGGCGCATGAACGAGCCGAGGGCTGCGCACCGCTCGGCCGAGTTCCAGCCGCCCCACGACAAGTCGATGTCGAACACCTTGATGTGGCGGCGGGCGAGCGCGATGACGTCATCCTGTGCATGCGTGAGCGCTGCGATCGAGTCGAGCCGCTCCTCCCGTGGCAGGCCGGGCGGTGGTGGAAGCGACGTGTCAGGGATTCCCGAGGTAGCCATGTCGATGCCATTCGTAGAGCAGGTCGGTCATTGCCGGCGACAGCGATGCGAACTCGGACGCCGTCAGCGCGCGGTGATCGGCAAGCCGCTGCAGCGCGGGCCGATCGGCGTCCGCCAACGGCGCATCGTCGCCGTTCAGGTAGTACCGCGCGTCATCGTAAAGGAGTTGCGTGCGACGGTCGAGTCGCACGCCGCCCCGCTGGCCACTACGGATGAAAGCGGGGCGTGCCGCGCGACGCGGCGCGGCGAACACGACATCGGGCTTGGGGTCCGTCAGAAAGCGGCCGATGAATCGCGCCGTTTCTGCCGCATCCCAGCGCAATTCGGCGATCGCATGCGCGAACCGGCGTGCCAGCGGCGCGTCGATGCGCGCAGGGTGGGCCGGCACGCGCAGGTCGGGGTCGGCGTAGCGGCCCTCGACCGCGATCGAGTCACGCAGGTGATCGACGAATGCTTCCACCACCTCCTGGTACAGCGGTGCGCGAAAGCCGATCGAATACGTCATGCATTCGTCGACGGCGATACCGTCGTGCGCGATGTCGGGCGGCAGGTAGAGCATGTCGCCGGCTGCGAGCGTCGCGTCGTCGGTCGGTGCGAAGTGCCGCAGGATCTTCAGCGGCACGTCGGGGAGCAGCGCGAGATCGGACTGCCTTCCGTAACGCCAGCGCCGCCTGCCGTGTGCCTGCAGCAGAAAGACGTCGTACGAGTCGACGTGCGGGCCGACGCCGCCGCCGGGCGCCGCATAGCTGACCATGACGTCGTCGAGCCGCGCGTACGGGATGAACGCGAAGCGCCGCAGCAGCGCGTCGGCAGCGTCGCTGTGCAGGTTCAGCCCCTGCACCAGCAGTGTGAAATTACGGCGGGGAAGGCGCGCGAGCCGCGAGCGCCTGAATGGGCCGTGCTCGAGCGAATAGCGGCTGCCGCTGCGGCGCACCAGCCTCGACGCGACGTCGTCGCGCGCCGCGAGCGCGAACAGGTCGTCGCGCGTGGCGATACCGGAGAATCCCGGCAACGCGCCACGGACGAGCAGGGGTTTCTTGTGCCAGTGGCGCGCGACGAATGCGCTTGCAGTGAGTCCTCCCAGCAGGTGGCCGAGATCGCCTTTCGCCATCGCTCCAGTATAGCGAGGGCCGCCCGCCGCCGGAGGTACAATGCCCGCGCGTGCGCTCCCCGACCGGGCGCGCAACGTCCCGCACCCACGAACAAATCCACCCGACATGAACGTCTTCGCCAATACCGTCGTCACCTTGTCCTTCAAGTTGTACGACTCGAACAACCAGCTCATCGAGCAGACCGACGAGCCGATTGCGTACCTGCACGGCGGCCATTCCGGAATCTTTCCGAAGGTCGAAGCGGCGCTCAATGCGAAAAAAGTCGGCGACACCGTTTCTGTCACGCTCGAGCCGGACGATGCGTTCGGCGACTATGACGCCGAGCTGATGCGCGTCGAGGCGCTCGACCAGTTGCCGCCGGACGTGACCGTCGGCGGCCACCTGGTCGCCGAGCAGGATGGCAACGAGGTGATCTGGCGCATCACCAACATCGCGGATGGCAAGGCGGTGCTCGACGGCAACCACGAGCTCGCGGGTCAGCGACTTCGCTTCGACTGCAAGGTGCTCGACATCCGGCCCGCGACGCAGGACGAGATGACGCACGGGCATGTGCACGGTGCGCATGGCCACCACCACTAGACAGGTTGCAGTCGGACGCCGTTGATGATCCGCTACGACAACCATCCATCGGGCCGGCATTTCCTGCAGATTCCGGGTCCGACCAACGTGCCCGATCGCGTGTTGCGTGCGATCGACCATCCGACGATCGATCACCGCGGACCCGAGTTCGCGCGCCTCGGTCGCTCGATCCTCGATCGCATCGGCGCGGTGTTCCAGACGCGCGAGCCTGTCGTCATCTACGCGGGCTCGGGCACTGGGGCATGGGAAGCCGCGCTCGTCAACACGTTGTCGGCGGGCGACGTGGTGCTGATGGCCGAGACGGGCCACTTCGCGCTGCTGTGGAAACGCCTCGCCGAGCGCCTGCAGTTGCGTCCCGAATTCCTGCCGGGGGACTGGCGGCACGGCGCCGACGTGGACGCGATCGAGGCGCGCCTTCGCGACGACGGGGCGCACGCGATCAAGGCCGTCTGCGTCGTGCACAACGAAACGTCGACGGGCGTCGTCAGCGACATCCCCGGCGTGCGTCGGGCGATCGATGCCGCCGGGCATCCGGCGCTGCTCCTCGTCGACACGATCTCGTCGCTGGGCTCGATCGACTACCGCCATGACGAATGGGGCGTCGACGTCACCGTCGCCGGTTCGCAGAAGGGTCTGATGCTGCCGCCGGGGCTGTCGTTCAACGCGCCCAGCGCGAAGGCGCGCGCAGCGTCGAAGCATGCGACATTGCCGCGCGCGTACTGGGCGTGGGACGAGATCATCGAGGCCAATCGCAACGGCTACTGGCCCACGACGCCCGCAACCAACTTGTTGTACGGGCTCGATGCGGCGCTCGATCAACTGCTCGAAGAGGGCCTGGCTAACGTGTTCGCACGTCATGCGCGGCATGGTGACGCCACGCGCGTGGCCGTGCGCGCCTGGGGCTTGCAGATTCTCTGCGCGAATCCGGCTGAATACAGCAACGCGCTGACCGCCGTTCTGATGCCTGACGGCCACGATGCCGATGCGTTTCGCAAGCTGGTGCTCGAGCGTTTCGACATGTCGCTCGGCACCGGATTGTCCAAGCTTGCCGGTCGCGTCTTTCGCATCGGACATCTCGGGGACTTCAACGACTTGACGTTGATGGGGACGCTCGCGGGCGTCGAGATGGGCCTCGCACTGGCGCGCGTGCCGCACCGTGCAGGTGGCGTTGCCGCGGCGATGGCGAGCGTCGCCAATGCGGGAGCCTCCGGGGTGCGGGCCGATGCCGACGTTCGCGCCAAGGAAGTGGCGCGGGCAACACGATGACTTCGGAGTCGCGATGACGAATGCAGTGGCGTTGCCCGGGTACCTTGCGCCGCTGCGCGATGCGCTCGTCGATGCACGCAAATCGCGCCAGCCGATCACCACCACAGGGATTCCCGAACCTCGCAACGATGCCGACGCCTACGCCGTGCAGCGCGCCGTCGCCGATGAATTCGGCTGGTTCGCGGCTGCGCCGACCGCGTGGAAGGTGGGTGCCGCGAGTCGTACGGCGACACCGAACGCTGCGCCGCTGCCCGCGCGCGGCGTGCGGGCGAGTCCGGCGACGTTTGCGCGCGGGTCGTTCAATCGGATCCTGATCGAAGGCGAGGTCGCGTTCCGGTTGCAGTCGCCGCTCGCGGCCGACGTGCGCGCGGATGACGCGGCTGCGGTGTCGGCGGCGATCGGCGAGATCGTCGTCACGATCGAGGTCGTCGATCCCCGCTTTCGCGATTTCGAGGCGGCCAGCCCGACGTTGCGCCTGGCCGATCAAGGGCTGCACGGCGCGCTCGTCGTCGGCAACGGCATTCCCTGGCCCGGCGCGTTGCCGTGGGAAACGCTCGTCGCGATCGTGCGGCGCGATGGCGAGGTGGTCCGCGAGACGCGCGGCGGACATCCGCTCGGCAACCTGCTGTTCATGCTG
>Ga0207643_10000088_pt1 | contig 61029 bp, 59 predicted proteins | sample KBSMisM62_FD_184313 | JGI IMG/M metagenome (GOLD analysis project Ga0207643, IMG submission 184313) | Miscanthus rhizosphere microbial communities from Kellogg Biological Station, Michigan, USA - KBS Miscanthus M6-2 (SPAdes) (version 2) | ecosystem: Host-associated > Plants > Roots >... | reverse complement strand
TTGTCGTCGCGGCCGAGACAACCCCGGTATCGGCCACTCCTCCGCCTTGCCGGACGCCGTCTGGATCACCGGGAACCGGCACGAAACCTCTGACGCGGGGCACTAGCGAGGGCGCGTCTCTCCCACCGCCTGGCGGCGCCGGCGACGTCCGGGCGACGACCGGCCGGCACGGGACCGTTGGCGCGGGACACTGGCGGCGTGCGGATCGTCTCGCTGCTGCCGGCCGCGACGGACCTCGTCGTCACGCTCGGGCTGGCCGGGGACCTGGTCGGGCGCACGCACGAGTGCGACTGGCCGCCCGGCGAGCTCGAGCACGCGGCCGTGGTCACCCGGACGGCGCTGGCCGACGGCCTGGGCAGCCGGGAGATCTCGGCCGCGGTCGCCGCCGACCGGACCCACGCCGGCTCCTCGCTCTACACGCTGGACGGGCCCGCGCTGGCCGCGCTCGACCCGGACCTGATCCTCACCCAGGAGCTGTGCGACGTCTGCGCGGTGTCGTACGGGCAGGTGGCGGACGCGGTCCGGGTCGCCGACACCGGCCCGCGGCTGGTCTCGCTCGAGCCGACCACGCTGGCCGAGGTGCTCGGCACGCTGACCACGGTCGGCTCGCTCACCGGGCGGTCGGAGCGGGCGGCGACGGCGCTGGCGGACGCCGAGCGGCGGCTCGCCGCGGCGGCCGGGGCGGTGGCCGGCCGGCCGCGCCCGCGGGTGGTCGTGCTGGAGTGGCTCGACCCGGTCTGGCCGGTCGGGCACTGGGTGCCGGACCAGGTCGCCGCGGCGGGTGGCACCGAGGTGCTCGGCGTCGCCGGCGCGCACACCGACCCGGTGGACTGGTCGGCCGTGGTCGGGGCGGCGCCGGAGGTGCTCGTGCTCGCGCCGTGCGGGTTCCCGCCCGAGCGGACGCTGGCCGAGCTGCCGGCGCTGACCGCGCGCCCGGGCTGGTCGTCGCTGCCGGCGGTGCGGTCCGGGCGGGTCTGGGTCGTCGACGGCCCGGCGTACTTCAACCGGCCCGGGCCGCGGGTCGTCCGCGGCGTCGAGGTGCTGGCGCACGTGCTGCACGGAGTCGGGACGATCTCTTCCGCGGAGGCGGTTTCTGTCATACCCCCGCTCTAGCGTCCCGGGCATGACCGAATCCGCGGCCGGTGTGGGCCGGCTGTCCCTCATGGTGATCGACTGTCCCGACGCGGTCGCCCTCAGCGGGTTCTACGCGGCGCTGCTCGGCGTCGGCGTGAAGGACTCCGACCCGTCCTGGGTGACGCTCGAGGCCGAGCAGCCGGGCATGCCGGCGCTGGCGTTCCAGCGGGTCGCCGACTACACGCCGCCGCTCTGGCCCGACCAGCTCCACCCGCAGCAGATGCACCTCGACATCGACGTGACCGATTTCACCGCGGCCGAGGCGAGGGCGCTAGAGCTCGGCGCGAAACCGGCCAGTGACGTGCACGGGGCCAAGGAGCCGTGGCGGACCTACTTCGATCCGGCCGGCCATCCGTTCTGCCTGGTGACGGTGTAGGGCCATGCGCTCGTGGGCAACTTGTCGGATTCGGGGCGTACGGTGGCCGGGTCGCGACGAGGCGAGGCCGGAGGTGGATCCGGGATGATCGACGTCCTCACCGAGCAGCTGCGTGCGCCGATCACCGAGGAGACGGCCGAGCTCTACGTGGGCGGCACCGTCTTCAAGACCGGCCCACCCGAGCGGGTCGGCGTCGAGCTCGAGTGGCTCGTGCACGACGTCGACCGACCCGCCGACCCCATCCGTTCCGAGCGCCTGGCCGAGGTGCTCGCCGAGACGTTCGACCCGCCGCTGGCGGGAGTGCTCACCACCGAGCCGGGTGGGCAGCTGGAGCTCAGCTCGCAGCCCGCCCCGCTCGCCGGCTGCATCGCCGGCGCCGCCGCCGACCTCGATCGGCTGCGCGACCGGACCGCGACCGCCGGCCTGACCCTCACCGGTCTGGGTCTCGATCCCAGGCCACCGGTCCTGCGCACCGCCGTCCCGCGCTACCTGGCGATGGACCGGCACTTCGCCCGCGGCGGCCCCGAAGGCCGCACGATGATGTGCTCGACCGCGTCCGTGCAGGTCTGCCTGGACGCCGGCGCCGACGACGCCGAGATCGCCGACCGCTGGCACGCGCTGCACGCCTGGCTGCCCGTGCTGACCGCGCTGTTCGCCAACTCGCCGACGCCGGGCCGGCGGTGCACGCGGGCGGCCGTCTGGGGCGCGATCGACCCGACCCGGACGTCGGCGCCGGTCGGGCCGGACCCTCGCTCGGCATACGGACGGTGGGCGCTGGACGCGCAGCTGCTCGCGGTCCGCCGGGAGGCCGGGTCCTGGTCGGCGCCGGCCGGGCTGACCTTCCGGGACTGGCTGCGCGGCCGCGGTCCAGGGCTGCCCGCGCCGACCTGGGGCGACCTGGACTACCACCTGACCACGCTGTTCCCGCCGGTGCGCGCCCGCGGCCATCTCGAGCTGCGTGCGGTCGACGCGCAGCCGGGGGACGGCTGGCGGATCGTGGTCGCGCTGGTCGCCGCCCTGCTCGACGACCCGGCCGCCCGCGCCGTGGCCACCGCGGCCGCCACCGAGGCGAGCGCGGCCCTCGGTGCCGACGCCGGCGGGTGGCTCAGTCCCGCGATGCAGGTGGCCACGCGGGACGCGATGACCGACCCGGTGCTGCGGGAGGCCGGGATGACGTTCGTGGCGACGGCGGTCGGTGCGTTGACCCGCGCCGGCCAGCCGGAGCTGGCAGCAGCGGTGGCGGCATTCGGCGAGCGATACCCCGCTCGCCGCCGGTGCCCCGCCGACGACCGTGCGACCGGCAGCGAGACCGGCCGTGCGACCGGCCATGCGACCGGCCGCGCGACCGACCGCGCGACCGGCCGCGCGACCGACCGTGCGACCGACCGTGCGACCGACCGTGCGACCGCACCCGAGGAGAGCGCATGACCGACCTTCGACAGCGCATCGCCGACGACCTGGCCCGGGCCCGCCGCAGGTCCGAGTCGCTGACCGTCGGCGTGCTCGACGACGCCGAGCTGACCGCGCAGCACTCGCCGATCATGTCCCCGCTGGTGTGGGACTTCGCCCACGTCGGCAACCAGGAGGAGCTCTGGCTGGTCCGCGACGCGGGCGGCCGCGAGCCGGTCCGGGCCGACATCGACGAGCTGTACGACGCGTTCAAGCACCCGCGCAAGGACCGGCCGGCGCTCCCGCTGCTCGACCCGCGCCAGTCCGCGGCCTACATCAGGGAGGTCAGGGAGAAGGCGCTCGACGTGCTCGAGGAGGTGCCGATGGAGGGCCGCCGGCTCACCGAGGGCGGCTTCGTGTTCGGCATGATCGTGCAGCACGAGCAGCAGCACGTGGAGACCATGCTCGCCACCCACCAGCTGCGGGCCGGGGCCGCCGTCCTCGACGCGCCACCAGCACCACCGTCCACAGTGGACCCCTCGGCGCTGCCGGCCACCGTGCTGGTGCCGGCCGGCCCGTTCGAGATGGGCACCAGCATCGAGCCGTGGGCGCTGGACAACGAGCGGCCGGCGCACCCGGTCGACGTGCCGGCGTTCCGGATCGACACGTTCCCGGTGTCCAACGCCGACTACGCGGCGTTCGTCGAGGCCGGCGGCTACGACGACCCGCGCTGGTGGACCGCCGAGGGCTGGGACCATCGGCAGCAGGCCGGCCTGGCCGCCCCGGCGGGCTGGACCCGCGACGGCGACCGCTGGTGGCGGCGCCGGTTCGGGCGGGACGAGCCGGTGCCGGCGAACGAGCCGGTCCAGCACGTCACGTGGTTCGAGGCCGACGCATACGCGCGGTGGTCCGGTGCCCGGCTGCCGACCGAGGCCGAGTGGGAGAAGGCCGCCCGCTGGGACCCGGCGACCGGCCGGTCCCGCCGCTACCCGTGGGGCGACGACGACCCGACACCGGAGCGCGCCAACCTCGGCGGTGTCCACCTCGGCCCGGCCGAGCGCGGCGCCTACCCGGCCGGCGCCTCTCCGCTCGGCGTGCACCAGCTGGTCGGCGACGTCTGGGAGTGGTGCGCCAGCGACTTCCGCGGCTACCCCGGCTTCGAGCCATACCCCTACCGGGAGTATTCGGAGGTCTTCTTCGGCGACGGCTACCGGATGCTGCGCGGCGGCTCGTGGGCGACCGACGCGGCCGCCTGCCGGAGCACGTTCCGCAACTGGGACCTGCCGATCCGCCGGCAGATCTTCACCGGCTTCCGGTGCGCCCACGACGTCGGCCCGGGCGATGTGTAGGCACCTGGCCTACCTCGGACGCCCGAAGCCGCTGCGGCAGCTCGTCTCCGACCCGCCGCACTCGCTGCTGCGCCAGTCCTGGGAACCGCGCGACCAGCGGCACGGCGTGGTCAACGCGGACGGCTTCGGGGTGGGCTGGTACGCGGACGGCGACCCGATGCCGGCCCGCTACCGCCGCGACTGTCCGATGTGGACCGACCGGTCGTTCCTCGACGTGGCCAGGGTGGTGAGCTCGGGGGCGGTGCTGGGCGCGGTCCGGTCGGCCACCCCGGGCATGGCGCAGGGCGAGGCCGCCGTGGCGCCGTTCTCCACCGGGCGTTACCTGTTCAGCCACAACGGCGCGGTCACCGGCTGGCCGACGTCGATCGCCCGGCTCACGACGCAACTCGCCCCGGCCGACCTGATGGCGATGGAGGCGGTCTCCGACTCGGCGCTGCTCTGGCTGGTCGTACACCAGCGGCTGCAGGCCGGCGAGCGGATGGCGGAGGCGCTCGGCAACACCGTCCGGCTGGCCGCGTCCACCGCGGGCGGCCGGCTCAACCTGCTGCTCACCGACGGCCGCGCGATCGCGGCCACCACCTGGGGCGACACGCTGTGCTGGCGGGCCGACGCGGACGGCGTCGTGGTCGCCTCGGAGCCGTACGACGACGAGCCGGGCTGGACCGCCGTGCCCGACCGCTCGCTGCTCGTCGCCAGCCCCGACGGGGTCGACACGACCCCGCTCCCGCTCGACGTACCCCCGGAGGTTCCGTGGACCCGCTGACCGAGTCGCTCACCCTGCAGTCGCACCTCCCGCCGGACTTCCTGGTCGAGGCGCTGCGCGCGGACGTGACCCGGGGCCTGACCGCGACCCCGAAGTCGCTGCCGCCGAAGTGGTTCTACGACGAGCGGGGCAGCGTGCTGTTCGAGGAGATCACCCGGCTGCCGGAGTACTACCCGACCCGGGCCGAGCGGGAGATACTGCTCGCCCGCGCGCCGGAGATCGCCGCCACCACCGGCGCCCGCACGCTGGTCGAGCTCGGCTCCGGCTCGGGCGAGAAGACCAGGCTGCTGATCGAGGCGCTGCGCGCGCACGGCACGCTGGCCGCGTACGTGCCGATGGACGTCAGCCCGTCCGCGCTGCTGGAGAGCGGCCGGGCGCTGGTGCGCGACTACCCGGGGCTGTCGGTGCACGGGCGGCTGGCCGACTTCGAGCACCAGCTCGGCGTGCTGCCGGTCGGCGACCGCCGGCTGACCGCCTTCCTCGGCGGCACGATCGGCAACCTGGAGCCCGGCCCGCGGGCCGCGTTCCTGGCCGATCTGCGCGGCTCGACCGCGGCCGGCGACTGGCTGCTGCTCGGCACCGATCTGGTCAAGGACCCGGCCGTGCTGGTCCCCGCGTACGACGACAGCGCCGGGGTCACCGCCCGGTTCAACAAGAACGTGCTCGAGGTGATCAACCGGGAGCTGCTCGCCGACTTCGACCCGGACGCGTTCGAGCACGTCGCGCTGTGGGACCCGGACGCGGAGTGGATCGAGCTGCGGCTGCGCTCGACCGCCGACCAGAAGGTCACCGTCGGCGACCTCGACCTGGTCGTGCCGTTCGGCAGCGGGGAGGAGATGCGCACCGAGGTGTCGGCGAAGTTCCGGCCGGAGGGCGTGCGGACCGAGCTGGCCGCGGCGGGCTTCGCGGCCCGGGCCGGCTGGACCGACGAGGCCGGCCGCTTCCTCGTCACGCTGGCCGAGGCGGTCTGACCCGTCCGACGTTTCGGCGGAAATCACCATCGGGCACGATGAGGGCATGGCATCGCTGTCACAGCGGCTGGTGGAGCGTGGCCTGCCGTCGGTGCAGGCTCAGGCGGCGCACCCGACCGTCGCCGGGATCGCCCGCGGCGACCTCGACCCGGCGGTCTTCCGGGACTGGCTGGAGCAGGACTACCTGTTCCTGCTCGACTACGTCCGGGTGTTCGCCCGGCTGGCCTGGCAGGCCCCGGACGGTCACCTCGGCGACCTTGTCGACCTGGCCCACTCGACCTGGCACGACGAGCTTGCCCTGCACCGCTCGCTGGCCGCCGAGTTCGACGCCGACCTGTTCGGCGCGGTCGCCGGGCCGGCCACCGCGGCGTACACCGGCTTCCTGCTCGACGCCGCCGAGGACTACGGCCGCGGGCTGGCCGCGCTGCTGCCGTGCATGTGGGGCTACTCGACGCTCGGGCGGATGCTCGCCGAGCACCCGCCGCCCGACGAGCGGTACGCGCGGTGGGTCGCCACCTACGCCGACCCCGGGTTCGCCGCGCTGGCCGACCGGTGCGCGCAGATGCTCGACGAGGCGCACGCCGAGGGCCTGGTCGACGAGCCGACCGCCACCGACGCGTTCGACGCCGCGATGCGGCACGAGATCGCCTTCTGGGACGTACGGTGATCGCCGGAACCGTGGCGGCCGACCTGATCGCCGGCTCGGCCGCGCCGTGGTCCCAGCTGTCCGCCCATCCGTTCGTCGCCCAGGCCGGTGACGGCAGCTTGCGCCGCGGGTCGTTCGACCGCTGGCTGGTCGCCGACCACTACTTCGTGGTCGGCTTCCGCCGCTTCCTGTCCGGGCTGGTCACGGTGGCGCCGGACGAGCACGCGGCGGACGTGCTCGCCGCCGGTCTCTGCGCGCTCCAGCCCGAGCTCGACCTGTTCCGTCGGGAGGCGGCGACCCGCGGCCTCGACCTCTACGCCGAGCCGGGGCCGATCGCCGTCGGATACACCGCGTTCCTGCGTGCCTCGCTGCAGGACGGCTACCCGGTCGCCCTCGCCGTGCTGTACGGCGCCGAGAAGGCATACTTCGACGCCTGGTCGGCGGTCCGGGCGACCGCCCGCCGGGACAGCGACTACTGGCCGTTCGTCGACAACTGGTCCTCGCCGGCGTTCGCGCACTGGGTGGCCTCGCTCGCCGGGCTGCTCGACGAGGTCACACCGGATGGGCCGACCGCGGCGATGCAAGCGTCGTTCGACCGCGTCGTGCGGTTCGAGCTCCGGTTCTGGACTGCCGTGCACGCCGGCGACACCTGGTGACTGCGGCGCGGGACGGGGCGGCCGACCCCTCGGCGGTCACCACGGGCCCCGGGCCCTACCCACCCGACGGCCGGGGAGAGGTCCGGGCTGTCAGGAGACCACGGGGGTTGTCTCCTGACAGCGCCGGACCGCCCGTGGCCGGGACCACGGGGGTCCCGGCCACGTTTCTTTACGCCTTGAGCAGAACACGTGGAACGTCCCCGCGTCGAGAAGCCGAGCGAACAAGTTGATGCACACGGAGTGACGACTGGACCATCGGTGCGCCTTCCGACTGTCCACACGCGACTCCGAGGCGTCCCAGGCCAGAGCGAGCCATCCCGATCCGCCGATCGATACCGCGCCCGGCCCGGATTAACGCTACGTGACCCATCCGCGGCGGTCCGCCGGGTGAATCACGCCGGCCGGACGCCAGGGCGGGAGCTGCCGGTGCCGCCGTTCCCTGGGGTTCCTGGGGGCTGGGGCTCACGGGGGCTTGCCGCCGTGGGTGGGAGCTGCCGGCCGCCGTTCCCGGGGTTCCTGGGTTCCTGGGGCTCCTGGGGGCTCACGGGGGCTTGCCCCCGTGGGTGGGAGCTGCCGGCCGCCGTTCCCGGGGTTCCTGGGTTCCTGGGGCTCCCGGGGGCTCACGGGGGCTTGCCCCCGTGTGGGCGCATACTGGACTGCGTGCCTGAGCTGCCCGAGGTGGAGGCGCTCGCCGCATTCCTGCGCGAGCGCGCGGTAGGTCACGTCGTCGCCCGGCTCGACACCCCCGCGATCAGCGCGCTGAAGACCTTCGACCCGCCACCGACGGCGATCGCCGGGCTGGAGATCACCGGCTCCGGGCGGTACGGGAAGTTCCTCGACATCGAGATCGGCGGCTCCGCCCCCGGCGCGCCGGACGCACTGCACCTGGTCACCCACCTCTCCCGGGCCGGCTGGCTGCACTGGCGGGAGAAGCTGCCGCCGGCACCGCCCAAGCCGGGCCGCGGACCGGTGGCCGCGCGGCTGCACCTCGACGACGGCAGCGGGTTCGACCTCACCGAGCAGGGCACCCAGAAGCGGCTCGCGGTCTACCTGGTCCGCGCGGTCACCGACGTGCCGGGCATCGCCCGGCTCGGGCCGGACGCGCTCGACCCGGCGCTCACCGCGGAGCGGCTCGGCGAGCTGCTCGTCCAGCACGGCGGCCAGCTCAAGGGTGCGCTCACCGACCAGACGATGATCGCCGGCGTCGGCAATGCCTACTCGGACGAGATCCTGCACGTGGCGAAGCTGTCGCCGTTCAAGCCGGCGGCGAAGCTGTCCGAGGCCGAGCTCTCTCGCCTGCACGCGGCGCTGGTCACCACGTTGCGCGACGCGGTAGACCGGTCGATCGGGCAGAAGGCGGCGACGCTGAAGGCCGAGAAGCGGTCCGGCCTCCGGGTGCACGCCCGCACCGGGCTGCCCTGCCCCGTCTGCGGCGACACCGTGCGCGAAGTCTCGTTCGCATCAAAGTCGATGCAATACTGCCCGACCTGCCAGACCAACGGCCAACTCCTCGCCGACCGCCGCCTGTCGAAACTTCTCAAATAGCCGGGCGACCTCCCCGCCCGTAGGCAGGTGTTGTCGGGTATGGGAGACGACGAGGGCTTCCATGAGTTCATGACCGAGGTGCTGCCGAACGGCTGATCGACGCGCCGGTGCTGTCGGGCGGCGGGCCGGTGCGGCAGGATCGGCGGTTGTGCGTGTCGTCGTGGTCGGGGCCGGGGTCATCGGCCTGACCTGCGCGCACCGGCTGGTGCGGGCCGGTCACCGGGTCGAGGTGTGGAGCCGGGACGCGGTACAGGACACGACCTCGGCGGTCGCCGCCGCGCTCTGGTATCCGTACCGGGCCCTCCCGGAGGAGGCGGTCACCCGCTGGTCCGCGGCGACGTACGACATGCTGGCGCTGCTGTCCGTCCGGCCGGAGACCGGGGTGAGCCTGGTCCGCGGGCGGGAGCTGTTCCGGCAGCGGCAGCCGGACCCGTGGTGGGCGGCGGCGGTGCCGCGCCTCGGGCGGGTCACTGACCTGCCGCCGGGGTACGCCGACGGGTACGAGTTCGCCGCGCCGGTGGTGCGGATGCCGACCTACCTGCCCTGGCTGCTGGACGAGCTGGCCGGGGCCGGCGTGGCGGTCCGGGCCACCACCGTCACCGACCTCGCCGCGGTCCGGGCCGACGTCGTGGTCAACGCGACCGGTCTCGGGGCCCGGGAGCTGGCCGGAGACGCCGAGCTGGCCGGCGTACGCGGCCAGGTCGTCCGGGTGGCCGACCCGGGGCTGGCCGGTTGGACGCTGGACGAGCACCACCCGGACGGCATGGTGTACGTCGTCCCCCGCGGCACCGACGTGGTCTGCGGCGGCACCGCCGTCGACGGTGAGGAGAGCACCTCGCCCGATCCGGCGGAGGCCGAACGGATCCTGGCCCGCTGCCGGGCGCTCGTGCCCGAACTGGCGAACGCGCAGGTGCTCGGGCATGCGGTGGGCGTGCGGCCGGCCCGTCCCGCGGTCCGGCTCGAGCGCGTCGGCGACGTCGTGCACTGCTACGGGCACGGCGGCGCCGGCGTCACGCTGTCGTGGGGTTGCGCCGACGAGGTGGTCCGCCTGGTGGGCTGACCCGATCACGGGTGGGTGTCGAGTGTGGTCCCTCCATTGCCGTCGGGCGGGGCGGAACGCGACCATTCGGGTGTGCGCACCGCGTGGCTTGTAGGCGCGCTGCTGCTGGTCCTGCTGCTGTCCTTCTGGGTGGCCGGTCGGGTCCGGTCGCGGCGCCGCTTCGCCACATCAGCCGAACGGGTGACGTTCGAGACCCTGCACACCGCCTCGCTCGCGGCGCCGCCGCTGCGCCTCGGGCTGAACGGCACGTCGGCCGGGAAGTCGGCCCGCCACCTGCGCAGCCTGCTCGGCACGCCGGCGGTGGCGATCTCCGACACCGAGTGCGCCCTGGTCTGGGAGGGTCCCGGCGACCACCACGCCGACCGGCTGTGGAAGGCCGCCCGGGACGGACCGCTGGCGTCCGGACGGCCGATCGTGGTCCGCCCGGAGGACCTGTTCTGCGCTGACCCGATGTGCCCGGTGCGCGGCGCGGTCGTGGTGCCGATCGCCGTCGACGACGGCGTGGTCGGCACGCTGGCCGCCGTCACCTCGAACGAGCCCGGCCCCGGGCTGATCCAGGCCGCGCTGGAGACCGCCCGGTGGGTGTCCACCCAGCTGGAGCTGGCCGAGCTCGACAAGTCAAGGGCGCGGCTGGTCCGGGCCGAGGTGCGGGCGCTGCGGGCGCAGATCAGCCCGCACTTCGTCTACAACGCGCTGACCACGATCGCCTCGTTCGTCCGGACCGACCCGGAGCGGGCCCGCGAGCTGCTGCTGGAGTTCGCGGACTTCACCCGCTACTCGTTCCGCTCGCACGCCGAGTTCACCACGCTGGCCGAGGAGCTGCGCTCGATCGACCGCTACCTGACGCTGGAGCGGGCCCGGTTCGGCGACCGGCTGGAGGTGCGGCTGCAGATCGCGCCGGAGGTGCTGCCGGTGGCGGTGCCGTTCCTCGGCGTCCAGCCACTGGTGGAGAATGCCGTCCGGCACGGGCTGGCGGCCAAGACCGGCGTCGGGACGGTCTCGATCGTGGCCGAGGACGCCGGCACCGCCTGCCTGATCAGCGTCGAGGACGACGGCGTTGGCATGGACCCGGAGGTGCTGCGGCGGCATGCCGAGGAGGGCGGGCACGTCGGGCTGGGCAACATCGACGACCGGCTGCGGTCGGTGTTCGGGGACGAGTTCGGACTGGTGGTCGAGACCGCGCCCGGTGCGGGTACGAAGGTGAGCATGCGCATCCCGAAGTTCCACGCCGACGTGCGGGCGTCATGAGCGCGCGCGAGGGCTCGCGGCGCCGGAGGAGCCGGCGATGAGCGCGCGCGAGGGCTCGCAGCGCGTGCGGGGAGCGACGAGAGCTGAGCCGGCCGAGGGACGAGGCCGGGTACGATCGAGGAGCGGGAGATGAGCGGCCCCCGGCGCCGCCTCCGGGTGCTCGCGGTCGACGACGAGCCGCCCGCGCTGGACGAGCTCGGCTACCTGCTCGACGCCGACCCGCGGGTCGAGTCGGTGGTCTGCGCCGGTGACGCCACCTCGGCGATGCGGCTGCTGCGCGACGTCGACGCGGTGTTCCTCGACATCCGGATGCCCGGCGCCGACGGGCTCGACATCGCCCGGGCGCTGCGCCGGCAGCCGCTGCCGCCGACGGTCGTGTTCGTCACCGCGCACGACGACCGGGCGGTCGACGCGTTCGACCTCGGCGCGGTCGACTACCTGCTCAAGCCGCTGCGGCCGGAGCGGCTGGCCGAGTCGCTGCGCCGGGTCGTTGCGGCCCGCTCGGCCGGGTCGGACGCCGACCGCTCCGACGACGACGAGGTCATCCCGGTCGAGCTGGCCGGGCGCACCACGATGCTGCCGCGGGCCGAGGTCCGCTGGGTGGAGGCGCAGGGCGACTACGCCCGGCTGCACACCGCCGACGCGTCCCACCTGATCCGGGTGCCGCTGTCGGTGCTGGCCGAGCGCTGGGCGGACGCCGGCTTCGTCCGCATCCACCGGTCGTACCTGGTCTCGCTGCGGGACGTCCGCGAGCTGCGGTTGACCGGCTCCGGTTACGTGGTGCTCACCGGCGACCGGGAGCTGCCGGTCAGCCGCCGGCACACCCGCGAGCTGAAGGACCGCCTTATCCGCGCGACCAAGGCCGAGTGGGCCCGCTCCTAGGACGGCGTGAGCAGGGTCGACAGGAACAGCAGCAGGGCCCGCTCGCGCGCCGGTGGGGGCAGGCTGTCGAGCGCGGCGTTGACCGCGGCCATCGACGCGAGGCCGGCCTCGGCCAGCAGCCGGCCGAAGCCCGCTTCGTCCAGAGTGGACAGATCGACCCCGGCCAGCGCCGGCGAGACCGGCGCGGGCCCGGCCGCGCGGGCCGCGTCGACCGCCGCGCGCAGCGCGGTCAGCAGCGCGTCCACTGTGGACGGCGAGATCGCGTGTGCGGAGAAGTGCAGGTTGGCCGGCACGTCCGCGAGCGACAGCTGGACCTGCGCGTAGAAGCCGCGGGCGCGCAGCTCGTCGGCGACCACGAACACGTCGACACCGGGAGAGCCGGCCACCGCGAGCAGCGTCGAGTCCGGCACGCCGAGCACCCGCAGTCCGTCCACTGCGGACACCCCGGCGGCGAGCCGGAGCAGCGCGTCCCGGGCGGCCAGCGCCAGCGACCGGTAGCCGTCCAGGCCGACGTGCCGGAGCACCGCCCAGGCCGCGGCCAGCGGCCCGGCCGACTTCGCACTCTGCACGGTCGGGTTGATCACCGGATAGCCCGGCCAGCCCGCGTAGGCATACCAGGCGCGCCGGCGCAGCTCGGGCTCCGCGAACAGCAGCACCGAGGCGCCCTTCGGCGTGTAGCCGTACTTGTGCAGGTCGACCGACAGCGAGCTGACGCCGGGCACGGACAGGTCGAACGGCGGCGGGTCGGGCAGGAACGGCAGCACCCAGCCGCCGATGCAGGCGTCCACGTGGCAGCGCACGCCGCGCTCGGCCGCGGCCGCGGCGATCGCCGGCACCGGGTCGACGGTGCCGGTCGGGTACGACGGGGCTGAGGCCACGACGAGCACCGTCCGGTCGGTGATCGCGTCGGCCAGCGGGTCGACCAGCGCCCGGAAGTCCGCGTCGACCGGCGTCGTCACCACGGTCAGCCCGAGGTAGTGCGCCGCCTTGTGGAACGCCGGATGCGCCGTCACCGGCAGCACGAGCTCCGCACCGTCCACATCGGACCGCGCGTCCCTGGCCGCCTTCACCGCGAGCAGGCACGACTCGGTGCCGCCGGAGGTGAACGTGCCGACCCCGCCGCCGAGCACCGAGGCCACGGTCCCGACCACCGAGTTCTCCAGCGCCACCACGGACGGGAACGCGGTCGGGTCGAGCGCGTTGACGTCGAGCATCTCCGCGTACGCCCGGGCGCCGAGCTCACGCACCGGCTCGGAGCCGGAGTCGTAGACGTACGCCCACGTCGTCCCGCCGGTCACCGGCAGGTCCGCGGCGCGCAGGGCGGCCAGCTCGGCGAGTATCGCCTCGACGCTCACGCCGGCACCGCCGTCCCGGCCCGGCTGGTCCGCGCGAACCGGACCAGCAGCGGCAGCGACACCGCGAGCAGCACCACCGGCACGACCGTCATCCCCACCAGCACCCCGGTGATCGCCGAGTCCGGCTGCGCGACCCGCTCGTCGGCGGGCGCGGAGACGAACGAGGACAGCGCGAGCACCGCCGCGTACAGGGCAGGACCGGCGGCCGCGCCGAGGGTCTCGCCGGCCGTCCACACGCCGGTGAACGCGCCGGCCTGCCGCCGGCCGGACCGGGTCTCGTCGTCGCTGATCGTGTCCGGCAGGAGCGAGAACGCCAGCAGCTGCAGCGCCGCGTACCCGCAGCCGAGCAGTGCGACCTGCCCGACCACCAGCCAGACCCGGTCGGCGGACGCGGTCAGCGCCAGCGAGGCGGTGACCACCGCGTAGCCGGCGGTCGCGACCAGCAAGCAGGGCGCCTTGCCGAACCGGTTGGCCGCACGTGCCCACAGCGGCACGACCAGGATCGACGGCGCGACCAGCGCCACGAACAGCACCGAGGTCAGCGCGTAGTCGTCCAGCCGGTACGTCGCCAGGTAGGGCGCGCCGGCCAGCATCACCGACACCGCCAGGGACTGCAGCACGTACGTGGTCAGCAGCAGCGCGAACGGCCGGTTGCCGCGGGCCAGCGCGAACGACGCCCGCAGGCCGAGCGGCGACGCCGGGCGGGACCGCACCCACCGGGTGCCGAGCGTCGCCGCCACCATCGCGGCCAGCAGGATCAGCCCGATCACGAACCCCATCACCGCGTGACCGGCCCGGCCACCGCCGGCCGTCTCGCTGAGCGCCGGACCGAGCCCGCCGGCGATCAGGATGCCGACCGTGAGCAGGATGATCCGCGGCGTCATGATCCGGGTCCGCTCCCGCGGGTCGTCGGTCATCTCCGCCGGCAGGGCGACGTAGTTCACGTGATACAGCGAGTACGCCGTGGTGGCGAGCAGGAACGCGACCGCAACCCAGCCGGCCGCGGCGGCGACGCCGGTCACCGGCACGGCGAACATCGCCGCGAACAGGACCGGCACGCCGATCGAGCCGGCCAGCAACCACGGCGTACGGGTGCCGCCGGCGGCCGTGCTGCGGTCCGACAGGGCGCCGACGATCGGGTTGAGCACGACGTCGCACGCCTTCGGCACCAGCAGGATGAGACCGGCCCAGCCGGCCGGGACGCCGAGCGTGTCGGTGAGGAAGATCAGCAGCAGCAGCCCGGGCAGCGCGCCGACGATCCCGGTGCCGATCGAGCCGATCCCGTAGCCGAGCAGCCGCCTCCGGGTCAGCTCCTCGGCCACGGCCGGACCCTATCGGAGGCACTGCCGGCCGGACCGGGTCCGAGCCGCCGGTCCGGACTCGCGGCCAGCGCACCGGCGCGCCCGCCGATCCGCCAGGTCCGGCCGGTCGCGCCGAGCGTCGGCCGGCCAGGGCGTCCGCTGGTCCGGGCGGTCGCGCCGGGGGTCAGCGGGCGGGCGCGCTCCGGGCGACCGCCTCCTGCATGCGCGTCGTGATGCCCCAGCTCACGACCCGGCGCGGGTGGATCCGGATCAGCCCGCGCCCGTCGGGCAGCGCCTCCGCGTCGCCGCGGATCTCCACCCCGCGGACCTGCCACGGGTCGCGGGAGGCGACGTCGTCGACCACGAGCGACACCTTCCCGGTGGCGGCGACGTTGCGGAACTTGCGAGTCGCGGACAGCGACCGGCCGCCGACCGCGATCGTGTCGGTCTCCGGCTCGTACCGGAAGCCGACGGGATTGTTCTGCGGCATGCCGGTCGGGTCGACGGTAGCCAGCCGGCCGATCGGCTGGGTCGCGAGGTAGTCGAGTTCCTCCTGGCTGAACATCATCACTCCACCTTGCACCCTCGACCGCGGTTGAGGTCGACCGTGGAGGATGGCGGCCCGGGATGGCACCCTCGGCGCCATGGACACCGAACCGCCGCCGCGGGTCAAGGTGGTGCTCGCGGACGGCACGCGGCGACCGCGTCCGGACGCGGCCGCGCGGGAGATCGAGGAGCAGACCCCGGTCGGCGAGGTGCTCGTCACCGGGTTGATCCGGACCCAGCTGGCCCTGGCCGTGCGGCTGTCCCTGGTGGTCGCCGCGCTGTTCGGGATCCAGCCGGTGCTGTTCGCGCTGGCCCCCGGGCTCGCGCACGTCTCGGTCGGCGGGCTTCCGCTGCCCTGGCTGCTGCTCGGGATCCTGGCCTACCCGGCCGTGCTCGTGATCGCCTGGGTGTACGTGCGGGCGGCGCAGCGCAACGAGCGGCACTTCGCCGAGCTGGTCAGCCGGGAATGAGTCCGTTCGCGGTGCCGGCCATCGTGTTCATCACGGTGGTCACGGTGGTCATCGGCGCCTTCGGCTACAAGATCTCCCGGAACACGTCGGACTTCCTGGTCGCCTCCCGGACGGTCAGCCCGCGGCTGAACGCCAGCGCGATCTCGGGCGAGTATCTGTCCGCGGCCAGCTTCCTCGGCGTCGCCGGCCTGATCATGGTCAACGGCGTCGACATGCTGTGGTATCCGGTCGGCTTCACCGCCGGCTACCTGGCCATGCTGCTGTACGTGGCGGCGCCGCTGCGCCGCTCCGGCGCGTACACGCTGCCGGACTTCGCCGAGGCCAGGCTGCGCTCGAGCGGCGTGCGCACGCTGGCCACCGGGTTCGTCGTCCTGATCGGCTGGCTCTACCTGGTGCCGCAGCTGCAGGGTGCCGGCCTGACGCTGACGACGGTGACCGGCGCGCCGTCCTGGGTCGGTGCGGTGGTCGTCGGCGCGGTCGTCACGCTCAACACCGCCGTCGGCGGGATGCGCAGCATCACCTTCGTCCAGGCCTTCCAATACTGGGTGAAGCTCACCGCGATCGCGTTCCCGGCGATGGTGCTGCTCGCGGTCTGGTTCCACCGGGACGGCACTCCCAGCCCGGCGCGGCAGCCGCTGCTCGACGACGGGGACCGGTGGCTGGTGCCGTTGACCGGGCTCGGTGCCCACCCGCTGTTCACCGACTACTCGCTGATCCTGGCCACGTTCCTGGGCACGATGGGCCTGCCGCACGTGCTGGTCCGCTTCTACACCAACCCGGACGGCCGGGCCGCGCGGACCACGACGCTGGTGGTGCTCGGCCTGCTCGGGATCTTCTACCTGTTCCCCACCGTGTACGGGGCGCTGGGCCGGGTTTACGTGCCGCACCTGCTGCGGGACGGCAACGCCGACGCGGTCGTGCTGGTGCTGCCGGACGCCGCGCTCGGCGGGCTGCCCGGGCAGCTGTTCGGTGGGTTGGTCGCCGCCGGCGCGTTCGCCGCGTTCCTGTCCACGGCCAGCGGACTGCTCGTGTCGGTCTCCGGTGTGCTGTCCACCGACCTGTTCGGCCGCTGGTCCGGCGGCCACGGCTCGGTCCGCGACTTCAGGCGGGCCGCGATGGTGGCCGGTGTGGTGCCGCTGCTGCTGGCGTTGCAGGCCGGCTCGCTCGGACTGTCCACTGTGGTCGGTCTGGCATTCGCGGTGGCCGCGTCGACGTTCTGCCCCCTGCTGGTGCTGGGGATCTGGTGGCGGCGGCTGACCCCGGTCGGCGCCGGCGCCGGCCTGCTCGTGGGCGGCGGGCTGTCCGGCATCGCGGTGCTGATCACCGTGCTCGGGCCGCCGCTGTCCGGCTGGCCCGGCACGCTGCTGGCCGAGCCGGCCGCCTGGACCGTGCCGATCTCGTTCGCCGTCATGGTGCTCGGCTCGCTGGCCACCCAGAAGCAGGTGCCGGCCGACGTCGGCCGGACGATGGTGCAGCTGCACGCCCCGGAGCGGCTCCGCCTGCACGGGTGATCGACCCGCCCTCCTGGTGATCGCCGTCACTTCGGCGCAGCCGACGCACCACTCGGCGCACTGCCGCGGAGCAACCCCACGGAAGGCCCAAGGCTCTCCTACGGTCGCCTCAGAAGCTGCCATAGACGGCGGCCCAGGAGGTGTTCCGTGACCAGCAGCGAGACCGCCCCCACCGAACGAGGGCGGATCACCCCCGAGGCGTACTCCCGGATGGACGCCGACCCCAGATTCGTCGACCTGCGTCGCCGCTTCCGTAACTTCGTGTTCCCGATGACGGTGGCATTCCTCGCCTGGTACCTGCTCTACGTCGTGCTGTCGGCCTTCGGTCGCGGCTTCATGGACACGAAGGTGGTCGGGCACCTCAACGTGGCCTTCTTCTTCGGGCTGTTGCAGTTCGTCTCCACGTTCCTCATCGCCTGGGCCTACTCGAAGTTCGCCAACCGGCGGATCGACCCGGTCGCGCGCGAGCTTCGCCGGGAGCTGCAGGGCACCGAGCTCGAGGGCAGCGAGCTGGGAGGCGCCCGATGAGCGACGTGACCGTGCTCGCCGCCAGCGCCGAGACCCGACGCGGTCTGACGATCGCCCTGTTCCTCGTCTTCATCGCCATCACGCTCTACATCACGTGGTGGGCGAGCCGGCAGAACCGGACCGCCGCGGACTTCTACGCGGCCGGCCGGTCGTTCTCGGCCTTCCAGAACGGCCTGGCGATCGGCGGCGACTACATGTCCGCCGCCTCGTTCCTCGGCATCGCCGGGCTGATCGCGCTCTACGGCTACGACGGCTTCCTCTACTCGATCGGCTTCCTGGTCGCCTGGCTGGTCGCCCTGCTGCTGGTCGCCGAGCTGATGCGCAACTCGGGCCGCTACACGATGGGCGACGTGCTGGCGTTCCGGATGCGCCAGCGGCCGGTCCGGATGGCCGCCGGCATCTCCACCATCACCGTCTCGATCTTCTACCTGATCGCGCAGATGGTGGGTGCCGGCGCGCTGGTGGCGCTGCTGCTGGGCATCGGCAAGACCGGGACCTTCCTCGGGATGTCCCAGACCACCGCAAAGAACGTCACAATCGTGATCGTCGGCGCGTTGATGATCCTCTACGTGACCGTCGGCGGCATGCGCGGCACCACCTGGGTCCAGATGATCAAGGCCGGCCTGCTGATGGCCGGCGCCATCCTGATGTCGCTGTTCGTGCTCGCCAAGTTCAACTTCAACCCGTCCACACTGCTGGGTGAGGCGGCAAGCCAGAGCGGCAAGGGCGACGCGTTCCTCAACCCCGGGCTCCGGTACGGCGCCGGCGACTGGAAGACCAAGGTCGACCTCATCAGCCTTGGCCTGGCGCTGGTGCTCGGCACGGCCGGCCTGCCGCACATCCTCATGCGGTTCTACACGGTGCCGACGGCCAGGGACGCCCGTCGCTCGGTCAACTGGGCGATCGGCCTCATCGGCACGTTCTACCTGCTCACCCTCGCGCTCGGGTTCGGCGCCGCGGCGCTGGTCGGCACGAGCGCGATCCGCGCCGCCAACCCGGGCGGCAACACGGCCGCTCCGCAGCTGGCCGAGGAGCTCGGCGGCGGCGCCGGGACCACCGGTGGGGCGTTCTTCCTCGCGTTCATCGCCTCGGTGGCGTTCGCCACGATCCTCGCCGTGGTCGCCGGCCTCACGCTGGCGTCCTCGTCGTCGGTCGCGCACGACATCTACGCCAACGTCATCCGCAGGGGTGAGGTGGACGAGGGGTCCGAGGTGCGGGTGGCGCGGATCGCGGCGGTGATCATCGGAGCGATCGCCATCGTGTTGTCGATCTTCGCCCAGAACCTCAACGTGGCCTTCCTGGTCGCGCTGGCGTTCGCGGTTGCCGCGTCCGGCAACCTGCCGGCCATCCTCTACAGCCTGTTCTGGCGCCGGTTCAACACCCAGGGCGCGACGTGGGCGATCTACGGCGGGCTCGGGGTGGCCCTGTTCCTCGTCATCTTCTCGCCGGTGGTCTCCGGCGGGGCCACCGCGATGATCAGCGACAGGGACTTCGCCTGGTTCCCGCTGGAGAACCCGGGCATCATCTCGATCCCGGCCGGCTTCTTCTTCGGCTGGCTCGGCACGGTGCTGTCCCGGGAGCGCGACGATGCCAAGTACGACGAGCTCGAGGTCCGGTCGCTGACCGGCGCCGGGGCGCACTAGGAGGCGGTGCCGGCCCGCGCGGCGGGCCTCCGGACACGGCGTCGGTGGGCGGTGAATCCCCCACCGGCGCCGTCCGGTGGGCCCGGCGGCGGTGGGCGGTCAATCCCCACCGGCGCCGTCTGGTGGGCCCGGCGTCGGTGGGCGGTCAATCCCCACCGGCGCCGTCCGGTGTGCCCGGCCCTCCACCGACGGTGATCGCTGAGTACCATGCCAACCCTCGAAAGGGTGGCCGCCGGCGACCGGTGTGGTCACCTTCGGTGACGAGGAGGCTAGGGATGCGGGTGCGGCGCGATCGGGCGGGACTGGCCGGCGGCGACGGCGGGGGCGGCTGACCGCCCGCCCGACGCTCAGCGGTCCGGGGAGCGGGCCCACCACAGGTCCCACTGGTAGCGCTCCGGCCGCGGCAGGTCGACCTCCCATCGGTAGCGCAGGCAGCCGTCCGGGCCGGTGAGCCGCTTGAGCTCGCGGTTGTCCCGGTCCCGGACGAACACGTCGTCGCCCGCCTCCGGCGGGAAGTCGAAGTTGACCACCAGCCGGCTCAGCGTGGACCGCGAGCCGTCCGCCACCCGCGGCGTCGGCGTCCAGGTCAGCGTGTCGTGCCCGGTGGCCCGCAGCACGTCCCACATCCCCCGCATCCGGTAGCGCGCGTACCAGCTCGTCGGCTCGGTGATGCTCGGCCGGAACACGAACAGGCAGCGCAGCAGGTAGGGCTTCTCGGTCAGCGCGATCTGCCGGATCGCGATCCGGTCGTCCTCGGACCGGGTCACCATCTCGATCTCGGCCAGCGAGACCGCCTCCGCGTCGAGCTGGGTCGGCGTGGTCAGCCGGCTCTCCAGACAGGGCAGTGCGGCCCCGGCGTCCGGCGTGGTGCGCCGGTGCTCGATCACCCGGTCGCCGCCGGCGTCGGCGCCGACGAGGTAGGTCAGCTCGAGGTCGTCGGTGTAGGGCGCCGGGTAGCCGAGCCACATGTCGTGCAGCGCGGAGAGCGCGGCCGCGTACCGGTCGCGCAGCGCCTGCAGCCCGGACAGCTCCGCCGCCGCGGCGGCCGCCCGTTCGGTCGCCCGCGCCACCTCCTCCCGGGCCGCGGACAGCTCCTGCTGGTGCCGGCTCTCGATCAGCTGGGCCCGGGCGCGCCGGCGCAGCCGGACCCAAGAGCCGACGACCTGGCCGAGGAACAGCAGCACGGACGCGGCGACGAGAATGCCGAGCAGCCAGCGGCCCATGCCGTCCGCCCACACCGCCAGCCCGGCGGAGATGGCGGCCAGCACGACGTTCGCCCAGACCGCGGTGGACTTGAGCGGTTCGAGGAGGTCTAGCCGGCTCAGTCGGTTCGAGTTGGGCTCAGTTGCGTCCATCTGGCGTATGGAAGACTGGGTCACTGACACTCCGATCAGCGGTACCTGAGCACAGAGTAGGCATCACATCACGAACAGTGCTCATGCGCGAGGACACAGTTGGATCACGCCCTGTTGACGGGTGCCGGAGCTTGCCGGACCGGCCGATACAACCCGGCATCCGCCGACCCCGCCGGCGTGCCGGACCCCGCCCGGACCCCGCCCGGACCCCGCCCGGACGCCGCCCGGATCCCGCCCCGGATCCCGCCCCGGACCCCGGCCGGACCCCGACCAGACGACGCCTGGATCCAGCTCCAGCGCCACGTGGGGGCCGCGGGTCCTAGCCTGGGAGCGGTGAGGCACCATCATCGCGTGCATCCCGGACCGCTGCGCACCGTCCTGGCGACCGACGTCCCCGACGGCGCGACCATCCTCGACGTGCGCGAGGACGACGAGTGGGTCGTCGGCCACATCGCCGGGTCGGTCCACGTCCCGCTGAGCCAGCTGCCCGGTCGGGCGGCCGACATCCCGCCGACCGACCCGCTGGTCGTGGTGTGCCGGGTCGGCTCCCGGTCGGCCCAGGTGACCGCCTGGCTGGCGAGCCAGGGCCGGGACGCGGTCAACCTCGCCGGTGGCCTGGACGCCTGGGCCGATGCCGGCCGCCCGCTGGTCACCGACGACGGCAGCCCCGGCGCGGTCGCCTGACCCAGGGCGAGCGGGCGCGATCTACGCGCGCCGCAGCAGGTGGTGCCCCTCGACCAGGTCGAGGGCAAGCGTCTTGTAGCCGGCCGTGTCGAACAGGACCACCACCCGGTCGCCCTCCTCGTAGGTCTGCACCGTGCCCCGGCCCCACTCCGCGTGGGTGACCGCCGACCCGACCGGGAACGGCCGGTCGTCCGAGTCGAGCGACTTGCCGCTGTCGCAGTTGTCGCAGTGCCAGCACCGCTGCGGGTGCGACTCGCCGAGCAGCTCCAGCACGATCCGGCGCCGGCAGTCGGTGCTGTCCGCGTACGTCCGGACCATCTCGACGGCCGAGCGCGCGTACTGGCGCTGCAGCTCGCGCCGCTCCGCCGCCGCCTTGGCCAGCTCCGCCGCCGGCACCTCGTGCCGGGCCCGGGCCGACACCAGCCGGCGGTCCTTCCGGGACCGGATCGCCCCGGCCGCCTCGAGCTCGTTGACGATCGCGGTGACCCTGGCCGCAGGCAGGCCGGTCGAGGCGGCGAGGTCCTTGCGGGAGACCGGCCCGTCGTCCCGGATCGTCTGCAGCACCCCGGTCAGCTCCGGCACCGTCGGCCCGCCGCCGGAGGCGAAGAACCGCGGCAGCGACAGGTCACTGGGCAGGTAGAACAGCGCCGCCCGGGCCGGCGCCCGGTCCCGGCCGGCCCGCCCGATCTCCTGGTAGTAGGAGTCGAGCGTGTCCGGCGGCTCGGTGTGGAACACGAACCGTACGTCCGGCTTGTCGACACCCATGCCGAAGGCGCTGGTCGCCACCATCACGTCGACGTCGCCGCGCATGAACGCGTCCTGTGCCGCGTCCCGGTCGGCCCGGGACAGCCCGCCGTGGTAGTGCACCGCGTCGACGCCGTTGTCCCGCAGCAGCTCGGCCGTCTCCTCCGCGCCGCGGTGGGTGGCGGTGTAGACGATGCCGGGGCCGCCCGGCTCGACCACGCCGGTTCCGGTCGGCAGGGTCGGGTGGTCCGAGCGGGTGGTGCCGTCGATCTCCTCGTGGTCGGGCTCCCCGTGCAGCGCCAGCAGCACCTGCTCGACCAGCTCCTCGCGCTTCTGCTCCTCGGAGCCGACCAGGTCGACGCCGAGCCAGATGTTCGGCCGGTCGGCGTCGCGGACCACGATCTCCGGGTCGCGCATCCGCAGCCGGCGGACGATCTCCTCGCGCACCCGGGGCGATGCGGTCGCGGTCAACGCGAGCAGCCGCGGCGAGCCGAGCGCCCGGGCGACCGAGCCGAGCGCGAGGTAGTCCGGCCGGAAGTCGTGCCCCCACTCGCTGATGCAGTGGGCCTCGTCGACGACCAGCAGCGACACCGGCGACCCGCGCAGCGCGTCGAGCACCTCGTCGTTGGCGAGCTGCTCCGGTGCGAGCAGCAGGAACTCCAGCCGCCCGGCGGCGAACTCCGCCAGCGCACGCTTCCGCTCGGCCGCCCGGACCGTCGTGTTGAGCAGCGCGGCCCGTTCGCCGGCCGCCTCCAGCGCCCGCAGCTGGTCGTGCTGCAGCGCGATCGTCGGTGAGACGACCAGCGTTCCGCCGTCGATGAGCTTCGCGGCGATCGTGTAGATCAACGTCTTGCCGGTGCCCGAGGCGAGCACGGCGAGGGTGTCCCGCTCCAGCACCGCGTCGATCGCCTCGGCCTGGCCGGGGCGGAACTCCGCGGTGCCGAGCACCTGTTCGGCCGCCTTCCGGACGGCTGCGCTGGTCACGCCGGCCTGGCTACCCGGGCCCGGGTCGGCTGACACGCGGTACGGTGAGCCAACCACACGCGGGAGCCCGGCGTACCCCGGGCTGAGAGGGCGGCAGGCGGCCGCCGACCGTCGGAACCTGTCCGGGTCATGCCGGCGTAGGGAGCGTGCTCAGCTTGGCCACCACCGAGGAAGCCCCGGCCACCCTCACCGAGGACCAGCCCCGCTCGCTCGGCTTCACCGACCAGTTCGGTCTCTGGGCCAACCTCGGGATCAGCCTCCTCATCCCGGTCACCGCGACCTTCCTGGTCGCGCCCGGGCAGTCGTTCCTGGCCACGGTCGTCGCGATCGTCGCCGGCACCCTGCTCGGCTGCCTGCTGCTGGCCGCCGTCGCCCGCGCCGGCGCGATCACCGGCGCGCCGACGATGGTGCTGCTGCGCGGTCTGCTCGGCCGCACCGGCTCGTACGCGCCGACGGTGCTCAACCTGCTCCAGTGCGTCGGGTGGGCCACCTACGAAGTGTGGGTGATCTCGTTCGCCGCGCACGCAGTGTGGTCCGGACTGCCGCGCTGGGCCTACGTGCTGATCGCCGGCGCGGTCGCGACCGGGATGGCGTTGCGGCCGCTCGGCTCGGTGCGGCTGCTCAAGCGGATCGCGGTCGTCGCGGTGCTGGCCAGCTCGGTCTACTTCCTGGTCGAGACGCTGCGCCGGCCGCTGGGCGGGTTCGCCGAGGGCGGCTGGACCGGCTTCTGGACCTCGATGGACCTGGTCGTCGCGCTGCCGGTGTCGTGGGTCCCGCTGGTCGCCGACTACTCCCGGTTCTCCCGCTCGCCGCGGTCGGCCGCGCTCGGCACCGGCACCGGCTACGCCCTGTCCTCCTCGGTGTTCTTCCTGCTCGGCGTGCTGGCGCTGCGCGCGTACGCGGGCGCCGACCAGGACGTGGTCGGTGCGCTGCTGGCCGTCCCGGCCGGCGCGATCGCGCTGGTGATCCTCGCGATCGACGAGGTGGACGAGGCGTTCGCGAACATCTACTCGACGGCGACCTCCGCGCAGAACGTGCTGCCCCGGGCCGACCGGAGGGTGCTGGCGCTGCTGGTCGGGACGCTCGCGACCGTGCTGGCGCTGGCCGTGGACGGCAGCGCGTACGAGCCGTTCCTGTTCCTCATCGGCGCGGTGTTCGTGCCGCTGGCGGCGACCGTGGTGGTCGACTTCTGGCTGGCCCGCGGCCGGTACGACACGTCGGCGGCGGCCCCGGCGCGGTGGGTGATGCTGCTGCCCTGGCTGGCCGGCTTCGTCGGGTACCAGCTGACCGCGCCGACCGTGCTGTCGGCCTGGCCCGGCTGGGAGGCGTTCTGGCGGCACGGGCAGGACCTGCTGCACATCTCGCCGACCAACGGGTTCTCGGCCTCGCTGGTCGCGCTGGCGGTCGCGGCGTTGCTCACCCCGCTCGCCCGGCTGGCCAGCCGGCCCCGGGTGCCGCAGCGGTCAGGATCTGTCCGGTAGCTCGCCTAGGGTCGGGGCATGGATCCGACCTGGGCGGCGACGCTGTCGCGGCGGCTGGACCGGCACCACCTGACCGAGCCGGCCGCGTCGGCGGCGGACGTCGCCGCCGCCACCTGCGGCGTGCACGCGCAGATCCGCACCGCCGCGGAGCTGTCGATCGGGCAGCGGCTGGCCGGCGCCACCCGCGACGACGTGCGGGCGGCGCTGTGGGACACCCGCGAGCTGGTCAAGACGTTCGGGCCGCGGGGCACCGTGCACCTGCTGCCGACCCGGGACCTGCCCAGTTGGACCGGAGCGCTGGCCGCGGTGCCGCGCCCGCTGCCGTCATTCGACCCGTCGGTGCGGCTGGCGCCGGCGCAGCTCGACGAGGTGGTGGCCGGGATCGGCGCGGTCCTGGCGGACGCCGAGCTGACGATCGACGAGCTCGACGGCGCGCTCGCGGACGAGGTCGGCGCGTGGGCGGTCGAGCGCTGCATGCCGGCGTTCCAGGACCTGTGGCCGCGGTGGCGGCAGGCGGTGGACACCGCGGCCAACCGGGGCGTGCTCTGTTTCGGCCCGGACCGGGACCGGAAGGTGACCTACACCAGCCCCCGCCGGTGGTCGCCCGGGTTCGTCCCGGCGCCGGGCCCGGAGGCGGTGACCTGGCTGGCCCGCTCGTACCTGCGCTCGTACGGGCCGGCCCGGCCGGAGCACGTCGCGCAGTGGCTGAGCGTGCCGAAGCCATGGGCGGTGACGCTGTTCGAGACGCTCACGGCGGCCGGCGAGATCGAGCCGGTCGGGGAGGCCGGCTGGGTGGTGGCCGGGGACACGGCGTTCCCGCCGCGGGCGCCGCGGGGACTGCGGCTGTTGCCCTACTTCGACGCGTACGTGGTGGGCTCCCACCCGCGCGATCTCGTCTACCCCGGCGCGGCGGCGGAGCGGGCACTGGCTCGCCGGCAGGCCGGCAACTACCCGGTGCTGCTCGTCGACGGCGTCGTCGCGGGGGTCTGGCACCAGAAGCAGGCCGGCCGGTACGTCGACGCCACCGTCGAGCCGCTGGTCGAGCTGTCCGCCGCGCGGCGCCGCGACCTCGACGCGGAGATCGAGCGGATCGGCGCGTTCGCCGGCCGGACCCCGCGTCTCAGGATCGGCCCGGTGGCCGTCGGTCCGCACGCGTGAGCACCGGCTACTGACCGGCGCCGCCGGGTGCCGTTCTAGGCTCGCGGGCGTGGAGCCCGCGTACGGAACCGGTGCCCTGTCCGACCTCACCCCGGGCGTGCTCGAGGCCCTGGGCGTACCGGGCGGAAGTCCCGTGCTCGGCCTGCCCGAGGCCCGGCACGTCGTGCTGCTGCTCGTCGACGGGCTCGGCCTGCGCCTGCTGCGGCGGTTCGCGGCCGACGCCCCGTTCCTGTCCACCCTGCCCGGACACGAGATCACCGCCGGCTTCCCGTCGACGACCGCGACCAGCCTGGCCAGCATCGGCACCGGCCTGCCGCCTGGCGGGCACGGCGTGGTCGGGCTCGCCTTCGAGGTCGGCGACGGCGTCGCGATCAACACGCTGGGCTGGGCCACCCAGGGCAGCGGCCGCCCGCGGGACCTGCGCGAGCGGTTCGTCCCGGAGGACGTGCAGCCGGTGCCGACCACGTTCGAGCGGCTGGCCGCGCACGGGGTCGCGGTGCGGGTGATCGTGCCCGGGGCGTTCCTCGGCAGCGGGCTGACCCGGGCGGTGTTGCGCGGCGGCCAGCACTGGGGCGTGCGCGCGCTGGGCGACCTGGCCGCGGCGCTCACCGGCGAGCCCGAGTCCGACCGGACGTTCCGGTACGCCTACCACGGCGACCTCGACCTGCTCGGCCACGTGTACGGGCCCGGCTCCGAGCCGTGGCGGTTCCAGCTCACGCAGGTCGACCAGCTGGTCCGGTCGATCGCCGAGCGGCTGCCGGCCGGCAGCCTGCTGCTGGTGACCGCCGACCACGGCATGGTGCAGGTCGACGAGTCGGACCGGATCAGTGTCGACGACGGGGCCGAGCACCTGCTCGACGGCGTACGGCTGCTGGCCGGGGAGCCGCGGGCCCGGCACGTCTACGCCGAGGCCGGCGCGGCCGACGACGTGCTGGCCACCTGGCGGGAGCAGCTCGGCTCCCTGGCCACCGTGCTCAGCCGGGCCGAGGCGGTCGAGGCCGGCTGGTTCGGCCACGTCACCAGCCGGGTCGAGCCGCGCATCGGGGACGTGGTCGCGGCCTGCACCGGCACGACCGCGATCACCCGCCCGGCCGCCGAGCCGGTGCTGTCCGAGTTGACCGGGCAGCACGGCTCGCTGACCGCGGACGAGCTGCTCATCCCGCTGCTGACCTACGTTCCTTAACCCTTGACGTAGGCGAGCTTCTCGGCGACGAGGCCGTCGGCGACGCGGAAGACGTCGACGCCGCGGACGTGCCCATCGGATCCGCCGGGCCCCCACCGGTAGCGCCAGCGCACCACGACCCGGTCGCCGGCGGCGATGGTCTCCTCGGTGTCGAACCAGGCGTCCGGCGAGGACGCGAACAGCTCCGCCCAGGCGCCGCGCACCGCCGCGCTGCCCATGTACCGACGCCCGTCCGGCGGCGCGGTCCCCTCGAACACGCAGTCGTCGCTCATCAGCGCCATCACCGCGGCCAGGTCGTGCCGGTTGAACGCGGCGTTGAACCGCTCGACCACCGCGACCGGGTCGCTCGCGGTCCGGCCGAACGCGGCCAGCAGCCGGGTGCCCGCGTCGGCGTCGGGCGGCGTCGGCAGGTGCGGGCCGATCATGCCGGCGGCCCGGTACGCGTCCTCCCGCTCGGCGAACCAGGCCAGCGCCGCGCCCGCGTCGTCGGCGTCGAGCGCGGCGGGCGCGCCCAGCGCGACCGCGAGGTCCCAGCCGTGCACGAGGTGGTCCGCGAACAGCTGCATCGCATACTCCGAGCCCGGCACGTCGCCGAAGCTGAGGTGCACGGTGTCCGCCATCGCGCCCGGTGCACCTGCCGCGGCCAGGGCGCCGCGCATCGCCTCGTGCCAGCGGTCCAGCGGCACGGCGCCGAGCTGGTCGCCGTCGAGCCGGTCGCCGACCTCGGCGATGGTCCGGCCGGCGAGCAGCTCGGCCGCCCACAGGTCCTCGACCGCGACGTGGTTCACCAGCGTGCGCACGGTCCAGCCCGGGCACGGCGTCGGGTCGTTCCACTGCGGTTCCCGGATCCCGGCGACGAGCTCGTCGAACCGGGCGGCCGCGTGGCGCAGCAGTTCCAGCGCCTCGGTGTCAGCGGTGATCGTGGTCATGGCTGCCTCCCCCTGGTACGGGCCTGCTGGCCCGGTCGCAGGTCACGCTACGAACGCGGGTTTGCGGTTTCTTGGCAGCTGGCCGCTGGGTCGCCGCCACACTGACCGCGTGGCTACGCAGGACGTGCAGATTCGCCTGCTCGGACGGTTCCGGGCGACGGCCGGCGGCCGGGAGCTGCCGGCCGCGGCGTTCGGTGGCCGCAAGGTCCGCACGCTGCTGGCCGTGCTCGCCCTCGACCGGGACCGGTACGTCTCGCACGACGCGCTGGCCGACGCGCTCTGGCCGGAGGCGCCGCCGGCCGATCCGGCCGGCAACCTCGGCGTGCTGGTCAACCGGGCCCGCCGGGCGCTCGGTGACCCCGGCCTGATCCGTACCGGCCCGCGCGGGTACGCGCTGGACGCCCGCTGCGGGCTGGACACCGCGCGGTTCGCCGGCCTGGTCGAGCAGGCCCGGCGGCACCCGCCGGACCGGCCGGCGCTGCGCTGCTACCAGGAGGCGCTCGCCGGCTGGACCGGGCCGCCGCTGCCCGAGCACGCCGACGCGCCCTGGGCCCGCGAGTTCCGCACCACGCTGCTCGGCCTGCGCCAGGCCGCGCTGGAGGAGGCCGCCGGTCTGGCTGCCCGGTTGGGCGAGGTCACGCTGGCGGTGGGGTACGCCGAGGAGGCCGTCGCCGCGGCGCCGCTGCGGGAGGTCGCCGCGCTGCGGCTGTCCCGCGCGCACGAGCTGGCCGGCGACCGGGCCGCGGCCCTGGACGACCTGCGGCAGCTGCGGCTGCGGTTGCGCGACGAGCTCGGCGTCGACCCGTCCGCCGAGGTGAGCGACCGGTACGCCGAGCTGCTCGACCCGGCCCACCGCCCGCCCGCCGCCCCGCCGGCCGCGGGCGAGCTGCCGTTCCTCGGCCGCGCCGGCCAGCTCACCGCCCTGCTCGCCGCCGTCCGCGATCCGGCGCCGCCGGTGGTGACCGTGGCCGCCGCGGCCGGGTCGGGGAAGTCCCGGCTGCTGGCCGAGCTGGCCGCCGCGCTGGACCGGCCGGTCCTGTCCGCCCGGGCGTACCTGCCCGAGCGGGCGGAGCCGTGGAGCCTGGCCCGGGGGCTGCTGCGGGCCGCGCTGGCCGTCGATCGGGACGTCGCCGGAGCGCTGCCCGGCCCCGCCGTGCCCGCGCTGCTCGAGGTCGTCCCGGACCTGGCCGACCTGCTGCCGGAGCCGCCCACCGGCCCGCTCGACCCCGCCACCCGGCGGCCCGGGTCACTCGACCCGGACTCCCGGCAGGGCGGGTCGCCCGACCCGGCCTTCCGGCGGACCGGGCCGCTCGACGCGGCCTCCCGGCGGGGCGGGCCGCTCGACCCGGCTTCCCGGCGGACCGGCCCGCTCGACGTGGCCTCCCGGCGGGGCGGCCCGCTCGACCCGGCCACGCGGCGGGCGCTGGTCCTGGAGGGCGCGGTCCGGATGCTGGTCGCGGCGGCCCCGGCGGTGGCCGCGCTGGCCCTGGACGACCTGCAGTGGGCCGACCCGGACAGCCTGCTGGTCGTGGCCGACCTGCTCGATCGGGTGCCCGGCCTGCCGGCGGTGCTGGCGTACCGGCCGGAGGAGGCGCTGCCGGGCGGCCTGCTGCGCTCCGCCCTGGCCGGGCTGGCCGACCGGCGGCAGGTCCGGCCGGTCGCGCTGCCGCCGCTGGCCCTGGCCGACCTCGGCCAGGTCCTCGACGCGGAGATCGCCCGGGTGGTGCTCGCCGGCACCGAGGGGCTGCCGTTCGCGGTGGCCGAGGTCGTCCGTGAGCTGACCCGGTCGAGCACGCTGACCCGCGGCCCGGGCGGCGGCCGGTGGACGGCGGTCAGCCCGGACGTCGCCGCCCGCGAGGCCGCGGCGATCGCCGGCGCGGGGCGGCGCCGCCGGCTGCTCGCGCAGGTCGAGCGGCACCCGCCGGCCGACCGTACGGTGCTCGGGCTGCTGTCCCTGCTGGCCCGGCAGGTGCCGGTCGAGACGCTGGCCACCGCGGCCGTGCTGCCGCCCGACGACGTGCTCGGCTCGCTGTCCGCGCTGTCCGCGGCCGGCCTGGTCCGACTCGGCGACCGCGGCTGGGCGACCTCGCACGACCTGGTCCGGGAGACGGTGGCCGCCGACCTGGCCGAGGCCGACCGGGCCCGGCTGCACGCCCGGCTGGCCGCCGCACTGGCCGGCGGGAACGCCGACCCGGTCGAGCTGGCCGGGCACCTCGCCGGGGCCGGGGACTCCGAGGCGGCCGCGCGGCAGTACGCAACGGCGGCCGGGCAGCGGGTCGAGGGCGCCGACGACGCCGGGGTGGCCGAGCTCGTCGACGCCGGCCTGGCCCTCGCCGACCGCGGCGAGCCTCGCAACCGGCTGCTGGAGGTGCGGGCCCGGCTGCGGGCTCGGCGCGGCGACCTGCCCGGGGCCCGCTCGGACCTGCGCGAGGCGCTGATCGCCGAGCCGGACCTTGCCGCCCGGTCCGGGCTGCGGGCCCGGCTGGCCATGCTCTACTCCGGCGCCGAGGACGTGGACCGGGCCGCCGGCCTGGCCGAGCTGGCCGTGCTCGACGCCGGCGACGATCCCGCCGCGCTGGCCCGCGCGCTCGAGGTGGCCGCGATCGTGGACATGAACCGGGAGCAGCCGGACCGGTCGGCGCGCCGGTTCGACCGGGCCCTCGCGCTCTACCAGGAGCGGCACGACGCGGCCGGCGCCGCCCGCATCCTCGACGGCCGGGCGATGGCGACCTTCCTCGACGGCCGGATCCCGGCCGCGTTCGAGCTGTTCAGCCAGGTCGCCGACCTGCTCACGGACTCGGGCGACCTGCTGCACGTGGTCACGCCGGCCTCCACGGCCGGGCATGCGCTGGTGTTCGGCGCCGACCCGGCGGCCGGCCTGGTCCGCACCACCGCCGCGCTGGAGCTGGCCCGCTCGCTCGGCCACGCCGAGGGCGTCAGCTACGCGCTCTGGCACCGGTCGGAGGCGCTGGCCGCGCTCGGCGACCCGGACGAGGCGGCCGGCTGCGCCCGGGAGGCGCTGGCCGTCGCCGGCCGGATCGAGCACCGCGGCTGGACCGCGACCGCGCTGCGGGCGCTCGGGATCGCGCTGCGCACCGGCGGCGACCTGCCGGGCGCGGCCGAGGCGTTCCGCCGCTCGCTGGACACCGCGTCGGGTGGGCTCACGCTGTTCTCGTCCTGGGCTGCCGCCCAGCTGGCGCTGACCATGATCGCCGGCGGCGACCCGGCGGCGGCCGGCCCGCTGGTGCACCGGGCGCTGACCGAGGGCCCGGCGCTGGCCCAGTATGAGGCGCGGCTGGCCCGGGCGGAGCTCGCCTGCGCGCGCCGCCGGCCGGAAGCGGCGGCGATCGCCGCCGACGCGGCCCGGCTGGCCCGCGCCGGCGGGCACCTCGCCTCGGTCCCCCGGCTGGAGGAGCTAGGCGGGATCCGGTAGCTGGTAGTCGGCGAACCGGGCCCGCAGGTCCTTCTTGGAGAACTTGCCGACCGACGTCTTCGGCACCTCGTCGATGAACACCACGTCGTCGGGCAGCCACCACTTCGCCACCCGCGGCGTGAGGAACTCCAGCAGCTCCTCCTTGGTCGCCGACGCGTCCGGCTTGAGCACGACCGTCGCCAGTGGACGCTCCTGCCACTTCGGGTGCGGCACCGCGATGACCGCGGCCTCGGCCACCGCCGGGTGCGCCATCAGGTGGTTCTCCAGCTCGACCGAGCTGATCCACTCGCCGCCGGACTTCACCAGGTCCTTGGTCCGGTCGGACAGCCTGATGTTGCCGTGCCGGTCGATCGCGCCGACGTCCCCGGTGCGCAGCCAGCCGTCCGGAGTGAACGAGTCCTCCGAGTGTTCGACGTCGTAGTAGTCGGCGGCGATCCACGGCCCGCGCACCTGCAGCTCGCCGGTGGCCTTGTCGTCCCAGGGCAGCTCGGTCAGCGTGCCCGGCTCGACGATCCGCGCGTCCACCCCGACCGGCGGGATGCCCTGCCTGGCCCGCACGTCGGCCGCCTCCTGCTCGGACAGCCCGTCGTACGCGGAGAACCGGCCGTTGATCGAGCCGAGCGGGCTGGTCTCGGTCATGCCCCAGGCGTGCAGGATCGGCATCCCGAGCTTCGCCCGGTAGCCCTCCGACAGCGCCTTGGGCACCGCCGAGCCGCCGCACAGGATCGCCCGCAGCGAGGACAGGTCGCGGCCGTCCAGCTCGGGCAGCAGGCCCATCCAGATCGTCGGCACGCCGGCGGTCATCGTGACCCGCTCCTCCTCGAGCATCGCGGCGATCGCGGCCGGGGTCATCTGCGGGCCGGGCAGGATCAGCTCGGCGCCGGCGAACAGCGGGGCGTGCCCCCAGCCCCAGGCGTTGGCGTGGAACATCGGCACCACCGGCAGCAGCCGGTCGCGCTCCATCACGCCGATCCCGGCCGACGCGTTGAGCACGCCGAGGGAGTGCAGGTAGATCGAGCGGTGGGAGTAGACGACGCCCTTGGGGTTGCCGGTCGTGCCGGACGTGTAGCACATGGACGCGGCCTGGTTCTCGTCGTCGATGGCGAACCGCACCGGCGGCGCGTCGGCGAGCAGGTCCTCGATCAGGTGGATGCGCGGGTCGTCGGGGATCTCGGTCGGCGCGCCGTCGTCCATCACGACCACCCGCCGGACCGAGCGGAACGAGTCGATCAGCTTCCAGAACGCGCCGAGCAGCGAGCGGTCGACGAACACGACGTCGTCCTCGGCGTGGTTGACCACGTAGGTCAGCTGCTCCGGGAACAGCCGGATGTTCAGCGTGTGCAGGATCCGGCCGGTGCACGGAGCGGCCCAGTAGAGCGAGAGGTGGTCGGCGGTGTTCCAGGCGAACGTGCCGACCCGGGCGTCGGCCGGCACGTCGAGCGCGTCGAGCACGCCGCCGATCCGGCGCGTGCGGTCGGTCCACTCCGCGATCGAGGTCCGCCTGCGCTCGGTGACGGTGCTCCAGACCAGCTCCTTGTCCCCGAACAGCCGCTCGAACCGGTCGAAGACGGTGGGCAAGGTGAGCGCGTAGTCCTGCATCAGACCTCGCACGGCGGCCTCCTCACGGTCGTGGGTCCCTCGTTGCCGAGCCTGCCACAATCTCCTGGTGGGCGACGAGATCGGCAACGACGCCCCTCCGACCTCACGGCGGACCCGTGTGCTGCTGGCATGGCTGGTCGCGGCGGCAGTGGTGGTGGCCGGCGTGGTCGCGCTGCGCCGCGGTGTCGACCCGGTCGAGGCGCCCCCGCCGGCCAGCCCACCGGCCGCGCAGATGCCGCGGCTGCCCGGTCAGCTCGGCCCGTCCCCGACCGGCCCGCTGCCGCCCGTGCCCGCGCTGTCCGTCGGCACCGTGTGCCCGCCGCGCACCGACGGGCGCACCCGGCTGGACGTCTCGTTCACGGTCGTCAACACCGTGCCGGAGTCGGTCTCGCTGGTCCGGGCCGAGCCCCGCTTCCCGCTGGGCGGGCTGCGCGCCATCAGCACGCAGGTCCGCTCCGGCGACTGCGCGAGGCCCGGGCCGCCGGTGCACACCGACACCGTGCCGGGCCGGGGCACGGTGCTCGTCGTGTTCCTGCTCCGCCTGCCACCGACCTGCCCGACCCCGCTGCCGATCGGTGCCACGCTGCACGAACTGCGCGGCGCGCATGCCGGCACCGCCGCCGTCCCGCTCTTCACCGACCTCGGCGGCATCCACTTCACGACCTGTTGAGCTCGGCCCGGTCCACGGTGACCGGCAGGGTCGCGAACCCGCGGTGGGTGAACGTGGGGTGCCGGGTCGGCTCGCCGGCCAGGGCCAGGCCCGGCAGGTCGGTGAGCAGCGTGGCCAGCGACGCCTGCAGCTCGACCCGGGCCAACGGCGCGCCGAGGCAGAAGTGGATGCCGGCGCCGAAGCCGAGGTGCGGGTTGGGCCAGCGGGCCAGGTCGAGCCGGTCCGGGTCGGCGAACACCGCCGGGTCCCGGTTGGCCGCCCCGAGCAGCGCGGCGATCTTCTGCCCTGGCTCCACGGTGACCGAGCCGATCCGGACCGGCTCGGTCGCGGTCCGTTCGAACAGCTGCAGCGGCGAGTCGTACCGGATCAGCTCCTCGACCGCGCCCGGCACCAGGTCCGCGGTCAGCCGGGCCCGCTCCGCGGGGTGGCTGAGCAGCGCGTAGGTGCCGTTGCCGACGACGTTGACGCTCGCCTCGTGGCCGGCCATCTGCAGCAGTACCGCGGTCGCGACCAGCTCGTCCTCGGACAACCGGCTGCCGTCCGCGTCCCGGGTCGCGATCAGGTCCGAGAGCAGGTCCTCGCCCGGGTGCCGGCGCCGGTAGTCGATCAGCCCCCGCACGTACACGACGTACTCGGTCGCCGCGGTCTCGGCGGCCCGGCGCCTGTCCACCGGCGGGGCCGGCTCGTAGAGCTTGACGATCGCGTTCGACCAGGGCCGGAGCAGGCCGCGGTCCTCGTCCGGCACGCCAAGCAGGGTGGCGATCACCGCCACCGGCAGCGGCTCGGCGTAGAGCGGCATCAGGTCGACCGTGGACCCGCCGGCGGCGGCGTCCCGCACGTCCCGGGCCAGCCCGCGAGCGATCTCGGTGACCCGGCCGCGCAGCCGCTCCACCTGCCGCCGCCCGAACCCGGCCGCGACCAGCCGGCGCAGCCGGGTGTGCGTGGGCGGCTCGTTCTCCAGCAGGGAGTGCTCGTGCAGCAGCGTGTAGTTCGGCAGCGGCTCGTCGGGCCAGCGCAGCCGCCAGAGCCGGCCGAGACCCCGGTGCCGGAGCACCGCATCGGCCTCGGCGTGCCCGAAGGTCACCCATTCACCCAGCGCGTCACTCCAGCCGACCGGCTCGACCGCGCGTCGAGCCGCGAAGACGGGGTACGGGTTCGCGACAACCTGGGGGAGGGTCGGGTCGAAGTCCACGACACCGAACGGTAGAAGCATGGGGAAGCCGCCACTGGTCGTCGCGCATCGCGGCTCGTCGTACGCGCTCGCCGAGCACACGCTCGGCGCGTACCTGCGGGCGATCGACGAGGGGGCCGACGCGCTGGAATGCGACGTGCGGCTCACCCACGACGGGCACCTGGTCTGCGTGCACGACCGTACGGTCGACCGCACGTCGTCCGGGCACGGTGTGGTCTCCGACTTCGACCTGGACGACCTGCAGGGGTTCGATTTCGGCTCCTGGCACTCGCCGCCGGACCGGTACGTCGAGGAGCGGGACAGCACCGAGGCTCCGGTGCTCACCCTCGACCGGCTGCTCGGCGTGGTCGAGGAGACCGGCGTCCGGCTGCTGATCGAGACCAAGCACCCGACCCGGTACGCCGGGCTGGTCGAGCAGAAGCTGGTCGGGCTGCTCACCGAGCGCGGGATGCAGGGCGCCGGCTCGCCGGTGGCGGTGATGAGCTTCGCCACGCTCGCGCTGCGCCGGATCCGGCTGCTGGCCCCGGCGCTGCCGACCGTGCAGCTCTACAAGCGGGTGCCGACGCTGCGCCGGGACGGGTCGCTGCCGCTGGTCGCGGACGTGTCCGGGCCCGGCATCACTGTGGTCAGGTCCGATCCCGGGTACGTCCGGCGGGTGCACGCGCGCGGCCGGCAGGTCTACGTGTGGACGGTCGACGAGCCGGCGGACATCGACCTGGTCCTCTCGCTCGGCGTGGACGCCGTCATCACCAACCGGCCGACCGAGGTGCTGTCCCGGCTCGCTTGCTGACCAGCGGTTTCTCGTAGCGCAGCACGGCGCAGGGGACGGCCTGCAGCGCGGCGAGGTCGGGGTGGACCTCGGCCACCGAGGCGGTCCCGGTCAGCTCGTAGCCGATCCGCTCGTACCAGGCCTTGAGGAACTCCTTGTGCGGCAGCCGCCCCTCCCGCGGGACGAGCAGCTCGAGCCGCATCGCCCGCAGCCGGCGTGCCCGGGCGCGCCGCTCGGCGAACCCGACCAGCGCCCGCCCGATCCCGGCGCCGCGGTGCTCCGGCGCCGCGGCCAGCATCCCGAACTCGCCGACGCCGCGCGCCACGTCACGCACCTGGACGCAGCCGACCGTCTCCGCGCCGAGGACGGCCACCGCGATCTGCCCGGCCGCGACCAGCCCGGCCACCTCGGCCGCGGTCGTACGCGGGGTGCCCGGCCGCCACAGCTCGCCCTCGGTGGCCGCGTAGACCTCGTTGACCAGCCCGGTGAGCCGCTCGACCAGCCGGTCGTCGGCCTCGTCGAGGAGCCGGACGGCGACGGCGTCCGCCATGGTCAGCCGCGGCCGGCGCGCTCGGCCTCGCGGTCCGGGTCGTACGGCTCCGGCGCCCGCTCCGGATGCCCGGGCAGGACCGGCACCTCCCGCGGCCGGCCCTCGCGGGCGTCGGCGGCGGCCTCCCGCTCCCGCGCGCGCAGCCTCGCTGCCTTGTCCTGGACCCGCTCGGCCTCGGCCGATCGCCCCGGCTGCCCCGGCACAGCCGGCTGGCCCGGTTCGGTCGGCTGGCTCGGTTCGGTCGGCTGGCTCGGTCCGGTCGGCTGGCTCGGCTCGGTCGGCTGGCTCGGCTCGGCCGCCGGCGGTCCGGTCGGCTGGCTCGGCTCGGTCGGCTGGCTCGGCTCGGCCGCCGGCGGTCCGGTCGCCGACGGCCCGGTCGCGGCGGGGTCGGGCTGGCCGGTGTGGTGGCGGACGACGCGACCGATCAGCTCGGCCAGCTGCGCCCGCTCGTGCTCGTCGAGCGGCGCCAGCAGCTCCTCGTTGGTCTCCCGGTTGATCTCCCGCAGCCGGACCACCGCGAGCTGCCCGCGCGGGGTGACCTCCAGCGCGTACCGCCGCCGGTCGGCCGGGTCGCGCCGCCGCTCCACCAGCCCGGCCGCTTCGAGGATGTCGACCAGTGTGACCAGGTCGCTGGGATCGAGCAGCAGCGCCTCGCTGACCTCACGCTGGGAGACCGGCTCGCGCGCCGCCACGACCCGCAGCACCCCGATACAGCCCGGCCGGAACCCGGCCTCGTGCGCCCAGCTCTCGTTCGCCATCCGCTCGCCGACCGCCCGGCGGGTGATCGCAGCCAGCCGGTGAGTCAGCGTGGCGACGTCCGGCTCCGGCATGAGAGCAGCATAAGAGATTGACCCAGGGAATCTCCAATGGTGGGATGCCCCCATGATTGATGCGCGCCCGGCCGCCGTCGAGGTCGTGGGCCTGGAGAAACGGTACGGGGAGGTCGAGGCGGTCCGCGGCGTCGACTTCCGGGTCGAGCCCGGGGAGACCTTCGGCTTCCTCGGCCCCAATGGCGCGGGCAAGTCCACCACGATCAACATCCTGTGCACCCTGGCCCGGCCCACCGCCGGCAGCGCCAGGGTCGCCGGCCACGACGTGCGCACCGAGCGCGACGAGGTCCGCCGCAGCATCGGCCTGGTCTTCCAGGATCCGACCCTCGACATCGACCTCACGGCCGAGCAGAACCTGCGCTTCCACGGCGAGCTCTACGGGGTGCCCAAGGCCCTGCTCGACCGCCGCATCGACGACCTGCTCGGCCTGGTCGGCCTGTCCGAGCGGCGCGGCAGCGTGGTCGAGACGTTCTCCGGCGGGATGAAGCGCCGGCTGGAGATCGCCCGCGGCCTGCTGCACTCGCCGCGGGTGCTGTTCCTCGACGAGCCGACGATCGGGCTCGACCCGCAGAGCCGCGCCTCGGTCTGGGAGTACGTCCGGACGCTGAAGGAGAGCGAGGACATCACGGTCTTCCTCACCACGCACTACATGGACGAGGCGGAGAACTGCGACCGCATCGCGATCATGAGCCAGGGCCGGATCGTCGCGCTCGACACGCCGGACGCGCTCAAGGCCGCGGTGGGCAAGGACCGGGTGCAGATCACCACCGCCGACGACGAGGCCGCGATCGCCTCGCTGCGCTCGGCGTTCGGGATCGAGGCCGGGATGCACTCGGGCGAGGTGACGTTCGCGGTGGCGGACGGGGAGCGGTTCGTGCCGAGGCTGTTCGCCGAGCTCGGCGTGCCGATCCGGTCGGTGAGCGTCGCCAGCCCGTCGCTGGACGACGTGTTCCTGTCCCACACCGGCAGGACGATCAGCGACGCCGAGGCGGCCGAGCGGCCGATCCCACCCATGCTCCGAGCCGGGAGGCGCTGATGAGCACCCAGCCCGTCGCCGCGGTCGGCGAGCGCCGCCCCGCCGGCCCACCGCCGGTCCCGGTCCAGCTGGCCGCTTCCGGCCCCGCGCACGCGCTGCGCGCGGTCAAGGTCGTCTGGCAGCGGGAGATGATCCGGTTCGTACGGTCGAAGGGCCGGCTGATCTCCGGCCTTGCCCAGCCGCTGCTGCTGTTGTTCGTCCTGGGCAGTGGCCTGTCCGGGCTGACCCGCTCGGCCACCGGCGGGGTCGACTTCAGGACGTTCCTGTTCCCCGGCATCGTGGCGACCTCGACGCTGTTCACCGCGATCTTCGCCGGCATCTCCATCGTGTGGGACCGCGAGTTCGGCTTCCTCCGGGAGATGCTGGTCGCGCCGATCCCGCGGACGTCGATCCTGTTCGGGAAGTGCCTCGGCGGCGGCACGATCGCCACCCTGCAGGCGCTGATCCTGGTCGCGCTGGCCGGCCTGGTCGGCGTCCCGTACAACCCGGTGATGATGATCGGGCTGCTCCTGCTGCTGTTCCTCACCGCGCTCGCGATGACCGCGTTCGGGCTGATGATCTCGGCCCGGATCAAGAAGTTCCAGGCGGTCATGCCGATCGTGCAGCTGGTGCTGACGCCGATGATGTTCCTGTCCGGGTCGCTGTTCCCGCTGGCCGGGCTGCCGGTCTGGCTGGCCGTGCTGACCAGGATCAACCCGCTCACCTATGCGGTCGAGCCGATGCGGCACGTCGTCTTCGAGCACCTGGCGGTGCCGCCGGCGGTGCTGGCCCGGCTCGACCCCGGCGTCACCTGGGGCAGCTGGGTGGTGCCGATCTGGCTCGACGTGCTGCTCATCGCGCTGCTCGGTGGTGTGATGCTGACGATCGCGGGAATCCAGTTCCGACGTACCGACTAGCTCTCGCCGGGGGCCAGCTCGAAGTCGGCGAAGTCGAAGCCGGGGGCTACCACGCAGCCGACCAGCACGCCGGCGTCGGTCATCGGCTCGGCCGCCTGCCACGAGCCGGCCGGCACCAGCGCCTGCAGGAGGTGACCGGCGCCGGGGTCCGGTCCGATCACGAGGTCGTTGCCGGGCTCCGGCGCCGGCCCGGTGCCCCCGAGCCGCAGCCGCGCGGACCCGAGCCCCTGCCAGAGCCACAGCTCGTCCGAGCGGACGCGGTGCCAGCGCGACCGCTCGCCGGGCTGCAGCAGGAACAGGATGCTGGTCGCGGCCGCCCGCGCCCCGGGATAGCCGTCCGGGGTGAACTCGACCGGTGCGCGCCAGGTCTCCCGGAACCAGCCGCCCTCCGGGTGCTGCCGCAGTCGCAACTGCTCCACGAGGCTCATGCGAGGCGTTCTACCAGCGCGCCGCCGAGCAGGTGGCCGGAGGTCCAGGCGGTCTCGATTCGCGGCGAACCCCAGGCGTCGCCGCACAGGCCGACCATCGCGTCACCGAGGTGGTACGGGGCGTCGTGCGGCGTGACCGGGCGGGCCAGCGACCAGCGCTGCAGGTACGACCACTCCGGCGGCCGGTCGATCTCCAGCACTCGGCGCAGCGCGGCCAGTGCCGGCCCGGCCGCGTCCGCCGGCCGGTCAAGGTGCGGTGCCGCGAACGTGGCCGTGGTGTGCGCGACGAGCACCGGCGCGCCGTCGCCGCGGCGCCGCCCGTCGTCGGCCACCCAGGTCAGGTCGGGGTCGTCGGCGACGAACGCGCCGTCGAGGTCGCGCCAGCATCGCTCGGTCCAGCCGGCTGCGATCGCGAACGCCGGCTCGAACTCGCGGCCGTCGACCGCGGCGAGCTCGTCGGTCAGCGCGTCGGCGAGCAGGTCGCAGGCCTGCGGGTCGGGCATCGCGAGCACCACCGCGGCCGCCGGGTCGCCGTCGACCCTCGGGCCGGGGCCGACGTCGGCCACGTCCCGGCGGGCCCGGACGTCGAGCCCGGTGGCCAGGTCCTCGACCAGTGAGCGCAGCCCGCCCGGCGTTCCGTACCGGACCGGGCCGGCCCCGCTCTCGCCCCAACCGGTCGCCGTACGGACGGCGAAGCGGTCGGTCCAGGGCCGGACCAGCCCGCGTTCGGCCCACGACTCGACCACCGCGGCGAACTCGGCCTCACCGCAGGTCAGGTACGACGCGCCGAGATCGACCCGGCGACCGGCCAGCGTCCGCGACGCCATCCGGCCGCCCGGAACGTGGCTGCGTTCGCGCAGCTCGACGGGGATGCCGGCGGCCGCGAGCCGGCGTGCGCAGGCCACCCCGGAGATGCCGGCGCCGACCACCACGACAGGGAGTCTCGGCACGTTCCCTATCCTTGCGGTGCAGAGCGGGTTCCGCGCGGCGACCGTCGCTGGGTGTTCTCTCCGATCACAGCACTTTGGGTGCGGAGGGTTACCGAGCGCCGTGACCGGGGGATACCTCTCTGGTTCTGTCCCACTGACCGTCAAGACGTGGCGGGAAGAGGTGTAGTGCTGCGAATGGTGATCGTCCGCCACGCCCCGGCAAGTGCTGGAGAAGTCCGGCGGCAGCTGGGGGCGGACCTCGCAGATGCCGGACTATCTCCCGCCGTGATCGGCGACGCCACGCTCGTCGTCAGCGAACTGGTCGGCAACGCGGTGCGCTACGCGGCGCCGTTGCCCGGTGGCGTGCTCGAGGTCAGCTGGACCGTCGACCCCGACTGCGTCCGGCTGCGGGTCTCCGACGGCGGCGGCCCGAGCGTGCCGGCCCGGCACGACGCCGGCCCCGAGGACGTGCGCGGACGCGGGCTGGCCATCGTCGCCGCGCTGGCCCGGGACTGGGGCGTCGAGATCGGCCAGAACGGCAGCGGTCCGATGAGCACGGTCTGGGTCGACCTTCCCCGCTCCGCCTGACCGCCAGTCGCTGACCGCCGGTCGAGGGAGCGCCGCGTCGAGGGAGCGCCGCGTCGCCGGACCGCCGGTCGCCGGACCGCCGGTCGAGGGAGCGCCGGTCGCCTGACCGCCGGTCGCCTGACCGCCGGTCGCCGGACCGCCGGTCGAGGGAGCTCCGGTCGAGGGAGCGCCGGTCGAGGGAGCGCCGGTCGAGGGACCGCCGCGTCGAGGGACCGCCGCGTCGCCGGACCGCCGGTCGCCGGACCGCCGGTCGCCGGACCGCCGGTCGAGGGACCGCGACCGCGCCGGCGCGACCGCTAGGGTCGTCGCCGTGAGCCGCCGGACGTCCAACCGCACCGCCCGCCGCGCCCGCTCCGTACCCGAAGGCGACGTCGACCCCAAGGCGCCCTGCCCGTGCGGGTCCGGCCGCCGGTACAAGAGCTGCCACGGCGCCGGCGACGTCCCGGTGGCCCGCCCGTTCGAGGGGCTGCCCGGCGAGTGCGACTGGGTCGCGATGCGGGAGCTGGTGCCGTCCGCGACCGCGCCGCTGCGGCTGAAGGACTCCGACCGCGAGGTCACGCTGGCCACGCTGCTGCCGCTGGCGCTGCCGGCGATCGTCCGGGCCGACGGCCGGGTGCTGCTCGGCCTGCAGGTGCACGCCCGCTCCGGCGACGTCAGCCGCGACCTCGCGCACGTGCTGGAGCAGGCGCTGGACGCCGAGCCGGGCACGATGGTCTCCACCACCGGGCTGCCCGGGCCGGGACCGCGGCTGCAGGACCTGGTCGACACCGACGCGGCGGTCGAGCCGACGGTGTACCGCGACTTCGGGTTCTGGCTGGAGGGCTCGACCGCGGACGACCCCGAGGTGAGCGCGTCAATGGAGCGGGCCAACGCCGCGGTCGTGCCGACCGTCCGGCTGCCCGCCGAGGTCGGCGCCGCGTACTGGTGCCGGATCGGGGACAAGGCCCACCTGCGCTGGGTCGTCCCGTACGAGGAGGACGCGCTGCTCGACGCGCTGGCCAGGCTCGGCGCCGCCGGCACCCTCGGCCTCGGCGAGGACACCCGGTATGCGGGGTCGTTCCGGGCGCACGGCCTGCTCGTCCCGGTCTGGGACCTGCCGGTGGAGTCGCTGGCCGGTCAGTGGGAGCAGCCCGCGGCCGAGTTCGCCGGCCGGCTGACCGAGGCGCTCGCCGCGACCGATCCGCTGACCTCGGCCGAGCGGCGGGCCAGGGACGGCCTGCGCGGGCGGCAGCTCACGCTGCGCTGATCTCCAGCGGGTCGCGCACGATCGGGCAGCTCATGCACCGCGGACCGCCCCGCCCGCTGCCCAGCTCGCTGCCGGCGATCCGGATCACCTCGATGCCGTGCGCCTCCAGCTGGGCGTTGGTCTCGGCGTTCCGCTCGTACGCCATGGCCAGCCGCGGGGCGACGCACAGCGTGTTGTTCCCGTCGTCCCACTGCTCCCGCTCGGCGGTGACCGGGTCGAGACCGGTGCCGATGACGCGGATCCGATCGAGCCCGAGCGCCCGGGCGCCGGCGGCGAGGAACGGCTCGGCCGGGCCGACGACCATCTCGCCGTCGTCCCCGACGGTCACCGGGTAGCACGGCATGTCCGCGACCGGCGGGTAGAGCGTGACCGCGTCGACGTCGACCATCGTGCAGATCGTGTCGAGGTGCATGGTCGCCCGCTCCTGCGCGATCGGCACCACCAGCACCGTGTGCGCCAGGCCCTCGGTGAACACCCGGCGGGCCAGCGTCTCCACCCCGGCCGGCGTGGTCCGCTGGCCGGTGCCGACCGCGAGCACCCCGGGGCCGAGCAGCAGCACGTCGCCGCCCTCCAGCCACTCCGACTGCGGCTCGTACACGGTCGCGGTGCCGGCGAACCGGGGGTGCGCCGCGTAGATCGCCCGCAGCAGGGTGGCCTCCCGCCGGCGCGCCATCATCGAGGGGCTGGTCACCGCCACCTCGCCCCGGATCCACACCGACGAGTCCCGGGTGAACAGCAGGTTGGGCAGCGGGTCGACGACGAAGTCGTGCTCGTGCATGAGCCGGTAGGTCAGGCCGCGGCCGGTCTTCAGCTCCTGCTGGGTGAGCCCGGCCGTGAGCACACCGGCAAGGTCGACCGGGTGCAGGTCGTGCATGTGCCGGCGGACGACCGCACGCAGGGTGGGCCCGAGCCGTGGGTCCTCCAGCACCGCGGCGACGGTCGACTCCCGCGCGCCCGGGTCGGCGAGTGCCTGCTCCAGCAGCTCGCCGAGGTAGAGCACCTCGACGCCGTGGTCGCGCAGCGCCTGCGCGAACCCGTCGTGCTCCTCCTGGGCCCGGTCCACCCAGGGGATCCCGTCGAACAGCAGCTGGTCGTTGTTCCGCGGGGTCAGCCGCTTGAGCTCGGCGCCCGGGCGGTGCAGCAGGACCGTACGGAGCCGGCCCACCTCGCTGTCGACGTAGCCCGCCACGCCGCGACTCTATCCACGCGTGGCCCCGAGGACCGCCTCGGCCACCCTCCCGTCCGGCCGGGTAGGTTGGCGAGCATGGGCCTGCTGGACGACAAGGTGGTCGTGGTGACCGGCGCCGGGCGTGGCATCGGCCGCGGTGAGGCGCTGGAATGCGCGCGTCAGGGCGCCGCCGTCGTGCTCAACGAGTTCGACCCCGCGGTCGGCGCCGGCGTGGTCGACGAGATCAAGACGCTCGGCGGGTCCGCGGTGCTGGTCGAGGGCGACGTGTCCGACGTGGCCGTGGCCGACTCGCTGATCGCGACCGCCGTAGGGGAGTTCGGCCGGCTCGACGGGCTGGTCAACAACGCCGGCGTGCTGCGCGACCGGACGCTGGCGAAGATGACGCCGGAGGAGTGGGACACGGTCATCCGGGTCCACCTGCGCGGGCACTACGCGCCGACGCACGCCGCGCTCGTCCACTGGCGCGAGCACGGCGGTCCCGGCCACGTCGTCTGCACCGCGTCCACGTCCGGCCTGCTCGGCAACTTCGGCCAGTCCAACTACGGCGCGGCGAAGGCGGGCATCGCCGCGTTCGCCCAGATCGTCGCGCAGGAGACGGCGCGGATGGGCGTCACCTGCAACGCGATCGCCCCGGCCGCCCGCACCCGGATGACCGAGGGGGCGTACGGGGAGATCTTCGGCTCGGCCGACGACTTCGACTTCTGGCACCCGGACAACGTGGCGCCGCTGGTCGCGTTCCTGGTCAGCGACGCGGCCGCGCACATCAGCGGCAAGGTCTTCGGGGTGCAGGGCAACGCGGTCGAGCTCTACCAGCCGTGGACGTCGGTGGCCGCGATCGAGAACCAGGGCGGCCGGTGGGAGCCGGCGGAGATCGCCCGGCGGATCGGCGTGCTGTTCGCCGAGGCGGACATGGATCCCGGGGCGACCAACGGGATGGCGCGCCTCCGTTACACGATGACCAACCGAGGCTGAGCCCGCGGGTACGGGCCGGCGATCTCGACCCGCTCCCGGCTGACCCGCTCCCGGCTGAGCCGTCCGCTGCGTCAGGTCCGAGCGGCCGCCGCGCGGGTGACGAGCACCGCGAGCGCGAACCCGAGCAGCACCGCGGTCAGGTGCCCCACGTCGGTGAAGTCGGCGTCGAGCAGCACCGGTACGACGGTGATGGCCAGCAGGCCGACCACGTACCAGGTCCGCAGCCGGCGCGGCGCCCGGCCGGCGAGCAGCCCGGCGACCGTCGCGACGGCATAGCTCACGCCGACGTCCTGGGCCCGGGCCAGCGACGGGCTCAACAGGCGGTCTTCGATCCCGGCCGCGAGCAGCACGGCGACGAACAGCGTCACGCCCACGTGCCCGAGCACGGCGACGATGACCGTGGCCGCCCGGCCCAGCCAGCGCTGCGCGGCCGCGAACGTGGCGACCAGCGGCACCAGGATCCACAGCCCGGCCAGCGGCGTGACCACGAACGCGCTGACGCCGAGCACCAGCAACGGGGTGTGCCGGAGGTTGTCGAGGTTCGTGCTGCTGTCCAGCACCAGCTCCTCGGTCGTCGTGCCGGGCGCCGCCGCGACCACGATCGCCACGACGAGCACGATCGCCGCGTACGCCCAGGCCACGTCCGCATCCCGGAACAGAGGCGCCAGCCGGGACCGCACCTGCACACGGTAGGTGCCCCGCCCCGGCAGCTGTCCCACCGCTGGGTAAGAGATGAGCGTGAATCTGCCCGCCGGTCTCGCCGTCGCGCTGGGCATCCTGGTGCTGCTGCCGCTGGCCGCGGTCGCCGTCGGCCGGCGCTGGCGCGACCCGCCGCGGGAGCGGTGGGGCATCTCGCCGGAGCGCCTGGCCGCCGCCGGGAACACGCCCGAGTTGGTCGCGTACCGGCGGAGGATCGAGCTGGGGGTCGCCGACCCGCGCAAGGAGGCAGTGGTCAACCGGGCCATCCGCACCGGTACGGCCGCGCCGCGCGAGTTGCGGGCGGCGACCCGCGAACTGGCCCTGCTCCGCGTCGAGGAGCTCGACCGGCCTCGGCCACCGGTGACTCGGGTGATCTTCGTGTTCTGGCTCTGCCTGGCGACGATCGTGCTCGGCGTCAGCCTCTACGCCCGGACCTGGCTGCTCTGCTTCTACGGCATCTACTGGTACGTCCACGCCTACCTGCACAGTCCCTGGCAGGTGCGGCGGCTGCGGAGCCGGGCGGAGGCCGCGGTGGTGGCGAACGCTGCAGACTGATGGGCCGGAGGGCGCATTGTCCGGTCCTAACCCCTGTGGGACATTTCGAGGGTTCGTACGTCCTCACTCCCGGGGGTTCGCGATGAGGCGGGCGCTCAGAGCTCTGGTGGTGGCCGGCACCGCCGCGGCGGCGGTCGGCGTCGTCGCGACGCCCGCGAGCGCGGCCGCCTGCCGGGTGACCAACGGCTCCGCCGCGTTCGGCTCGCTGCAGGCCGCCGTCGACGCGGCCACCGCCGGCGACCGGCTGGTGATCTCCGGCACCTGCACCGGCAGCACGGACGTCAGCAAGGACCTCACCCTGGCCGGGTCCGCACCCGGCCCGGACCGCCCCGTGCTCAGCGGCGGCGGCACGGTCCGCCCGCTGACGATCGAGCCGCAGGCCACGGTCACGCTGACCGACGTGATCATCCGCAACGGCAGCTCGGGCACGGGCGGCGGTGGCGGCGTCCAGAACGTCGGCTCGCTCAAGGCGATCCGGGTCCTCGTCACCGGTAACCGCACGAGCGTCGCCGGCGGCGGGATCCTCAACCTCGGTGACCTGGTGCTGACCCGCTCGCTGGTGTCGAACAACCGGAGCCCGCTGGAGGGCGGCGGCATCTTCAACGCCGGCGACCTCGTCACCTGGTCGACCGACATCAAGGGCAACACGGCCGGCGGCGTCGGCGGCGGCATGTTCGCCGAAGGCGTGGCGACCATGCACGGCGGCGTGGTCACCGGCAACACCGCCGGCGACACCGGCGGCGGCATCCTGACCGTCAACGTGCTCACGCTGGACAACACCCGCGTGTTCGGCAACGTCCCGGACGACTGCGCCTGTTGACGTCCTGTCCACCGGCCGTGCCCCCGCCGGTGGCAGGATCAACACATGGTCAGCATGGACCCGTCCGGCACCGGCACGGTGGCGGAGCGGCCGAAGCGCCCTGTCCCCACGAGCGCGTCCTACTCGATCACCGCACGGTTGCAGGCTGACCCCGATCCCGCCGTAGTGGGCCGCATCGCGACCGCGATCGGCAACGCGGGCGGAGTGGTCACCGCGATCGACGTCGCCGACTCGAGGAACAACCGGATCACCGTCGACGTCACCTGCTCCGCGGTGAACGGCGAGCACGCGGACGAGATCGTCGCGGCCCTCAACGGGGTCGGCGGGGTGTCCGTGCACAAGGTCAGCGACCGCACGTTCCTGCTGCACCTCGGCGGCAAGATCGAGACGCACTCGAAGGTGCCGCTGCGGACCCGCGACGACCTGTCGATGGCGTACACGCCCGGCGTCGCTCGGGTCTGCCTCGCGCTGGCCGGCAACCCCGACGACGTGCGTCGGCTGACCGTGAAGGGGAACTCGGTCGCGGTGGTCACCGACGGCACCGCGGTGCTCGGGCTCGGCAATCTCGGGCCCGGAGCGGCGCTGCCGGTGATGGAGGGCAAGGCCGCGCTGTTCAAGCGGTTCGCCGACATCGACGCCTGGCCGATCTGCCTGGACACCACCGACGTCGACGAGATCGTCGCGGTGGTGAAGGCGATCGCGCCCGGGTTCGGCGGGATCAACCTCGAGGACATCAGCGCGCCGCGGTGCTTCGAGGTCGAGCGCCGGCTGCGGGAGTTGCTCGACATCCCGGTGTTCCATGACGACCAGCACGGCACCGCGATCGTCGTGCTGGCCGCGCTCACCAACGCGTTGCGATGCGTGCACAAGGCGCTGGAGGACGTGAAGGTCGTCATCTGCGGGGCCGGCGCGGCCGGGACCGCGGTGGCCGACCTGCTGCTCGCCGCCGGCGTGCGGCAGATGCTGATGTGGGACAAGGAGGGCATCCTCGCCCCCACCGACACCAGGTTGACCGGCAGCAAGCGGCGGCTGGCCGAGCAGACCAACGGGGCCTGCCTGACCGGCGACCTGCCGGAGGCGCTGGTCGGAGCCGACGTGGTGATCGGCGTGTCCGCGGCCAACGTGATCAAGCCGCAGTGGTTGTCGCTGATGGCGCCGAACCCGGTGGTGTTCGCGCTGGCCAATCCCGACCCCGAGGTCAACGTCGACGCGGCCCGCGCGGTCGCGGCGGTGGTCGCGACCGGCCGCAGTGACTACCCGAACCAGATCAACAACGTGCTCGCGTTTCCCGGGGTGTTCCGCGGGCTGCTGGACGCGCGCGCTCGCAACATCACCACGTCGATGCTGCTGTCCGCGGCGCACGCGTTGGCCGCAGTGGTCACCGACGAGCAGCTCAACCCGTCGTACGTGGTGCCGAGCGTCTTCGACCCGACGGTGCCGACCGCGGTCGCGGCCGCCGTCAGCGCGGCCGCCCAGCAGGGCCCGGCCGCCTCGACCACCCCCGACCCGGACGACGCGTAGCAGGCGCCCGGCCGGCGACCCGTCCTAGCGGCTGGCCCAGTCGGTGCCGAGCACCTCGCGCATCGCCTTCCGCTTGGTCCGGCCGCGCAGCCGGTCCACGAACAGCAGGCCGTGCAGGTGGTCGGTCTCGTGCTGTAGGCAGCGGGCGAGCTGCCCGTCGCCGACGTACCGCACCGGCGCGCCGGTCTTGTCCTTGCCCTCGACCGCCGCGTACGAGGCCCGCTCGGTCTCGTAGTGCAGGCCGGGGATGGACAGGCAGCCCTCGAAGTCGTCGTCGATGTCGCCGCCGGTGGAGACGAGCACCGGGTTGACCACGTGCCCGACGTGGTGCCGCCCGGACGCGTCCGGGCAGTCGAAGACGAACACCGACAGGCCGACGCCGATCTGGTTGGCGGCCAGCCCGACGCCCTCGGCCGCGTACATGGACGCGAACATGTCGTCGATCAGCTGTGCCAGCGACTCGTCGAAGTCGACGACCTCGTCGGTCGGAGTGCGCAGCACCGGATCCCCGAACACCCGGATCGGCCGCGCCACCCCCTTCGCCTGTCCCGCAGTCACCCACCAATGCTACCGACGCGCCAGGATGTCCCGAACCCGCTCACGTCACTCCGTCACAACCCTGCGTCCCTGGTCCAGACTGTCCCGGTGCAGGTCTACGTCGACGAATCCGAACGCCGCGACTACCTGCTCTGCGCGGTCCTCGTGCGTACTGACGTGGGTCGCGTCCGCCGCGCGGTCCGCGCGATGTGCCAGCCCGGGCAGCGGCGCGTCCACTTCGCCAAAGAGGGCCCGGCCCGAAGACGAGCCGTCCTGTCGGCATTGGCCGAACTAGGCGTCCAAGCGCGGATCTACCGCAGTCCCAGCGGCGTGAAGCGGAGCCGGGAATTGTGTCTCGATGCACTCGTCGGCGACATCGCAACCGCCGGTGCCGAACGCCTGGTGATCGAGAGCCGCGCGACGATGGACCACCTCGACGACCGGGTGATCAAGGCGGCGCTGCGGCGCATCGGCACCGGCGAATTGACTTTCGGCCATGCCAGCGCCCACGAGGAGCCGCTGCTGTGGGTGCCGGACGCGATCGCCTGGGCGGTCGGGCGGGGCGGCGACTGGCACCGTCGGGCCGAGCCACTGCTCGACAAGGTGGTCGACCTCGGTCCCTGAGAGCGCGAAACCCGGCTGCTCACCGTCCGGAGAGGAGCCGGGTCCACTTCGTCGGGTCCTCTAGACCCTTCGCTCATCCATCATCGGCGATCACGCCCCCTGACGCAAGCCTGTTCTGTCGGCCGAGACTCGCCCGCGCAGTCTCGGGAGCGATGGCGACGGTCACGGGGTTACGCGCCAGCGGGTCGGGGTGATTCGGAGGGCGGTGCTGAACGCTGCCGCCATCTCGGCCGACGACGACTGCAGTGCCTCCCGAAGCGCGCTCTCGTACTTGGCGTAGTACGCCTCGACCCGGGCCGGCTCCGGCCACGGTCCCGACGCGTAGTCGGGAATCACTTCGGCGGTTCCCTCGAGGATCACGAGGTCCGCTCCGTAGCCGGTCCCGTTGAGGTTCAGCGACACCCGCGGCTCGGCGGCGAGGTTGCGCACCTTCTGCGCCCGCGGCTGGGAGAACAGCAGGAAGTCGGTGCCGTCCCAGTGGAACCACACGGCCGACGTCTGCGGCTGGCCGTCCCCGCGCACGGTCGTGATCCAGATCATCTCTTCGCGGCGTAGCCGGTCGGCGGCGTGGGTGGCGCCGGCGACGGACAGGTCCAGGGTGACCATGCGCGGATCCCGGCTAGTGGCGCCCGGACCAGGTCCAGGCGTAGCCGGGGTCTTCGCAGGCCAGCCCCGCGGGCGCGAGCAGCAGCGGGCGGAACGTGTCGACCATGACCGCGAGCTCCTCGAAGCGCTCGGCCCCGAGCGCCCGCTCGACCGCCCCCGGCTGCGGCCCGTGCGTGAACCCGCTCGGGTGCAGCGAGATCGACCCCTGCTCGATCCCCGACCCGCGCCGCGCCTCGTAGTCCCCGCCGGCGTAGAACAGCACCTCGTCCGAGTCGACGTTCGCGTGGTTGTACGGGATCGGCACCGCCAGCGGGTGGTAGTCCACCTTCCGCGGCACGAACGAGCAGATCACGAACCGCGGTCCCTCGAACGTCTGGTGCACCGGCGGCGGCTGGTGCACCCGCCCGGTGATCGGCTCGAAGTCGGCCACGTTGAACGTGTACGGATAGAGGCAGCCGTCCCAGCCGACCACGTCGAACGGGTGGTTCGCGTACGTCAGCACCGACGTCCCGGCCCGGTGCCGCACCAGCACGTCGACATCCGATCCGGACGCCTGCAGCGGCTCGGTCGGCCCGTGCAGGTCGCGCTCGCAGTACGGCGCGGACTCGAGGAACTGACCGCGCGGCGACAGGTACCGCCGCGGCGCCCCGATGTGCCCGCCCGACTGCACCACGAGCGTCCGCAGTGGGGCGTCACCGGTCGGCACCCAGCGGTGCGTCGTCGAGGTCGGCAGCAGCACGTAGTCGCCCTGCCGGGCGGTCAGCGCGCCGAACACGGTCTCCACCGTCGCGGTGCCCGACTCGACGTAGACGCACTCGTCGCCGACCGCGTTGCGGTAGAGCGGCGACGGCCGGTCCGCGACCGCGTACGAGATCCGCACGTCGTCGTTCGCCAGCAGCAGCTGCCGCCCGGTGATCGCGTCGGCCGAGCCGGTGTCCAATTTGGACGTACGCAGGTGGCGGGGCAGCAGCGGGTGGTTCGCGGCCAGCGCCTCCGCCGGCTCGTCCCACACCCGCGAGTCGACGATCGCGGTCGGCAGGTGCTCGTGGTAGAGCAACGCTGACTCGGCCGAGAACCCGTCGGTCCCCATCAGCTCCTCCGCGTAGAGCCCGCCGTCGGTCTTGCGGAACTGCGTGTGCCGCTTCGGCGGCAGCGCTCCGACCTGCCGGTAGTAGGGCATCGTCGCCTCCTCTCCCCCGGGGGGACGGCGCTGTCCCCTGTCCCGACACTCGAATACGGTGTCGGCCGTGTCAAGCTGGCTCCCGCTCCCGGCGAACACCGGCTTCGGCCCGGACACCCTGCCGTACGGCGTGGTCGGCAACCGGGTGGTCGTCCCGATCGGCGACCAGCTGCTCGACCTGGCCACCGCGCTGGCCCGGGTGGACGGCACGCTGGCCCGCCTGGTGGACCGGCCCACGCTCGACCCGTTGCTCGCCGCCGGTCGGCCGACCTGGGACGCGGTCCGCACCACCCTGCGCCGGCTGCTCACCGTCGACACACCGGAGCACCGCCGCGCGATCGAGGCCGCCCTGCGCGACCCGGGGGCGCCCCCCCAGCTGCCGTTCACGGTCGCCGACTACGCCGACTTCTACTCGTCGCAGCAGCACGCGACCAACGTCGGGCGCATCTTCCGCCCGGACGCGCCGGCGCTGCCGCCGGCGTGGAAGCACGTGCCGATCGGCTACCACGGCCGGTCCGGCACGGTGGTCGTCTCGGGGACGCCGGTCCGGCGGCCGCGCGGCATCGTCGGCTCGGGCCGGTACGGTCCGACGGAGCGGCTGGACATCGAGGCGGAGGTGGGGTTCGTCGTCGGCACCCCGTCGCGGCTCGGCGAGCCGGTGCCCGCCGCCGACTGGGGCGAGCACGTCTTCGGCGTGGTGCTGCTCAACGACTGGAGCGCCCGGGACATCCAGTCGTTCGAGAGCCGCCCGCTCGGGCCGTTCCTGGGCAAGTCGTTCCTCACCTCGGTCTCGCCCTGGGTGGTGCCGCTCGCGGCGCTGGAGCCCGCGTTCGTCGACCCGCCGGCGCAGGACCCGCGCCCGCTCGACCACCTGCAGCCGGCCGGCCCGGCGCTCGACCTGACCCTCGAGGTGCGGCTGAACGGCCAGCTGATCTCCCGGCCGCCGGCCGCCGCGCTCTACTGGACGCCGGCCCAGCAGCTCGCCCACCTCACCGGCAACGGCGCAGCCGTGCGCACCGGCGACCTCTACGCGTCGGGCACCGTCTCCGGCGACGCCGCCGACCAGCTCGGCTGCCTGCTCGAGCTGACCCGCGGCGGCCAGGACCCGGTGCGCCTGCCCGACGGCACCACCCGCGCCTACCTGTCCGACGGCGACACCATCGACATCACCGCCACCGCGCCGGGCCCGTCCGGCACGCTCATCGGCCTCGGCGCGGTCAGCGGCACGGTCATGCCAGCCGAGTGATCAGTGTCGCGGTGGCCTCGTCGAGCTGGCCGAGCGTGTGGTCCGGGCGCAAGATCCGCCGACAGCCGTCAAGCTCCGCGTACGCCGCGGAGTCGAACCCGCCATGCCGGAGGTGCTCGATCAAGGCGAACCGGTGATGTGGCACGGTGCATGCCACCTTGCCGGCCGGCAGGCGGTCCAGCCGGTCGAGCAGGCCCGCCAGTTCGGTGCCGGCGACCGTACGGGCCGCCAGGAGCCGGGGTAGGCCGGACCCGGGCGGCTGCCAGACGCAGACCAGCAGCGACTTCGGGGTCACCGGCCACATAGGCCGAGCCGCGGCCGGCCTCCCGCTCAGCATCTCCTCGTTGAGGTCGGTCCACATCTGCCCGCACCCCGTGTCGATCGACTTCTGGCTCTGCTCCTGGTGCAAGCGAGTCGCCTTGGTCTCGCGGAAGCGCAGGGCGGCCACGGCGTCGCGGACCTGCCGTTGTGGCTGGTCGCAGCCGTCCCGAGGCAGCCGTGGGTGGACGACCCGCCCGGCCGCATCGACCAGCGCGATGGCCGACGCGCCGACGCCGACGCCTGCGCACGCCGTCCCGGGCGGGGCCGTCTGATCGGGCCTGCTCAGCGCGGCCAGCAGCGGGGCGAGGCCGGTGTCGGCCCGCTCCTCGACCCGGAACCACCAGCGGCCGTCGCCCGGCACGGGGCGCACGACCTGGCTGCAGCGCAGCACCCAGGTGGTCGCGAAGCCGTCGGGCAGCGAGCCTTCCGGCAGGCCGTCGATCGGGCAGCGCGCCGAGCCGGGAGCCGAGACCGGCGCCGGGCCGTCGCTGCTCCGCTCGCCGCTGACACCCATCCCGTTGCTCACCGTGACAGACCCGCACGCGGCCGTGAGCAGGAGCGCCGTCGCCAGCCAACCGATCGCTCTCCACCGCATGCCGCCCTCCTTCGCCGGCGGTCGGACGCGGTCGGCATGCGGACGGTTCCCTACGGCTCGTACGCCGCCGAGGTCGCGGCGCGCAGCACCTCCTTGACCGGGAGGCCGAGTGCGTCGGCGGCGCGGCGGGCGTCCTCGTACTCGATGCTCACGTTGACGACTGCCCCGTCGAGCAGCGCACGCTTGGTCGCGATCCGCTCGCCGCCGACGGTGACCGAGCCGGTGTCCCGGTCGAGCGCGGTCTTGCCGACCTCGACCGAACGGACGCCGAGCGTGCTGGTACGCCGGAAGATCTCGGCCCGGACCGCGTCGACCGTCTCGTGTGGACAGAGTGCGTGCAGGGTGTGCGCCGGGCGGCCCTTCTTCATGAGGATCGGGGTGAGCCAGGCGTCGCTCGCACCGGCCGCCAGCAGCCGGTCGAGCACGTCCGGCCAGAGCCGCGGGTCGAGGTCGTCCACGTTGGTCTCGAGCACGACCGCGGTCGCCGCCGCCCCGACGGGCTCGCCGAGCACGAGCCGGACCACGTTCGGCAGCTCGGCGGGGTCGCGCCCGCCGGCGCCGACGCCGGTGCGGACCGGCACCAGCTCGGGCAGCGGTCCCCAGCCGCTGACGGCGGCGGCCAGCAGGGCGGCGCCGGTCGGGGTGCACATCTCGTCCGGGAGGGGTCCGCCGCGGACCGGTGCGCCCGCCTCGGCGAGGATGCCGAGCACCGCGGGGGCGGGGACCGGGATCACGCCGTGGCCGCTGCGAGCGGTGCCGCCGGAGCCGACCGTCACCTGGCTCGCGGCCAACCGTTGCAGGCCGAGCGCGTGCAGTCCGGCGGCGACGCCGACCACGTCGGCGATCGCGTCGAGCGCGCCGACCTCGTGGAAGTGGACGTCCTCGGGATCGACCCGGTGCACGGCCGCCTCGGCGCGGGCGAGCCGGGCGAACGCGTCGAGCGCGATGACCCGGATCGGCTCCGGCAGGGTGCCCAGCAGCGTGCGGACCTCACCCCAGGTACGCCGGCTGCTGCTCTCGGCCGTGTGCACGTCGACCTTGACCGCGCCGATCCCGTGGCGCTCCACAGTGGACACTCGTAGTTCCACCGGCTCGGGCGCGACCACGTCGACGGCCCCCTGCAGGGTCTCGACCGGCACGCCGGCGTCGACGAGCGCGCCGAGCAGCATGTCCCCGCTGGCGCCGGCCGCGCAGTCGAGCCAGCCGATCACCGGCCGGTCCTCCGCGCGACCCGCGCCGCGAACAGTCCGGCGCCGAACCCGTTGTCGATGTTCACCACGACCACGCCGGGCGCGCAGGAGTTGAGCATCGTGAGCAGCGCGGCAACCCCGCCGAACGAGGCCCCGTATCCCACGCTGGTCGGCACCGCGACCAGCGGCACGCCCGTCAACCCGCCGACCGCGCTCGGCAGCGCCCCGTCCATGCCGGCGACGACGACAAGGCAGTCCGCCGCATCCAGGACTTCTTTCGACGCCAGCAACCGGTGGATCCCGGCCACCCCGACGTCGGTGACCCGGGTGACCGCCGCCCCGCTGACCCGGGCGGTGAACGCGGCCTCCGCCGCCACCGGCCCGTCCGACGTACCCGCCGCCACCACGCAGACGGTCCCGGTGACCGGCGGCAGCGGCCCGACCGCGACGCACCCGGCCTCGTCGTCCGCGCTCACTCCGTCGAACGACGCCCGCAGCGCCCCCGCCAGCTCCGGCGCCGCCCGGGTGACCAGCGCCGCCCGGTCCGGATGCGCGTCCCGCAACGTCCGCACGATCGCGACGGCCTGCTCCGCGGTCTTGCCGGCCCCGTACACGACCTCCGGGTCCCCGGTCCGCCCGGCCCGCTGCACGTCCACCCGAGCGAACCCGAGATCCTCGAACCCCTCCACCCGCCGAACATAGCCCGCCCCCGCGGCGGGGTTCTCCGGCGGCGCCGCAGCCCTACCGCAGCGGACTGGTGGCCGGCCGATCGGCGCCGGTGGCACCCGGCCCGGCGGCGTGTGCGGACCCCGAGACGAGCAGGACGACGACGGCCACGGCGGCCCCGACGATGACCAGCAACCGGAACAGCGTGCCGATCAGAGCGAATACCGGCTCGAGCAGCAGACGCGCCGCCGCGACGACGGCACCGAGCGCCAGCAGCAATAGCAACGCCGCCATCGCCAATAGGACGGCGAGCATCGAGTTGCCGGACAAGGCAGCCCGGACCGGCTCGGCCAATTGATCCTGAGAAGACGCGGGAATGACCGCTACTGCAGACATGACGGACCCTCGCACGAGTGTTTTCGTCGTGATAGGCGGCGCCGATCGGGCAGCCCAGAACAGGCCTGCCGAAGGGATCGCCCAGGCAGGACCACGTGCGGAGAAAACCGCTCCCAGGTAGCTCAATACGCCCGGCGGACGGGCGAGCGATGCCTAAGGAGGACAGTCGATCTTGCTACTCGGATCCATCTCGGCCCCCGTGCCGTGAGTACTGCGAATGATCAATGAGTGTAGCAATTTTTCCACGGAACTCCATAACGATTCGGGCCACGTCCGGGGCACCTGGGAAGTCCGATACGAATCTTGTCCATTGAATGTCCTGAAATTGCTCGAGGGAACGCAGTGAGATCAGTCGATCACCAGTGTCGCTGCTGATCTCGACTGGAGAACCTGTTCCACGAGCCGCAGGACACGGGCTGGTCAGTTCGTCGGGTGAGCGCCGACCAGCGTGCCGAGCGGCGCCGGCGCGCCGGGCGACCGGTGGATCGGGGTGCCGGTGGGCACCGCGGTCCCGACGTCCCCGCCGCGACCACCCAGCTTCCCGAGGCCGACGAGCACGACGAGGGCGACGACGACCGCGAAGACCACCACCAGCTTCAACAGCAGCCGGACCAAGGCGAACACGGGTTCGAGCAGCACGGCTACCGCCGCGAACGTGGCCCGCAGGGCCAGGAAGACCAGGACCGTCACGCCACCGCCGAGCGCGGTGAGCACGCCCGCCCCGCCGCCGCCCGGCAACTCCAGCCGCTGCGCCAGCGCTGCGTGTACATGATCGGGTTGGAGAGCTACCGTGAACACGCGACACCCCCGGGTGATCGCACGGAGAAGTGAAGCAGAGTGGGCGCCTCCGGCGGTCCGCCAAGACATTCGTCCGGGGGTGCCTGCTCTGTGCGCGGCCCTGGCTCAGCTGGAGCCGGGCGTGTCGAAGCACAGTGGCCAGGCCCGTGCTCACGTCGGCTGCCGCATCGGCCTGCACCCCCTCTCACCGAAAGTTCAGCTTTCCTGCTGAAGTTCAGTGACAGCGCCTGTACCGTACGATCCTTACAGGCCGCAGCACAATGGGTTACCACGACGATCCGTACCGTACGTCCGGTTCTGAGCGGAAGATCCGCTGAACTCTTGCCAACCTCCCTGAAGACAAGTACGGTTCGGCGTCTTTCATTGAAGTAAGCTGAACCCGTCCCGGTCGGGGAGGAGCCAGCCTCGATGCAGCCGCAGCAGACGCAGTTCGGTTCCGCCGCGCTCGCCCGCCGGCTGCGCGGCCTGCGCCACCAGTGGCCCGGCGCGCGGATCACCCAGGGCATGCTCGCCGACGCGCTCGGCGCGAGCAACGCGCTCATCTCCGGCTGGGAGAACCTCGCCAACCCCACCGTGCCGCCACCGCCCCGCCTGCGGGCGTACGCGACCGTGTTCGCGACGCGCCGCTCCCTGGACGGCAGCAAGCTGCGGATCCTGCCGGACGCGGAGCTGACCGAGGACGAGCTGGCCGCCCGCGACGGGCTGTACGCGGAGCTGCTCGCGCTGCGGGACGCGGCCGGGGAGCCCGACCCCGACGCCCTCGAGCCCGACCGCGGCAGCTGGCACTTCCCGGACGGCGCGCCGATCCGGCTGGTCTGCGGCATGCTCCCGGAGCGACATCGCGGCGACTACGCCTCGGAGGACAGTCCCAACTACAGCCAGCTGCACCGGCTGGCCGACCCGGACGCGCTGGTCGAGCTGTGGGGCCACGTCCGGATGGTCAACCCCGATTCCGACGTGCGGTTCATGTTCGCTGCGGACATGCGCTCGGACGACCTCACCGCGCACGTCGTGCTCATCGGCGGGCTGGAGTGGAACCCGGCGGCCCGATTCTTCGCCCAGATCGCGGACCTGCCGGTGAAGCAGGTCGAGGACGAGAACGTCGAGGACGGCGAGGTGTTCGAGATCGAGCGGGAGGGCCGCAAGCGGCGGTTCCTGCCGACGTTCCTGGAAGGCGACCCGGCGCTCGGGCTGATCGAGGACGTCGCGTTGTTCGCCCGGATGCCCAACCCCAACTTCCCACAGCGGACGCTGACGGTCTGCAACGGCGTGTTCTCCCGCGGCGTGCTCGGGGCAGTGCGCACCCTCACCGACGCACAGCTGCGGGACGCGAACGAGGCCTACCTGCGCTCCCGGTTCGGCGACCGGCCGGAATACGGCCTGCTGCTGCGCGTCCCGGTCTTCGGTCGGGAGATCTCCACCCCGGACCTCAGCAACGACTACCACCGGCTGTTCGCCTGGACCGGCGGCGAGGGCCCGGGGTGACCGGCGACCCCGGCGTCCGGCACTACACCTCCCACCGGTCAGTGCTCAAGCCAGCGCCGGCGGCGGTGGAAGCCGGATCCCTGGACGCGATCGTCATGCCCGCGGCCCGGCCGGCGGACCGCCTGTTGCACGGCATGGAACTCGCGGCCCGGCTCGGGTGCGAGTTCGTCGCGCTGTGCAGCGGGGACACGCAGCTGCCGGAGGCGGCCGGCCTCGCCCGCGAGGTGCCGGGGCTGTCCGGCGCACTCGTCGATCTCCAGGACGGCTGGACGAGCGAGCTGCTGGAGTTCCGGACATCCCGGTTCGAGGCGGCGACGCGGCGGCGGCACAGCGACCTCAGCACCAAGCGCAACATCGGGTTGCTGCTGGCCCGCATGGTCGGCTGGAAGCGGATCCTCTTCCTCGACGACGACATCAGCCTCGATGCCGACCTCGTCCGCGGAGCAGCCGCGACGCTGCGAGCAGGGCGGGCGACCGGCATGCGGGCGCTCGACTTCCCGGACAACTCGGTCGTCAGCCACGCCCTGCGGGAGGTCGGCCTCGACCAGGACGTGTTCGTCAGCGGCTCGGCCCTGCTGGTCGACACGACCAGGGTCGACTCGTTCTTCCCGGACGTCTACAACGAGGACTGGTTCTTCCTCTTCGACGCCGTACGGTTCGGCCAGGTCTCGGCGTTCGGCGAGGTCAGCCAGGAGAAGTACGACCCGTTCGCGGATCCCGGCCGGGCAGTGCGGGAGGAGTTCGGCGACGTGCTCGCCGAGGGCCTGATGAGCCTGCTGCACTACGCCGGCGGAACCCAGCGCGCGCTGACCGAGAAGTACTGGGACACCGTGCTCGACCAGCGCCGGGCGATGCTCCGGTCGATCGCCGAGCTGCTGGACACGGGCGAGAAGCCGGAGGCCGCGACGGCGGTACGGGCAGCCGGGGCCGAGACCGACGGCCTCACCGGTGCGGTGCTGGCCCGGTACGTCCGGCAGTGGCAGCGCGACGTCCGGCTCTGGCGCGGCCGGATCCAGGCGCTGCCGCCGGCGCCGTCAGTGGAGGTGGCGCTCGCCCGGCTGCGGTTGCCGCACGTGTCCGTTCGACCGGGAGAGTTCGAGCAGCAGCCGCTCCTCGGTGCGGGCCGGGTCGTGCGGGAGCGGCTTGCGCAGGCCGGTGCGCTCGAACCCGAGCTTGCGGTACAGCTGGCAGGCGGCGTCGTTGCCGTCGAGCACCCACAGCCAGACCCGCGGCACTCCCCACTCGCGAAGATGGGTCAGCATCCGCGTCACCACCGTCGTGCCGAGCCCGCGGCCCCGCGCGGGCGGAGCGACCCAGAGATAGCTGAGGTACCGGTCGGCGGCGCGGATGTCGGCGCCCCCCGTCGCACCCAGAAGCGCCTGCGCTTCCGCCGCGTCGTCGCTCGTCCCGACCAGCCAGTCGCCGCGACCCAGCTCGGCTTCCCAGCGCTGCTGTCCGTACTGTTCTTCCTCGGCGAACGTGGACAAAAACGACGCCGGTGACTCTCTCAGGGCGTCGAGTCGCGCTGACCGGAGAAGGCGCCACTCGGAGGCGGAGAGAAACCGTATGGACACGACAAGTACCTAGAGTGCCATGGAAACGGGCACCGGCGGGCCGGATAGGGTCCTCGGGGTGACCCGCTTCGCGTACCTAGGTCCTGAGGGGACGTTCGCGGAGGCGGCGCTGCGGACGGTTCCGGAGGCCGACGGCGCGCTCACGTTGCCGCAGCGGACCGTGCCGGCGGCGATCGAGGCGGTGCGGGCGGACGAGGCGGACGTCGCCGTCGTGCCGATCGAGAACTCGGTGGAGGGATCGGTCGCGACGACCCTCGACGAGCTGGCCACCGGGGCGCCGCTGCAGATCGTCCGGGAGATCCTGCTGCCGGTGACGTTCTCGCTGCTGGTCCGGCCCGGTACGGACGCGGCGGCGGTGAAGACCGTCGCCACGCACCCGCACGCCGAGGCGCAGACGCGGCGGTGGCTGCGCGAGCACCTGCCCGGCGCTGACGTCGTGTTCACCGGGTCGACCGCGGGGGCGGCGATGGCGGTGGGGCAGGGGGAGTACGACGCGGCGGTCGCGGCGCCGATCGCCGGAGCACACGCGAAGCTGGAGCCGCTGGCCGAGGACATCGCCGACAACCCGGGCGCGGTGACCCGGTTCGTGCTGCTGACCCGGCCGGGTCCGCCGCCCGCGCCGACCGGGCGGGACAAGACGAGCCTGGTCGCGTTCATCCGGGACGACCACACCGGCGCGCTGCTCGAGGTGCTGACCGAGTTCGCCGTCCGCGGGGTCAACCTGACCCGGATCGAGTCGCGGCCGACCGGCGAGCTGCTGGGCCGCTACTGCTTCTCGGTCGACTGCGAGGGGCATCTCGCCGACGCCAGGGTCGGTGACGCGCTGGCCGCGCTGCACCGGATCTGCGCCGACGTCCGCTACCTCGGCTCCTACCCGCGGGCCGGTGCGGCGCAGAACAAGCCGCTCCCGCCCGGCCGGGACGACACCGCCTTCGCCGCCGCCGCCGACTGGGTCCGGTCCCTCGGCGGCGGGTGACGTCTTCCTGCAATACGGGGGCAGGGATGCGGGGAAGGCTTGAGCCATGTCGCACTACCCGCCGATAACCCCGCACCTGGCCATCGACGACGTCGCTGCCGCGCTCGAGTTCTATCCCCGCGCGTTCGGCGCGACCGAGCGGCTGCGGCTGTCCCTTCCGGACGGGTCGATCGCGCACGCCGAGCTGGAACTCAACGGCGCGCTGGTCACGCTCGGCGCGGCCATCAAGGAGTACGGGCTGGTCGCGCCGGACAAGGACGGGCCGGTCCAGGTCGCGATCACGCTGTCGGTCGACGACGTCGACGCCGCGTACCGGAGGGCCATCGAGGCCGGCGCGACCAGCATGTCCGAACCCGCCGACCAGTTCCATGGCGACCGCACCGCCGCGCTGCGCTGCCCGTTCGGGCACAAGTGGATCCTGCAGAAGCACCTGCGGGACGTCTCCCCGGAAGAGGCCCAGCAGCTGCTCACCGAGATGATGTCGGGGGCGTAGGCCGCCCGTCTCAGCCGTCGGCGGATGCGGACGGCGTCCAGGCGGCGTCCGGCAAGGCGGAGGGGTCGGCCGATACCGGCGTTGTATCGGTCGATCCCCGACAACGCCGCCGGTCGTCGTTTGGGCGTCGGCCCGCGCCGCCAGATGGTTGGGAGGGGCGGCCTAGAGTCGCCATGTGACCGAGTTGCCCGCGGTGGTGCTCAGGGCCGCCGCGGGCGACCGCCCGTTCCGGCTGGCCCGCCGCCCGGCGGCGAGCGAGCTGGCCCGGATCGTCGACCACTTCTGGTCGGTCGAGTGGTCCCTTCCTCCGGGCACGCACCACGACCAGGCAGTGGTTTCCCACCCGTGCGGCCACCTCACCGTCGAGGACGACGGTTGCTGGCTGCACGGCGTGGTCACCCGGCGGTTCGAGGTCCGGCTGGTGGGATCCGGCCGGGCGGTCGGGGCGAACCTGCGGCCGGGAGCGATGAGTGCACTCACCGAGCCGCCGTTGGCCCGGCTCACCGACACCAGGCTGCCGCTGGTCGAG
>Ga0207643_10000086_pt1 | contig 61258 bp, 50 predicted proteins | sample KBSMisM62_FD_184313 | JGI IMG/M metagenome (GOLD analysis project Ga0207643, IMG submission 184313) | Miscanthus rhizosphere microbial communities from Kellogg Biological Station, Michigan, USA - KBS Miscanthus M6-2 (SPAdes) (version 2) | ecosystem: Host-associated > Plants > Roots >... | reverse complement strand
AGTGCGCTCCGGAGCCGCACGCACGCCCGCTTACTCTAAGGGCGACGACCGGCGTCCGGCGTCGCCCTCTCCTCGATCCGGACGATGACGTCTTCCTCGGGTCTGCGCTCCTCCTGTTCCGCGTAGCTCTTGAGGGCTCGTTCGTCGGCGTCGGTGAGGGGCGGCTGAACGATGGCTCGCGGCCACAGCCGGCGTTTCCTGACCACGTTCACTTCCGCGGCAAATAGCGTGATCTGCGCGCCGAGGTAGATCCATGCCAGCAAGCCGATCACCGTCGCGAACGTCCCGTACGTGTCACTGGCGCCCTGCAGCTGATGGCTCACGATGTATCCACCGACGGCCTGGAGAGTCGTCCACGCCAAGGCGGCAATCAATGCTCCGGGGAACACGTCGCCCCAGGTCACGTTCTCGGTCGTCAGGATGCGGAAGGCGAGAAGGAACAGGACGAGATTCAGCACGACCGAGATGGCGATGCCGGTGATCGCGAGCAACCAGCTGTCGCTGCCGGCCCCGACGCCTCCGGCGGCGGCTGAGGCAACCGTGATCACACCGAGCAGGAGCAACATGAGCATCGCCCTGAGGAGCGACAGCCAGAAGTTGGGCCGGTGCCGGTAGGGCACGTTCCAGACCGCGTTCATCGCCGTCTGCAACACCTTCATCACGCCGAGCCCTGCCCAGAGCGCCACCCCGAGACCGATCCCCAAAGCGAGACCGCTCCCGCGCAGCGAATGGACGTTCTTGGAGATGTCCTCGCCGATGACGGGGAAGTTCGCGAGCGCGCTGGTCCGGATGGCGTCTTGCAGTTCGGGGTTGTTCCGCAGGAGCATCCCGAGCAGCGTGACGAGGACCAGCATCAGTGGGAACAGGGACAGAAAGCCAAAGTAGGCGATCAGGGCGGCGAGGTCCCCCGCATGGTCATCCCCGGACTTCTTCATCACGGCGTAGGGAAAGGCGATCCATGCACGCTGCTGGTGCTGCTTGTCAACTCGCCGCAGGAGCCTGTCCGCCGCTTGCATCTTCGATCACCTACCCGAGTCCTGGCGTCGCTGTCGCGATGTTGATTACCCACTGTCGGGGGAGTGCACGCCTGAAGGGGTCGACACCCCGACCGGCTCAGGCAGGCGTGGGGGTTGGGCCCGGGTACCGCTCCGTTCGTCGACATCCCGAGGAAGGGGCGACTCGGTCGATACCGTAATCGGGCAGGATGCTGTTCCGTCGCCTCGTCCTAGACGGAAGTTCGGCTGGGTCGACGTCGTCGGGCTCCTCGGCGTTGGCAAGTCTCATCGGGACGGCACCGGATCAGGAAATGGTCGCGACCTTCGTAGAGCACGGCGGCTCGATCAAACCGAAGCTCGGACAACTCACCGTCTGTTGGGCTCCGGACGAGCGCTCAGCGCTCGATACCGCCATGAGATGGTGGCCGACCGCCGCCGTGAAGGGGAGCTGATGCAAGAACTCCCGCTGCCTCGACACTTTGAGCAGGCGACCGAGATGGTCACGAGGGGTCAGCTGAAGGAGGTCATCGTCTGTGGACCGGACCCCTCCCGGTATCTGGAGGCGATCGCTACGTACGAGGTCGCCGGCTATGACCACATCTTCGTCCATCAGGTCGGACCCGATCAGGACAAGGGTCTGGGGTTCCTCGCCGAGGAGGTGCTGCCGGAGTTGAAGCAACGGGAGGTGTCGAGGAAGGCCAGTTGACGCGATCCGGTACCGAAGAAAAGGAGGGCGACGATGCCCGACAAGCGACCGAGCATCAAGAACGAGCGGCAGTACGAAGCTCTCAAAGACAAGGGGATGTCAAAGGAGCGAGCCGCGCGGATCGCCAACTCCCCGGGGGCCTCGAGTCGCGGTGGCAAGAAGTCCGGTTCGGGAGGAAACGCCAAGCAGGGCGGGACGACCGCGCAGAAGAAGGCGGCAGGGCGGAAGGGTGGCAAGGCCTCGGCGCGGAAGAGATCGTCGTAGGTCGTAGCAAGTTCCGTGGTTCTCGTCGTCTCCGTTCTCGGACTCATAGCGAGGGATCGCAGGGGCGGCTACCGCACGCTTTTGTCGGTGCGGCGCATGAGGCTCAGCCGGCTGACGGCTGCAGCTTGGTTGGGGTTCAGTCTTCGGGCATCTGGTTGGGGACCGGAGGGTCCGGGCGTTCTTCCCTCACAACCTCCGGGCGATCTGCGACGGGCCGTGCCGTGTCCGAGGGCTCAGCCCCAGGATCAGGCGACTCAAGGCTCGAGTAGCCGGCCACCAGCATGCCTACGCCCAAACCAAAGACCGCCGATGCAAGGATCGACGTAAGGACGGCCGCTGAGCGATCGAAGAAGAGGAATCCGACCAGGGTTCCGACCATGGCACCAGCGATCGCTCCCAGGAGTCCACCGAGGGGCAACCGGGTGCCGAGCCGCCTGTGCATCCGAGCCTGGGAGGGGTTCTCGGTTCCAACCCCACGCTGGCTCCGCGCTTCGGTTGCACGTTCCTCCACGAGTGATGTGATACCCGCCGGGTCTCGACTGAACCTCGATCGACTCCTCCGATCCATCTCGACCCGCCCGTCCGTCACCAGCCTGAAACGAGATCCTGCCGGCGACATCCTGTCCTCGAACCCGCTGCTTGGGTTTCCCCAGCCCGGAGACGAGGCGGATCGCGTACGGCGTGCCGGTCATGAGGTGCCGGTCGCGGATGAACGCGCTCGCTGCGATGACGCGGATCAAGACCTCTCCGCGACTCGCGACCGGGGTCTCGACGTCCTCCAACCCTAGGACGTCGGCCGACCCGTACTCGTCCTGGACGATCGCCTTCATGACGAAGGGACGCCCACTTTGCGTTCCTGGATCACCCTGGGAGGTTCTCCAGGATCGGCGACGGCCTGAATCCCTTGACGATGAGGTAGATGCCGAGCGACAGCTCCCAGAAGAATTCCGGGATCGTCGCGATGGCCTGCCCCGCAGAGCCGGGCTCGATGACGTCGAACAAGACGAGGGTCCCCGAGAGGATGATGAGCGGGCCCCCGATCAGCCCGAGCCAGGTCATGCCTCGGGGCACCAAGCCGGATCGGTACATCAGGTAGCCGAGGATCAACCCGTTCCCGATGCCGACGACCCAGCCGGGCCCGAGCAGGAACGTCCAGTCGTGGATCGCGACGAGTGACCGGCCCGCGAGGACGATTGAGGCTCCGCCTGCGGTGCCGACGTCCTGTCGCAACGTCACGACCGCGAGCAGACTGAGGATGCCGACGCCGATGAACACGGATTCCACGACGCGGGCGGTGACGTAGCCGAGCGCAAGGCTCTCGCTCTGCCGCTTGAGGATCGGGAACAGCACGACGGCCGTGCCGATGTTGGCGATGATGACGATCATCTCGAGGAACGCTCCGAGGGCGATGCGGCCGTCGGAGCCGGCCCCAACGATGTAGTTGGGGTGGTCCAGCACCGGCTTGTAGAAGATGAAGAAGGCAGGGATCGACGCGACGAAGGTGACGATGAAGAGCCAACCCGCGAGTCTCGCGATCTTCTGAGGATCCGCCTCGCGAGGTACCCGAAGTGTCGGACCTGCCAGTGTGACTCTCGTCGCGCTCATGGCGCTCCTTCCGGTCGACGAACCGTCCAGCGAGGGAACGTGTCCCTGGGACGGGTCTCGAGCCACCGACCGTTGCGACGGACGTGACCGTCGAAGAGCACCAGCTAGCGCACCAAGTTGGCTTGCATCGATGAGAGTACACGCGCCGGGTCAGGGAGTCAGGCTGCCGACCGTCCAGGATCCCAATACCCGGACCACTCCGTAGACTCGGCGCTTGACCGTGTTGGACTGGATGCTCGAAGGCGACCCCTCGATCCGGTGGCAGACACTGCGTGATCTCGCCGACGCGCCGGTCGAGGTCGTTGCGGCGGAGCGCGCGCGGGTGGCCACCGAGGGATGGGGCGCGCGGCTGCTGGCCCTGCAGGGCGACGACGGTCAATGGGACGCAGGCGCGCTCTTCCCGGGGGGCTGGTGGGATCGACCCGCCGCCGGCCACCCGACCGAGCACGAGGGCCAGCCCTGGACCGCCACGGAACCCACGCTCACGCTTTTGCGTGCGCTCGGGGTCGACCCGAGCGACGAGCGGGTGCGACGGGCCGTCCAGCAGGTCCGAGACCACTGCCGCTGGGAACACGAAGGTCAGGCCTTCTTCGCCGGGGAGGTCGAGCCGTGCATCAACGGCAGGACGGTCGCCCTGGGCGTCTACTTCGGGCAGGACGTCGAGGGCATCGTCGCGCGTCTGGTGGGTGAACAGCTCGAGGACGGCGGGTGGAACTGCGAGGTGGAACGAGGTTCCGTGCGCTCGTCGTTCGACACCACGATCAACGTCCTGGAGGGGCTGCTGGCGTACGGGCGAGCGTTCGGCGGCTCGGCGGACTCCGTCGCGGTGAGACGCCGGGGCGAGGAGTACCTGCTCGAACGGAGTCTGTTCCGGCGCAAGAGCACGGGCGAGGTCGCGCAACCGGCCTGGCTGCAGTTCTCGTTCCCGACCCGCTGGCATTACGACGTGCTGCGTGGGCTCGAGTACTTCAGAGAGGCCGGCGATCCGCCGGAGACGCGGGTGGACGAGGCGATGGAGCTGCTCCGCTCCAAACAGCAGCCCGATGGGTCGTGGCTGCTCGAGAACACGCACCCCGGCAAGGTCCATTTCCCGCTCGAGGACGGCGACGGCCGGCCCAGCCGATGGAACACGCTCCGAGCGATGCGCGTGCTTCGTTGGTACGAGCGATCAGGTGGCTGAACGACCCTTCCCCGCAGGGGGCGAGGCGCTTCGGCTCCGAGGGGCGGTCGAGTCGTTCCGTCGCAGGCGCTCGAGCCCATCGAGCATGAGATCCAGCGCGAACTCGAACTCGAACTGATCGTCGCAGCCCAGCCCGACGACCGTGGCGTCGTCGTGGGTGATCCCCGCAACCATCTCGGAGATGTTCGGGTACGTCTCGGCCATCCACTGGGCCTGGATCGCCTGGACCGCGGGCGGGTCGTCGGGCGTGTCGTCGAACAGCTCCTGCGAGAACCCCAGCGCCCGGCTCCCCATCGCGTGCATCGCGTGGTGGGTCAGGTCGATCGAGAAGCCGCCCTTCCGCAGGATCCCGATCATCGAGTCCATGTACCCGATCACCATCGGCGTCGGGTTGGTCCGCGACTCGATCACCTGCGAGGCCCAGGGGTGACGCAAGAGCGCCCGGCGTGCCGAGAGCACGCGCTCGCGCATCGTGGTCTTCCAGTCGGCGTCGGCGAGCGGCGGATCGATCTCGCCGACCACGGCGTCGATCATGCCGTCGAGCATCTCGTCCTTGTTGGCCACGTGCTTGTAGAGCGCCATCGGGACGACCCCGAGCTCTTGTGCGACCTTCCGCATGCTGAGTGAGTCGACACCGCCCTGGTCCGCCAGGGCGACGGCCGCCAGCAGGATCCGTTCATTGGTCAGGGGCTCCCGGGTCGGCGCGGTCTGCTCGATCTTCGTGGCCATCACCGATTCCTCGTCCGGACCCGGGCGATCCGGGGCTTGACAAGTGTACGACGTACACCCTAGGGTGGTCGACAAGGTGTACGGCGTACACCAAGCCAACGAGGAGGGACGCGATGAAGGCGATCATCCAGGACCGGTACGGCGAGGCGGACGTGCTCGAGTTCGGTGACGTCGAGGAGCCGGTGGTGGGGGAGCACGAGGTGTTGATCCGCGTTCGGGCGGCGGGGGTGGGCCCGGACGTGTGGCACATCATGGCGGGCAAGCCCTACTTGGCCCGGCCGATGCTGGGATGGAGTCGGCCGAAGATCCCGATCCGCGGCTGGGACGTCGCGGGGACGGTCGAGGCCGTCGGCTCGGCGGTGACCGAGTTCAAGTCTGGTGACGAGGTCATGGGCTCGGCCGAGCGTGGCTCGTTCGCAGAGCACACGGTCGCCCCGGCGGACAAGCTCGTCCGCAAGCCCGGACGACTCACGTTCGAGCAGGCCGCGGCGGTGGCGGTCTCGGGTACCACGGCGATCCAGGCCCTGCGCGACAAGGGACACGTGCGGCCCGGGCAGTCGGTGCTGGTGATCGGCGCCGGCGGCGGCGTGGGGACGTTCACGGTACAGATCGCGAAGGCCATGGGCGCGACCGTGACCGGGGTGGCGAGCACGTCCAAGCTGGACCTGGTCCGCTCGATCGGCGCGGACGACGTGATCGACTACACGCGCGAGCACTTCACGGACGGCTCTCGGCGGTGGGACGCGATCGTCGACACGGCGGGGCGCCGCCCGCTCCGAGAGCTCCGCCACGCGCTCACGCCGAAGGGAACGCTCGTCGTCGTCGGTGGAGACGGCGGCGGCCCGTGGACCGGAGGCTTCTTCCGCGGGATGCTCCGCGGGCCGATCGTGTCGATGTTCGTCGGCCAGACGCTCGGCGCGATCAACGCGAAGGTCACCGAGGAGGATCTGGAAGCGCTCTCCGAGCTGATCGAGGCCGGTTCGGTCACGCCGGTCGTGGACCGTACGTTCGACCTGGTCGAAGCCGCTGACGCGGTCCGGTACCTCGCCGAGGGGCACGCGGCCGGCAAGATCGTCGTCACGATGTAGCGGCTAGCTCCCCGAGCGAACCGGCGAACGGCTGACCCGCGAGCCTGGCTTGACAGCCCGCACGACCTCGGCTACACGCCGGGGTGAGAGCGGGAGGGTGGATGGACGAGCGGGCGCTTGAGGTCGACGGTGTCGGTGAGGGGCCCACGGGTGGAGACGATGCGCCTTCCGCCCGCACCACGGAGCTGATCCGTCAGAGCATCCGATACGCGATCGTGGCGGTGCTCGTCACGTTGGCGGCGCTGTGGGTCCTCGGCAAACAGCGGAACCTCATCGACTACCTGATCCTGTCCGCGCTCCTCGCGCTCTCTCTCGAGCCCGCCGTGATCTGGCTGCACGAGAAGCGAGGCTGGCGTAGGGGGAGCGCGACGGGTCTGCTACTGGTCGCGGTCTTCGTGGGCCTGGTCCTGCTCGGGATCGGCATGGGGGCGGTAGTCGCGCGCGAGGCCAACCAGATCGTCGACCAGCTCCCCGCCTACATCGACAAGCTGAACGCGTACACGCGGGACCACTTCGACCTCACGGTGTTCTCGGCGTCGCAGCGGGCCGCGGCCGCCGACGCGGGCACGCACCTCAACGAGTTCCTGAAGGACCACCAGGACGACATCCTGGGTGGGATCGCGTCGGGGGTGAGCGCGATCTTCACGGTGTTCACGATCGGGCTGTTCACCTTCTACCTCACCGCGCAGGGTCCCCAGGTCCGTCGGGCGCTCCTTTCCAGGGTGCGGCCGGAGCGGCAGGGCCGGATCCTGTTCGCGTGGGAGGTCGCGATCAAGAAGATGGGGGGCTACCTGTACTCGCGCCTGCTGCTCTCGGCAATCAACGGCGCGCTGATGTACATCACCCTGAAGATCGTGGGGGTCCCGTACGCCCTACCCCTCGCGATCGTCTCGGGGCTCATCGCCGAATTCATCCCGATCGTCGGGACGTACCTCGGCGGTGCCCTGCCGTTGGTCGTCGCCCTCGCGGAACAGGGGCCGACCGCGACGATCGTCGTGCTCGTCGAGATCGTGATCTACCAGCAGGTGGAGAACTATTACCTCAGTCCCCGGATCGCCTCGAAGACGATCGAGCTCAACCCCGGCGTCGCGTTCGGTGCCGCCATGGCGGGAGGTGCGTTCGGGGGGTTCGTCGGCGCCTTCTTCGCGCTCCCGATCGCCGCGACGATCCAGACGTTCCTGTCTACCTACTCGACGAGCTATGAGGTCGCGGATTCGGCGCTCACGCGTATCGACGGGCCCCGAGTGGATCCTCCCAAGACCCGACGTGGCCGCCCGCGAGGGCGTGCCTCGGATGCGGAGGGCACGCCAGAGCCCGAGTCCCATTCGGACGGACCGGGGTAGGGTCGGCCGTGCCCACCTACGTCGCCCTCCTCCGCGGGATCAACGTCGGCGGGAAGAACCTGATCAGGATGCCCGCCCTCAAGGCGGCGTTCGAAGACCAGGGGTTCCAGGACGTCGCTACGTACATCCAGAGCGGCAACGTGGTGTTCGCGGCGCCGGCGACCCGAGCGACCGACCTGACCCACCGGATCGAGACGATGCTCGCCGAGGCGTTCGACTACGTGCCGACCGTGGTGGTACGCAGCCACAAGCAGTTGCGCGCGACCGTCGACGGCGCGCCGAAGGGGTTCGGCGCCCAGCCCTCGAAGTACCGCTACGACGTGATCTTCCTGAAGGAGCCGCTCTCGGCGAAGACGGCCTTCAAGGCCGTGCCGACGAACCCCGCCGTCGACGCGGCGCACGCCGGCACCGGCGTCCTCTACTTCTCGAGGCTCACCGCGAAGGCCACGGCGAGCCGTCTGAGCAAGATCGTCTCGACGCCGATCTACCCGAGCGTGACGATCCGGAACTGGAACACGACGACGAAGCTGCTGTCGTTGATGGAGTCGCGGGGTGCCTGACCGTGACTAGGCGGGGTCGCTCTCGAGGCCGACGATCTCCCACGCCTCGACCGGCCGCGCCGCGCCCTTGAGCGTGAGCTCGCCCCGCGACTGCGCCCGGACCCGGTCCTTGACCAGCGCATAGGTTCGAAAGCCGGCAAGGACCGTGCCTGGATCGGCCTCCGATTGGAGGCGTGCCGCGACGTTCACGGCGAACCCCACGGCCTTGTAGGCGCGAAGGAGGTCGCTGCCGAACACGCCCACCGTGCAATGGCCGGTGTTCACGCCGACCCGCAGCCGGAGGTCGGCGGGGATCCCGCGATCACGGATGGCGGCGCTCAGTTCGTCCGCGCGCGCGATCATGCCGAACCCCGCCCGGAGCGCCGCCCACGCCTGTACGGGCTCTTCGTCGGCGATCGGGGCACCGAAGATGACCATCAGGCCGTCGCCGATGTAATTGTCCAGCGTCCCCCCGTGCGCGACCGCCACGGCCGTCATCTCCCGCAGGTACTCGTTCAGCACCTCCGAGAGCTCTTCGGGCTCCAGCGTGTCGGACAGGTCCGTGAACCCGACCAGGTCCGCGAACAACAGCGTCAGCTTCCGGCGTTCGAAGCCGTCGGCGGGGGAGAGCTGCCCCGCCATCAATCCCTCCGCGATCTGCAGAGGCAGGAAGCGCTTCAGCTCGCCGGTCCGCACGAGCTCGGCCATCTGCTCCTCGACCCGTGCCTCGAGCTGTCGATTGAGCCTCGCCACCTCGTCGAGGTGCTCCTGCTCCAGATCGTGGAGCCGTTTCTTGTTCAGGCCGGCGTTGACCCGGGCGATCAGCAAGACCGGGTCGATCGGCTTGGACAGGTAGTCGTCGGCCCCGAGCTCGATGCAGCGGACCGCGCTCTCGACCTCGTCGACCGAGGTGACCATCACGACCGGGATGTGCCGCAGTTCCTCGTCGCCTTTCATGTGCTCGAGCACGTCGTAGCCGTTCAGATGCGGCATCAGGACGTCCAGCAGCACCACGTCGAAGCGTTCGGAACGCACGAGATCAAGCCCCCGTCGGCCGTCGTCGGCCGTCGTCACGCGGTGCCCGCGTTCCTCGAGGGTCCCGGAGAGCATCTGCCGGGTCACGGGGTCGTCGTCGACGACCAGCACGGAGGCGCCTTCGCTCACGCCCGCATCTCCTCGCGGATCCGCTCGAGTTCGCCGGTCACGCGTGCCAGTTCGTCCTCGATCCGCTCGACGAGCTCCTCCTGCCCGTCGAGTGCCCCGGCCTTCGCGGCCGACTCGAGTTCCCGACAGAGGTCGGCAAGACGGTCGGCGCCGAAGGTGGAGGCGTTGGACTTCAGCGCGTGCGCCTCCCGGCGTACGTCGTCGAACCCATTGCCTTGCGCCGCGCTCGAGAGCGTTCGCATCTGGTCGGGCACGTGACCGAGGAACGTGCCGATCAAGCCGTCGACCGAGCTCCGGCCGCGCTCTCCGAGCGAGGAGGCCAGCTTCCGGACCACCGCTGCGTCGACGGCGGGTTCGGGGTGGGCGCCGTCGGCCAGGCGTTCGACCCCGGCCAGGGCCGCCGAGAGCTCCTCGAGGCGGATCGGCTTGGCGATGTAGTCGTCCATCCCGGCCTGGATGCACAGCTCCCGCTCGCCCTGCAGGGCGTTGGCCGTGACGGCGACGATGTGGGGCCGGCGCTCGGGCGACCAGCGACCGTGGATGCGCCGGGTGGCCTCGAGCCCGTCCATCTCGGGCATCTCGACGTCCATGAGGACCGCGTCGTACGGCTGCCGCTCCAGGGCCTCGAGCGCCTCGACCCCGTTGGCCGCCACGTCGGCCCGGTATCCCAGCTTCTCGAGCAGGAGCAGCATCAGCTGTTGGTTCACCGGGTTGTCCTCGACCACCAGGATCCGCAGGTGGAGCCGTTGGGCGAGCCTGTCCTCGCTCACCGGGGCGGTGGACGCGGCGATGGTCTCGGCGCCGCCGAGGATGCCGGTCAGCGACTCGTAGAGCTGCGAGGGTTTCACCGGCTTGGTCAGGTACGCCGCGAACTCGACCTCCGTGTCCTGGGTGCGACCGAGCGAGGTCAGCATGACGAGCGGAAGCGCCTGCGAGTCGCGCTGCTCGCGGATGCGGGAGGCGAGCGTGAGGCCGTTCATGTCCGGCATCTGCATGTCCAGCACCGCGACGTCGAAGGGATCGCCGCGTCCGATCCACTCGAGGGCCTCCGCCGGACGTCCGGTTCGGGACGCGAGCATCCCCCAGGACTCGGTCTGTCGGGCCAGGATGTCCCGGTTCGTCTCGTTGTCGTCGACGATGAGCACCCGCTTGCCGGTGAGGTGCGTGGCCTCGGACCGCTCGAACGGACGAACGGTCGCCGGGGCGCTCTGGGCGACGATCGTGACGTGGAAGGTCGAGCCCACGCCGACCCGGCTCTCGGCCCACAGGTCGCCGCCCATCAGCTCCGTGAGTCGCCGGCTGATGGCGAGCCCGAGCCCCGTCCCTCCGTAGCGGCGCGTCGTGGAGCGGTCGACCTGGCTGAAGGACTCGAACAGACGATCCATCCGATCCTCGGGGATGCCGATCCCGGTGTCCCGGACCGCGAGATGGACCCGATACCGGTCGCTCGCGTCGATCCGCTCGGCGCCGGCCGTGATCACCACCTCCCCGCGCTCGGTGAACTTGACCGCGTTGTTCAGCAGGTTGATCAGGATCTGCCGCAGCCGTGTGACGTCGCCGAACACGGCTCCCGGCGCCGCCGGGTCGAGGTCGTAGGCGAGGTCGAGCCCCTTCTTCAGCGCACCCGCGGCCACGAGCTCGAGCGCAGACTCGATGCACTCCCGCAGATCGAACGGTGCCCGGTCCAGGTCGAGCCGGCCGGCTTCGATCTTGGAGAAGTCCAGGATGTCGTTGATCACGGCGAGCAGGGCGTCGCCGCTGCTGCGTGCCACCTCGGCGAAGTTCTGCTGCTCGGGTGTCAGCTCCGTATCCAGCAGGAGCCCGGTCATGCCGATCACGGCGTTGAGCGGGGTCCGGATCTCGTGGCTCATGGTGGCCAGGAACACGCTCTTGGCTTCCGTGGCCGCCTCGGCGTCGCGGCGCGCCTGCTGGAGGTCGCGGATGTCGTGGTACAGGCCGTAGAGCCCGACGGGTTCGCCGGCCACGATGACCGGCGCGCCGAACATCTCCACGTCGACGAGCGCCCCGTCCTTGCGTACCCGTCTGGTGATCGCGTGCACGAGCTCGCCGGTCATGCCTCGCCCGGTGTAGGCGACGCCCTCGGCCCGGACCTCGTCGTCGTCCGCGATGAGGTCGTCGATGTGACGGCCGATCGCCTCCTCTGCTGCGTAGTCGAACAGCCGCTCCGCGGCAGGGTTCCAGGCAGTGACGATCCCGCCGGGGTCCATCAGCACGATCGCGACGGGGTTCGCCTGGACGAGCGCCTCGTAGTACCGCCTCTGGCGCTGGATCTCGCCGATGTCGTGGTAGATGACGCTGTGCCCGACCCGCTCGCCCCCGATCAAGACGGGTGCGGTGAGGAGCTCGACGTCGACGAGGGAGCCGTCCTTGTGGGTCCGGCGCGTGATCACGCGAACCCCCCGGCCTCCGGTGGCTTCGGCGTCGAGCCGGACGGACTCCTCCCGTTGCTCGGGCGTCCTCGCAACCAGATCGTCGATGCCGACTCCGATCGCCTCTTCCGCGCCGTAGCCGAAGAGGCGTTCCGCCCCGGGATTCCACGTCGTGACGTTCATCTCGTCGTCGATCGTGATGATCGCGGTCGGGCTGATGTTCAGGACGGATTCGAGCCAGCGCTTCTGCCGCTGAACCTCGCTGATGTCGTGATACAGGACCAGGACCCCGACCCGCTCCTTGCTCACGACGACGGGCGCCGAAACCATCTGGACGTCCACGAGGGAACCGTCCTTTCGTGTCCGGCTGCCGATCGCCTGGGCTCGTTCCCCCCGCATCGCGGCACGGCTGTACGCCTCGGCCTCCTCGCGAAGGTCGGGCAGGGTGGCGACGAGGTCGTCGAGCTGCTTGCCGACCGCCTCCTCGGCCGAGTATCCGAACAGCGTCTCGGCGCCGGGGTTCCAGGACTGCACCGTCCCGTCCAGGTCGGTCACCACGATGGCCGCCGGGCTGATCTCGAGGATCGACTGGAGATAGCGCTTCTGCTCCTGGAGCTCCCTCACGTCGTGATAGAAGACGTGCTTCGCGACGAGCTCGCCCCCGACCGCCACGGGCCCGCCCACGATGTCGACGTCGACGATCGATCCGTCCTTTCGGGTTCGCTGGGTCAGCATGTGGACGCTCGGGGCCTCCAGGGCACCGCGGTTCAGATCCTTTCCCTCGGCGTATAGATCCGGCCGTCGAGAAACCAGATCGTCGATGTCCCGCCCGACGGCTTCCTCGGCCGAATAGCCAAACAGCAGCTCGGCAGATGGGTTCCAGGATGTGACCGTGTCCTCCAGATCCGTGGTGACGATCGCCTCCGGACTCACCTCCAGGAGCGCTTCCAGGAACCGCCGCTGACGGTTCAGCTCGGTGATGTCGTGGTAGATGGCGAACGTGCCCACCGGTTCACCGTCCGCGACGACCGGCTCGGCTGAGAGTTCGACGTCCACGATGGTCCCGTCCTTGCGCGTTCGACGGGTGACGGTCTGCAGGTGTTCGCTGGCGGCGACACGGCGCCGGAACTCCCCGGCCTCCGCGTGCAGCGGTTCCGTCGTCGCGACGAGGTCGTCCAGGTTCCGTCCGGCCGCCTCTTCCGCCGTGTATCCGAACAGTCGCTCGGCCGCGGGGTTCCAGGACGCCACACGGTTGTCGAGATCGGTGACGACGATGGCCGTCGGGCTGATCTGCAGGACCGGCTCGAACCCGGCGGTCTGTCGGCGCAGCGCCGCCTCGAGCGACGGATCCGTGCGATCGCGTTGTGCTCCCACACTCCCTCCCGCGCGTCATTGTCGACGCCACGCGATGGGGATGTCCAGACAAGATGGGTCCGCGGGCGGCCCGGGGGAGGGCGAGGGTCCTAGGAGTAGAACTCGATGATCAGCCGCTCTTCGATCGGGACCGGGAGCGGGATCTCGCTGCGCTCGGGGTACCGGGACATGGTGCCCTGGAACTGATCGGTGTTGCGGTAGAGGTAGGGGGGCGGGTCGGGCGTCAGCGCGATCGCCTCCTGCACGTAGATGAAGTTCTTGGCCTTGTCCGAGAGCTCGATCGTGTCCTCGGGCTTGACCTGAGCGCTCGGGACGTCGAGGCGACGGCCGTTCAACTTGACGTGACCGTGGCTGACGAGCTGGCGGGCCTGGCGCTGCGTGAGTGCGAACCCGAGCCGAAGGATCACGGCGTCCAGACGGGTCTCGAGCTGGCGGATCATCTCCTCGCCGGTGACGGAGGTCTTTCGGCTCGCCTTCTCGTAGTAGGTGCGCATCTGGCGCTCGCCGACCCCGTAGATGTGCCGGAGCTTCTGCTTCTCGAGCAGGCGCACCTGGTACTCGGAGATGCGCTTGCGGCCCCGCCCGTGCATACCGGGGGGATAGGGGCGCTTGGCCGACGGGCAGTTCGGGCGCCCACACAGGGCCACGCCGGCACGGCGGCACATCCGATGACGAGGTCCGACTTTGTCCATAGCGGCCAACAAGGTTACCAGCGGGCCGGGTGCGGGGTTCCGGCGGTCGACGGCGGCCTTGGCTTCGAGGCGCGGTCGCTCGAGCGCGGCGTCAGGTTCTGTCTGTCACAACCCTGACGGTTGGCTCGCGGCGAGGCACCCAGTCGCCCCAGCCGACCCAGCCGCCCCCAGCCATCACACCCCCCGAGGTAGGCTCGGCGCCCCCATGGACCTCGCCGATCGCGTCGTGGGCAGCGCCCTCGGGCTCGCGCTCGGGGACGCGCTCGGAGCCCCGTTCGAGTTCCTGCGCGCCCGCAACATCCCCGACCCGATCCCCGCCCTCGAGCGACCCTGGCTGGGCGAACCCCCGGGCTCGACCACCGACGACACCGCGATGGCCCGGAACTTGATGCGTTCGCTGGCCGCCCGGGGCGGTCTCGATCCGGCCGACGTGCTCGAACGGCACCTCGAGTGGTTCCGCTCCGATCCGCCCGACGTCGGCACCCTCACCGAACGCGTCTTTCGCCGCATCGCAGCCGGCGAGCCTCCCGACGCCGCGGCGCAAGCGATCTGGAACGAGCGCGGCCCCGAGGTCTCGGCCGGCAACGGCTCGGTCATGTACTGCGCCCCCCTCGGTCTGGCCTACGCGAAACGGCCCGAACGGCTCCTCGAGCTCGCCCCGGCCCTCTCCGCCCTCACGCACGTCGACGGCCGCTGCCGGACGGCGGTCACCGCGGTCACGCTCTGCGTCGCGGCGCTCGTCCGCGGCATGCCCGCCCCCGACGCCGCCCGCGCCGCCCTCACCGCCGTCGCGGATCTCGAGGGCGGCGAGGAGCTCGAGTTCCTCGTCGAGGCGGTCGGCGGCTCGCGCGCGATCGACGGGCCCGATCAAGGCTTCTGCCTGTTCACGGCCGGCGCTGCGTTCCAGGCGCTCGTGCGCCCCGGCGACGCCGAGACCGAGCTCCGGCGTGTGGTCTCGCTCGGCGGCGACGCCGACACCAACTCCGCGGTCGCCGGAGCTCTGCTCGGCGCCCGCGACGGCGTACGGGGCCTCCCACCCGCCTGGCTCGAACGCCTCCTCGGCGCCGATGCGATCCGCATCGAGGCCGAGGCGCTCGTCCCGCTCGCCCAGTCACGCTGACCCGGCCTATCGGCACCCGGACGCTCCCCGCCCCATCCGGCAGAATGCCCATCGTGGGTGGGGAGATGCGCGAGGAGCGGCGGGTCGTCACGGCGATGTTCGCCGACCTCGTGGGCTCGACCGCGCTCGCCGAAAGCCTAGGTCCCGAGGACGCCAAGCTCATCGTCAACGACGCCGTCGCTCGGGTGATCGGTGCGGTGGAGGCGTTCGGCGGCACCGTCAAGGACCTGGCCGGCGACGGCGTGCTCGCGCTGTTCGGCGCGCCGACGGCCCACGAGGACGACCCGGAACGCGCCGTGCGCGCCGCGCTCCGGGTAGTGGACGAGATCACGCGGTACGCGAGCGAGGTCGAGCGCGCGTTCGGTCACGAGGGGTTCGGCGTCCGCGGTGGCGTCGACACCGGGCCGGTCGTCGTCGGGGCGCTCGGCGCCGGGAGCCGCGTGGAGTACGCGGCGCTCGGTGACTCGGTCAACACCGCCGCGAGGCTCCAGTCCGTCGCCGAACCCGGGACGGTGCTCGTCGGCGAGGAGACCCATCGCCGGGTCTCGCCGGTGTTCGCCTGGAGCGAACCGCGCGAGCTCGAGCTCAAGGGCAAGGCCGAACCCGTGACCGCCTACCGCGTCGAGGGCGTCCTCGCGGCACCCGGCTACGCGCGTGAGCTCGAGGCGGTCCAGGTGCGCCTGGTCGGTCGCGAGCGAGAGCTCGCCACCGCCGTCGAGGTCGTCGACGCCGCGCTCGCCGGTGCCGGTGGGATCCTTTTCCTGACCGGCGAACCGGGGATCGGCAAGACGCGGCTCACCGCGGAGCTCCGTCGCCACGTGGAGGACGCGCCGGCGCCCGCCGAGCAGCGGCGCCCGCTGTGGATCGAGGGCCGGTGCGTCTCGTACGGCGAGTCGATGCCGTACTGGCCGTTCCGGGACCTCCTGCGATCGTGGCTCGGCGTCCTCGCGGACGAGCCCGAGCTCCGGGTGCGGCTGGCCCTGCGGCGGACGCTCGACGGCTTGTTCGGAACCCGGCTGCTCGAGGTCTACCCGTACCTGGGCGCGATGCTCGGGCTCTCCCTCGAACCCGAGGCGCGCGAACGGCTGGCCGAGCTGTCGCCCGAGGCCCTCCAGTACCGGACCTTCGCCGTGATGCGCGAGCTGCTCGCGCGTCTGGCGCAGGACGGCCCGGTCTTCGTCGTCCTCGAGGATCTCCACTGGGCCGACCCCACCACGCTCCAGCTGCTCGAACGCCTGCTGGAGGACACCGAGACGTCCGCGCTGCTGCTCGTCCTGTCCACGCGGCCCGAACGTGACCACCCGTCCTGGAGCGTCAAGGAGAGCGCGGCGCGGGAGCTCCCGCACCGGACCCGCGAGATCGCGCTCGAGGCGCTGTCGGGGGACGCCGACCGCGAGCTGCTCCACGCGCTCGTCGGTGCCGGAACCCTGTCGGACGAGATGGAGCGGAGGATCCTCGAGCCGGCCGAGGGGAACCCGTTCTTCCTCGAGGAGCTCGTGCGGTCGCTCGTCGACTCGGGGGCGCTCGTGCGCGAGGGCGAGGGGTGGCGGTTCGACCACGCGGTCGAGGTCGAGGTCCCGCCGACCGTCGAGAAGGTCATCCTCGCCAGGATCGACCGCCTGCAACCGGACGCTCATGACGCGCTGATGGCGGCGTCCGTGCTGGGGCGGCAGTTCGGCCTGCCGCTGCTCGAGGCGGTCTCGGGCGGCGTAGGCGACGTGCAGCGGTCGCTGCTCGAGCTCCAGCGGCTCGACCTTGTCCGCGAGAGCCGGCGCTGGCCCGAGCCCGAGTTCCGGTTCAAGCACGTGCTGATCCAGGAGGCCGCCTACCGGACGCTCGTGACCGACCAGCGGACCGCGCTGCACTGCAAGGCGGCGGCGTGGCTCGAGGAGGCGTACGCGGGACGCGAGGACGAGGTGGCGGGGTTGCTCGCGCACCACTGGCTCGCCGCGGAGGACGAGGACAAGGCCGCCGTCTGTCTCCTGCGCGCGGGGGACCGGGCCCGCCAGGAGTACGCGCTCGACGAGGCCATCGAGTACTACCGCGAGCTGCTGCCGATCCTCGGGCGGCGCGAGGAGCGGCACGCGATCGCGCTGGTGCTGTTCAAGCTCGCGCTCGCGTTCCACATGTCGCTGCGGTTCGCCGAGGCCAACGAGATGTACCAGCGGGCCTTCGACTTCTGGACGCCGCCACCAGCCGCCGAGGCCCCGAACGCGACCGTGCGCATCGCGACGAGCTTCCTGCCGGGCGATCCCGACCCGCGTTCGGCGATCGCCTGGCCGAACATCCAGCTGTGCATGCAGCTGTTCGACCGCCTCGTCGAGGCCTGGCCCGAACGCACGATCGTGCCCTCGCTCGCCGAGCGCTGGGAGATCTCGGACGACGGGCTGCGGTACGTGTTCCACCTGCGTGAGGGACTGCGGTGGAGCGACGGCGAGCCGCTCACCGCGCACGACGTCGAGTTCGGCATCAAGCGCGTCCTGAACCCGGACGCCCCGGGCTCGTCGGTGGCGATCTACTTCGTGCTCGAGAACGGCCAGGACCACTACCTGCGCCGCAACGCGGACGCCGACGCGATCGGCGTCCGGGCGCTCGACGACCGCACGGTCGAGTTCCGTCTCGCCGCGCCCGCCCCGTACTTCATGGGTGTGATGAACCGCCCGGACGGCGGGCCGCAGCCGCGCCACGCGATCGAGCGCGACGGCGACGCCTGGACGGCGATCGGGTCGCAGGTCGTGAGCGGTGCGTTCCGGACCGCCTCGCGCACGGACGACCTGCTCGTGCTCGAGCGTCGCCCCGAGTACGAGGGGCCCCGGCCGGGCAACGCCGCGCGGCTCGAGTTCGTCCGCTCGGACGTGGCCGACGCGATCGAGCCCTACGCGCGCGACGAGCTCGACCTGGTGTCGGTCCGCTACACCCCTCGGCTGGCCGACCTGGTCCCGGACGTCGCCGCCGATGCCACACGCGGTGCGGCGGCCTGGTCCTCCTACATCGCGTTCGACCACGCGGACCCGGTGCTCTCGAACGTCGACCTCCGGCGCGCGCTCGCGCACGCGGTCGACCGCGAGGTGCTCGACGCCGAGGTAGCGGAGAACTTCGTGGTCGCCCGTGGCGGGATCGTCCCGCCGGCGCTGCAGGGGCACACGCCCGACATCGTGCCCGCGTTCGACCCCGACGAGGCGCGGGCCTGCCTCGAGCGTTCGGGCGTCGGGGACGTTCGGCTCCAGATCGGCGGGTACGTGACGTGGGTGCACCCGTTCCTGGAGACGGTGACGTCGATGTGGCGCGACGTGCTCGGGATCGAGAGCGACATCAGACCGTGGACGATCGAGCAGGCGTCTCACGCGACCAAGCTGACCGAGCTCGCGACGATCTACGTCACGGGATGGCTGCCGGGGTACGCGGATCCGGAGTACTTCCTACGGCTGCTGTTCCACTCGGACAGCCGGACCAACGAGGGCGGCTTCTCGCACGCGCCGTTCGACGAGCTGATCGAGCGCGCCCGTCAGGAACGGAGCGACCGGGCGCGCCTCGAGCTTTTCCACGAGGCCGACCGGATGGCGGTGGCCGAGCGCATCGCGGTGATCCCGCTCGTCTACGGGCGGAGCATGGCGTTCGTCAAGCCGTGGGTGCGCGGCTGGTGGGAGTTCGGCAAGTCCTCGGCGAACTTCGCGGACCTCACGGTAGATCCGGCGTCGCCCCGCGCTTCGTCGTGAAGCGAGTGGCGGACCGCTCGCTCAGCGGCCGGTCATCCGCTCCAGGTCCGGCGTGTATCGAGCCCCTTCGACCTCGATCTGCGAGGCGGCGCGTTCGATCTCGGCCAGATCGTCCGGGGTGAGCTCGACCGCCGCCGCTCCGATGTTCTCGTCCAGGCGCTCCGGCTTCGTGGTGCCGGGGATCGGGACGATCCAGGGCTTCTGCGCGAGCAACCACGCGAGCGCGATCTGGGCGGGCGTCGCCTCCTTCCGGTCCGCGGTCGCGCGCAGCAGGTCGACGAGCGCCTTGTTCGCCTTCCGGGCCTCCGGGGTGAATCGGGGGAGCGCGGCGCGGAAGTCGGTGCTCTCGAACGTCGTGCGATCGTCCATCCTGCCGGTGAGGAAGCCCCTCCCCAGCGGGCTGAACGGGACGAAACCGATCCCGAGTTCCTCGAGCGTCGGCAACACCTCCGCTTCGGGGTCTCTCGTCCACAGCGAGTACTCGCTCTGGACGGCCGTGACCGGCTGGACCGCGTGCGCGCGACGGATCGTGCCCACGCCCGCTTCCGAGAGCCCGAAGTGCATGACCTTGCCCTCCCGGATCAGGTCGCCGACCGCTCCCGCCACCTCCTCGATCGGCACGTCCGGATCCACACGATGTTGGTAGAAGAGGTCGATGGCCTCGATCCTCAGACGCGCGAGCGAGGCCTCGGCGACCTGCCGGATGTGTTCCGGGCGACTATCCAGTTCGTTCGACTCCCGCTCGCCCGCGGGATCGATCTCGAACCCGAACTTCGTCGCGATCACCACGTCGTCACGGAACGGCGCGAGGCCTTCGCCGACGAGCTCCTCGTTCGTGAACGGGCCGTACGCCTCAGCCGTATCGAAGAAGGTCACCCCGTGTTCGACCGCCGAGCCGAGGAGCGAGATCATCTCCCGCTTCTGCGGGGTGGGGCCGTACGAGAAGCTCATCCCCATACATCCGAGTCCGATGGCCGAGACGTTCAGGCCGCTGTTGCCGAGCCCACGCTGCTGCACCCTCGTCCGCTCCTTCTACTCGGTCTTCTCGGCGTGTCCGCCGAACTGCTTGCGCATCGCTGAGAGGATCTTGTTCGCGAACTCGGCCTCGTCGCGCGACTCGAACCGATCGAACAGCGCCGCCGACAGCACGTGCACCGGCACGCTCTCGTCCACCGCAGCGAGCACGGTCCAGCGTCCCTCGCCCGAATCCGAGACACGCCCGCCGAACGCCGCCAGCTCCGGGTCCTCGAACGTCGCCGCGGCCGTCAGGTCGAGCAGCCACGACGCGACCACGCTACCCCGGCGCCACACTTCGGCGATCTCGGGGATGTCCAGGTCGTAGCGGTAGTACTTCGGGTCGCGCAGCGGCGTGGTCTCGGCGTCGGCCTCGCGCTCCCCGGCCCCGGCGTTCGCGTGCTTGAGCACGTTCAGGCCTTCGGCGTACGCGGCCATCAGCCCGTACTCGATCCCGTTGTGGACCATCTTCACGAAGTGCCCCGCGCCCGTCGGCCCGCAGTGCAGGTACCCGGCCTCGGCGGTGGTCGCGTTCGCGTCGGTTCGGCCCGGGGTACGTTCGGCCGTCTCCACGCCGGGCGCGATCGTCGCGAAGATCGGGTCGAGACGCTGCACGACCTCGTCCTCGCCACCGATCATCAGGCAGAACCCGCGCTCGAGCCCGAACACGCCGCCGCTCGTCCCCACGTCCACGAAGTGCACGCCCTTCGAGGCGTAACGTTCGGCGCGGTCGATGTCGTCGCGGTAGTAGGAGTTCCCGCCGTCGATCACGATGTCGCCGGGTTCCATCAGCTCGGCGAGCGCGTCGGTCGTCTGCTCGGCGAACGCGGCGGGCACCATCACCCAGGCCGCCCTCGGTTTCGAGAGCTTGTTCACGAAGTCCTCGAGCGAGCCCGTCCCGATCGAACCCTCGCTCTCGAGCTGGTGGACCGAGTCCGCGTTGACGTCGTAGACGACCACCTCGTGGCCGTCCCGCATCAGGCGGCGCGTGAGGTTCGCGCCCATCCGGCCGAGGCCGACCATCCCGAGCTGCATCAGAGCACCTCCATCAGTCGGTCGAACGTGACCCGGGCCACGCGTCGCCCGCGCGCCCGGAGCGAACGCAGGTCGCCGAGCGCCTGCGCCTCGATCAGCGTTCCGAACGAGTAGGGCTGGCCGGGGATCGGCAGGTCGACCGAGAGCCCGGCGTCGACCACCTGGATGAACACGCCGTTGTTCGCCCCGCCCTTGTGGAGCTGACCCGTCGAATGCAGGAACCGCGGGCCGAACCCGGTCGTCGTCGCCACCTTGTACCGGTCGCGGATCGCGACGCGGACGCGTTCGATCGCGTCCTCGGTCTCGGAGGTTCGGTCGAGGTAGGCGAGGATCGCCACGTAGTCGCCCTCGTTCACCTGCTTCAGGAGCTCGCCGAGGTCGTCGAACCCCGGGTCCTCGACCGAACCCGACGCCAGGATCTCCCTGGTCGCGTCCTTGGCCTCCTGCACGTTGGGCTGGTCGAACGGGTTGATCCCGAGGACGTAGCCCGCGACCGCCGTGGCCATCTCCCAGCGGAAGAACTCGCCGCCGATCTGCTCGCGGCCGTCGAATCGCAGCCGGGCCACCGGGTGGCCGGCGTGCTCGAGCGCGTCGAGCCTTTCGTGCTCGCCGATCGCGACGAAGACCCGGTCCTGCCCGTAGACGTCGGGCGGGCCGAGCGGTTCGCCGACCACGGGCACGATCCCGAGGTCCTGCTTGCCGGTCGACTCCGCGATCAGCTGCTCCACCCAGCTGCCGAAGCTCGCGATCTCGTCGGGCAGCGCGAGCGTGAGCTTGTCGCGCCCGGCCTTGGCCGCCTCGCCCATCAGCGCGCCGAGCGTGGCTCCGGGGATCTGAGCCGCCGGGACCATGCGTTCGGACGCGGTCTGCATCTCCTCGGCGCGGTCGAGCACCTCGTGGAGCGGGGCGCCGATCAGCCCGGCGGGCACCAACCCGAAGTAGGACAGGGCCGAGTAGCGGCCGCCGATGTCTTCGGGGTTGAGGAACACGGCCCGGAACCCGTGCTCACGCGCCATCGTCTCGAGCGGGGTCCCCGGGTCGGTGATCGCGACGAACTGGGTGCCCTTCGGCGCCTTGTCCCAGAAGAACGCGAAGTGGCTGAGCGTCTCGGTCGTGCCGCCTGACTTGCTCGCCACCACGAACAGGGTGCGGTCGAGCTCGAGCTCGCCCGCCACCCGCTCGATCGTCGCCGGGTGCGTCGTGTCGAGCACGATGAGCTCGAGCGCGCCGTCCGCGAATCCGAACGTGCGTGCGAAAACCTCGGGCGCCAGGCTCGAGCCGCCCATCCCCAGCAGCACCGCGGTCTCGAACCCGTCCGCCGCCGCCTGCTTCGCGAACGCCTCGAGCTCGCCGATCCGCTCGTGCATCAGGTCGACGACCGTGAGCCAGCCCAGGCGGTTGGCGATCTCGGTCGGGTCGTCCTTCCAGACCGTGTGGTCCTTGCGCCAGATGCGTTCGACGACCCGGTCCTGGTCCATCCGCTGTAGGCGTTCGGAGACCGGGACGAGCATCGTGGACAACGTGGTGCGCTCCCGCTCCCGCCCGGCGCGCACCCGCTCCAGCTTGCTCGCGATCGTTCGTAGCAGCGCGTCGAAGTCCTTGGCGAAGGACACGATGCCTTCTTCGAGCAGTGTGTCGGTGACGTCGGTCAGGTTGATCTCGTACGAACGCAGGGCTTCCAGGTCGGCCTTCGCGTCGTCGAGCCCGTTTTCGATCGCGTTCGGGCGCACGCTGCCGTGGTCGCGGACGGCGTCCACGGTGTTCATCGGCATCGTGTTCACGGTGTCGCGGCCCACGAGCGCGTCTACGTACAGCGTGTCCGGGTAGGCGGGGTTCTTGGTCGAGGTCGAGGCCCAGAGCGGTCGCTGGACGCGGGCGCCGGCGGCGGCCAGTCGCTCCCAGCGCTCGCCCGAGAAGAGCTCGCGGAAGCGTTCGTACGCGATCTTGGCGTTCGCGATCGCCGCGGCGCCGCGCAGAGGGGAATCCTGGGGGAGCCTCGCGTCCACGGCCGAGTCGACGCGGGAGACGAAGAACGAGGCCACGGAGGCGATACGGTCGACGGGTTCGCCGGACTCGACGCGACGCTCGATGCCGCGTTGGTACGCGGCCACCACCCCCGCGTACGCCTCGATGGCGAACAGGAGCGTGACGTTCACGTTGATGCCGTCGGCGATCGCCTGCTCGATCGCCTGCAGACCCTCGGGCGTGCCGGGGATCTTGATGAGGACGTTCGGGCGGTCGAGCAGCCCCCACAGGCGCCGGGCGGCCTCGATCGTCCCCGCGGTGTCGCGCGCCAGCCGCGGCTCGACCTCGAAGCTCACGAACCCGTCACGTCCCTCGGTGGTGTCGTAGAGCGGCCGGAGCACGTCGGCGGCCATCCGGATGTCGACGATCGCAAGGGTCTCGAACACCTCGAGCGGGTCGCGGTCGCGGCCGTCGCTCGCGATCCGCGTGACGTCCTCGTCGTAGTCGGTCGAACCCCCGATCGCCTTGCCGAAGATGCTCGGGTTCGAGGTCACCCCCGTGATCCCGTCGTCGAGCAGGCGTTGGAGCTCGCCGCTGGTGATCAGCGTTCGGCGGACGAAGTCCAGCCAGGGGCTCTGACCAGCGGCCGAGAGTTCGTGCAGCGGGTTCATCTGGTCGTGCTCCTTCCGAGACCCGACGCGGCCGGGGGAAGCGCTAACGGTAGTCGCTCCCGGCCCGAGAGGTCGAGGCTCCGATCTGCACACCGGGCCGCTACGGAGAGCGATACGTCGTTGTAGCGGCAGCACGGATCGCCCGTGCTGCGGCGGGGGGATCGGGTGCGTGGAAGATCGCGCTCCCCGCGACGAGGACGTCGGCGCCGGACGCGACGGCCAGCGACGCCGTCTCGGGCTTGATGCCGCCGTCGACCTGGATCCGGAACGGCAGGTCGCGCGAACCTCGGATCTCGTCGGCGCGCTCCACCTTCGAAAGGTGCTCCGGCACGAACGGCTGGCCTCCGAACCCCGCCGTGATCGTCATCACCAGCAGCAGATCGATCCGCTCGTCCAGGAAGGGTTCCACCGCCTCGAACGCCGTCGGTCCGTCGACCACGAGCCCGGCCTGCATCCCGAGCTCGCGGATCCGCCCGAGCAGCGGCGTCGGGTCGCCGAGCTCCACGTGCACGCTGCACAGGTCGGCACCTGCCTCCGCGAGCTGCTCGAGCCAGAACCCCGGGTCGGTCACCATCAGGTGGCAGTCCAGGAATAGGTCGGTGTGTCGGCGGATCGAGGCCACGACGGGCGGCCCGATCGACAGGTTGGGCACGAAATGCCCGTCCATCAGGTCGACGTGGAGCCAGTCGCATTCGGGGCGGACCCGCTCGACCTCCTCCGCGAGCACGGCGTAGTCGGCCGCGAGGATCGAGGGGGCGAGCAGGACGTCGTTCGGCACCGGCGTAGTCTGCCCCACCCTCGCCTCGGAGCGCTCGTGGCGAGCCTCGACCTTCCGCGACCCGGTGTGTAACGCTCGCCGTCGGACCCGGCACCTACTGCGGTTCGGCTGGTTTCTGGAAGGGGAGCGGGATGGACGACGTGATCAAGGTCTACGGGGCGAGCTGGTGCCCGGACTGCCGCAGGGCCAAGCGGTTCCTGGGCGACCAGCGGATCTCGTTCGAGTGGCACGACATCGAGGTCGATCCGGACGGCGTTCGCACTGTGCAGGAGCGCAACGACGGCAACAACATCATCCCGACGATCGTCTTCCCGGACGGCTCCTACCTTTCCGAACCCTCCAACGAAGAGCTCGCCGAGAAGATCGGTCTCGAGCGCATGGCGACGATGCACGTCTACGACCTGATCATCGTCGGCGGCGGGCCGGCCGGGCTCACGACGTCGATCTACGCGGCCCGCGAGAACCTGCAGACGCTGGTGATCGACAGCAAGGGCCTCGGCGGCCAGGCAGGCGTGACCGAACGTCTCGACAACTACCCCGGGTTCCCCGACGGCATCGGCGGCGCCGAGCTCGCCGACCGGATCGTGCTCCAGGCGCAGCGCTACGGCGTCGAGATGCTCCAGGCGGTCTCCGTGACCTCGATCACGAGCGACGGTGAAGAGGTCGACGTCGAGACCGCCACCGGCGACCACTACCATGCGCGCGCCGCGCTGATCGCGACGGGCTCGTCGTACCGGCGGACGGACGCGCCCGGCGAGGACGATCTGATCGGTGCGGGCATCCACTTCTGTGCGACCTGCGACGGGCCGTTCTACAAGGGCGCGAGCCAGCTCCTCGTGCTCGGTGGCGGCAACAGCGGGCTCGAGGAGGGGCTGTTCCTCACGCAGTTCGTCGATCGGGTCACGATCGTGCAGCGGGGCGACCGGCTTACCGCCAACAAGCTGCTCCAGGACAAGGTCATGATGACGCCGACGATGGACGTCCTGCTCAACCGGGAGGTCGTCGAGTTCCGGCCGAAGGACGACGGGAGCGGCAAGCTCGGCGCGGTCGTCCTGAAGGACCGCGAGACGGGGGATACCGAGGAGCTGCATCCCGCCGGTGCGTTCGTCTTCATCGGGCTCGACCCGAACACCGGGTTCGTCAAGGGCTCGGTGGACCTGGACGACCGTGGCCTGATCGTGACCGACATGGGTCTGCAAACGAGCATGCCGGGCGTCTTCGCCGCGGGGGACGTGCGTTCGGGCTCGACCAAGCAGCTGGCGTCGGCGGTCGGCGAGGGCGCCGCGGCCGCGATCGGGATCCGGATGTACCTCGAGGCCCTCGACGCAAAGCCGATGCACATGATGTAGGGAGCGGGAGGAAGCGATGGAGCCACGGGAGATCTTCGAGCTCATCATCAAGGCGGACGAGAAGCTGAAGTACGCCCACGAGGACAACGCCGGCCTCCGCCGCGAGCAGGCACGCGACCTGCTCGTGCGGGCTCGCGACGCCGCGATCGAGATCGGAGACGACGCCCTCGTTCAGCAGGCGGACACGCGGTTGGCCGATCTCGAGAACGCCGAGCCGGCAGGCTAGGCGGATGTTCGCCAGTCCCGGAACACGCCGAGCAGGGTTTCGCGTATGTCGGGTGCGATCTGCTCCTCGTCCAGCATGCCGGTCAGCCGGATCGTGATCCGGAACTGCTCTAGGTACGTGGTGCAGCCGTCGCAGCCCGCGATGTGCTCGTCGAACCGCGCCCGCTGCTCGGCGGGCATCGAACCCTCCAGGTAGTCCGTGACGAGCTCGACCAGCTGGATGCAGTTCACGCCTTCCGCTCCCTCTCGGCTCCCAGGTAGCCCTCGAGCGCCCGCCGGACCTTGGCGCGTGCGCGATGCAGGAGCACCCGTTGATTGGTCTCGGAGATGTCCAGGGCGTTACGGACGTCCGCCGAGGGCCAGCCGAGGACGTCGCGCATCCGGATCACCTCGCGTTGGTTCGGCGGCAACGCGTCGATCGCGCGCGAGACCTCCGCGAGCGTCTCCTTGGCCAACAGCCGCTCCTCCGGCGTCGACTCCCATCCGACCGGAGGCTCCGCCCAACGCCCCGAGGCGGGATGGCCCGGCGGGAGGAACCGGCCCGGCTCGACCGAGGGATCCGCGTCCGGGTCGGCGCTCCAGACAGAGGAGAAGGGGATGCTGCGGGCCTCGCGCTGACCGCGCGTCTTCGCTGTGTTGACCAGGATCCGGAAGATCCACGTCCGGAGCGAGGAACGGCCCTCGAAGCCCTCGAGCCCCTTCAGCACGCCGACCCAGGCGTCCTGCACGACCTCCTCGGCCACCGCGCGCGTCGACACGTACATCAGCGCGACCCGCAGCATCGCGGGCTGGTAGCGCTCGACCAGCATCATGAAGGCGGTCTCGTCCCCTGCCCGGAGCGCCCGGACGAGCGCGAGATCCTGCTGGGTGGCTGCGGGAGGAGGAGGGTCGCTCATCGGCCGGTCGGTGGCCGAACGGACCCGATCAGCCCGGGCGGGCGGCGCCGGCGAAGCTGTCCCAGTAGATGGGCACCACCGAGACGACGCTGCCGGTCTGCGGCGAGTGGATCATGCTGCCGCCGCCCACGTACATCCCCACGTGGGAGATGGGGCTGTAGAAGAAGACCAGGTCGCCCGGCTGCAGGTCCGACTGGGCGACGTGGGGGAGCGAGGCGTACTGCGCGGCCGACGAATGCGGGAGGTAGACCCCCGCGTGCGACCAGGCCCACATCGTGAAGCCCGAGCAGTCGAACCCTGTCTCGGGGCTCGAGCCACCGTACTGGTACGGGGTGCCGATCATCGAATAGGCGGCCTGCAGGACTGCCGCGACGTTGCCGTTCGGGGCGGGGGGCGGTGGGATCGGTGCCCCGCCGCCGATGGTGCTGCCTCCGGTGCCGGCGGCGTCCTGGGCTGCGGCCTGCGCCGCGAGCGCATCGTGGTACTTGCGGTCGAGCTCCTGGTACAGGTCGCGCGCCTCGGCCACCCGAGACTCGATCTGGTCCTGCTTCGAGGCCAGCGAGTCGACGATGCCCTGGCGCTCCTCGGCCGTCGCGGCCAGCTCGGCGGCGGTCCAGCGGGCCTCCTGCCGGGCGGCCTCGGCCTCCACCGCGAGGTCGGAATCGGCCTGCGCCATGCTGCCGATGAACTCGAGGCGATCGGAGAAGTCCGCCAGCGAGGCCGAGTCGAACAGCTGGGCGATCTGCGAGCCGACCCCCCGATACGCCCGGGAGGCGTTCGCGTTCAGGCTGTTCGTGGCTCGGTCGGCCGTCGCCTGGGCCCGCTGCGCCTGGGACCGAACGTCGGCCAGTCGGGCCTGCACCTCCTGGAGCCTGATCCGTGCCTGGTTGTACTGCTCGACCATCTGGTCGAGTTCAAGGTTCAGGGTGTCTAGGCGTGCCTGGGCTTGCTCGACCTCCTCACGGCTGGGGGCCGCGGAGGAGAGGGTTGCTGCACCGACCGTCGCCGAACTGGCGAGGAGCACGACGAGAGATAGCCGTGCGACGAGGTGCGTGCGTGTTCCTGTCATCATCCTCCGCGCAAGAGAAAGGGCTGCCTTACGACAGCCCGCGAACGAGGCTACCCGACACCCGGCCCTCAGGCAACAGAACCCATCAGGTCGTAGATCGAGCTCTCGAGGTCTGGTCGGGACGGCGGGACTTGAACCCGCGACCTCAGCGTCCCGAACGCTGCGCGCTACCAAACTGCGCCACGTCCCGTCGTGCGCGAGTCTATCGGCTGGGCCGGTCCGCGGCCCGCCGGTAGCATCGATATGCGTGACCGAGGGACGGAAAGGAGGCCGGCCTTGAGGATCGCCGAGATCTGTCCACCGTGGATCGCCGTCCCTCCCAAGGGCTACGGCGGGATCGAATGGGTGGTCGCGCTGCTCGCCGACGGGCTCGCGGAGGCGGGACACGATGTCACGCTGTTCGCGACGGGCGACTCGCACACCAAGGCGCGTCTCGAGTACGTCTTCGAGCAGGCGCCGGGCTCGGCCGCGATCAACGACATCATCCTGGACACGACGCACACCATGTTCAGCCTGGTGGACGCGGCGGAACGCTTCGACGTGCTGCACGTTCACTCGCCGTTCTCGACGCTCGCCGCGGCGGTCGAGACCGGGGTGCCGACCGTCCACACCCTGCACGGGTCGTTCGTGCCGGAGATGACGCGGCTGTACTCATTCGTGGCGCAGCGCGCGTGGTTCGTCGCGATCAGCGAGGCGCAGCAGCGGTTCAACGAGGACCTGCGTTACGGCGGGGTCGTCTACAACGGGATCGACATGAGCGCCTATCCCCTGCAGGAGGACAAGGAGGACTTCGTCCTGTTCCTCGGGCGGGCGGCTCCCGAGAAGGGGTGGCGGCGCGCGATCGAGGCGGCCGCGGCCGCGGGCGAGCGCCTGGTCTCGGCGGTCAAGATCGCCCACCCGACCGAGCAGGAGGAGTGGACGAACAACATCCAGCCGATCCTGCCCTCCGGCTCCGACGTCCTGGGGGAGATCACCCTGGAGGAGAAGGTCAGCCTGCTGCGCCGAGCCAAGGCGGTCCTGTTCCCGATCGACTGGGCCGAGCCGTTCGGGCTCGTGATGACCGAGGCGATGGCGTGCGGGACCCCGGTGATCGCGACCCCGCGCGGCTCCGTCCCCGAGGTCGTCCAGGACGGCGTAACGGGATGGATCGTTGACGTGGAGGACTATGCGGCGCAAGCCGCGGAGCGGCTGACGAGGCTCTCCGAGATCGACCCCCACGCGTGCCGGGACCGCGTGCAGCGCCTGTTCTCGAAGGAGGCCATGGTGGCCGGCTACGAGCGCGTATTCGAACGCGCCGCCGCCGGCGCGTGATCGAGCAGGAACCGCGGGGGTCCCAAAGACGTCAGAGCGGGCATAGCGATGCTCCAACCTGGCCGAAGGAGGCTCCGTTGTCCCCAAGTCGTCGTCATCGCCCGCTCGTCCCGTTGGTCCTCGGCGTCGCGTTAGTCATGATCGCGACGTTGTTCACATCTCAGGCAGCTATCGCGGCGACCCCATCCGTCCGGTTGCTGGTTGCCTCCACCGAACTCACGGCCGAGCGGAACAAGCGCGATGTCGTGTTCGTCGATCCGGGCGCTTACATCACACCGGTTGGCGAGGACTTCGAGCTGATCGTGAACCGACCGGACTACGACACCCCGATCACGGCAAAGCAAGTCGATCCGAACTCGGGCCTGATCCTTCGGACCTTCCCCGATGATCACCTGGACGGTTGGTCTGGTCTGGCCTCCTTCGCGCATTTCACGGTGGTCAACGGCCACGGCGACACCGTGGCCAGCCAGGACGTGAGCTTCTGCCCCTACGCCACCGTCCGGCTGTCCGACGAGAGCCCGCTCACATCGGCCTACCCGTTCGGCTGCTACTCGGGCAATCCCTTCTTTCGTGGGACGGTCTGGGGCGTAGACATAGGGTGGGCGAGCGCGCTCTCCGGCTCCGGCGGCTATCACGACGGAGGACGTCTCGGCTGGAAGGCCAAGGGCGACGCGTACACGATCCGGATCGAGATCGATCCCGAGTGGGTCAACCTGCTGTCGATCGCGCCGAGCGACGCGACCGCCCAGGTGCACGTCTCGGTCGCGGATCGCAGAACGATGTCTACAACCGACACGCAGCCTGCCTCGCCCCAGACCTCGGCGGCCGTCCCCTTCGCGAGCACCCCGATCGTCAGCCAACCCGATCCCGCGACGCTGCCGGACTTCTCCGCGCTCCCCGCCTGGGGGATAGGCCTCAAACGCGGCTATCTCAACTTCAACGCGACGGAATGGAACGCGGGGCCCGGGCCGATGGTGGTCGACGGCTTCCGCGGCGATGCAGAGTCGACGATGGATGCGTACCAGTACTTCTTGCATGATGGTGAGCCCGTAGGGCGGGCGCTGATCGGTCAGCTCGAGTACCACGCGGGGCGCCACGATCACTGGCATCTCAAGGACTTCATCCGGTACTCGCTGCTGGATGCCGACAAGAAGACGATCCAGATCAGTCCGAAGGATTCCTGGTGTCTCGTGCCCACAGACGCGATCGACCTCTCGATCCCGAACGCAGACTGGAACGCCTACGCCCAGGATCTCCAGAGCTCGTGCAACTTCTACCAGCCAGGCTCCCTCTGGGTCCGAGAGGTCGTCCCGGTAGGGTGGGGCGACACCTACGGCCAGTACTTCAACGGGGGCGGGTTCGACATCAGCGATCTGCCGAACGGTCGTTACTACATCCGGACCGAGGTCAATCCGGGTGGATCCATCCTCGAAGTCACGACGGCCAATGACACTCAGGATCGCCTCGTCCTGCTGCGCGGCGGCCCCCGCAATCGGCGCGTGATCGTGCCGCCGTGGCACGGGATCGACACCGAGCACTACTGCGTCTACTGCGGCTGAGCATCGAGCTGCGCCGGGCCCCCGCCGCCGGGTGCACGGCGCAGCTCCAGCAGGGTGGCCTCGGGCGGACACAGGAACCGGAACGGCGCGAACTTGCTCGTCCCCAGCCCCGGCGACACGTGCACGAACGACCCACCCATCCGGATCAGCCCCGACACCAGGCGCCGGGGTAATTGCGAGTTCGTAACAAGGGCGCCCACGAGCGGTAGCCGAACCTGACCGCCGTGCGTGTGTCCCGCGACGACGAACGGGTAGCCGCACGCGGCGATCTCGGGCGCCGAGTCCGGTGAGTGCATAACGGCGATCCCGAACCTCGACGGTGTGCGCCTCGGCGCGACCCTCAGATCCTGGCGCCGGATATGCGTGTCGTCCAGACCCAGGAGCTCGATCGCCAGCCCGTCGAGCTCGAGCTCTTGGCGCCGGTTGGTGAGGTCCTCCCAACCGTCCGCGGACAGCAGCTCGCGCAGCTCGTCCGACCGGCCGCGCCGAGCCCGACGAGGTCTCCGCCGATGGGTGCGGACGAAGTACCGGAGCGGGTTCGTCGCGTGCGGGGCGTAGTAGTCGTTGGAGCCCAGCACGAACCACGAGGCGAGCCGTCCCCGCGTCTCGCGCACGGCAGCCACGGCGGTCTCGACGGCCTCGGGCTCGCCCAGGAAGTCGCCCGTCACGACGGTGACGTCGGCCCGCGGGATCGAGGCGAGGAACGCGCGCTTGCGGCGATCGGCCGAGACGAAGTGCAGATCCGACAGATGCAGGACCGTGACGGATTCGGGACCGTCGGCCGGTAGGATGGCTAGACCGCGACGCACGAGCCGGTACGCGCGGCGCTCGATCGCGACGCCGTAGGCGATGCACACCACGGCGATGCTCGCGAGCGCGAGCAGGATGTGGGAGAACACGGGAGGGGAGTCTACGTGGGCGACCCCACGCTGAAGGCACAGGTGCACGAGCAGATGACAGCGGCCTTGCGGGCCGGGGAGAGGGTCCGTCTCGGCGCGCTCCGCATGCTCGCGTCCTCGATCACCAACCGCGAGAAGGAGGTCATGCGCGAACTCTCCGACGACGAGGTGCGCGATGTCGCCGGCAAGGAGGTCAAGCGGCGCACCGAGTCGATCGAGGCGTTCGAGTCCGCCGGTCGCACCGAGCTCGCCGAGAAGGAACGGGCCGAACGCGAGGTCCTGCAGCCCTTCGCCCCCGAACAACTCTCCGACGCCGCGGTCGACGCGTTGATCGACGAGGCGATGTCGGCGACCGGGGCGACCTCGATGCAGGAGATGGGCAAGGTCATGGGCGCGGTGATGGCTTCGGCCAAGGGCAAGGTGGACGGTTCGGTGGTCCAGCAGAAGGTGCGTGAGCGCCTCGCGGGCTGACCGCTAGACCGGACGTCGAGGGAGCGAGTCGAGCAGCATCGCCGGCGAGGCCTCGCCACCGCCGCCGTCCCCACCACCGTTCCCATTGCCATTGCCATCGCCATCGCCGTTCCCGTTCCCCCCGCCGTTCCCGTTGCCCTCGAACGTGCCGACGTAGATCGTGACGGTCGCGCCGACGTCGACGACCTTCGAGCCGTCGCCGGTCGGGGTCTGGTCCACGACGATCCCGTCCAGGTGCCCGTCGTCGACCTGCACGTGTTCGATAGCCGCGACCAGCCCCCGCTTCTCCAGTTCGTGCACGGCCTGGGCTTCGGTGAGGCCCGTCAGGCCGGGGATGACGACCGGCTCGCCCTTGCCGTCGCTCACGCCGAGCGTCACCGCGCTCCCGAGCTGGAGACGGGCGCCGCCGCCGGGGGCCTGCGTCAAGACCGTCCCGGCCGGCTCGAACGACTGCACGTCCTCGCGGATCGGCGTGAAGTTCGCATGCGCCAGCTTCCTCTCGGCCTCCTCGATCGGCAGACCGACGACGTCGGGCACCGGTCCGCTCTCGGGCGGTGGGGGCGCCTCGAAGCCTTCCACGGGGAAGCCCGCCATCGCCTTGACCATGAAGTCGTGCCAGATCGGCGCGGCCACGGTTCCACCGAACACCGACCCTCCGTAGTACGAGTCCATCGGGATCTGGCCGTTCGCGAACCCGACCCAGACCGCCGTCGAGACCTGCGGCGTATAGCCGGCGAAGTACACGTTCGTGTAGTCCTGGGCGGTGCCGGTCTTGCCGGCCACGGGTCGCCCGATGTTCGCCGCGGTGCCCGTCCCGCAGCACACGACACGCTGGAGCATCGCGGTCACGAGGTGCGCGATCTCGGGCTTGATCACCTGCTCGCACTCGGGCTCGTGCTGGTACAGGACGCGTTGGGCCTTCGGGGCGTCCTTGGCGACGTTCGCGAACTCGACCCGCCGGACGGCCCATGCGTTGCAGCGCTTGCCGTCGTTCGCGAGCGTCGCGAAGGCGGCCGCCATGTCCATCGTCGGGACCTCCTCGACGCCGAGCGTGATCGAGGGGACTGGGTCCAGGGCGACCGTGATGCCCATCCGGTGGGCGGCGTCAACGATGTGCTCGGGCCCGACGTCGAGCGCGAGCTGCGCGAACACCACGTTCACCGAGTCCTGCGTCGCGCTCCACAGGTCCAGGTAGCCGCCGTCGCCGCCGCCCTCCGCGTTGCTCACGCACCCGCTGGCGCTGATCCACCCGGCGAGGTTGCACAGGGGCGACTTCGACGAGTAGACCTTCCCCGGCGGGAACCCCTGCTCGAACGCGGCCACCAGCGTGAACGGCTTGAACGCCGACCCCACCTGTCGCGTCCCTCGCCAGACGAGGTCGTACTGGTCGCGGTTGTAGTTCTTGCCCGAGAGCATCGCCTTGATCGCGCCGTCGGTCGCGCGGACCGAGACCAGCGAGACGTCGGGGCTGTTCCGGCCCGGGTCGATCGCCGGGCTCGCGTCGACCGCCTCCTGCGCGTAGTCCTGCCACGAGGGGTCGAGCGACGTGTAGATGTTCAGCCCGCCCTGGTACAGAGTGTGCACGCGCTGGATCCGGCGCTGTCCGAACGAGTCGAACTGCCCGTCGGCGTTGTCCAGGATCAGGTTCCGGATGTAATAGACGAAGAACGGCTCGACCTTCTGCTTGAACACCCCGGCGTCGTTCGCGATCCGCAGCGGCTTGGCTTGCGCCTTCGAGGCCGCGGCGGGATCGATCACCCCGAGCTCCGCCATCCGCTCGAGCACGAGGTTGCGTCGGCCCATCGCGGCGTCCGGGTGAGCGATCGGGTCATATGCGCCGGGGGCCCGGATCACGCCGGCGAGCAGTGCGGCCTGCGCGAGCGTGAGCTCTTTCGCGGTCGTGTGGAAGTAGGTCTCGGCGGCGGTCTCGATGCCGTAGGCGCCGTTCCCGTAGTACGCCTCGTTCATGTAGAGCTCGAGGATGTGGTTCTTCGAGTACTTGCGTTCGACGCGGATCGCGAGCGCTGCCTCCTGGAACTTCCGGGCGAAGGTCTGTTCGGGCGAGTCGATCAGCACGTTCTTCACAAGCTGCTGCGTGAGCGTGGATCCGCCCTGCTCGATGTCCCCGGCGATCAGGTTCGTGACGGCCGCGCGCATCAGGGACGGGAAGTTGAGCGCGCCGTGCTCGTAGAACGAGTCGTCCTCGATCGCGACGACGGCGTGCTGCGCCACCGGCGCGATCTTGCCGATCCGCACGTACCGCCGGTTCTCGTCCAGGTAGATCTCGGCCAGGATCGTCTTGCCGTCCGCCGCATAGATCGTCGAGCTCTGCGGCAGGTGGGGGATGGCGGCCCGGCCGACGCCCGCCGCGTCCAGGCGCTCGCGGAACGCGTTCACGCCCGCGCCGGCGGCCCCGAAGATCGGCAGCAGTGCCAGCGCGAGCACCACGGCGAACCCCGCCATCACCACGATCAGCACGAACGGGATCAGCGGCGCGATCACCCGGCGTGGGCGCAGTTCGGGAACCCTCACCGTGTCGTCGGGGGGGCGGGTGGGCTCGTCGGACCTCGGGCGATGCCGAGGTGGTGCCTGCATGGGGGCCCAAAGGATAGCCCGTCGGCGCGGGTACGATGGGGCCCGCCCATGCGCCGCGTCGCCCCGTTCCTGCTGTTCAGCGCGCTGCTGTGCCTCCTTCCCGGCACCGCGGGCGCTCAGGAGACGCCCTCGTTGCTGGTGGCCAAGGTGGACGGTTCGATCGACCGAACGCTGGCCTCGTACCTCGTCGGCTCCGTCGAGGAGGCCGAACGCACGGGGGCGACCCTCGTGCTGCAGCTCGACAGCGCGGGGACGCTGGACCAGGACGCGGTCGCGCTGGCCGAACGGATCCACGACGCGAGCGTCCCCGTGATCGTCTGGGTGGGACCCGCCCCGGCCAAGGCCGCGGGCGCCGGTCTCCTGTTCCTGTACGCGGCGAGCCTCGGCGCGGTCGCGCCCGGCGCCGGCGTCGGCCCGCTCGAACCCCTCGACCTGTCGGGCGACGAGCCCCCGGTCTCGGAGCGGGAGGTGGAGGCGCTCGCGACGGGGTGGGTCCAGGATCGGGGCCGCGAGACCCCGCTCGCGTTCCCCAACCGTCCGGTGCCGGCCCGTGCCGCGCTCGACGGCAACATCGCGAGCGTCGCGGCGGTCTCGATCACCGACCTGCTCGCGAAGGTGGACGGTCGCACGGTGGGAACGGCCGATGGCCCGGTGACGCTCCAGACCAAGATCGCCACCTCCGCGGCCGAGCAGCGGGTCACGGTGCGGTTCACCGACCTCGGGCCGTTCGATCGGGTGCTCCACGCCGCCGCGTCGCCGACCTGGATCTACGTCCTGCTCGTCCTGGGGCTCGCGGCACTCGCGTTCGAGGCGACGCAGCCGGGGTTCGGGTTCGCGGGATTCGCCGGGGTCGGGATGCTCGCGCTGGCCACGTACGGGCTCACGGTCGTGCCGTTCTCCCCGCTCGGGCTCGGGTTGCTGCTCGGGGGCATCGCCCTGCTGACCCTCGACGTGCGTCTGCGGCGGCTCGGACCTCTCACGGCCGCCGGGATGCTGGCGTTCGTCGCGGGCTCGGTGCTGATCTTCGGGGGCGTCGCCGACGCGATCGACGTCTCGCCGTGGCTGATCGGCTCCTTCTCGGTCGCCGCGCTCCTGTATTGGGGGTTCGGCCTGACCGTCGCGATGCAGTCGCGCGACCGGCTTACCTCAACGCAGCGCGGCCTGGTCGGGCTGGTCGGCGAGGCACGGGGTGAGCTCAAGCCCGACGGGCCGGTATTCGTGAAAGGGGCGCTCTGGCGGGGCCGGAGCTCGGACGGGCCGATCCCGGCGGGGAGCCGGATCCGCGTGCGTGGGGTGGACGGCCTGATCCTCAAGGTAGAGCAGGAGCCCCCGGCCACCCCGGGGCCCGACCTCCCGAACGAGGCCTAGCCCCCGAGGCCGCCCGGCCCTCCCACGGCTGTTGCGATTCCCTGGCGGTTGCCCGTGTCGAGCAACCCTCGAAATCCCCGGGACGTTCAGTTACGAAAGACCTATCGAAGGCATCGGACCGAGGAGCGACCCGGTGGTGGAACGGATGCGCGCCGGCTGGACCTGGGGCTGGCAGTTCGACGGAGCATGCAGGGGCGAGGACTCGTCCCTGTTCTTCGCGCCCAGCTACTTCGAGAAGCGCGAGGAGAAGGCCGCCCGCGAGGTCAAGGCCAAGGCCATCTGTAACGCCTGCCCGGTCCTCGAACCCTGCCTCGGGTACGCCCTTCGGGTGCGCGAGCCGCACGGGATCTGGGGCGGCCTCAACGAGTACGAACGCCGTCAACGCCTCCGCCAGCAGGCCCTCCAGGCCGGCTAAGGCACCTCCACCACCCGTTTCTGCCACCATCCCCTCGGCCGGCCGCGCCCGGCCGGTCGTGCGTCTCGTCGTGGTTCCTGGCCGAAGGAGGGTGGTCCCGTGATCGAGGAACGGCTCGCGGAGCTCGGCATCGAACTCCCGCCCGCCCCGCCGCCCGTCGCCTCGTACGTCCCCGTCAAGGTCGTGGGGGACCTCGCCTGGGTGGCGGGACAGGTGCCGATGAAGGACGGGGCGGTCACCGTCTCGGGCTCGGTGGGTTCGGATGTGACCATCGAGGAGGCGAACGCGGGCGCTCGCCGCTGCGCGATCCAGGCGCTCTCGGCGCTCCGTGCGGCGCTCGGGAGCCTGGACCGGGTAACGGGGGTCGTGAAGGTCGACGTGTTCGTCGCCTCCGCGCAGGGGTTCACCGACCAACCGACGGTCGCGAACGGCGCGAGCGACCTGTTGGTCGAGGTCTTCGGCGACGAGGGCCGCCATGCCCGGGCGGCGGTCGGGGTCCCCGAGCTCCCGCTCGGCGCGGCCGTCGAGGTGGCGCTGCTGGTTCAGCTCGGCTGAGCCGGAGACCCGCCCGCACCGGTCGCGGCGCCGCGCGCGAACCGGAGGTCGCCCGAACGCCGGGTGACGCCGGTCCGGTCCAGATGCTCGGCGAGCGGGACGGCGTACTTCCTCGAGGTGCCGAGCCGTTCGCGGAGCGCGCTCACGGTGATTCCGTCCGAGCCCGCCTCGCGGACGATCGCCCCTGCGCGTTCGACGAGCTCGCGGGAAAGCACGAGTTCGGGCGAGATCCGAACGAGGGCACCCGAGCGCACCGCCGCGTCCAGGACACCGGCTGTGACCCCCGACGCGCGGAGCTCCGCGATCGTCGGTGGTGTCGGCTCGGCGCTGCGAACGACCTCCACCAACGCGGCGATCTCGTCGCCCCCCCCGGCCCGATGCGACGCGAGCCGCACCGCGGCGCCCTCCCGCACGAGCGTCCCCTCGGTCTCGAACCAATCGATCGCGGCGTCGGCGAGCTCGAGATCGCGCGGCGCTCCCGAGGCGGCGAACGCCTCCGCGACCGATCGCCGGACCGTCGCGACATCCTGCCCGGCCGCGGCGGGTTCCTCGGCGTGGAACGCCGCGAGCCGAGCCGTGATCGCCTCTGCGATCCCATCCAAGGTTCCCCGAGCGACCCACCACCCGCCCAGCCGGCTCGCGCCGTCCACGTCCTCGGGTGCGAGGCCCGTGATCGACCGGACGTCGTCGATCCGCACCGCCCGGCGTTCGGCGACCAGGAGGGCGGGGAGCTCGGTGCGCGATGCGCGCGCTCTCGCTTCGAGGCGCGGGGTCGGGGACGGGCCCGCGCGGCGCGGCGGCGCGGTGTCGAGGACGACCCCGCCGGCGATCGTTCGCCGACGCCCCGCCTCGCGCAGGACGACCCGGTCGCCCACGTCGAGTACGAGCGGCTCGGACAGCGTGATCCTGATGAAGGCCCCGTCGGCGGGCACCTGATTCACGTCGTAGAGGCGGATCCGCGCGTCGCGTTCGGCCGCGCCCGCGTGTAGCTTGAACGCGCCGCGCGACGTGATCGGACGGTCGAGCGATCGGACGGGTTCGACGCGTGCCTCGAGGACGGACGTGGCGGTCCACAGGCCGGCGGGGGCAAGGACCTCGCCCCGCGCGATCCGCGCGCGTTCGGCGGTGAGGTTGGCCGCGACCCGGGAGACCGGCGACGCGCTCCCGACGTCCCGGTGGTGCGTCTGGAGCCCGCGGACCCTCGCCCGGGTCCCGGACGGCAGGAGCTCGACCTCCGCGCCGGTCGTCAGCGGCCCGCCGGTGAGCGTCCCCGTTACGACGGTGCCCGAACCCTTGATCGAGAACACGCGGTCGACGTGTAGGCGGGGGCGCCCGTCGCGCTCGGGCTCGGGGGCGCCGGCGAGCATCGCGTCGAGCGCGACGACGAGCTCGTCGAACCCCTCGCCGGTCGCGGACGAGCACGCGACGATCGGAGCACCTTCGAGTCCGGTGTCCTGGACGCGTTCGGTCACCTCGGCTCGGGCGCGCTCGAGCCGCGCCGCGTCGACGAGATCGCGCTTGGTGAGCGCGATCACCGCGCCGTGCGCGCCGAGGACGTCGACGATCTCGAGGTGTTCCTCGGACTGCGGTTTCCAACCCTCGTCCGCCGCGACCACGAACAGCACCAGGCGGACCGGACCGACGCCGGCGAGCATCGTGCGGACGAACCGCTCGTGCCCCGGCACGTCCACGAACCCGAGCTCGCGTCCCGAGGGGAGCGTGCACCACGCGTACCCGAGCTCGATCGTCAGGCCCCGGCGCTTCTCCTCGTCGAGGCGATCGGGGTCCATCCCGGTCAGACGCGTGACCAGGCTCGACTTGCCGTGATCGACGTGGCCGGCGGTCGCGACGACGGAGGCTCCGGCGCCGGGCGGTGGCTCGGGCGCCGTGGCGCCCGAGCGTTCAGTCATCGGGCAGGTCGTCGCCCTCGAGCGCGTAGCGGACGGCTCGCACAAGGTCGGGCATCGCCTCGGGGGACACCGTCCGGAGGTCGAGCAGCACGCCTCGTTCGGTGACCCGGCAGAACACCGACGGCGAACCGGTGCGCAGGCGGGCGGCCATCGCGTTGGGTTCGGGGGCCCGGATCTCCACGCCGAACGACGGGATGCCCGTCCCCGGCAGCGCGCCGCCGCCAACGGCCGACTCGCACGCGATCACGTGCGCGCCCTCGAGCTCGCCGTCGAGCGCCATCGCGAGCGCGTCGGCGCGGTGCCGCACGTGCGCCGGCGGCTCCCGGATCATCGTCCACACGGGGAGCTCCGAACCCCGGCCGTGGGCGTGCTGCGCCAGGACGGACTCGAGCGCGGCCACCTGCATCTTGTCGACGCGCACGGCGCGCGCGATGGGGTGGCGCCGGAGACGCTCGACCAGCTCGGCGCGTCCGAGCACGATCCCCGCCTGCGGCCCGCCGAGCAGCTTGTCCCCCGAGAACACGATGAGATCGGCCCCGTCCGCGAGCGCGTCGGCCGCGCTCGGCTCGTCCGCCGTGGCGCCGGGGACGCGTTCGAGCAAGCCCGAACCGAGGTCGTACACGAAGGGAACGTCCGCCTTGCGCGCGATCGCGGCCAGGTCCTTGGCGCTCGGCGTCGAGGCGAACCCCACGACGCGGTAGTTGCTGGGATGCACCTTGAGGATCAGCGCGGTCTTGTCGGTCAGCGCCGAACGGTAGTCGGAGGCTCGCGTCCGGTTCGTCGTGCCGACCTCGACGAGCCGCGCGCCCGACGCCGCCAGGATGTCGGGGATCCGGAACTCGCCGCCGATCTCGATCAGCTCGCCGCGCGAGACCAGGACGCCCTTGCCGCGCGCCAGCGACGCGAGGGCGAGCAGCAGGGCCGCGGCACCGTTGTTCACGACCAACGCGTCCTCGGCACCGGTCATCGAGGTGAGCAGTCGCTCCGCGCGCGTCGAACGCCGGCCGCGAGCCCCGGACTCACGATCGACCTCGAGATCGACGTAGCCCTGCCCGGCCCGAGCCGCGGCGGCCGCGGCCCGTTCCGGCAGGGGTGCCCTGCCGAGACCCGTGTGGAGCACCACGCCGGTGGCGTTGATCACGCGGACCAGGCCGGAGGCGGTCCCCGACGCCAGCGCGAGCGCACGCGCGAGGATCTCGTCGTCGGGCGGGGGCATCGCGCCCGCCTCGGCGGCCTCCCGGACCTGTTCGAGCGTCACTGATAGCGCGTGCTTGACTAGCGGCCGGCCGAAGGTGCCGATCGCGCGCCGCCCCGGTTCGGAGCGTAGGAGCGCGTCCACCGAGGGGATGCGTCGGCGGGGTTCTGGGCCTGCGTTCGGGGTGGCGTTCCCCGTGCGTTCGCGTTCGGCGCGGGCCATAGTGGGCCAGCCTACTACCGGGCCTGCCGCCGCCTCCGCCGACTCGTTGGTCGCTGCCGCCCCGTCCGTGGCAGGATGGAGACGGTGGATACCGAGGAACGCGCCGCCTTCACCGCCGCCTCCGAGAACTGGATGGTCCGGGGCGGTGGGGTCGATATCGAGATCGTTCCCCAGGGGACGCTCGGGACCCAGGAGATGATCCTCAACATCGGCCCTCAGCACCCGTCGACCCACGGCGTGCTTCGCATCATCCTCGAGCTCGACGGCGAGGTCATCACGCGCGCCGAGCCGGTCATCGGGTACATGCACCGCGGGGCGGAGAAGCTCGCCGAGTACCGCGACACCCGGCAGGTGCTCGTGCTGATGAACCGTCACGACTGGCTCTCGGCGTTCAACAACGAGCTCGGCTGGATCATCGCTGTCGAACGGCTCGCCGAGATCGAGGTGCCCGAACGCGCGCAATGGATCCGGACGATGCTCGCGGAGTGGAACCGCATCCTGAACCACCTGATGTTCATGGGCTCGTACCCGCTCGAGCTCGGCGCGATCACCCCGATCTTCTACGCGTTCATCGAACGCGAGCTGATCCAAGGGCTCATGGAGTCGGCGACCGGCGGGCGGATGCACTTCTCCTACGTCCGGGCCGGCGGCCTGAAGGACGACCTGCCTCTCGGGTGGCTCAAGCAATCCGCCGACGTGCTCAAGCAGGTACGCGCGAAGCTGAAAGACTTCGAGAACCTCGTGATGGGCAACGAGATCGTCTTCGCGCGGACCAAGGGCATCGGGGCCATCCCGCCGGAGACGGCGGTCGCGTACGGGTGCTCGGGGCCCGTGCTGCACGCGAGCGGCGTCGCCATGGATCCTCGCAAGGACGAGCCCTACGCGAAGTACGACGAGGTGGAGTTCGACATCCCGATCGGTCGCAACGGGGACTCCTACGACCGGCTGTGGGTCCTGGTCCAGCGCATGCACGAGTCCTGCGCGATCATCGAGCAGTGCATGGAGAAGCTCCCCGCGGGCGATTACATCGCGGGCAAGCTGCCGAAGAAGCTCTCGCTCGAGGGCGAGACGTACGTTCGGACGGAGAACCCGCTCGGGATGATGGGGTACTACGTCGTCGGGAACGGGAAGAAGGAGCCGTACCGGCTCAAGATGCGGACCCCGTCGTTCTCGAACATCTCGGTGTTGCCCGCGATGCTGCCGGGATCGCTCGTTCCGGACCTGATCGCGCTGCTGGGTTCGATCTTCTTCGTGGTGGGCGACGTCGACCGCTAGCTAGGTCTGGCGGTTGAACCACACGCCGCCCGGGCCGCAGTTCTCTTCTCCTCGCATTCGAACCTATCGGACCTTGGGGCGTTCGGCGTGGGTGCGCGCGCGCGCGAGCCACGGAGGCTCGGGAAGCCCCTCGGTCGCGAGCACGAGCCACCAGAACCCGCCGAACCGCGAGAGGTCGGTCAGCAGGCTCGCTCGGCTTCGTTCCTCCCATACCCGCACGGCCTCCGAGTTGCGACCCGCCCGCTGCAGCTCGGTCTGCGCGGCATGCATCGTCTGCTGCCACCGATCGTGCCCGAGTGCGCGCAGGGCCGCCTGCTGCGTCACGGGCTCGAACGCCGACAACCCGACCGAGCGCGCGCGGTCGGCGATCAGCGAGACGTCGACGCCCGCGGTGATGTCGGTGTCTCCCGGATCCGCGAGGACGTCGGCGACCTCCCGGTGCTCGCGGTACCCATGGACCGGCCCCGCCGGACCCTCCACGCTGCCGTAGTCGACCAGCAGGACGTAGCCGCGTCCGATCGCCCGCGCGAGCGCCCCGAGGAGCGCGAACGCGCCGACCGGCACGGTCGTCTCCTCGCCGGGTTCGAGCCGCGGGGGTGGGCCCCAGGCGTCCGACCACGGCACCTCGATCTCACCGAGCGACGCGCCCCGCGCACCGACTCGGACCTCCTTCGGGCCATCGGGTCGACCGCGGATCGGGACGAACGGCAGGTTGTCGAGGACCTCGTTCGCCACCACCACGCCGTCGAACGGGTCGAGCTCGCCGAGCGCGGACGCCGTGGCGAAGCCGCGTGCGCCGAGCGCGGCGCGTGCGCCCGTGCTGATCTCGACGCCGATGTAGGCGGGTCGCGGTGCGGGCAGCTCGGCGAACGCGGAGGAGAGCGCCTCGGCGAACGTGCCGTCGCCGGCGCCCAGCTCGACGACGGGGAGCGGCTCGGGCTCGCCGAGCGTGAACCACGCATCGAGCAGCGCGTCGCGGACGCAGTGAGCGAACACGAATGGGTGTACGTGCGGGCTGGTCACGAAGTGCTCGTCGGCCCCCACCGGCGGGGTCTCGAAGAAGCCGTCGGGCCCGTACAGGGCGATCTCCATGTACTCGTCGAACCCGATCGGGCCGTGATCCTCGATCGCCGCCTGCACGCGTCGCGCCACCGGGTCGCTCACGGTCCAAGCCTAGTGACCCCTTGCCCTCCGCCGCGGTCCGCGGATGTCGGGGCTGCGGGTGCATGCGAGGATGCCGCTCGTGGACGACGAGATCCGTGAGGCGGCGTCGGCCGTGGTCGCGCGCGATGCGGAGGAGGGGCTCGAGGTGCTGGTGCTGGAACGGAGCGCCGCGAGCCGCTTCCTGCCCGGCTACGTGGCGTTCCCCGGGGGCTCGATCGACGAGGAGGACCGGGAGCTCGCGCGGCGGTGGTTCGGGACCCCGGAGGAGGCGCGCCGGGCGTGCGCGATCCGCGAGCTCGTCGAGGAGGTCTCGCTCGTCCTGACGCGGTCCGGGCTCGGGCAGGGCGACGAGCTCGCCGGCGTTGAGGCCGCCCCGCCGTCGGCCGACCAGTTGCGTGAGATCGCTCACTGGGTCGCACCGCCGAGGGTCCCGGTCCGGTTCGACGCGCGCTACTTCGCGGTCCGGGCATCCGAGGAACTCGAGCCCGTACCCGACGGCGGCGAGACCGCGGACGCGTGGTGGGTGTCGCCTGCGCGGCTGCTTCAGGACTGGTCGGCGGGCCGTCGCCGGCTCTACTGGCCGACCTTCTTCACTGTGACCGAGATCTCCGGCTGCCGTTCGGTCGACGACCTGTTCGGGCTCACGATCGTGACGCGGGAACCCGACGACGACGAGCTCGAACGGCTCCCCCGCTCGACGTTCTGGCAGGACTGATCGCGATGCGCGTGATCCGCGTCCTGGCGCCGAACCCCGGGATCCGCGAGCTCGAGGGGACGAACACATGGATCGTGGGGGACGCACCGGCGCTCGTGATCGATCCCGGCCCCGACGATCGTGGCCATCTCGCCGAGGTCGCGCGGACCGCGGGTTCGGTCGGCGCGATCGCACTGACCCACGATCACCCGGACCACGCGCCCGGCGCGCTCCCGCTCGCGGCGATGACCGGCGCGCGGGTGTTCGCGGCCAGGCCGGTGGCGGGACCGGCCGAGGGGCCAACGGAGGCGATGGGACGGATCCGCGACGGCGACCAGGTGTCGACCGGTTCGGTTTCGCTGGGGGTTGTCGCGACGCCCGGCCACACGCCAGACCACGTTGCGTTCTTCGATGCGCGCACGGGCTCGCTGTTCACGGGCGATGCCGTGCTGGGCCGGGGCACGAGCGTGATCGATCCTCCCGAGGGCGATCTGTCCGCCTACCTTCGTTCGCTGCGCCGGATGCGGGAGCTGGGGCCGAGGACGATCTACCCGGGGCACGGCCCGGTCGTCCTGCGCGCGCTCGCCACGCTCGACGAGTACCTCGACCACCGGAGGATGCGCGAGGAACAGATCCTGACCGCGCTCGGCGACGCGTCGCGCACGCCGGAGGAGATGGTCGCCGAGATCTACGCGGACTACCCGCCGGAGCTGCACGAGCTCGCCGCGCGCTCGGTACTCGCGCACCTGCTCAAGCTCGAGGTCGAGGGTCGCGCCGACAAGCGCTCGAAGGCCGGCGTCGTCCGGTGGTCCGCGATCGAACCGCGTTCGTGCGAACGGTGCGGTCGGCCGGTCCGCGGGCGGGTGCGGCTGTGCGGCTCGTGCACGGTCGCGGTGCTCCAGGAGTAGGTCTCTCCACGCGGCACCGCGCTCGCGCGTCACCGCTCCGCGGCGTCCCGTAGCGCGTCGGGATCGGTGATCACGAACCGTCCCCCGCCCGAACGGACGACGCCCCTCGCCGCGAGCGCCCCCACCGTCCGGTTCACGGATTCGCGCGACGCCCCCACCATCCGCGCGAGCTCGTCCTGCGTGAGCGGGATCCGGAGCCGGACACCGTGGGGCCCAGGCACGCCGTGATCGTCGGCGAGCTCGCGGAGGCGCCCGACGACGCGGCTCGGCAGGTCGGCCGCCATCGCGTCCTCCAGCGCGGCCGAGGTCCGGTGCAGCCGGGCGGCGATCAGACGCAGGAGCTCCTCCGCCGTCGCCGGGGTGCGTTCGAGCATGGCCCGCATCGACGCGATCGGCAGGGCGAGCACGGTCGTGGGCCCGACGGCCTGCGCGCGGACGAGCGACGGATCGCCCAGGAGCGCCGACTCGCCGAACAGGTCGCCTCGGCACAGGAGTCCGACCACGATCTCGCGCCCCGAGGCCGTCACCGACGAGAGCCGAACGGCGCCGGCGGTCACCAGGAACAGGCTCGACACGTGGTCGCCCTGACGGACGATGACCTCGCCGTGAGGGAGCCGGCGGGTCACGCCGCCCTCCGTTCGGTCGAGCGCAACCCCCACACGGCGACCCTAGCGCCACCCGCCGACACGGCTCCGGGTCCGGGCGCGCCTTTCGACAGCCCCCGCCGGTCGGGGTAGGCTGCGCTCCCAACGCCGCCAGACCAAGGACAGGACCAAGGACAGGAGACGACGTGACGGTTCGGGCACGAGATGCGCTCGCGCAGGTGCCGCTGTTCGCAGGCATGCCGCCGCGCTTCCTGAAGCGGCTCGCCGACAAGATGGACGAGCAGCGGTTCATGGAGGGCGCCACGATCGTTCGCCAGGGGGAGCCCGGCGACACCTTCTACGTGCTCGTCGAGGGCGAAGCCAAGGTCAAGGACGCGAACGGACGCACGCTGTCCCGCCTGATCCCCGGTGACTTCTTCGGCGAGATCTCGCTGATGGACGGCGGTCCGCGCACCGCGACGGTCGTCGCCGAGACCAACATGACCGCGCTCGCCCTCTCGCGCAAGGACTTCTCGGCGCTGCTCCGGTCGGAGCCGAAGGTGACGGTCGGCCTGCTCAAGCACGCCTCCGCCCTGCTCCGGCGGCTCGAACGCCCCGCCTCCGGCTGAGCGTTGCGCGCCGAGCTGTCCCGTCCCGACGACCCCGAGTCCGTCGTCGCCCTCGCGACGTGGTCGAACGGGCGCCCGAACCTCGAGGTGCTCGACCCGTCGGTCAAGGGTCTCGACACGCTCCTGCGGCCGACACCCGTCGTGGTCGACGACCCGTCGCTCCGGCCACCGGGGACGAGCGGCGACGTGCTGCTGGAGCCCGGCTCGTCCGCCTGGTTCCGGGCGGCCCTGGTCGCGCGCGCCGAGCCGCTCGGTCTGCACGTCCGCTTCGTGGCCTCGCAGATCGTCGGCGGCTGGGATCCGGCCGCGTCGTACCGGTCGTTCGAGGAGCAGATCGAACGGCTGGCCTCGTCCTGACCTACGGGTTGGCGGCGACCCACTCCTTGCCCGCGTCGCAGAACGGGCGGAAGTCGCAGAACCGGCACTGCGTTCCCGGCGTGGGTTCGAACGCGGCCGCCCCGATCCCGCGGAGCCACACCCCGATCCGTTGTCGCACTCCTTCGACGTCGTCCACGGCATAGGAGCGTTCCTCGCCGGTCCTCAGGTAGAAGTACGTCAGCGTGAGATCCTCCGGGGTCTTCCGCCAAACCTCGATACACGCCAACGCGTACAGATCCAGCTGGACCCGGCCGAGCGGGTCGTCCTCCGGCGGCACCCGCCCCGTCTTCCAGTCGACGACCTCCCAGCGTCCGTTCGGCAGGCCGTAGATCGCGTCGATTCGCCCCTTGATCGCGATGCCCTCCAGCGGCAGGAGGAACGGCCGCTCCGCGAAGAGCGGGACCATCTCGCCGAAGCGGCTCTGCACGAAGGCCTTCCGGAGATCCTCCTGCCTGCCGGGGGTCCCGGCGAGCTCCTCGACGGTCACGTCGGGCTCGTCCTCGACCTCCAGCAGGGTGGCCTGGCCGCGCGACTTCATCTCGATCCAGCGGTGGATCTCGGTGCCGATCCGGGCACTCGGGCCGGCGAACCTCGGGAGTGGACGGACGGAGGACCAGTAGTAGAGCTTCGGGCACCGCGCGTAGCCGATCAGCCCGCCGACCGAAACGGTGGACGGTCGAGCCGGACGTTCGTCCACCTCCGCCTCCTGTGCTCGCAGATGCGTCGCCAGCGTACGGCGCGCGGCCGACGCCTCGTCGAACGCGGCGCGCTCGTCCGCGGACAGGGCCTCGAGCGAGGCGGCCGCGACGCCACCGCGTTCGTGCGCCGCGAGCGCGGTCCGGCGCCAGCCCTGCGGGAACAGCTCGTCGCGGTCGTCGGGTCGCGCCGGCCCCGGCCACGGCTTGACGAATCGCTGACGGTACCCCTCGAGCGGGTTGGTCCGGTCGGCCTCGGTGTCGTCCGCGTCGGGCTCGTCGGCGGGCCAGACCGTTCCACCGCCCTGGCGCGCCCACTTGAGCAGCTCGATCAGGAACCGCCCGATGCCCTTGGCCATCAGGTTCTCGCCGTACCAGTTGGCCGAGGAGACGAACAGGTGCTGCTTCGCGCGGGTGAGCGCCACGTAGCAGGTGCGGCGTTCCTCGGCGACCTCCTGTTCGCGCAGGGCGTCGGTGAACGCCTTCATGTTGTCGTCGAAGCTCGGCAGCAGGTCGCGATCGCGCCGGAGCTCGACGTCGAGCGAGCTCCCCTTCCGTGCCGGGTTCTGCTGCACGCGCGCGTCCGGGAACAAGCCGTGCGCGAGCCCCGGGACGAACACCGCCTCGAACTCGAGTCCTTTGGCCGCGTGCACCGTCATCACCTTCACCGAGTCGTCGTCGCTCGGCTGGACCGGGTTCCACTCGCGATCGTCGTCGATCGAGTCGAGATGCTCGAGGAACGCCCGGAGCGTGAGCTCCCCGTCGACAGGCTGGAACGCGTGCACCTGCTCGAGGAACGCCGCGAGGTTGCGTCGCCGCGCGAGCGCCATCGGCTGGTCCGCGGCCGAATCCAGCTCGGCCAGCAGCCCCGTCCGGCGGATGATCTCGGCGAGGAACTCGCCGACCGGTCGTCGCGCCGCCACGCGGAGCGCGTCGAGCTCGTCGCGGAACTCGGCCAGCCGAACGCGGCCCTCGTCGGTGAGCCCCTCGATCTCGTCCAGGCGTTCGAGCGCCTCGGCCATCAGGAACGGATGGTCCTCGAGCAGATCGTCGTCCTCGTCGAGCGCCAGATCGGCCAGCAGCTTTCGGAGCTCACCGCCGCTGGTCCGGGACCATGCGGCCAGGACGCCGAGGTCGCGCAGCCCGACGCGGTACCGGGGCCCGGTCAAGATCCGTGCGAGCGCGACGCCGTCGCGCGGATCCTCGGTCGCGCGCGCGTAGGCGAGCACCTCGACGATCTCGGGGAGGTGGATCAGCCCCGCGAGGTTCACGAACTCCGCCGGCACCTCCATCGCGCCGAACGCCAGTTGCAGCGCCTCGAACAGCCGGTGGGTCCGGCACAGGACGGCCATGTCGCGCCAAGCGACGCCCTCGGCGTGGAGCGCGTGTGCGCGCTCGGCGACGCCCTCGGCCTCCGCGATCTCGTGCTCGTAGCGGGCGACCTCGACGTGTCCGGCGCCGTTGCGGTCCCACGGGCGCAGAAGCTTGTCGGGATCGGGGCGCTGGTTCGACGGCAACGCGTCGATCACGCGGTCGGCCGCCTCGAGGATCCGCGCGCCGGATCTGAAGTTCGTGTAGAGCGGGAGCTGCGCGGACTCGGTCCCGTCGGGGAGCGGGAACTCCGCGCGGAAATGCAGGAGGTTCCACAGGCTCGCGCCGCGCCACGCGTAGATGTTCTGGTCCGGGTCGCCGACCGCCGTCACGGGATGGCCGTCGCCGAACACGGCGCGCATCAGCACCGCCTGGGCGTGGTTCGTGTCCTGGTACTCGTCGAGCAGCACGGCCCCGAACCGCTCCCGGTAGGCCTTGCCCACCTCCGGGTGGTCCGACGCGATGCGGACCGCGTGCGCGATCTGGTCGCCGAAATCGATCACGCCGAGCTCCGCCTTGAGGTCGCGGAACACTCGAACCGCCCGGGCGATCTCGATCCGCTCCCGCGCGGCCGCGAAGGGCTCCGCCGACTTCGCCTTGCCGAGCGCGCCGAGCTTGCCCTCGACGTGCTCGATCACGGTCTCGGGTTCGACGAGGTGGTTCTGGAGCTGCTGGTCCAGATCCAGGATGTAGCCGACGATCGCGGGCTGCCACCGCGTGTGGAGCGTCTCGAACGTCATCCGGTCGAGCACCCGGGCCGCGATCTGCGCTCGCTGCGCCTGGCTGAGCACCCGCTGGCCGGGTTCGAGCCCGATCAGCATCCCGTGGCGTTCGAGCACCTGGGCGGCGAACGCGTGGTAGTTCGAGATCTCGGGTTCCTCGCCCTCGTCCAGCTCGAGGGTGCGGAGCGCCTTGCGCATCTTGAGGATCAGGTTCTCGGTGGCCTTGTTCGTGAACGTGAGGCAGAGCACGTTGCCCGGCATCACGCCCTCGTGATCGGCAGGCCAGGCCCCCGTCGCGACCATCGCGAGGTAGATCACGCGCGCGGCCATCACCGACGTCTTCCCCGATCCGGCGCCGGCAACGACCACGCAGGGTTCGAGCGGCCAGGAGATCGCGGTCCACTGTTCGGGCGTGGGATCGCCGCGGAGGAAGTCGACGATCGGTCGAGGGTAGCGCTCGGTCATGAGCCGGCCACGACCTCGGCCGGCGCGGTCGCGGGCGCTTCGACCGGGAACACGGCGCCGCCCTGCGGGTAGCGCGTGCAGAGGGTCTGGAACCGGCAGAAGAAGCAGCTCGCCTTCGTGTTGGCGACGTACCGGCGCTGTTCGTTGAGCTCGCGGATGCGGTCGATCAGCTCGGTGAGCCGCTCGCGCATCCGCGCCTTGTAGTCCTCCTCCACGTCCTCGGATACCGACCATGCCTTGACGTCGAGCGCGGGATCCGCCTTCTTCCCGCCGAGGAACGCGAGCTCGACCGCCTGCACGGGCCGGTGCTCGGCCAACTCGTCGTCCTCGTTGACCGCCAGGTAGTAGATGCCGAGCTGCAGGCTCTCGGAGGGCTTGGGCGCGCTGTCCGAACGCCCGGTCTTGTAGTCGGTGATCCGCGTGCCGCCCTCGGGCACCGGGCCGATCCGGTCGATCTTGCCGCGGATCCGAGCGCCCTCGAACTCGAACGCGAACCCGCGCTCGGTCGCCGTCGCCGGCGGCTCCGCGTAACGTTCGAACCAGTTCCGGATCAGGACCGCCTTGGCGTTCGCGCGCTCGGCCTCGGAGATCGCGTACGACGGGAACCGGGTCTTCTCCCACCGCTCGTCCAGCGCGCGTCCGAACGCCTCGGGCGTGCGCTCGACTTCGCCGCGCTCGCACCCCTCGATGATCGAGTGCACGAGCTTGCCCACCCAGGCCTGGTAGCCGCCGCCTGGATCCAGCCCGAGCTCGCTGGACAGCACGAACTGCAGCTCGCAGTTCTCGAGCGTCGACAGCCGCGAGTACGACAGCGAGAGGGCGTCCTCCACCACCGCGGAGAGGTCGGTCCACTCGCGCTGGAACCACCACGAAGCCGGGTCGTCCCCGAGCGCGAGCAGCCCGTCCAAGCCCGCGAGCCGCTCGGCCGCCGGCGCGTTCGGGTCGCCGAGCCCGCGCCGCCATGCCGAAGCCGCCTCGAACGTCGACACCGGCTCCGCGAACGGCGCGGCCGGAACGTCGCGCCACGGCAGCCCGAGCTCCTCGACGAACCGCGAGGTCAGCGTGACCGAGGACTCGTCGCCGTGCGGATCCGTCGCGGTCAGCACCACCCGGCGCCGCGCGCGCGATCGGACCATCCCGAACAGGCGGCGCTCGTCGGCGAGCCGTCGCCGGTTGACCTCGGAACGCGCGATCGCGCCCTCGAGCGTCGCGAGATCGAACATCGGCTCGGGCCGGGACAGGCTCGGGAAATCGCCCTCGAGCGCATCGAGCACGATCACCGTGTCGAACTCCCGACCGGCGGCCGCGTGCGCCGTCAGCACCTGCACCTCGTCGTGGCCGCCCTCGTCGCCCGCCGCGAGGCTCGGCGCACCCTCCGCCGCGCCGAGCGAGAGCAGGAAGGCCTCGGTCGACGGGTCGGCCGCCGTGCCCGCGGACGCGACGGCGTCCGAGAACTCGACCACCGCGTCGAGGTCGACGAGCGCGTGGTGGTCGGTCTCGGCCCGCTCCACCAGGTCGGCTGCGAACGGGAGCTCGAGCCAGAGCAGGCGGAACGCGTCGAGCACCGAGGCGTGAACGGCCTCGGCCCGTTCGAGGATGTCTGCGAGCGCCCGCAGCGCTTCCGCGTCCTCAGGTTCGGCGAGGTCGTGCAGCGCGAGCGCCTCGCGCGGCGGTCGACCGTGCGCGCGCGCGAGGCGCAGCAACGTTCGGACCGACGCCGGCGACAGCCGCCCGAGCTCGGAGGTCAGGACCGGCTCCATCAGCGCGTCCCGCTCCTGCGGACCGGCGACCAGCCAGCGCAGGGCGAGCACGAACGGGCGGGTGGCCGGGACCGCGGCCGGCGAACCCGCGTCGGCGATCCTGCGAGGGACGTGCGCGTCGTCGAGGGCGCGCAGGAGCCCTTCGACGCGTGGCCCGTGACGTCGGACGACAACCGCGAGCTCGAGCCACCCGACCCCGTCGTCGACGTGGAGCCGGCGCAGCTCGCGCGCGACCGCCGCGTGCTGCTCGGAGACGTGTCCGGCACGCCAGGCCTCGGTCGACACGGGCTCGGGACGATGCGGGGTCTCGAGCTCGACCGACGCGGCGCCCGGGTTGCGCTCGACGAATCGTCGGAAGGGTTCGTCGGTGGTTCCCTGGAACGAGAACAGGTGCGCGTCGAGGTCGCCGGCCGCGACGAGGCTCCGCGGACGGATCTCGGCCAGGAAGCGCTCGGCCGCGAAGGTCGTGTCCTGGTAGTCGTCGACCATGACGTGGTCGAACGGGGGATCGCCCCCGCCCGCGGCGACGGAAGCCTGCTCGACGAGCCCCGCGAAGTCGACCTCGCTGGAGGCGTCGAGCACCGACAGGTAGTGCCGGAGGAACGCAGCGAGCTCGTCCCATCCCGCGAGCCCGCGTTCGGCCGCCTCGCGCTCGATGTCGTCCGGCGACCGGAGCGCCTCCTGCGCCCGGATCACGAGCTGACGGACCTCGTCGGCGAACCCGCGGAGCCCGAGCAGCGAGCCGAAGACCGGCCAGCGCTCGGGATCCTCGCCGTCGAGGAGCTCCCGCACCCTCAGGAACTGCTCCGACGCCGACAGCACCGTCGGCGGCGTGGCGTAGCCGAGCCGCTCGAACCGCTGGCCGACCACGTGGAACGCGAGGCCGTGGATCGTGACGACGGTCAGGTTCGGCAGTGCGACCGGGAGGCGTTCGAGCAGCAGGCGCCGGGCCTCGTCCCTCGCGCGCCGCGAACCCACGACGAGCGCCACGCGTTCGGGGTCGGCGCCCCCCTCGACGAGCCGCGCGAACCGCTCCCGCAACACCGCCGTCTTGCCGGTGCCCGATCCGCCCGAGACGAGCATCGCGCCGTCGGCGTGGTCGAGGACCGCACGCTGCCGCGGGTCGGGGTGGAGGGGTTCGACGGGGGCCATCGGCGCGATGCTACCGCCGTGCTGGGACACGGCCGGGCACGGCCGCGATCAACCCGCCTGCGCGGCCCACCGGTAGACACCGGAGCCACTGATCGCGCCGACCAGCTGCCCGTCGCGAAGGACCAGCGCCGCACGATCGTTCCCCAGCCGCGCCGAGACCTCGTCGAGCCGCTCGTCGGGGTGGGCCACCAGCACGTGTTCGAGCGGGATGACCGCGTCCCGGGCCGGCCGCAGCGGATCTCGGCCCCCCAGGTCGCGCGCCGAGTTGAACGAGATCATCCCGATCACCCGCCCGTCCTCGAGCACCGGGAACGCCTCCTCCTCGTGGCCGCGCAGGAAGCGATCCAGCGTCTGCGAAAGCGAGAGGTCCGCCGGGACCGCGGGGGGCGGCGGATCCATCGCGTCCGCGACGGTCGCCGACGCGAGGCGGCCGTCGATCCCGATCCGCTGTTCCGAGGCCTGCGCGCCGCGGAAGATGAACATCCCGATGATCCCGCCCCACACCGCCTCGAAGATCCGTTGCTGCGTGAGCGCGTAGATCGCGATCGCGAACACGAGGCCACCCACCACCAGCCCCGAGCGAGCCGCGATGCGTGTCCCCTTCTGCCGGTCGCCCGTCACGCGCCACACGACCGACTGGAGCATGCGGCCGCCGTCGAGCGGCAGGCCGGGCAACGCGTTGAAGACCGCCATGAACAGGTTGACGGCGGCGACGTAGCTGAACAACCCGGGCAGCGGGCCGCCCGAGCTCTCGGACGCGCGCGCGAGCACCCAGAAGACGCCCGACAGGCCGAGGCTGGTCCCCGGCCCGAGCCCGGCGATCGCGAACGCGGCGCCCGGTCCTTTCTCGTCGGCCCGGGCCGCGGTGAACCCGCCGAAGAACACCAGCGTGATGCCGTGGACCTCGATCCCGTTGGCCCGGGCCGTGACCGCGTGGGCGGCCTCGTGCAGGAACACCGACCCGAAGAAGATGAGCGCGCCGAACAGCGCGAACGCGAACGCCTCGCCACCGGCGATGTCGGGGAACTCGCGGTCGAGCTGTGCCCAGAACGTGGCGACGAGCAGCACGGCGATCCAGATCCAGGACGAGTCGACGTTGACCGGCACGCCCCGGATCGTCGCGATGCGGAAACCGCGGCCGAACATCCTCCGAGGGTACCCCCACCCGCTTCGAGCGGCCGTTCGGCCACGGTCTGCGACAGTGGAGACGTGGACGACCGAGGCGACGAACCGACCGAACGCGAACCCACGCATCGTCTCCGAGCGGCTGCGCCCGTGCTCCTGGCCTGCGTGGTCGGGCTGGTCGGCGCGTGGCTCGGCCTGGCCCTGCTCGCGCGCGAGACCGTGCCGATGGGCCCGTTCCGCGTGGAGCTCGACGTCGGGTTCGGCCGCGGGGAGACCGTGCTCGGGCTGCCGCCGTTCGGCGCGCTCACGGCCGACACCCACCTGTCGCCGCTGCACCTGTCGGCGACACTGCAGGACGTCGGCGTCCAGCGCCTGACGGACGTCGTCAACGACGAGGGCATCGACGGGCTCGTGAGCGACATCGAACGCGACGCACGGGGGAGCGTTCGAACGTTGGCGTTGCGGGCCCAGCTCGCCGCGACGATCGGCGGGACGGTGCTCGCGGCGCTGGTCTACCGGAGACGCTGGCACCTGATCGCGACCGGGGGCGCCGCGGCGCTCCTCGCGGTCGCGATCTGCGAGGTGCTCCTGCTCGCGACCTTCCAGCCCGCGGCGTTCAGCGAACCCACGTACTCGGGCTCCCTGGCGCTCGCGCCGCAGTTGATCGGCCCGGTGAGCGAGGCGACCAGTCGTATCGAGGACCTCCGCGCGGGGCTCGAGCAGATCGTTGACGGGACGGTCCGCGCCTACACGTCGCTCCAGGCGACGCCGCCGGCCGACGACGCGATCCGGGTGCTGCACATCTCGGACATCCACGCGTCGCCGCTCGGGATGGACTTCGCGCAGGACGTGGCGAGAGGGTTCGACGTCGACTTCGTCATCGACACGGGGGACCTCACTTCGTTCGGGACCCCGGTCGAGAACCTGATCGCGACCGAGATCCCCGCCTTCGGACGGCCGTACGTGTTCATCCGGGGGAGCCACGACTCGATCGCGCTGCAAGAGGCGGTGGCGAAGGAGCCGAACGCGATCGTCCTGGACGGCCGCGAGAAGACGATCGACGGGCTCACGGTGTACGGGCTCGGTCACCCTGCGTTCACGCCCGCCCGGGGGGCCCCGGTCGACGCGGAGGACTTCGCGGCCCTCGCGCGGTCGGCCGGGCCCGTGATCGCCGCGGATCTCGAGTCGGCGCCCGAACCCGTCGACGTCGTGGCGGTCCACGACGACCGGATGGCCGAGGCCGTCGCCGGCCAGGTGCCGCTCGTGATCTCCGGACACTTCCACGAGAACTCGGCGACGGTGCGCAACGGCACCCTGTTCCTGCGGGTCGGGACGACGGGTGGTTCGGGAGCCGGGATCTTCCGCGGCCTCGACATCCCCTTCTCGGCCGAGGTCCTGTACTTCTCCCGAGGACCCGACCCCGAGCTGATCGCCTACGACGTCATCGAGCAACTCGCCGAATCGGGCAGCCTCACCGTCCAACGGGTCACGGTATCGGTGGAGTTCGGGGATCTTGTGCTCACGCCGACGCCGACACCCACGCCGAGCGCGTCGCCTTCGAGCTCCTCAACCTCGGCCTCGCCCTGAAATCTCGACAAGGCCTGAACGGAAGGAGCGGCGGCAGCGTTCATGGACCGGATGCGCGAACCCGGGAGCGCCGTGTCGGAGCGACGCGCGGCCTCGGAGCTGCCGCCTCGACCGGCGAGCTTCGAGGCGTTCTTCGAGGCCGAGCACGAGCGCCTGTTCCGGGCGTTGTACCTCGTGACCGGAAACGCACAGGAGGCGGAGGAGCTGATGCAGGACGCGTTCGTCGCGGTGTGGGAGCGGTGGGATCGGGTGAGCGCGATGGACGAGCCGACCGGGTACCTGTTCCGGAGCGCCATGAACCGCTTCCGGAGCCGGCTGCGGCGAGCGTCACGAGCCGCGCGGCGAGCGGCGGGTTCGGACCCGGGCGGCGACGCGTTCGCGGCCGCCGACGAGCGCGACGCGGTGGCTCGGGCTCTCGCCCGGCTCCCCGAGCGCCAGCGATCGGCGATCGTCCTGACCGAACTGCTCGGCTACGGCTCCGAGGAGGCCGGCCGGATCCTCGGCGTGAAGGACGTGACCGTTCGGTCGCTCGCCTCGCAAGCGCGAGCGGCCTTGCGGATCCACCTGGAGGACCGTGATGAGTGACCTTCGCAACCAGTTGGAGCGTCTCGGCGAGCGGGCGAAGGTAGCGTCGGATGCGTTCGAACGTCTCGAGCGCGCCCGCCGCCGCCGCGAACGCCATCGGCGGATCACCGCAGGAACGGTGGCGCTGCTTGTAGCGATCGCGGGATCGGTTGCCGCATTCACCGCCTTCCGGGCGTCGGGAGGGCAGGCTACCGGTGCGAGCGGCGGCGCCGGCGTGACGACTCCTGCACCCGCCGGCGCCGCCGACGTCGCCGGATTCACGTGCGACAGCACGGGGACGATCGCTCCGTCGTCGCTGACCGTCGACGCCCAACCCGATGGCGTCCACGTCGCGGTCACCAACACGGCCGATGAGCGGATCTGGTTCACCGTTTCGGGGGGCGAGTCCTCGATCTACTTCGTGAACCAGGGCGGAGCCGATCCGGGTGAGCGCGGAGAGATCGTCCTCGGGCTTCCGCCCGGCGACGCCAAGGTGTCGTGCGTGCTCGACTCGATGCGAGGGATCGACACCTCACCGATCGCCGACCTGCTGGTGAAGGATCCGACCGGCTCGTACGTCCCGATCGGGATGGACTGCCCCAAGTCGAACCAGACTTCCGGCGATGCGGCGAGCGCCGTGCGCTTCCAGGGCGATCCCGTCGAGGTCGCACGGCAGCACCTGTCGGGACTCGAGTACGACGACGCGGTGGAGCGGGCTGGCTACCCGATGGATAGCGAGAAGCCGATCGTTCGAGTGGTGCGGAATGGGGACGTCGTCGCGATGGCGACCTTCAAGGGCGACCCGCAGGACGGCTGGCTCATCGAGACCCTGCTCACATGCGCCGACGTGCCGATAGCGTGGAGCGACGACGTGACGGGTGTGAGCGGTCCGACGGGTTCGCCGCAACCGACAGCTTGGGACCAGCTCTGCGCGCTGGCTCGCGCGGACGGTCCGAACACCGCCCACAACGGATCCGACCTGCGCGTGGTCGGCCACGACCTCGGATTCGACACTCGGTGCCTGATCGCGCCGTCCAGCGAGCCCATCACGATCCATCTGCGCAACGCTGATGGCGCGGTCCTTCGGAACGTCTCGATCTACGAGCTGACGCCGTACCTGAGGGAATGCATCGTCACCGCCACGCAGCCTTCTCAGGACGTGGACCGCCCGCTGTTCGAAGCTGAGTTCGTCGTGGGTGTCGGCGAGACCATCTACCGGGTCGGGCCGCTCGAGCCAGGCGAGTACTACTTCCAGGACGATCTCCACCCCTCCGCGAACGGAGTGCTGGTCGTCGAGTAGGACCTGCGGTTCTGCAAAGGATCGTCACTCGTCGTGGCCCAAACCGGCGACAGGCGGGTTTGCGGGCGCTGCTACAGTCGGTGCGGGTCTCCGGAGCGAGCTGGTTCCGGGGAGAGTAGCGTCCGGCCCGGCCTACCCTCCCTTCCACGCGGGCGTGCCCGCGGGGTCGGGCCGGACCCTAGTCCGGACGAGCCTCATTCCTCCAGCAGGTCGGAGAGCTGCCGCGCGTTGTTGACCGCGAAGTCCCGGTAGCAGTTGTTCATCAGCACGTGGGTCTCGCGAGCCTGTTCGGAGATGCCCTGGATCTTCGGGACCCACTCCTTGAGCTCCTGCTCCGAGTACTCGTAGCGGAAGCGCTCGGAGGCGCTCACGTTCTTCTTGCCCCAGACCTCCGGGTCGCGGCCGTGGAAGCGGACCAATGCGAGATCCTTCGCGGTCGCCGCGGCGATCGGTGGGACGCTCGAGTCGAACCCCTGCGGCATGTCGACGCAGACCAGCGGCAGATCGTGCTCCTCCAGGAACGAGAGCGTCTCCTCGGTGTTGCGCTCCTCGAGCCAAGTCTTGTGACGGAACTCGATCGCGAGCCGGAAGTCCTTCAACCGCTCGGCGCACTCGAGGATGTAGTCCTTGTTCTTGCGCCCGATCACGAACCACTGGGGGAACTGGAACAGCACCGCGCCGAGCTTGCCCGCCGAGTGGAGCGGCATGAGCGCGTCGTGGAACCGCTGCCAGACCTGCTCCACGACCGGTTCCGGAAGGTGCTCGCGGTACAGGTTCTTCTTGTCCCCGAGATCCTCCAGCAGCTCCTCGAGCAGGTCCTTGTAAAGCGACTCGCGCTTGGTGGGGTGGTTGGTCAGCAGCGAATACGCCTTGATGTTGAACGTGAAGTCCTTGGGCGTCCGGTCGATCCACAGGACGGCGTTCTTCTCGCTGGGTGGGAAGTAGTAGGTCGAGTCGACCTCGACGATCGGGAACTGCTCGGCGTAGAAGCGCAGCCGAGCCTCGGCGCTCTTGGCCTCGGGCGGGTAGAAATGCCCGTCCTTGACCAGGGTCGGGTCGGTCCAGCTCGCGGTTCCGACGAGGATCCTGCTCACGTGTCCCAGCCTACGGGCGGAGCCGACGAATGAACGGCGACCGCACCCGAAGGTACGGCCGCCGCCGTGAGGCTCGATCGCAGAGGGCTAGCTTCCGTCGCCGGAGTTCGAGCTGCCGGGGCCCGAGTTCTCGCTGCCGGGGCCGGAGTTGTCGCCCTGGTCGTCGTCGCCCTGGTCCTCGCCCTGATCGTCGTTGCCCTCGTTCTCACCCTGATCGTCGTTGTTCTCGTTCTCGCCCTGGTCGTCGTCGTTGACGTCGCCCTGGTCGTCGTTGACGTCGCCGTGGTCGTCGTTCATGTCCTCGCCCTGGTCGTCGTTGCCCTCGTTCTCACCCAGATCGTCGTTGTTCTCGTTCTCGCCCTGGGCGTCGTCGTTGACGTCGCCCTGGTCGCCGTTCTCATGGTTGTCCTCGGGCACGGGGATCACACCGAGGCACTCGGGGTCGTTCGCGTGCTCGGCTTCGTCGCAGTTGCCCTTGACGTCGTCGCCGCCGCTCGGACCCGTCGTTGTCGTTGCGGTCGACGGTGTGGGGGCGCTGGAGCCCTGAGCCAGGGCCACCACGCCGATCCACGCGGTCAGGCCGAACGCTGCCAGGACCGCCATCAGCTTCAGTGCCTTGCGCATCGAAACCCTCCTCTCGAAGTCCTTATCAACTTCCACCCTAGGGAACCTTCAGTTACGCCCCGAGCATCGAGCGGCTAAGGGGGAGTTAAGGATCCGGCGTTCAGTCGTCGCCGTGCCCGCCCGAGCCCGACCCCGAGCTGCCCGAGTCGTCCGAACCGCTCCCCGAGTTGTCCGAACCCGAACCGCCCGAGTCGTCCGAACCGCTCCCCGAGTTGTCCGAACCCGACCCCTCCTGACCCCCGGAACCTCCGCCGTCGTCCGAGCCGCTCGAACCGCCCGAGGTCGACTCGCCCGAGCCATCGCCGTGATCGTCGACCGACGGCGACGGGGTCTCGGTGCGGTCGTTGCTGGGAGACGGACTCCTGCTGTGATCGGTGTGCGGGCCGGGGGACGGCGTCGTGGTCGTGAAGATCGGCACCCCGGCGGGCTGAGCGATCCGCTGACCCGCGATCGCGAACGCGCCGACCGTGAGCACGAGCGCTCCGACGAGTCCGGCGAGACCCATCGCGATCACCTTCAGCGTCTTGTTCATCGCTCGAGCCTACGGTCCCCTTTGCTAAGGGGAGGTAAAGGTCACGGCGCCGCGTCCAGGCGAACCTCGACCCTCGTCCCGTCATCGTGCGTGCTCTCCACGTTGAGGGTGCCCCCCCACTTCTCGACGAGCTGTCGAGCGATCGCCAGGCCGAGACCCGAACCACCCGAAGGCACCCCTCGCCCTCGGTAGAAGCGTTCGGTAACGCGTGCGAGGTCTTCGGGTGCGATCCCGGGTCCCCGGTCCCGCACCGCGACGAAGACCTGTCCGTTCGAGCCGCCGGATTCGATCGTGACCTCGCCCGGCGCGTAGGAGGTCGCGTTGTCGAGCAGGTTGTCGAGGATCTGATCGAGGTCGGTGGGGTCGACGCGCGCCGACCCGCCGTCGCCCTGCGAGACGACGGTCGAATCGCGCTCTTCGGCACGCTCGTTCCATCGCGTGACCGCGCGGTCGACGGCCTCGCCCAGGTCGACGTTCGCCAAGGTCCCCTCCTCGATCTCTCGAGCCATGACGAGGAGCCGATCGACGATCCCGGACAGGCGATCGACCTCCAGGTCGGCCGCCTCGAGGCGCTGGCGGACGGCCTCGTCGGGCGCATCCGCGATCGCGCCTTCGAGCCGGAGCTTCATGGCGGTCAGGGGCGTTCGGAGCTGGTGCGAGGCGTTGGCGACGAACTCGCGCTGCGCCTGGACCGAGCGCTCGAGCCGGTCGGCCATCTCGTCGAACGACTGCCCGAGCTCCTCGACCTCCCGGGCGCCGCTCACGTCGCCGGCGCGGGCCGAGAGGTCGCCGTGGCCCAGGCGCTTCGCGGCACCGGCCAGCCGTGTGAGAGGCCGAGAGAGGGATCCGGCGAGCCAGAACGCGAGCAGCAACCCGGCCGCGAGCGCCGCGAGGCCGATCGCGCCCAGGCCGATCGTGATGTTGCGGATGTCGTCGTTGACCTGCTGCACGCTCCTAGTGAGCCGGACGGCACCCAGGAGCTGTTCCTCGTCCTGGATCGGAACGGCGGTCGCCATGATGTCGTGACCGAGATCGATGCTGTCTCGGATCTGCGAGAAGGGCGTCCCCTCCAGGGCCCGCTGGATCTCGGGTCGTCCCGACGTCGCGTAGAGGGCTTTCGGCGGGACCGGGCCGTCGGAGTCCGCGACGAGGAACCCTCGGTCGTCGACCACGATCACCCGGCCGTCGACCTGCTCGGCCGCCTGCGTGACGAGCAGGTCCAGCCGAGCCGGGTCGTCGATGTTGTCGACGCCGATCTGCGCCGCGATTCCCTGCGCCTGGAGCAGCGCCTGGTTCGTGAGCTCGGACGTCGCCCGTCGCTGGAGGTTGACCGTGAGCGGGACGCCCAGTGCGATGATCAGGACGATGAGGACGTACGCGAACGCGAGGACGAGCCTGGTCCGGACCTTCGTGGTCGCCTCCTAGGTCTCGGCATCCGATCGGAACCGGAAGCCCACTCCGCGGATCGTCGTGATGTACGTCGGGTGCGAGGGATCGTCCTCGATCTTCTTGCGGAGCCAGGAGATGTGCACGTCGAGCGTCTTCGTCGGCCCGAACCAGTGGGGATCCCAGACCTCGTCCATGATCCGTTCCCTTCGCAGGACCTCCCCGGCGTTCGCCATCAGGAGGTGCAGCAGATCGAACTCGCGGGCGGCGAGCTCGATCGGGTCGTCGTCCTTGGTGATGGTGCGCGAGGTGGGATCGAGACGGAGCGCCCCGATCTCGATCGGGCTCTTCTGATCTCGAGTAGGGCCGCGCCGCATGATCGCTCGGATCCGCGCCGTGAGCTCGCGCGACGAGAAGGGTTTGACGACGTAGTCGTCCGCGCCGAGCTCGAGTCCGAGTACCCGATCGATCTCCTCGCCCCTGGCCGTGAGCATCACGATCGGAACGTCGGACTCCTTGCGGATCTCCCGTGCGAGATCTCGGCCGTCTCCATCGGGAAGCATCACATCGAGCAACACGAGATCCGGCGCCTCGCGTCGGAAGGCCTGGCGGGCGCCTGCAAGTGTGGGCGCCACCTCGGCCTCGAAACCGTCACGCTCGAGGCTCTCCGCCAGCGGTTCCGAAATGGACGCTTCGTCCTCGACGAGGAGGATCCGGGTCTTCATGCGATCGATGGTACTCGCCGATTTGTCGTTCTTGACCGGAGATTCATGGCGGTCGAAGAATGGCATCGACCGGAGGGAGGTCACATGTCTGCCACGTCTGTCGTTGGCGAAAGTGAA
>Ga0207643_10000085_pt1 | contig 61372 bp, 64 predicted proteins | sample KBSMisM62_FD_184313 | JGI IMG/M metagenome (GOLD analysis project Ga0207643, IMG submission 184313) | Miscanthus rhizosphere microbial communities from Kellogg Biological Station, Michigan, USA - KBS Miscanthus M6-2 (SPAdes) (version 2) | ecosystem: Host-associated > Plants > Roots >... | reverse complement strand
AATTGCGTTTCGTGCCACATGCCGGCGCGCACATACATGGTGGTCGACTCCCGCCACGATCACAGCCTGCGGGTTCCGCGGCCGGATTTGTCCGTGAAGTACGGCACGCCAAACGCCTGCAACGATTGCCACTCCGATAAGACGGCGCAATGGGCTGCGGATGCCGTCGACCGCTGGTTCGGACCGGCTCGCAAGGGGTTTCAGACTTACGCAGATGCCTTCGCGGCCGCTTCGGCCAATCGTGCCGATGCCGGTCAACTTCTTGCTTCCGTCGCCGGCGACCCGAATGCGCCCAACGTCGCGCGCGCGGCCGCGCTCGTCGAGCTTGCACCTTACATCTCGCCCGCGAATGCCGACCTGGCGCGCCGGGGCCTCGCCGATTCCGACCCGATGGTCCGGATCGCTGCCATGGACATGCTTGCAGCCGTGCCTGCTACGCAAGTCTGGCCCTTGGCCGCGCCGCTCCTGTCCGATCCGGTGCTCGGCGTTCGCACTCGAGCGGCCAGTCTGCTTGCCGCAGTCCCGACGGAACGCCAGCCGCAGGCTGATCGTGAACGCTTCGAGCGGGCCGCGGCTGAGTTTGTTGCGGCAGTCCGGCTCAATGCCGACCGCCCGGAGGACCGTTCGTCGCTTGCAAATTTCTATGCGCGACGGGGTCTCACCAACGAGGCGGAGGCGGAATATAAGGCGGTCCTCCGGCTAAGCCCTCAGTACACCGTGGCGGCAATCAATCTCGCGGACCTGTATCGGCAGCTAAACCGCGACGGAGATGGAGAAAACACCCTTCGGTTGGCTATCGCCAGTTCACCTCAGGATGCCGGGCTGCACTACGCCCTCGGTCTGACCCTCAATCGCCTCAAACGAACCGATGACTCACTTGCTGAACTTCGCCGCGCTGCCGAACTTGATCCGAGCAATGCACGGTATGCCTATGTCTATGCCGTTGGTCTCCACTCGGCAGGACGTGTAGGCGACTCGATCGCGGTTCTTAAAGAGAACGTGGACAAGCATCCTGCGGACCGCGACTCATTGCTGGCGCTTGTCACGTTTAATCGCGATAACGGAGATATTGCAGCAGCTTTGGCCTATGCCGAACGTTTGGCGCAGATCGATCCCGGCGACCGGCGGATTTCAGAATTAATCGCGACGCTCAAGCGTCAGCTTGAATCAGCGCCCCGATAGAGAAGTAACAGGGGTTCCGATCATCCTTGCCTGAGGCATTGCCGTCGTGCAGCCACTTGCGCGTGTTGGCCTATGGTCCAATTCAGCAGACACACAACGAAACTAGAATAGCGGCGGTGGGGCTGGTCTCATCCGCAGCATTTGCAATGACGGATAGTTGTCGGGGGTGTTCAGTACGAGCGCATATTGCTGCGGTCATCGCATCGCTTTGCCTGATCGGCCAGGCAAGCGCCGCCGATCAGCGCCGCCGCATTTATTTTCTGGAGAGCCTTTCACCGGCGCTCCCCGCTGCCGTCCGCACCATCGACGCCTTCAAAAAGCGGCTCAGTGAGACGACGAACGAGCAGTTTGAGATCTTCGTCGACTACATGGAGCTGGTCCGGCTGCCGAGCCAGGCGCACATCGATCGCACGGTGCAATATCTTTCCGGAAAATACGCCGAAGCGCCCCCCGACTTGCTGGTAACTTTAGGGCGAGCCGCAGCGCCGTTCATGGTCAAGAACCGCGAGGCGGTTGCATCTCACGTGCCGCTCATTCTTGTCAGTGTGCCGTCGCTCGACGCCAAGGAAAGTGGCTTGGACAACGTCTTCTGGGTCAACGCGGAATACAATTTTTCAAAAACTCTGGAGCTTGCGCAACAGTTGCAGCCGGCCGCGCGGCATCTTGTCGTCGTGGGCGGTGCGGGTGCGTACGACCAGCGATGGCTGAATGACGTGCGCCGGGAATTGCAGCCATATAGCGAACGCTACGATACAAAATACATCGTTGGCCGGTCCTACGAGGACACTTTGAAGGAGGTCTCACAGTTACCGAAAAACACGATTGTCATCATGTCATTCTTCTTCGTTGATGGTTCGGACCAGACGTACTCTTCGCCCAAAGTCGCCGCTGATGTGGCGCGGGCTTCGTCGGCGCCCGTGTATTCGCCGATCAGCACCAATCTGGGTGAGGGCATCGTGGGCGGATACATGGACAGTTGGGAGGATCACGGCATCGCCGCCGCCGATGTGGCCTTGCAGATTCTGGCAGGCAAACCGCCCGAAACGATTCAGCGCGACAACAAGCCCCGGCAGGCATACCACGTCGACGCGCGGCAGTTGACGCGGTGGAACATTGGCAGCGCACGAATTCCGGCCGGGTCGGAAGTCCACTATCGTGAATTCAATGTGTGGGAACGGTATCGCTGGGAGATCATTGCTATTGTCGCGACCGTAATCCTGCAGGCCGCGGTCATCACGGGATTGTTTTTCGAGCGCCGCCGCCGCCGAAATGCAGAGCTCGAATTGCGTGAGCGGCTGATGGAGGTCATCCACCTGAACCGCACGGCGGTTGCGGGAGCGCTGTCGGCGTCCGTGGCGCACGAACTCAACCAGCCTTTGGGTGCCATCCAGAGCTACGCGGAGGCTGCGCTGCTCTATCTTCAGGCCGACCCGCCGAACGTCGCACGCGCTCACGATATCCTCGGTAATATCCTTCGGGACGATCAGCGCGCGGCAAAAATCATCGCGCATCTCCGCAGCCTGTTGAAGAAGCGAAACCAGAGCGAACTGCAGGAATTCGATTTGACCGATGTTGTGGACGATACGGTGCAGATTGTCCGCCCGGAGGCCCGGAAAAAGGGAATCGACCTAACGGCCATGAATACGGGGTTTCCGCTGCCCGTCCGAGGCGATCGTATTCAGGTGCAGCAGGTGCTTATGAATCTCGCCATGAACGGGCTCGACGCCATGCATGATTGCAGGCCGGGGGAAGCCAAGATGTTGATCAGCACCGCATTGGTCGACGGCTCCGCAGTTCGCGTTTCGGTGGCGGATTCAGGAACTGGTGTCCCGCCGAACAAGCTCAACGAGATCTTCGACGCCTTTTACACGACGAAGGGGCAAGGCACAGGGCTCGGCCTCTCGATAGCCCGGACAATCGTGGAAACTTACGGCGGCAAGATATGGGCCGAAAATCGCCCGGGCGGGGGAGCCACGTTTTTTTTCACGATGCCATTGTCCAAAGCGACTGCATGACGACAGAGCTGCCGGTGCCACTTGCGGCCTGTGCTGAATTGGTCCTATCGACACATTATGAGCGCGGTCGTCGCGGTTGACGGCGAGAAATTCGACACCCAGGTGCCGCTCATCATTGTCGGCGCTGGGGCTGCAGGGCTGTGCGCAGCGCTGGCGGCGAAGGAAGGCGGCATCGACGCCGTGGTCATCGAGCGGGACGACGTGCCATCCGGCTCCACGGCACTTTCAGCGGGCCTCATCCCGGCTGCCGGTACGCGTTTCCAGCGCGAGAAGGGAATCGCTGATAGCCCTGCGGTGTTCGCGGCCGATATCCAACGCAAGGCAAAGGGTGAGGGCGATCGTTCCGTCGTCGACGTCGTGGCGGCGCGCGCGGGCCCGTTGGTCGAGTGGCTATCGGATCGCTACGGCCTGCCTTTCGAGGTGGTCGATAACTTCAATTATCCGGGTCATTCGGCCATGCGCATGCATGGCCTGCCGAGCCGGACCGGTCGCGAGCTGATCGACCGGCTGCGCAATGCCGCGGAAGCAAACGACATCGTCATCCTTGCGAAAAGTACGGCCCAGCGTCTTTTTGCGGATTCCGAAAGTCGCATTCGCGGCGTGGAGGTCGTTCATCGCGACGGCACGTCCGAGCGCATCGGCTGCAAGGCCATGGTCCTCGCCTGCAACGGCTTTGGTGGAAATCCGGAGCTCGTCGGCCGCTACATTCCGGATATGGCGGGGGCGCTCTATTTCGGCCATCCGGGCAACCAAGGCGATGCCGTTATCTGGGGCGACGCGCTCGGCGCGCAACTCTCTCACCTTGGCGCCTACCAAGGTCACGGATCAGTCGCGACACCGCACAACATCCTGATCACCTGGGCAACGATCATGCAGGGTGGCATTCAGGTCAACGGCGAAGGCCGGCGCTTTTGCGACGAGACGCGCGGCTACTCGGAACAGGCAGCGGAAGTTCTGCGGCAACCGGGTGGGTTTGCATGGACCGTGTTCGATGCGCGCATTGCCGCGGTGGCGCGACAGTTCGATGATTTTCAAAATGCTGAACGCGCGGGCGCGATTCTTACCGCGAATACGATTGAAGGGCTTGTGGGCGACATGCGTACGCCCTTTGCGGCCTTCGCAGCGGAATGGAATGAGGTCGAGAATCTAAAATTGGCCAACGGGCAGGATCGCTATGGGCGCCCCTTTAGGGCCGAACAGGCGTGCAAGCCGCCGTTCCATGCAGTCAAAGTAACCGGCGCGCTGTTTCACACCCAGGGCGGGCTCGCGATCGATTCTAAAGGCCGCGTCAGGCGCAAGGACGGAGGAAGCTTTCCCAACCTGTTTGCAGCGGGCGGCGCGGCCGCCGGCGTGTCGGGCTCGACCGCGGCGGGTTATCTGTCCGGCAACGGTCTTTTGACGGCCACCGTTCTCGGCCGCTTGACGGGACAAACTGCGGCGGAGCAAATACAGTGTTGATGCGGCGGCCGGCTGCCTTAGGGCGGCGCGCTACCGTTCTCCCAAGGCGCCGGTAGCTCAGCTGGATAGAGCACCAGACTTCGAATCTGGGGGTCAGGGGTTCGAATCCCTTCCGGCGCGCCAAGATGTTCATTGATAATTGGGAACTTTCCTCAATTTTATCAAGCGCAATCTGCCCAGCAACTCGGCTTGGGCAGACCCTGGGCAGATCGGCAGAGGACAGCCGCAGCGGTCATCACAACATCAAGCTGGCGATCGGATAACGAGATCATGTCTTGCGCTCCCGATTCCATGGATTGTCCGGATCGAAATACGAGATTGAAATAGAGAGACCGCCGCGAGGCGGTCTTTCTGTTAGTCATGTCCGCTTATGGCCCATAGCCGACATTGCTAGTTGCATTGCACATGTCTGCTGTTGGGGGGAAAGCGGACACGGCTATTTGCGGCATGTCTGCTTTTGCGGTCGCTATTGGGGGTAAAGCGGACATCGCTTTTTGCAGCGCAAGCGCATATGTCTGCTAATGATCCAAAGCGGACATGTCAGCTGCCGCAACAAGGAGCTCTTTTTCGAACGTCGCGTGCTTCGCTCGGTATTCGCTCAACGAAAATAAAACGCGCGTAAAATTACTCCACCTGACTACCTGCTGTGTCAAATTTTATATTTATTGGGCCAAGGTCCAATTTTTTACGTGTTCGCGAAAGCTTTAATTTCACCACGTGTCCCGATGCACGACTCTAACAAAAGCAATTTGGGAGGAGTGCTATGCTAAAAATCGCAACAACTTTCTGTGCAATCGTTATCGCCGTCTCCGCTTTTTCAACCTCTGCCGACGCGCGCTGGGCCGGAGGCGGTGTCCGCATGGGTGGATTTAGTGGCGCCCGCATGGGCGGGTGGAGCGGTGCCCGCATGGGGTGGAGTGGTGCTCGCTTTGCTGGCCCTGCGAGATTCGCTGGTCCGGCCAGGTTCGCTGGTCCAGGCAGGGTTGCTTGGGCGGGCAGAGGCGCTTGGGCCGGAAGAGGAGTCTGGGCAGGCAGATGGGCAGGCGGCAGATGGGCCGGCTGGCGCGGTGGTCGCTGGTGGCCGTGGTGGGGTGTCGGCGCCGGCGTCGCACTGGCCGCCGGGTGGCCCTACTACGGCGGCTACGGTTACGACGATTGTGTCCAGTGGAGGCCTGATTGGGGCTGGGTGAACGTCTGCAGCGGTCCGTACGGCGGTTACTGGTGATGTCCTGAGACGGGAACAAACGTTACGTTGAGAGCCGGTCGCCTCCCAGTGGTGCTTGGCCTCAACCGGCGGTCGGGTGCTCGCGCATCCGACCGCTGCGCATTCGTGGACGATCAAGTTCGACCATTTGCGGCATGTCTGCTTTTGCGGTCGCTATTCAGGGTAAAGCGGACATAACGTTTTGCGCTGCAAATGTCCGCTAGTGACCCAAAGCGGACATCGTCAGTAGAGGGTCGTCGTTCAAACCGGCTTCTGCTATGATGATGATCCAGTGGGCACGGGATATTGCCTTGCGCAAAATAGCATCGGTATTGATGGCCTTATCGTTTCTGACGTGCGCGCCAACAAAATTGGTCGCAGGCGATGAGCCATTTGGTCTGGAGAAAGTCGTCGCGCCCGAAAGCCACAACACCGTGGCCGAATGGCGAAAGCTAATGGCCAACGTCGCGTCCGCCAAACGGGAGCTTGAGAAATGTCTTGCGGAAGCGGATCGTTGTAGCGCGTCTCAAAAGCGGTTTGTGGCCCTAATCAAAGAGGCCAAAGGTCGTCATGGCCGCGCCAAAATCGAACTCGTCAACGAACGCATTAATGGTCAGGTCCGCTACGCGCCGGACCAGGCGCAGTGGGGCACCGCTGACAAGTGGACGCTTCCCGTTACTGCCAGCGAGGATGGTTCAGTGAACAGAGGAGCGGGCGACTGCGAGGACTATGCGCTTGCCAAATACGTGGCGCTGCATCAGGCCGGAGTGCCCGACGAAAGTTTGCGCATGGTGTTAGTGCACGACAAGGCCGTTCGCGAGGATCACGCCGTTCTTGCCGTACGCGACGACAGCAAATGGCTCATTCTCGACAATCGTTGGAATAAACCGATCGAAGATACCGAGCTCACGCGGTTTACACCGCTTTTCGTTGTCGAAAAAACCGGCGTAAAACGCCTGGCGAAAGCATTCCGTTTAAACGACCGAATGACTATCGCACCATCTCCAGTGCCTGCGAGCAAAGCTGGTTCTCAGCAATAGGACAGTGAACCAAGGTCCAGCGTTCCAACCGGCTGCACATGTCCGCTTTCGGGGGAGAACCCAAAGCGGACATCGGCGCATTACGACCGGGGATGCTCGACGCGGTTTCCATTTGCATCCAGTACGATGTTGGTGGCAGCTATATTTTCTGCACCGATGATTTGCATCATCGCCAACACAATGGCCGCTATGAGAATTACTTTTCTAAACGTTTGCAACGAAGCTCTCGTCAGAAACAACACGGCACGCCTTTAGGCGATCACACGCTTCGCATTTGAACACTTGCGTGAGCGTGTATCCGTCGCGTGTATGCACTTCTAGGTCAGAATGCCACGCCATTGGTTGCTCGCATTTCGAGCAACTGGGCCGTTGGATTGCATCGCGCATCGGGTACTCCACTGTCTGCAGGCGAGCCCGGGACGGTCTACGCGACTTTCCCGACCGCAGTTTCGATGTGTTCACACCTAGGGCAAACGAAAGTAAGTAGCTCGTAGCCGGGGCGCTCTGCTTCTATTCCAAATAGGTGTGTCGCTGTTCCGCAGTCGGAACAGTTTGGTCGCTTAATGGAATCGGAGTGCAGAGTGGCTGGTTGGTAAAGAATCATCGGCATTGGGCCTTTGTTGATTATTCTGGTGCGTGTCTCTCTCGACATGCCTGGTCCTATTTTTTGAACTTGACCGTCACCGTTTCGGAATGGTCGCATCGCGGACATTCAAAGGTGCGTTGATCGTAGTCAGGCCTGTCAGTTGGCTCGATGCGAGCAAGCCACATTCCCTCACCGCATTTGAGGCATGGCGGTTTTTCAATCAGCTCGGACGGATTATGGAGATAAGATTGCTTCATGACGCACTCTCCCGTTACCTAGCTCAGGCGGGAGTGCGATTGGTCTCTCAGCCACCGACGCCTGGGACAGAGCCGCGGTCGATGATGCTTAAACGGTGCGCTCAATCCACGACAGAGTCGATCCGCGAAAGACTTGAGACCCGTAAAAGGCATCGGTTGAGTAAGTGGAACTCGGGGCAAAATAGCCCCGTAATATCAATGGCGTTTCGCTTCGAACTGCGTGCGTAGCTGAACGCCCAAAAATAAATTGAGTCGGTTTCGGATCATCTCCGAAATCAGCCTCTGAGGCTTGGCGGGATGTCCGCTTATGGCCCGAAGCAGACATGAGCTACTGCATCGCACACGTCCGCTTTCAGGGGTAAAGCAGACATGGGCTGGTGCACCGCAAATGTCCGCTAATGACCCAAAGCGGACATTGCTCGCCTGCCAGCACGTCTTCTAAAATTGCCTGGACACAAATTTTTCCCGCTCGTTGTACGGAACTTCGGTGGTGCCCTTTGTTTTAGCTGCAATCCTCCTAAGATACTTTTTCATCTCATGGTCTTTCAAATCCGCAAACGAAATTGAGCGCCAAAACTCGCCCAATGAAAGCCGATTCGCGTCGTGGGAGGGGAGATAAACAATATTCCGCCCTTCAAGGAGGATCACCTCGGGACCAACATGCTCATAGGGTCCAAATCTTGGATCTGTTGCAGTCGCGGGCGGCACCATAGGTACGATATCGTTCTCATCGACAACCCGCGCCAGCGGCAGGAAACTCAGCCGTTTTACGCCATCGGCGGTCGTGAATCGTGGCTGTCCAAACGTCACCACACGAACAACTTCCACGCCGTCCTCAATCAGGTAGATCGTTAGAATGGCCGCGACAGCTCCGCCAAGAGAATGGCCGGTCACATAAGTCTTATAGCCAGGCTTCAAGCAGGGATTCACATCGTCATATATCGCTCGAGCCGCTAGATCGAAACCGGCATGCACCGGAATGCCGGTCTTGCGGTCTTCGCGCACTCTGATTCTAAAATCCTCAGAAAAGTTCTCGTCGTTTGCTGTTCCACGTACCGTGATGAACTGCGTACGGGTCTTGTCATTCCGTTCCAGAAAATACCTCACATCGGTCTGGCCCGGCGAGTTGATACGAACCGTTAAAGGATATTTTGAGCGGATAACAGATTTAGCTGCATAAGCAGCGCTTGCTCTCTCAGCGTAGGTATAGAGTTCGCCGAAGTTTATATTTTCAGGGGTAATCTTTGAGCCAATGCTCTGCAGCTCAGTTGTTGATATCCCAACACATGCCGTAAGCAGCGAAACAGAGGTCGCCAAACTCGCCAGAAAAAAGATGTGGCGCTGTCTAATCAACTTGACCCGGCTAACTGGTCCATCAACTGATGGAATTCTCCGAAGCAACACCTCATAACGCGATTCAGAGGCCGCACGGTATTGCCCCAAGGGGCAATAACTGCAACGAACAGAACAATATGACACTCAGCCCACGCCACCTCGCCGACGCATGCACCGGCTCACGCAAGAGGAGTGGGCGCGATGGCCAATGCACATCACGCGTTTGCAATAATCGGGAATCTGTTGCGATCGATGGTACGCCGTTGCTGGGTGCTCCTGTGCCGTTTTTATGCCCCTTCGGGCAATACCGTCGCCCAAAATGTTTGCGCTAAAATTGCGCCGTCAGACGCCGAAGTTGCAACGATAACACCATGAGGTGGTCAAATGCGTATGTCATTAATTTTCGGAATCTGCGCCGCGTTCCTCTTCACCCTGCACACTGGCGTCTCACACGCTCAGACGAGTTATACTGGGTATAGAAGTCCAAAGTCGGAGACGGCCTGCTACAAGTGCTGTAGACGCTGGCAAGCCAGGATGGGTTGGTCAGGGGCCAGACTCGAAGCATGCTCGCAAAAGTGCATGATCGGGACGGGCCGTAACTGCTGACCGCAATTCCTATCCTTACGATACGTCCGACCGGCGATCAGACCGCGTAAGCCTGAGCCGTTGGACCGAAGGACACACCAGCAAGAGCAGCGACAGCAGCAAAGGTCAGGCGATGTCGCCAACGCCACAGAACACAGGCGATGATAGAATGCGTTTATTGCTTTCGGGTGCCGTTATCATCGGGTTGTTTGGAACGATACCAGAGCCCGCATCCGCTCAATTTTATGGACCGGGACCGTGGTGTGCGGTGACAAACCAAGGCATCGGCGATTTTTACTGGGATTGTCAGTTTTGGTCCCTTCAGCATTGCGCATCTAACGTGATTGCCGGTAATCGCGGTTTCTGTAATCAGAATCCGAGTTTCGTTCCGGGCCCGAGAGATCGCAGATATCGGCGATCTTACCGCTATTGGTCTGGTTAGATTTCGAGCTCCTGGATCTATCGTCGCGGGCCATAGAGAGGAATTTGATGCAGTTCGTCAGTGATTACATGAAAGCTATAGATTTTATTGCTTTAGCGGCGCTCGTCGTTATCGGTGTCGTTTCATTCTATCGTCAGGGGTCTATTTTGCTTTTGGTTGCAGCAATCGTCGTAGCCATTTGGGGTGCAAGTCGCGTGTTTGGTCTCTTCTGACGGATCGTTACAGTTCGTGGCGATCCAGTACGATCAAGTGATGATTGGAGATGCCAAATGGTGCACATAGGACTCGCCGCCACATCTGCATTCGAAGACGTATCGCCTTTGCCGGTATCGCTTCGCCGATGGAAGCGCCTCGCTTTCGCGCTCCTGCTGAGTGGCCTATTCATGTGCCTGCCTGCTCGCGGCCACGCGGCCGGCCTCGACTGCCCCGAAACGGGTCCGGGTGCAGTTCCAAATCTTCTCACCGGCCTCCAATTGAAACTGGTGATGTCCGGAAACAGTGTCGATCTTGCCAACGAGATCAACTACGTCATCAATAAGCTGCAGATCGAGAAGCCCAACATCTCTTACGCCGAACTGACGAATGTCATGGTCGCCGCTTATTGTCCGGTGATCGCGGGCATGGCTAATTTGTCGGCATCAGAGAAATGGCGCCTCATGCGTCAGTTCGATACGGCTCTGCAGCAACAGCTCGCCGCCAACACCTTGGCGCCGGGAACGCTCATTATTGCCAACGTTCCCCTTCCACCTGCGGTCTACCGTGAGCTTCAGAGTCAGGCAGCGATGGCGGATAAAACGCCGGCGCAATTGATGGCGGCGATTCTCTCTCGAGCCGCGGGCGCTCAATGATCGTAGCGATAGGGGCCGCAAGGGTAGTAATTCAAGCCCCATGGCGAAGGCGCAGTGCACCAACGAATACCGTACCAATGCTCTCCTCGCGCTGCGCGGTGGCGGTGGTGCGCGTTCGCAACACTCGATAGTGTCACAACGCCGGCTGCAACGATAAGAGTTATAGCTCGTAATTTGATACCCATGGCCTTCGCCTTTCCGGTTTCAATCTCAGTATCGAAGATGATGCTTGGGGTTGCCAGGCCGTTGCCTCTCTGTACCATTCGACGCCGTTGTTAGGGTTGGCTGATTGCCCAAGCGACCAGACCGATGACCACGATGACGAAGAGCCCGACGACTCCAATCTGAAGCGGACCGGCCCTGCCTTCGCTCAATCGCAACATAGGGTCGGGCTCCAGCTTGATTTCCTCTTGAAGGTCGCGGTCAGATATCGCCTTCGGATGCCGTTTCTCATTGGCCATCGTTGCAGCTCCATCGCTTCGTCGAATTTTTCACAGTCGTTTGCTTCCAAGACACAGTGGCAACCGGTTTAAGAATTTGAGTCTATTTTGGTACCCGGCGAAATTGCCCTTAGGAAGGACGAGGCTACCGCGCAGAACGCTTTTCGGGAGAGGTGCGCTATTGGCGCTTAGTGGACACGGGCTAGTGCACGGCAAATGTTCGCTTTCATGGGTCAAACCGACATTGGGAAGCGCTTCAGTTGGACTACGGTCCAATTGCTCGCGCCGCGCGTTCATCAAACAATCCCGGTAAAGAGGCAACGACCCGCCGTGACGATGCTGCTATCGATGGCCACCGTCACAGTGATGGTTGTGCTGTTGTCGAGCGTAAGGCTGGCCTCGGCTCTTAGCGGAGGCCTCCCTACATCGCCGAAGGCGACAAGGCGACATTGGAGTAACCATGTCCATCCGCGATCACATTAGCCAGGCAGCACAGGAAATGGCAGCGCACACCAAAGAGCGCCTGTCTCATATCGAGCGCCGTCTTGTCGAGGCTAAGGAGCAGGTAGCGAAGATAGAGGCGGAACACGAAGCGGCGCGCCTTGCTCCCCAACGGCTTTCCGATTTTCCGATTGAAAGCGGGGGTAATTATCTTTGTCCCCGCTGCGGCGTTGAAAAAGGCGGTCTGTCGCCGCTCCGGCACATTCCGAACGATGCGCGCGATGATCTTCTCCGCTGCCCAGTGTGCGAATACGAACTCTTAATTCCGCATGTGTAACCGTGCAATTTTCCCAAAGGTTGCGCAGGCATAGCTCGTGGAAAGAGCCAGCCGCGCCGCTCTTTCTGGCTAGTCAGACTGCTGCAAATGTGCCGAAAGTTGCCCCTGCAGCTTTTTGGCTTCGCTTTCGTAGTGGTCGCCAAGTTTCCGCAGTGCCTGCTTTACCGCCCGATCCTGGGTTAGCCGGGCCTGCGAATGGCACAGTCGGGCAAGGTTAAGCAGTTCGCCTTCAATCGACATGAGAATCTCTGAGCCGCGATTCCTCGGTCGTCGTCTCCCTATTCCCCTTCACCTGAACGGCTCATGGCCGGCAGATTAAAGTTCCGTAAGCAATCTTGCGAGAAAAGCCGGCGCCGCCATTTCACGTTTGATGCGGATGAGATTGAGCCGCCGTTCCGACGGCGGGTTATCGAGCGTAGCGAGGCGGCGTCGATGTTTGGATCGCTCAAGAATTTCATCGTGAGCCTCGTGGGGGACACGAGGCTGCACAAATCCGAAGATAGGGATTGCCAGCTCGCAACCGCGGCGCTGCTTACCCGTGTAGCAACCATCGACAGTGAAATGTCAGAAGCTCGACGAGAAAAGCTCCACGCCCTTCTGAAATCGCACTTCGGACTCGACGATCTTGCCGTGGCGCAGTTGGTCCGTGACGCCACCGAAGCCGCCCGAAGCGCGGTTGATCTCTATCATTTCACCCGCCAGCTCAATGGTGTTCTCGACAATGAAGGCCGCCAACGTGCTGTCAAAATGATGTGGCAAGTTGCTTATGTTGACGGGCGCGCGAACGAATTTGAGAGCAATATCATCTGGCGTAGCGCCGACCTGTTAGGAGTTTCGTCTCGCCAGCGCATAGAGCTTCGCCAGCTCGTTGCGTCGGACAGGGCGGCAACAAAATGGGATGTGACTATTGAACGGTAACGCTGACTTGAACTGCAGACGTGCCACTGCCGCCGGGTCCGCTACCGGAAAGCGTGAACGTAAAGCTGTCCCGCCCCGTAAACCCGGGTTGCGATTGATATAGCACGGCATCGCCGCCAGCGCCCACTGATGCCGAACCGTTGCGCGCGGGAACGCTGATCGTAACCGATGTGATTACGTTGGTTCCGCCCACGCCTGGGTCAATTTGGCAAACTTGTCCGCTGCCGACGAGCATCGCCGTACTGGTATTCGAGCCGAGATACGGGATGGACCACGGCTCAACCGCACAATCGGCATACGCTGGCCAGTAGCTGCACCCCAGTAGAACCGAAGCTACGATGAGAGCGCGCCACATTGTCGTCTCCATAATGCAACCAAGCATCGGCCGGACACAGCCAATTTCGGCAGTCCGTAGAGACGGTTTGATCATCCCACCCCAATTGTTAACGTGGTAGTGCCCTTTGGGGCAGGCTTCTGACCGAATGCGGACGTGCGCCAAGTGTGTAAGGGAAGGCACTGTCACGTTTCGTTGCCCTTAGGTCCCACTTACGCTGTCGCAATTTCCAGGTAACATTGAACCAACCCGAGCTAGCCAAGCCGTTCAATCTTATGTCGACATCGTGGGGCTGAAGATGACTCGATTGATTTTAGTTATCACCGTCTCTTTTGCTTGTGTGTTCCTCGATCTGCAGCCAGCAGATGCCGAAGTCGCCTCTCACACCTTTGCGGCCGCTCAGACAGCTAAACAGAAATGCGTAAATACCTGTCGTGCACGCTATCGAGACTGTCGTCGCCTAAAGCAGTTGCCATCGTTTGAATGTCGGAGCGTTTACCAGGACTGCACCCGTTACACTTGTACTGGTTTAGGACCCGGATGACCGAGGGAGGAAAATGCTTCGACTTCAGCTCTTACTGTTTGGAATCGCCATCACCAGCATCACAACTGTCCAGGCCATGCCATTCAGCCGGCCACAAACTGGATCAGTTGTACCGGTCGCAGCAGGATGTGGCCTCGGCGTCAATCGGGCCCTTGATTACGGGTGCTTTCCAATCTATCCGCCTTCTTACAGGACTTATAACAACCCTTATTACGTTGGTTACTATGCGACTTACGATCGTGGATATCCCTGGTGGTGGTACTACGACAGGGCCCGACACCGACGCTAACCTTTATCCACTTTTGCTCCTTAGCGGATATCACTAGTTGCGCTGCACGTGTCCGCTTTTGAGTCATTAGCGGACGTTTAGCGATGCCCGCTTTACCCCTGAAAGCAGACACCGGCGCGCCACCTATTCCTTCCCGCGAATACCAGGCCGATCCGGCGGGGCAGGGACTGCCCCAAAGGGTAATTTCGCCTCATAAATTTGCAGGTCACAGTTCGGTTTATCCACTCCTGCGACTGATGAGGCATTGCGGTGGAAGAGATCGGCCAACTTGTTGCTGGCCTGGAAAGTTTCGTTCGCAACTACGGCGCATTCGCGGTCATGCCGATTCTCGCGATCGAGGCTATAGGCGCGCCGGTCCCCGGCGAGTCGCTGTTGATATTTGCGTCAGTGTTGGCCGGCCGTGGAGAAATGTCTTTGCCGTCTCTCTTGATCTTCGCGTGGGTCGGCTCGGTCCTTGGCGACAATCTGGGCTATCTGATCGGCAGAAAGCTCGGACGAGGTACTATTTTGCGCTACGGGACAAAGATCGGTCTCACTGACGAACGCTTTAAAGGGATTGAACGTGTGTTTGCCCGCTACGGCTCCGCCGCGGTGCTGTTCGCTCGCTTCTTTAGTATTCTGCGCCAACTCAACGGCATCGTGGCGGGAACGCTGGGAATGTCCTGGTGGCGTTTCGTATTGCTCGATGCAGCCGGTGCAGCACTCTGGGTAACGGTTTGGGTGCTCGGCCCTGCCTATTTCAGCGAGCACCTGACTTTCATTGTCGGGCTGGCGCATCACACCAAGGTGGTCGCGAGTTTCCTGGTCGCAGCTGGTCTCATCCTTGTACTTGTCCTTTTCATCCGGCGTCTACGCGTGACGGGCTGGCAGGTGCGGCGATGATTACAGGCGACAGGACGGCTACGTCTGCACGGCTGAGATCTGGGGGATCATCATGAGCGATTTTATGCCGAACGATAAATCAGCTGCTCCCACGACAGCCCCGAAGAGTATCTGGCTCAAGGAGCTGCCATACGCTGTTGTACTGATCCTTACACTCCTTGGCGTCGCCTATACGAGCTTCACGAGACGGCCGACGACAGGTTATTGGGAATTTCTTGTGCCTGTGATGGGGGTCGTCTGTATTTGGAGCGGCTGGCGCTACGCGCACGATAAAAAGACACAACTCCGCCTAATCTGGACCCAGGCAGTACATTGGCTGGCCTTCTTTGCCGCCATGAATCTGCTGTTGCTGCCCAGCGTGCAGAGAATGCTGAATGCGGATGCCACCGGCCTCGCTATTCTTCTTTTGCTGGCGCTCGGCACGTTTGTTGCCGGTATCCACATTCCTGCGTTGGAGGTTTGCATACTGGGTTTCGTCATGGCGCTCTTCGTTCCGGCTATTGCCTGGGTCGAGGAGGCCGCACTGATTGTGCTGCTCGGCGTGGTCGCGTTGCTTGGAGCGGGAGCAATGTTCTGGTGGATCGGGAGCAACAGGCAGGTCACGACCACATCAAGCGCCGCAGGACATTGATTGGATTGATTTTCGACCCTGCATTGACTCGGCCCGCCGAGTGTCTGTTTTTGCGGTAAAGCGGACATAGTGCGGGCTTGGCAATGCGCGCTAATGACCTAAAGCGGACATGCCGTGCTTCGGCGTAGGTGCCGGTTATGCCCCTTGGGGCAGTAGTGCCACCGCCAGTCCCGCTTTAAAATTTGCAACGAACGCCAAAAAACTGCGCAAGCTGGGTACTCACCGGCATCGAAGGAGGCTGACATGTCATCCGACCGTCCGTCATCCAGCATCGATCGCCGCGTGCTGATTTCAGGTATGGCGTTGCTTCCCGCGTTATCCGGCATGCGGCTCGTCGGGATTGCCCAGGCGCAGACGACACAGGGCGGCTCGCTGGCCTCGTGGAACGATGGCCCCGCGAAACAGGCGATCCTCGACTTCATTAAGGCCACAACCGACCGGGCAAGCCCCAATTTCGTGCCGCCGGAAGAGCGCATCGCCACCTTCGACCAGGACGGCACGCTCTGGGTCGAACATCCGATCTACTCGCAAGTGATCTATTGTCTGGATCGCGTACCGGCAGTGGTCGAAAAAAATCCGAAACTCAAGAACGTCGAGCCATTCAAGACGGTCCTCTCGGGCAACCGCGAGGCAATCGCCAAGCTTTCGATGCATGACCTTGAAAAAATCCTCGCCGCGACACTGACGGGCATGTCGGTGGACGAGTTCAATGCGGAAGTCAAAAAATGGCTGACCGCCGCCAAGGACCCGCGCTGGAAGCGGCCCTTCACCGATCTGATCTACCAACCGATGCTGGAAGTCATGCAGTATCTGCGCGGCAATGGTTTCAAGACCTACATTGTGACCGGCGGCGGCCAGGATTTCGTGCGTGTCTATGCCGAGCGTGTGTACGGTGTACCGCCCGAGCAGGTAGTCGGCACCGCCGGCGGCACAAAGTTCGGCTATCACAAGGACGGCAAGCCGTTCCTGACCAAGGAGCCAAGGTTACTCCTGAACGACGACAAGGCCGGCAAGCCCGAGGGCATACACCTGATGATCGGCCGGAGGCCATACGCGGCGTTCGGCAATTCGGATGGCGACCGGCAAATGCTCGAATACACCGGAGCCGGCGATGGTGCGCGGCTGAAGATGCTGGTGATGCATGACGATGCGAAACGCGAATACGCCTACGGCCCCGCACAAGGGCTTCCCGCCAGCAAGGTCGGCACCTTCACCCAGGCGCTCTACGACGAAGCGAAGAAGAAAAGCTGGATCGTGATCAGCATGAAGAACGACTGGAAGCGCATCTTTGCGTTCGAACAACCTGCTTAGTGCCTTAACTCCGGCACTCAACGGAAATTCTGGAGGGCAGGCCAAAGTCCGCTTCTGAGAGGGACATTGCGTTTGGAAAGCGGCATGTCCGCTAGAGGCATATTCCCATGGAAACGTTGCTCGGATTTCAGATCAGCGGCTGGGACTATCTGACTTTCTTGGCCATATTCATCATCGGCGTTGCATTTTTGGCGCTTGCCATTTTCATTTTGGGCCTTCCGGGCCGCATCGCTATTGCCCGCAACCATCCTGAGGCAGACGCGGTCAATGCTATGGGATGGGTCGGCTTTTTGGCCGTCGTGCCGTGGATTCAGGCATTTATCTGGGCCTTCAAGCCTACGACTGTCATCGACATTCGTTATTTGCCCGAGGACGAACTGCGCGAAACCAAAGCAATGATTGCGCGCCTCAAAGGTGAGGCCTCGGTGCCCGGCGCGGAACGCCCACCTGACAAGAGCCGGCCATCATGACCGCGGCAATTCTCGTACTGGCTATTGGCCTCGCGATCTTCTGGCTCGTTTTCTTCAAGCTCAAGCTGCTCAGACTCACCCCTGCTTGGGGCTTCGGCTTTGCCCTGGTTTTTGCACACTTTTTTCTCATATTCCTTATTGGCCTGAGGTTTGTCACGCCCAACTCCGCGAACGCCACGGTGGTGCAGCACACAATTCAGCTCATTCCGCGCTTGCCCGAACCAACCCTGGTGACCGAGGTGCTGGTCGAAGAAAATATGCCGGTGAAGAAGGGGCAGCCGCTATTCCAGTTCGACCGGCGCCCCTACGAATACAAGGTAGCGCAACTTGAAGCGCAACTCGCCGAGGCCAAACAAAACGTCCTTGTACTACAGTCAAATGTAGCAGCAGCGACGCAAACAGCGGCGAGGACCAAGGTTGAATTGGACTACCAACAATACCAGAAGGCCATGTTCGACAAGCTCGCACAGGAGCAGGCCGTGCGCGGGGAGGAAGTCGTGCAGCGGCAAACTACCGTGGCTGCCGCGCAAGCAACCCACGATGGGGCACTGGCTGAACTCGAAATCGCTCGCCTCAAGTACAAATCCCAGATCGATGGCGTCAACACCACGGTTGCCAATGTCGAAGCGCAACTTCGTCAGGCACGGTACTATCTGGACAACACGACGCTGGTGGCTTCGGAGGACGGACGCATTATCAATTTGCAGGTCCGCCCAGGAATGGTGTCCGGCATTTACCGGATTGGCGGAATCGCGGCGCTGATTGTGGACGCCGATCGCTACCTGCTTGCAACTTATTACCAGGAGAACCTCAAATACGTGCGGCCCGGGCAATCTGTCGAGGTGTCTCTTGATCTCTATCCCGGGCAGATCTTTCCGGGGAAGGTCCATAGCATTTGGCGAGGCAATGGAATTGGTCAGTACCTCCCAAGCGATGAAATTCCAAAATTTCAGCCGCCGCCGCCCAACGTTCCGCAAGGCCAATACGCTGTGAAGATCCTTCTGGATGGCGCTAACCAAACGGACTTCCCGATCGGCGCGCAGGGCACTGCCGCCATTTACACCAGCGGCGAACACGGCGCTTGGGCTGCGCTGCGCAAGATTTCGATTCGCGCCCACTCGTGGCTGAACTGGCTCTACCCGATCAATTTCTGACATACCCTGCTCACACAGATGGAACAGCACCTTCAAGCGATTGTGACGGTTCTTTCACTGGTGAATCCTTTGATCTGCGGGGTGATGTTCGCACAGGTCGAGGCCGGTCAGACGCGCGCCATACGAATAACCGATGCCACCAAGGCGGCACTGGCCGTGCTGGTCATTCTGTTCGTCGCTGCACTGGCGGGAGCGAGAGTGCTGCAAATTTTTGGCGTCTCGCTCGACGCCTTTTCGATTGCCGGCGGAGGTGTGCTGACCTGGATCGGATTTTCCATGTTGCGCGGTAACTATGCGCAGGCCAACCCCTCGAAGAACGGCGCCGTCGAGAAGCGCTCGCTAACGCCGGTGATCTTGTTCGCGGCGAGCCCGGGCACGATTACCGGAGTTATCACGCTCGCTGTTGCGCATGCGAAGCCGGCATTGCCAGTCACTGCACTCGTCGCGGTCGCGGTAGCCGTGGTCGTAATGTGGGTCGTTATGCTGCTTGTGGCCCGCGGCGGGTCTCGCGCAAGTGGCGCGGGCAGCCTGCTGCACGACATGGTGACGCGGTTTATGGGATTGATCGTCCTCGCTATGGGCGTGCAGTTCGCGCTGACAGGCTTGCACAATTTTTTCAGCTAAGGACAATTGAAATTGTCCGCTGCTGGGCCCTTTTCTAACCAAGCGCTTGCCGACTTTACCAGTCGATGATGAATCAGGCGACCTTGGCGGTGCCGTTTTGCGCTTCCACCGATGCCAAATGACGCCGGGTTCGATCGATGTGAGCCCGAAGCTCAAAAAAGAGATCGGAACTATGCATCGGGACGATGTTGGCCGCCCTGCCAATGTTTTCCAGTTCGGCATGGAGCGCCTTCACCCGAGCGGAATCGACCTCCGACAGCAGCGCCTTATCAACCATCCTGAGCCGGCGATACAATCTGCGCACACGATCGCGAATGAGCCAGAGAAACAGCTTCGGCGCATAATTAAACACCGGAACGACGATTGCGACGACCGCCACCAACACAGCGAGGAAACGCTGCGCATAGTTGGTCATCCAGAAAGGCAAATACCGATTGAGGAACGAAGGGCCATTTCTGTAGAAATCGCGGGCCCCTTGCGAGATGGAATATTCCGGATCGGTCTCGGTAGGAAATTCGCCAACCTTTCGAAAAAGCCCCGGCGTGCTGTGCGCCTGCAAGGTTGTTTGCGCCAGAAGATCGACAACCGCCGGGTGAATGTCCTTGCGCGCCAGCAAGACATTCGTTGTTGCAACAAGAGCGGTATCGGAAGTGGGCATTTTCCGCGCCAGGTCAATGGCACCTTTCGGCAACACCAGGCGAACCAGATAAGGAAAGATTCGGGTGAGTGCCTCCGCCTCGGCAAAACTCATGAGGCGGTACTGAGGACCTCTCAGCAACGCATCGAGGACGGGCGACTCCGGAGAAAAGTTGCGAAAGACCGCGTCGATTGCTCCACCGTCAAGGTTATTGATGACATTCTCCGGTGCCACGGTCACCAGAGTCGTGTTGTCATAAGTTATGCCGGCGACAGCAAGAATTTTTTCGCACACGGCTCGATCGCCGCTGCCTTCAGCGCCGAGGCCGATGCGTTTGCCCTTGAGCTGCACAAGATCGGTCAGCGTCTCGCCCGCTGGATAGAACAGCCAGAAGATCTGATGGTCGATACGGCCAAGCGACATCAGATCGGGCGCCAAAATGCCATTCGAGATTCCGCCCTGCATGAACGCGAGCTGAATCCCGGAATTCGGATCGTTCAGAAGCGCCAAATTTTCTTTTGCGCCGTTGGTGGCACGCAATTCCACTTTCATATCCGCTGCTGCCAGGAGCCCCTGATAGCGTGTGCCCAAATTATGATAGTGCTCCCCGATGGGAGATGTCGCTAATTCGATCTGTGACGGCGGCGCTGGAATTAGGTACGCCATCCCAAGCCATACGAGACCGGCGACGCACAATATCGCCGCCGATAGCCTGATCAGATGCCAGCGTGTGATCCCCAGCACGGACATTCCCGCAAAGATTGCTTGTCAGAAGAGAAAACCGCAAACGAAGGCGGGTTGCATTTGTTCGGAAGCGGCCAGACGACCGCGGGGCCTGCAAAGCCCTCAATGAAATCCCGCCGGCGCACGCGACCGTCCCCCCTGAGGTCGAAGACAACGCCAATTCGTAAAACGATAGCAGATCATGGCGCGGAAGTAAGTCCGCCAGCTTTGGGCAATAAGCGTGTTTTTCGCACTGCGGCGGCGATGCACGCCATTCAGATGCGCGCATAGATTGCGTACTTACCGGTCTATGGTGATGTCGCCGCCGCGCGCGCGAGAGACGCAGATCATGATCGTGTCCTTGCGCTCGTGATCGGCGAGCACGAGATCGCGGTGGTCGGCTTCGCCGGAGAGCATTTTCGTCCGGCAGGTGCCGCAGGTGCCGGTCTCGCAGGAGCTCGGGACGTCGAGGCCGTGGTCGCGGAGGACCTCAAGGATCGTCTTCGTTGTCGGCACGTCGAGAACGGTGCCCGAGCGTGCGAGCTTCACCTTGAACGAGGTGTCGCCCGCCTTGTGCGTTTCCGCGTCGCTGAAGGCCTCGAAATGCACGGCGGTCGGCGACCAATGGTCGGTCATCGCACGCACCGCTTCCATCAGCGGACGTGGCCCGCAGCAGTAGAGGTGCTCGCGGTTCTTCCGCTCGGCCAGAATCGGGCGCAGGTCGAGCGAGCGCGAGACGTCGCCACCATCGTAATGGATCGTGACCATATCTCTGAACTGCTGCGCGCTCAGCTCTTCGCGAAAGGCCGTCGTCTCAGGCGATCGCGAGCAGTAGAACAGACGGAAACGTTTGCCTTCGGCCATCACCTGCCGGATCATTGCAATCATCGGCGTCACACCAATGCCCCCGGCGATGAACAGGAAATCCTGCGCTCGCGGCGGCAGCGCGAAGTCATTCACCGGCGCCGTGACGATAAGCTCATCGCCCGCCTTCACGCCGTCGATGAGATTTATTGAGCCGCCACGACCGGTTACCTCACGCTTGACCGCAATCTGGTAACGGTCGCGCTCGGCAGGATCGTTGCACAGTGAGTATTTGCGTAGAAGACCCTTCGGCACACGCACGCCGATATGCGCACCCGCCGTAAATTGTGGCAGCTGATTGCCGGCAGGATCGCGAAATTCAAACAGGTAGATGCCGTCAGCGATCTCGTCATTGCGTGTGACGCGCAACGGCATCGTCGGCGGTGGAGGGCTGGTGGTCATCATGGCTCCGATAAGGACGCTCGCCCCAACAAGTGGCGACTTTCGGCGCCCGAGGCAAGGGACTCTGCCAATGCCGTCATCCTGCGCAGGAAATATATTGCTCGGGTCGCGGATTCCGTTCAGCGCGCAGGCTTCCAATGATCGGGATCAATCGGTCGTGGCAATGAAGTCGACGACTTTATCTTCCTGCAGCTTCTTCACGATGCGGGCGAGCTCAGCCTTTGGAATTCCCGTTACCGCAACGCGGACTTTGTACAAGCCGCCGGCTGTCGGTCCGTTTGCGATCGACAGCTTGTTGGCTTCGAGAAACTTCGTGACATCGTCCGCCGAAGCCTGTGACGCAAAGCGAATGAGCGCGAAAGTTCCGGTGTCCGGCGCCGTTGTGGGTGCCGACGCGGTCTGGTAGCCGCCGGGCTTGCTGTCGTTCAGCATCACGCCGGCGATGAAGCCGGCCTGCACGAGGATCGCGAGCACAGCGGCGCCGCTGGCCAAGGCCAGTGTGCGCGGCGTCAGGCTCGCGAAGAATTCCGAAATGCGGCTGCCGAGATTAAGCGACACCTGGCTGCGCGCCGGCTCGGCGTCGATCTGGGCGAACAATTTCTCCAGCGCACGCGCGGACGGCGCGCCGAGCGTCTCGTTGAGATGAATGGTTTCGCCGAGCTCATCGCGCACCAGCGCATAACGGCGCGCGAGCTCGGGATCCCGCGCGAGCGCCTCCTCGACGCGTTGGGCATCGCGACGGCTGAGCGTGCCCGCCGCATGCCACGGCAGGAGCTCTTCGATTTCCTGGCGCTCGGGCGCTTCTTGTTTCATCGCGTTCATGGCCAACCTCGATCTATTCCTTGCTCCTTGAGAAGCTCGGAGAGCTTCTTGCGCGCATAGAACATGCGCGTCTTCACAGTTGCCTCCGGGATGCCGACGATCTCGGCAACTTCCTCCACCGACTTCTCGTGGTAGTACACGAGGTCGATGATCTCCCGATGGTCCGCCGAAAGCTTGGCCAGGCATTGCCGCAAGGCCGAGCTTTTGTCTTTCTTCGCCAGGGCGGTTTCGGGATCGTCAGCGTGATCCTCGATCTGCTCTGCCGTCTCGTCGTCGAGTTCTTCCTCCGGTCGGCGCCGCAGCGCCGACAGGGCCTTGAAGCGCGCGATGCTCAGCATCCATGTCGAGGCGGCGGAACGGCCCTCGAACTTTCCGGCTTGGCGCCAGATGTCGAGGAATACCTCGCTGATCAAGTCTTCCGCCGTCGCTTCGTTGCGCACCAGCCGCAGAACGAACCGGTACACACGAACATGGTGCCGCGCGTACAGCACCTGCATGGCGAGCCGGTCGCCGCCTGCGATTCGCGAGATCAGAACTTCGTCCGAAGTCGTTTGCATCGCAGAACAATCGGCTCGTGCATGGGTCGCTTGAGGGGGCGCCGAGGTTCAAGCCAATTCGCGGAAATTTGCACCCGTCCGCCCCCCGGTGATGCTTTGTGGCCAGTTTCCTCTTTTCAAGCGCTTCTGGGCAAGCCAAAGGGCCCCAAAACCCCGACATTTACCCCCTAATGGCGTGAAAAAGAGGGTGACGCGGTTCTTTCGTCAATCCGACCGAAAAGACCTTTGAACCTTTTCGCGGGGCGCTGCGACCCATGTGCAGGATGTGAATGACCACATCCCCGTAACACCAGACCCTGAAACAGGAGAACCGCCATGTTCCGCAAGATCGCTCTCGCCCTCAGTGCAACCGCTGTTATCGGCGCTGCCGCGCTCACCCCCACCACCGCTTCCGCCTGGCATCATCATCATCATGGCCATTGGCGCGGTGGTTATGCTTTGGGCGTCGGTATTGTCGCTCCGGCGGCCGTGCTTGCTGCCGATTGCTACGTCGTGAAGAAGGTCGTCAACACCCCGCTCGGCCCGCAGATTCGCCGCATCACGGTTTGCGGCTAAGCGAGCAAGCCATGGACGGGTTTTGACCCCGGCTTCGCCACGGCGAAGTCGGGGTTACCCATTGCCGGTGCTGCCGTGACAGTCATATAGACTGAGGCATGCTCGACGGCTTCAAACGCTCCGAAATCAAAACCAAAGGCGCGCGCATCGTTACGGTGGTTGGCGGTTCCGGACAACCGCTGCTGTTGATGCACGGCAATCCGTTCAATTATCTGTCGTGGCACAAGGTTGCGCCGCCTCTCGCGCGCGATTTCACCGTCGTGTGCACCGACCTGCGCGGCTATGGCGATTCCGAAAAGCCGCCCGGCGGCGAGGATCATTCCGGTTATTCGTTCCGCGCGATGGCGCAGGATCAGGTTGAGGTGATGGCGGCGCTCGGCTTCGACACGTTTTATGCGGCGGGCCATGACCGCGGCGCGCGGGTCCTGCATCGCATGTGCCTCGATCACCCACAAAAAGTCACGCGCGCGGCAATCCTCGACATCATTCCGCAGCATCACCTGCTCAATCACGTCAGCCGGCAATGGGGCACGTTCTCGTGGCACTGGTTCTTCAATATTCAGCCCTACGATCTGCCCGAACGCATGATGGGTGCGGACCCCGATTGGTTCATCGAAAAGAAGCTTGCAAAGACCAAGCAAGGTTTGAGCTTCTTCGATCCGGCGGCGCTTGCCGAATACAAGCGCTGCTTCCGCAATCCGCAAACCATTCACGCCATCTGCGAGGACTATCGCGCGACATTCGGGGTCGACCTTGATATGGACACCAAAGACTACGAGGCCGGGCGAAAGATCGAGTGCCCCGTCCTTCTGCTATGGGGCGCGACCGGTGGAGTCGGGCGCAACCATAAGCCCGGTCCAGCTGAAATCTGGCGCAACTACGCGACCAACATTGTCGGCGCCAAGGCACTGCCTTGCGGTCACTATTTGTCGGAAGAGGCGCCGAAGGAGACGACCGAAGCACTGCGCGCGTTTTTCACCGTAGCCTGATCACGCGATCGGCGCAGGCGCGGCAAGAAAATTCTTCATCGCGTACCAGAGCAGATGCCGGTTGCTGCTATAGCCGGCGCTGTGCGCTGTCTGCGGCAAGATGACAAACTGACGGTCTCCGTTCGGAAGCTGGCGGTAGAAATCGAGCAGGTCGTCATTGGTCGAGTTGCCATCGAACTCCGCACGCAGCATGAGCACGGGCGACTTGATTTTTGTGGGATCGACGATCGGCAGGTTCGCCGCCATATCGATATAGGTCCCGCTCGGGATCGTGTCGCCGAATTTCATCTCCGCCGCGATGATCGCTTCGGGCACGGCCGGATCGTAAAGCGAAGGATGGCCGTCGCGGGTGAAGATCGAGCGGATCATGTCCGCATCCCGTTTGCGTCGCGGGCTTGCGCGCAATGCCTCGATTCTGCTTCTTCGGCGCTCGATCTCGGCGGCGCCGTTTCCCTTGTAGGTAAAGGCACAGATCATCAGTCGATCAACCGCCTCAGGCTCTGCCTGTGCGTAGGCGGCCGCGCGGATTCCGCCCGATGACGTGCCGTAAAAGTGCGCCTTTTGCCGGCCGGTTTCTTTCAGCACAACCGGGATCGCGGCCTTGAGATCTTCCACGCCGCTGGCGATATCGGAATTGTTGCCCGAGGAGCCGGAATATCCGTAGCCGTCATGGTCCATCGTCCATACGTCGTAACCATAACGGGCAAACACATTCATCAGCGAGTATTCGCCTTTGCCCGGGACACTCAGATCGTATGAGGAGCGCGACGAATTTGAGGAACCATGGACCAGAAACAGCACCGGCCGAGCCTGCTCGCCCGGCGCAGGAGCGCCAATACGCTTGCGCCACAGATTGAGCTTCACGCCGTCTTTATTTGCCCAATATTCATGGGCCCATATTTCTGCGTTTTCGGCCGCCACCACAGGAGCGAAACCGGATAGAAGCCCGGCGCTCATGCCAAGGCTGGCGCCCTTGAGGACCGTACGGCGGGAATGGTCGGACCGGCTCATGTGGGCCTCCCGAAAAGACTGCCGCTGACAATTATTAACGGCCTTATTTTTGGCATCCTATCACATGACAGGATCGGGGGGCAGTCCACTCGCCCCGCGATCTGAGTTCTGCTAGGGGTCGGGACAGCGCTCTAACGGCGCGCGGCGTTCGGGGCGATACGCCGAAGCGGAGGATTAATGGTCGGAGTACTGCGCGCGGTGGCGCGTTTTTTTCAAGAGACAATCGGCTGGAATCGCATTGGCGTGATGCTGAGCATTGCGATCATTTCGATCGCGGTCGTTGTTCTTTTTCACATGCTGCGCGACACCGACGTCGAAGAAGTGGTTGCGGCGCTCAAAGCGACGGATCCAAAACATATTGCGGCAGCCGCATTTTTCGTGGCCTGCGGTTATTTCACGTTGACGTTTTACGACTTGTTCGCCTTGCGCACGATCGGACGCAAGGAGGTGCCCTATCGCATTGCCGCGCTCACAGGCTTTACGAGTTATTCGATCGGTCACAACATTGGCGCCACCGTGTTCACGGGCGGCGCCGTTCGTTACCGCATCTACTCTCACTACGGGCTCGACGCCATCGAAGTCGCAAAGATCTGCTTTGTCGCCGGCCTGACGTTCTGGCTCGGCAACGCCACGGTGCTGGGGCTTGGCGTCACTTACCATCCGCAGGCGGCGGTGCCGATCGATCAATTGCCGGTCTGGCTCAATCGCGGCGTCGGTGTAGCGATATTGGCGGTGCTGATATCCTACGTCGCCTGGGTCTGGAGCGCGCCGAGGGAAATCGGCCAGGGCGATTGGAAAGTCGAGTTGCCGAGCGGGCCTTCCACCTTGCTGCAGATCGGCATCGGGATTCTCGATCTCGGCAGCTGCGCGCTCGCTATGTACATGCTGTTGCCGAACCATCCGGATATCGGCTTCGTGACGATGGCGGTGGTCTTCGTGTCTGCGACGTTGCTCGGCTTCGCGAGCCACGCGCCCGGTGGGCTTGGCGTGTTCGATGCCGCCATGCTGGTGGCGCTTTGGCAATTCGACAAGGAAGAGGTGCTGGCTGGTCTTCTTCTTTTCAGGTTGCTCTACTACATCATTCCGTTTGCGCTTGCCTTGGCCATTCTGGGGTCACGCGAAATCTGGCTGAACGTGAGCGGTACGCGTCGCCCAGCCGAGCCGGCGGTGATAAAATCGGTGACTGCACCGATCCGCAGCGAGATCGAATCGGAAAAAACCGACGCCAATTGATCATGGCCATAAATGACGAGCGCCGCAGCCTTTCCACTCCGTTGGTAACCCGGTTGCGCAGCGCCTGGCTGGCTTTGCTTGGCCGCACGGAAACGGCGGCCGGCGCAAGCATCGCGCCCGCGGCGGCCCGTGTATTTGCCGAGCCGCAGGCGCTGTTGATCGAGCAACTGATCGACGGCATTCCCGAAGCAGCAATTGTGCTGGATCGCGAGGGCAGGGTCATCGCGTTCAACGAGATGGCCATTTCGATCGCGCCGGCCTTGCGCCGCGGCGAGCCGGCGCTGATCGCGCTGCGTATGCCGGAGCTGGTCGATGCCATTCGCCGTGCAATCAGGCGTCACGAGCCGCAGCGGGTCGAGTTCTTCGAGCGCGTTCCGCTCGACCGCTGGTTTGAGGCTTTCGTCACACCAGTTACGCTTACCTTGGGCGCCGGCGATACTGTCGACATCCTGCTGATGACGTTCAACGACCTGACACCGCTGCGCCGGGTCGAGGAGATGCGCGCCGACTTCATCGCCAATGCCAGCCACGAGCTGCGCACGCCCCTTGCCGCACTGCTCGGCTTTATCGAGACGCTGCAAGGCCCGGCCAAGGACGATCCGGTCGCCCGCGACAAATTCCTCGGCATCATGCAGGGGCAGGCGACCCGGATGGCGCGCCTGATTGATGATTTGCTGTCACTTTCACGCATTGAGCTCAACGCGCATTTGCAGCCGAGCACCCCGGTCGATCTGTCCCCGATCGTGCGGCAGGTCGTCGACGGTCTTCAAATGCTCGCGCGTGACCGCGGGGTCGAAATCAAGGTCGCATTGCCTCCGGATACGCTCACGGTGCTCGGTGACCGCGATGAGCTGATCCGTGCCCTCGAAAACCTCATTGAAAACGCCCTCAAGTACGGGGCCGCCGGCAAGCGCGTTGACGTCACGGTTGAGCGGGCACAAACGCGCGCTGGCCTGCCGGAAACGCGCGTCGCGGTGCGCGACTATGGGCCAGGTATTTCACCCGAGCATCTTCCGCGACTGACCGAGCGATTTTACCGGGTGGATGTCACCGACAGCCGTGCGCAAGGCGGCACCGGACTAGGTCTCGCGCTGGTCAAACATGTCCTCAATCGACATGGCGGCCGTCTCACCATCGAGAGCACGCCCGGCGCAGGTGCGACGTTCACAATGCACGTACCATTGCACACTGCCGATTCCGCACAGACCGCCGAATAGATATTGGTTTCAATAACTTAAAGTGTCATCTGACTGTCACTGAAGCTTTATAGAACAGTGACATGCGACGCCTATGGCTGACCGCGACTTCGGACCACCACCCTTCAACAAACCAAAAACGTCCGAGGCCGTCGTGGAGCGCGTCTTTTAAAGCAACAGCGGCTGCCCGAGCGATCGGGCACAAAGACAGGGGCGACGGATCTTTTTGGTCCGTGCGCGTCTTTGGCCGCAAACATGGAGAGAACCCTTGAAACACTGGACCGCACTGGCAGCCGCCGGCTTCATCGCCGCAACGGCGCTCGTTCCGGCCAACGCCGCAGACATCTCCGGCGCTGGCGCGACATTTCCCTATCCGGTCTACGCCAAATGGGCGGACGCCTACAAAAAGGTTACCGGCAACGGCCTGAACTATCAGTCGATCGGCTCAGGCGGCGGCATCAAGCAGATCAAGGCAAAGACCGTAACGTTCGGCGCCAGCGATGCACCGCTACCGGGCAAGGAACTCGACGAGGCAGGCCTCGCACAATTTCCGATGGTGATGGGCGGCATCGTGCCTGTCATCAATCTTGACGGCATCAAGCCGGGCGATCTCGTCATCGACGGTTCGACGCTCGCCAGGATCTTCATGGGCGACATCAAGAACTGGGACGATCCCGCCCTGAAGAAGCTCAATCCGAGCGCAAATCTGCCTAAGCAGGCGATCGCCGTTGTGCATCGCTCGGACGGCTCGGGCACCACCTTCAACTTCGCCTATTATCTGTCGGATGTGAACGCGGACTGGAAGTCGAAAGTCGGCTTCAACACCTCGGTGCAGTGGCCCGTCGGCATCGGCGCCAAGGGCAATGAGGGAGTCGCGAACAACGTCGCGCAGACGAAAGGTTCGATCGGCTACGTCGAATATGCCTACGCGCTGCAGAACAAGCTCACCTACACCAAGATGATAAACAAGAGCGGCAAGACCGTGTCTCCGACCTCGGAAGCGTTCCAGGCCGCGGCCGCCAATGCCGATTGGAAATCGCAACCGGGCTACGGCGTGATCTTGGCGAACCAGCCGGGCGAGAAATCCTGGCCCATGACAGCGGCGACCTGGATCCTCATCTACAAGAAGCCCTCGGATCCGGCGTCTACCACTGAGGCCCTGAAGTTTTTCGCCTGGGCCTACAAGAACGGCAGCCAGATGGCAGAGAGTCTCGACTATGTCCCGATGCCGGCGAAAGTCGTGTCCGACGTCGAGAGCTACTGGAGAAGCGAAATCAAGGATGCGGACGGCAAGCCCCTGTTCGCAATGACCAACTGATCCAATGAACGTTCGGAAAGGGCGCCGCAACGGCGCCCTTTCCTTGTCCACCGCCGGCAAGAGCCGGCTTGTGTTGCGGCCTGCGGGCCGCTTGAGTGGCCCTCCCCAGCGGCGAAAAGCCCAAGGAGAGCCGGATGCAACCGACCGGGAGGCCGCCCGTGGTTGACGTGGCGTTGCAGGGTAGGGGAATTGCAGTCGCCGATCAGATGGATCGGGCGAAAGTTCTGCAGCGTCTGCGGTTGGGGGATGCGGCTTACAGACACCTGACGCGCGCCGCCGCCATCACGGTTCTGGTCATCCTCGGCGGCATCATCATTTCGCTGGTCTGGGGCTCGCTGCCGGCACTCCGCGCGTTTGGCATCAGCTTCCTCTATGAAGAGGCCTGGAATCCGGTCACTGAAAAATTCGGCGCCATCGCGCCGATCTACGGCACCATCGTTACGTCAGTCATCGCAATGCTGATCGCGGTTCCGGTCGGCCTGTTCATCGCAGTATTTCTCACCGAGCTGTGCCCGATGTGGCTGCGTCGTCCGGTCGGTATTGCCATCGAGCTGCTCGCGGGCATCCCAAGCATCATTTACGGAATCTGGGGATTGTTCGTGTTTGCGCCATTCCTGCAACAACACGTGCAGCCGTTTATCATTTCCCTGTTCGGCGAAATCCCTGTGCTGTCAAACCTGCTTGCCGGTCCGCCTTACGGCATCGGCATCCTGACTGCGGGCTTGATCCTGGCGATCATGGTTTTGCCTTTCGTCACCTCGATTTCGCGCGACGTGTTCGAAGCAGTACCACCGGTGCTCAAGGAGGCAGCCTACGGCCTTGGTTGCACGACTTGGGAAGTGTGTCGCTATGTCGTCCTGCCCTATGCCCGCGTCGGGGTCATCGGCGGCGTAATGTTGGGCCTTGGCCGCGCTCTCGGCGAAACCATGGCGGTCACCTTTGTCATCGGCAACGCGCACCGCATCTCGGGCTCGTTGCTCGCGCCCGGCACCACCATCTCCGCGACTATCGCCAATGAGTTTACGGAAGCGGTCGGTGACCTTTATACGTCCGCGCTCATCGCGCTCGGCCTCATCCTGTTCGTCATCACATTTATCGTGCTGGCAGCGGCGCGCCTGATGCTGATGCGGCTGAACGCGCGGGTGGGAGGCTGACCATGGCGGCAACCTTCCAGTCATCGCTCTACGCCAGCCGCCGCCGGCGCAACAGGATTTCGATGGGGCTGGCGTTCGCGGCAACCGCGTTCGGCCTGTCCTGGCTGGTGCTGATCCTTGCCGTCCTCCTGTGGGAAGGCTTCAGCGGCCTTTCACTTTCAGTGTTCACCGAGATGACGCCGCCACCGGGTTCGGCCGGCGGATTGCTCAATCCCATCGCGGGCAGCCTGATCATGACGACCATTGCAGTGCTGATCGGTACGCCGCTCGGCATACTCGCTGGCACCTATATGGCCGAGTACGGCCGCTACGACCGGCTGACGACGGTGGTGCGCTTCATTAACGACATCTTGCTCAGCGCGCCGTCCATCGTCGTCGGACTATTCGTGTATGAAGTGATGGTTGCGCAAATGGGTCACTTCTCGGGATGGGCGGGAGCGGTATCGCTCGCGGTCATCGTCGTGCCCGTCGTGGTGCGCACCACCGAGGACATGCTGATCCTCGTACCGGATACCTTGCGCGAAGCAGCCGCTTCTATTGGTCTGCCGCGCTCTCTGATGATCACAAAGGTCGCCTATCGCGCCGCGCGCGCAGGCATGGTCACCGGCGTGCTGCTCGCCATTGCGCGGATCTCGGGCGAAACCGCGCCGCTGTTGTTCACCGCGCTCAACAACCAGTTCTGGAGCCTCAACTTGAATGCGCCGGTGGCGAGCCTGCCCGTCGTCATCTTCCAGTTTGCGCTCAGCCCCTACCACGACTGGCAGAAACTGGCCTGGACCGGCGCCCTCATCATTACACTCGCGGTGCTTGCCCTGAGCATCATCGCACGGACCCTCGCGGTACAGAGAAAAACGTCATGAGCGTAGCAGCCATTACAGTCCCCGCGGTCTCTCACGCACCCTCGAGCGCCGAAGATCTCTCGGAGAAGATCTCCATCCGCGACCTGAATTTCTTCTACGGCGACAACCGCGCGCTGAAGGACATCAACGTGCCGCTCTATCAGGGCAAGGTCACAGCGTTCATTGGGCCGTCCGGCTGCGGCAAGTCCACGCTGTTGCGCATTCTCAATCGTATGTACGACCTTTACCCGAACCAGCGTGCCACCGGCCATGTGCGCATCGACAATGACGACATCCTGTCGCCATCGCAGGATCTCAATTTGCTGCGAGCCAAGGTCGGAATGGTGTTCCAGAAACCGACACCTTTCCCGATGACGATTTTCGAGAACATTGCCTTCGGCATCCGTCTCTATGAGCGGTTGGCGAAATCGGAGCTTGAGGACCGCGTCAGGCATGCGCTCGAGCGCGCCGCGCTTTGGGAAGAGGTCAAGAACAAGCTCAACGCCAACGGCCTGTCGCTCTCCGGCGGCCAGCAGCAGCGCCTCTGCATTGCGCGCACGGTGGCGGTGCGGCCGGAGGTGATTTTGTTCGACGAGCCGTGCTCGGCGCTTGATCCGATTTCCACGGCCAAGATCGAGGAGCTGATCGACGAGCTCAAGGACGATTACACGATCGCGATCGTGACGCACAACATGCAGCAGGCCGCACGCGTGTCTGATTTCACCGCATTCATGTATCTCGGCGAGCTTGTCGAGTTTGGCGAAACGACCCAAATCTTCACGAACCCGACCGACCGCCGTACACAGGATTACATCACAGGCCGCTTCGGCTAGCGACCGATTGAAAGACGACTCCCATGACCGACCACACCATGAAGGCCTTCGACACCGACCTGCAGGATCTCGCGCGCATGGTCGCCGAAATGGGCGGCCTCGCCGAGAAACAGGTGGCGGACGCGGTCGATGCCCTGGCAAAACGCGACACGACCCTGGCGCAGCGCGTTAGCGCTGCGGATGCCAGCATCGATACGCTGCAACGCGAAATCGAGGAAAAGGCGGTGCTCACGATCGCCCGCCGCCAGCCCATGGCCGTCGACCTTCGGGAAGTCGTCGGCGCATTGCGGCTTGCCAACGATCTCGAGCGCATCGGCGACCTCGCCAAGAACATCGCCAAGCGCGTGATGGCGCTGAACGCGGAATTCCCGCCGCCCAAGCTCATCCGCGGCGTAGAGCACATGACCGATATGGTGCTTCAGCAGATGAAACTTGTCCTTGATGCCTATGGACGCCGCGACGTCAGCAAGGCGATGGCGGTCTGGCGCGGCGACGAGGAGATCGACGCGGTCTGCACGTCGGTGTTCCGTGAGCTTCTGACCTATATGATGGAAGACCCGCGCAATATCACCTTCTGCATCCACCTGATGTTCTGCGCCAAGAACATCGAGCGCATGGGCGACCATGCCACTAACATCGCCGAAACGGTGCACTACATTATCGAAGGCCGTCCGATCGCCGATCAGCGCCCGAAAGGCGACACGACCACAATTGCCGCGCTACGCTCGGCGGCCGAGAGATAGCAGGACTTCGCATGACCGCACGCATTCTTATCGTCGAAGACGAGGAGCCGCTCACGATGCTGCTCCGCTACAACCTCGAGGCCGAGGGCTATGAGGTCGAGACGTCCGGCCGCGGCGATGAGGCCGACACGCGGCTGAAGGAATCGACACCCGATCTGATCGTGCTCGATTGGATGCTGCCGGGTCTGTCAGGGATCGAATTGTGCCGCCGCCTGCGTGCGCGCCCGGAGACGCGTCAGCTGCCAATCATCATGCTCACGGCGCGCGGCGAGGAGAGCGAGAAGGTGCGCGGGCTCGCGACCGGTGCCGACGACTATATCGTCAAGCCGTTCTCTGTTCCCGAGTTGCTTGCGCGCGTGCGCGCCTTGTTGCGGCGTGCCAACCCCGAGCGCGTCGCCGCCGTGCTCAATATCGGCGATATCGAGCTCGACCGCGAAAAGAAACGGGTGTCGCGCAATGGCCGCCCGGTCGATCTCGGGCCGACCGAATATCGTCTGCTGGAGTTCCTGATGGAACGGCCCGGCCGCGTGTTCTCGCGCGAGCAATTGCTCGACGGCGTCTGGGGGTCGGATATCTATATCGACGAACGGACCGTCGACGTCCATGTCGGCCGGCTGCGCAAGGCGATCAACCGCGGCCAGGCAGCTGATCCGATCCGCACCGTCCGCGGCGCCGGTTACTCGCTCGACGATCGCTTCGGCCGCATGAGCTGACGGCTGTCGATGAATCTCAATTCCGGAACGATCGTTTGTCGCGCCGGCGATCGGTGAGCGGCTGATAGGCGACGCGGCAGTGATACGAGCAGTAGGGTAGATCGTTCACGGTATCGCCGCCGCAGAAAAAGAACTCCGAGCTCCCCGGGTCGCCGACCGGCCAGTGGCAGGTCTTCTCGTTCAGCTGGAGCAAGGTCTTGCGCTGCTCGACCGGAATTTCAACCAGCTCCGGTTCCGGCTCGACCTCGTACTCGTAGGCGAGGGCCGTATTGCCGCGCATCGATGCGCGCGGAACGCGCATCATGTGTCCCGAGGAGCGCGGCTTGCGCGGGCGTGGAACGCTCGATGACGGGCTTTTGGCACGGCCGGAAAGGCCAAGCCGATGGACCTTGCCGATGACAGCATTGCGGGTGATACCGCCGAGTTCAGCTGCGATCTGGCTGGCGGACAGACCGTCCGCCCATAACTTCTTGAGGAGCTCGACCCGCTCGTCCGTCCAGCTCATTGGGTTTTCTCCTTAGGCCTCAAGGCGTTGGATGGAATCCGACCCCGTCGTCGGGCGCACCATCGAGCGCCAGACGCGTACGCGTCAGGAATGTACAAGAAGCCCCGTAGCACGAGATGTCGTACTATCTGACCAAGACGCTACAATAGGCAGTGACTCCCGTGCAAGCGCTGACAGTGTTCTCTGTCCAGCTACCAACAGTTTTTCCCTTAGAATCCGCGGTTGCGGCGCAATTGAGTCAGGAATTCAAGGGATCGGCCGCTGTGTTGACAGCGCAAGGTCGGGCAATAGAATGAAAAAAGTGCCGCCCGGCGAGGCGGCACATTTCTTTTCGGCGCGCGCGTGATGCCGAAAAGCGGATACGGTTTGAACAAGACCACACGCAAGCCGATACGTTTACGAAAGAAACTGCTGTGAGCTCGCACCTATTGCCGACATATGCGCGCGTCGACCTCGCGTTTGAGCGAGGCGAGGGCGCATGGCTGTTCACGGCCGAAGGCGATCGGTATCTGGATTTCACCGCCGGCGTTGCCGTCAATGCACTGGGCCATGCACACCCGTATCTGGCCGACGCACTCACCAAGCAGGCGCACAAAGTCTGGCACGTCTCCAACCTTTACCGCATTCCGGAGGGCGAAAAGCTCGCCGACAAGCTGTGCGCGATCAGTTTTGCCGACACCGTGTTCTTCCAGAATTCCGGTGCCGAGGCGATCGAGTGCGCGATCAAGATGGTGCGCAAATATCAGTCGGCCTCCGGCAAACCGGAGCGGTATCGGATCATCACGTTTGAAGGCGCCTTCCACGGCCGCACTTTGGCTGCGATCGCCGCAACCGGTAACAAGAAATATCTGGAAGGCTTTGGGCCGCCGGTCGACGGCTTCGACCAGGTGCCGTTCGGCGACCTTGAAGCGGTCAAGCGCGCGATCGGGCCGGCGACGGCGGCGATTCTTATTGAGCCCATTCAGGGCGAGGGCGGCGTGCGGGTCGCCTCGCCGACATTCTTGCGCGCGCTGCGTCAGCTTTGCGGCCAGCACGGGCTCCTGCTGGTATTTGACGAAATACAGACCGGCTTTGTCCGCTCAGGCGAAATGTTCGCCTACGAGCGCAGCGGCGTTAAGCCCGACATCATGACGATTGCGAAGGCGCTTGGCGGCGGCTTCCCGATCGGCGCGTGCCTTGCGACCACGGAAGCCTCGAAGGGGATGACCATCGGAACGCATGGCACCACCTTCGGCGGCAACCCGCTCGCGATGGCGGTTGGTAACGCCGTGCTCGACATCATGACCGATCCCGAATTTCTCGAACGCGTGCAAAAGAATGCGTTGTTGCTCAAGCAGCGCCTCGCCGAGCTGAAAGACCGCTATGCGTCGGTGATTGCGGAGGTGCGCGGCGAAGGTCTCCTGATTGGCCTGCGCATGATTCCGCAGGCGTCCGAAATGGTTGACGAGCTGCGTGCGGAAAAGATGTTGACCGTCGGCGCCGGAGACAACGTCGTACGTCTTCTGCCGCCGTTGATCATCGGCGAGGAAGAAATTTCAGAGGCTGTCGCCAGGATCGATCGTGCCTGCGCGCGGTTGGCGCAGACGCATGCACGACGACGAAGGTAGCGTCATGACGGCGAACGGCGTCCGGCATTTCCTCGATCTCACCGACATTCCGAAGCCGGTTCTGGCCGGCCTGATCGACAGCAGCCGGGCCATGAAGTCCGCTCGCGCCAAGGGCCAGATTGCATCGCCGCTGGCCGGCAAGACGCTCGCCATGGTGTTCGACAAGCCGTCAACCCGCACGCGCGTCTCCTTTGATGTCGCCATGCGCCAGCTGGGCGGGGAAGCAATCCTTCTCACGGCTCAAGAAATGCAGCTGGGGCGTGGTGAAACGCTTGCCGACACGGCGCGGGTTCTGTCGCGGTATGTCGATGCCATCATGATCCGCATTCTCGATCACGAAGCGGTTCATGAGCTTGCCCGGCATGCAACGATTCCGGTGATTAACGGGCTGACGCGGCGATCGCATCCCTGTCAGGTGCTTGCCGACGTCATGACTTACGAGGAAAAACGCGGGCCGATCCGCGGCCGCACGGTTGCCTGGAGCGGCGACGCCAACAATGTACTGGCGAGCTGGATGCACGCCGCCGAGCGCTTCGATTTCCAGCTGCGGGTGGCGACACCGGCGGAGCTGCGGCCGAAAAAATGGCTGATGGACTGGGTAAAATCGTCAGGCGCTGCAATCATGATCGGCGACGATCCGGATGCCGCGGTCAAGGATGCCGATTGCGTGGTCACCGACACCTGGGTGTCCATGGGCGATCGCGATGGCAAGCTTCGGCACAACATCCTCAAGCGCTACCAGGTCAATGGCCGCTTGATGGCCAAGGCCAAACCGGATGCGCTGTTCATGCACTGCCTGCCGGCGCATCGCGGCGAGGAGGTGACCGATGAAGTCATCGATGGCCCGCAGTCGGTTGTCTTTGATGAAGCCGAGAACCGGCTGCATGCTCAGAAGGGCCTTCTGGCCTGGTGTCTGCAAGCCGGCGCTTGAGACGCCTCGCGCATAGCGGACCCGCTCAGGGAACAAGGCCTCGCATTCCTGGCGCTGAACGCTACATAGGGCTCATGACCGATCCTCAAATCGCTATCCCGTCCCGTGCGCCGTCTGCGGTCACCGCCGATGACACGGTCATGCCCTTCGAAATTGCCAAGCTCGATTTACGCGGCCGGGTTGTCCGGCTCGGGCCGGCCGTGGACGAAATCCTTGCGCGCCATGCCTATCCGCAGCCGGTGGCAAAGCTCCTCGGAGAGGCCATCGTGTTGACGGTTATGCTGGGCTCGGCAGTGAAAATCGACGGCCGGTTCATCCTGCAGACGCAGGGTGACGGTCCGATTCGGATGCTGGTCGTGGACTTCATCGCGCCCGACAAGGTGCGCGCCTGTGCGCATTTTGACAAAAGTCGCGTGGCGGCGGCGATCGCATCGGGCGACACCGGTGGCGGCGCATTGCTCGGCAAGGGTCATCTTGCGATGACTATTGATCAGGGCCCCGACATGAGCCGCTATCAGGGCCTCGTCGCGCTCGACGGCAGCTCGCTGGAGGACGTCGCCCACGAGTATTTCCTGCGCTCGGAACAGATTCCGACGCGCGTACGCCTTGCGGTCGCCGAAGAACTGCGCCCCGAAGCGGGCGGAACGCGCCACCGTTGGCGCGCCGGCGGCATGATGCTGCAATTCCTGCCGAAGGCGCCGGAACGCGCGCGTGTCGCCGATCTTGATCCCGGCGATGCGCCCGAGGGCACTGCGCCGCATGCGATTGAGGAAGACGACGCCTGGGTAGAAGGTCAGGCGCTGATTTCGACCGTCGAGGATGTCGAACTGATCGATCCTTCGCTGTCGAGCGAGCGGCTGGTTTACCGGCTGTTTCACGAGCCCGGAGTTCGCGTCTTTCGCGCCAGTCCATTGCGCGCGGAATGCTCGTGCTCGCGCGCAAACGTCGAGGCCATGCTGAAGAGCTTTTCGCAGGACGACCGCGACCACATGGTTGAGGACGGCAAGATTTCGGTCACCTGTGAATTTTGCAGCGCCAACTATGAATTTGCCCCGGCCGATGTCGGGGCAAAATCTAGTTGATAGTGCGCTCGGCGTGGGATGAATCGAGCGAGAAGGCGGGAATTTCGATGTCAAAGTGCTCACCCGCCTGGGTCACCATGCCATAACTCCCGACCATGAAGCCGGACGGCGTCGGCAATGGAACGCCGCTGGTGTACTCGAACGATTCAGTTGGCTTGAGTAAAGGCTCCTCGCCCACCACGCCCGGCCCTTTGACTTCCTGCAGCCGGCCCTGCGCATCCGTGATGCGCCAGTGCCGGGTCTTGAGCTGCACGGTCTCCGCACCGAGATTCGTGATGTTGATTGTGTAGGCCCAGAAGAAATACCCATTGCTCGGCGACGACCGTTCGGAAACGAAACGGGGCGTGACCGTTACTTCGATCTTGCGGGTTACGGCGCGATACATCGCCATGCCGTATAATTTACTCGGTCGGGGCTTGCCATTCGCCTGCTGTCCGCGATTATTGCCGAAAGACCACTCGAAAGAAAAGCCGCACATGGCCCCGGTTTCGATGGAACGCGATCTCCGGCTTGATTTGTTCCGCGGTATCGCGCTTTGGCTGATCTTTCTTGACCATATTCCATCCAACGCGGTGAGTTGGATCACGATCCGCAATTACGGATTCAGCGACGCAACGGAGATTTTTGTCTTTATCTCCGGCTACACGGCGGCCTTCGTCTACGGTCGGGCAATGCGGCAACACGGCTTTGTTGTTGCTTCGGCGCGCGTGCTCAAGCGCGCCTGGCAGGTCTATATTGCGCATGTGTTCCTGTTGGCGATCTACCTAGCCGAGATCGCCTATGTCGCGAGCAGTTTCGACAATCCCCTCTATACCGAGGAAATGGGCGTTCTCGATTTCCTGAAAAATCCCGACGTCACTATTTTTCAGGCGCTGCTTCTCAAGTTCAAGCCGGTGAATATGGATGTGTTGCCGCTCTATATTCTGTTGCTCGCCTGGTTCCCTCCGATGCTCTGGCTGCTGCTGCGCGCGCCGTCAACCGCGTTGATCTCATCGGCGGTCCTTTACGTCCTGATGTGGTTCTTCGAGTGGAACCTTCCCGCATGGCCAAGCGGGACATGGGTCTTCAATCCGTTCGCCTGGCAATTGCTGTTCGTGTTCGGCGCCTGGTGCGCGCTCGGCGGCGCGCAGAACTTGTCACGCTGGATCAATTCGCGATTCGTGCTCGGGCTTGCAATTGCCTATCTTGTGTTTGCGTTCTGTATCGCGATGACTTGGTACTTTCCGCGCCTGGCGGTCTATGTGCCGAAATTCGTTGGAGAGGCGATCTATCCGATCGACAAGACCAATCTCGACGTGCTGCGGATTCTTCACTTCCTGTCGCTGGCGGTCATCACGGTCGCTTTGGTGCCGAGTGACTGGCCAGCTCTGAAGTCACGTATCTTTTGGCCGGCGATCGTCTGCGGCCAACATTCCCTGGAGACCTTCTGCCTCGGCGTGTTCCTGTCTTTTGCAGGCCATTTCATGTTTACCGAGGTTTCCAATCGGCTGTTCATGCATGTCGCCGTCAGTGTCGCCGGGATCGCCATCATGGTAGCAATTGCGGCAATGCTTTCGTGGTATAAGCAAGCAGAACGGCAGGGCGGAGGGCCGCGCCCGCCTGCCGCAAGGCCGGGACTAGCGGGGGGCGACGCATGAGTTGGCGGGTGCTTTTGCTGGCATTGTTGGTGCTGGCGGGGCCGGCATGGGCCGAGCTTCCCGCGGAGTGTGGCGTTGCCGCGCATCTCGTCGAAAACAGCTATCCGCTTCCGAAAGTCAAGCGCGCGATCGCGGCGAAAAAACTCAACATTCTTGTTGTCGGTGCCGGCTCATCGCAGTTGCCCGGCGCAAACGGAGAAAAGAACGCATACCCGGCACGATTGCAGCAAGCACTTGTCGATCAGTTGAAGGGCGTTGAGGTTAAAGTCACGACCGACATCAAAGCGACCCGTACCGCTGCCGAGATGGTTAAGGCCTTGCCGCCCAATCTCGCCGCTGCAAAACCTTCATTGATGATTTGGCAGACCGGTACAACCGACGCGATGCGCGCAGTTGATCCCGACCAATTCAGCCAGGCGCTTGACCAAGGCATAAATATAGCCCGTGGCGCGAGCGCGGACGTGGTTCTAGTAAACGCACAATACAGCCCGCGAACCGAATCAATGATCGCCTTGAGCACTTATTCCGAGGACATGCGCTGGGTTGCATTGCAGCAAGAAGTACCGCTTTTCGACCGATTCAGCATTATGCGGCTGTGGTCGGACCTCGGGACGTTCGATTTATACTCTGCCACGAAAAAACTTGACATTGCCGAGCGAGTTCATGATTGCATAGGGCGATTGCTGGCCGATCTCGTTATTGCGGCCGCCAAGCCTCCAGAACCGCCGACCAACGGCAGCCGCTAAAATCGATATTAGGGATGCGCATTAGGTGAGCGACCAGCCCGGACAAAGGCTAAAGACATCGGTGACCGTCGCCGCTCTGCTTGCGGGGCTGGCGTTGGTTTCGCCTGCGCGTGCGGACACTTCCGCTCCGGCTTGCGTTGCGCCGATGGATCTCATTCGCCTTGCGAATCCGCTTCCGCGTCTCGCGCAGAAAATCGCGTCCGGTGAGCCGATCACGATCGTCGCCATCGGCTCGTCGTCGACGTCTGGAGCCGGCGCGAGTTCGTCGGCAGCAAACTATCCGAGCCGACTTGCAATCGAGCTCAAGCAGCATTTCCCGAAGCTGTCGTTCACCGTACTCAACCGCGGCGTTGGCGGCGAGGAAGTGGCCGACATGCTCAAGCGCTTTGATTCCGCCGTTCTTGCGGAGAAGCCCGATCTCGTGCTGTGGCAGCTCGGAACAAATTCCGTGATCCGTGGCCACATGCTCGGCGGCCACGATGTACTGATCCGCACGGGTCTCGCAAAAATCCGCGCTATCGGCGCCGACATCGTGTTGATCGATCCACAGTTCGCGCCAAAAGTCATCTCAAAGCCCGAAGCTCAGCGCATGGTCACGCTGATTTCGGCGACAGCAAAGCGCGAAGACGTCGATCTCTTCCGCCGCTTCGATGTCATGCGGCATTGGCACGACGTCGACCAGATCGGCTTCGAGACGTTTGTTTCACCCGATGGGCTCCACATGAATGACTGGAGCTACGCCTGCATGGCGAAGGGCCTCGGCAACGCCATCGCCGAAGCTGCACAGCGGCCGGTGATTTCCGCGACGGCTGTTCCCGCACGCTAAGGGGCCTCCTCAGGCCTTTTCCAACGCCGTCAGCAAATCTTCAATTAGATCGTCAGCATGTTCGAGTCCGGCCGAGAACCGGACCAACCCGTCGCCAATGCCGAGCTCGGCGCGCTGCTCCGGTGTCAGCCGCTGGTGTGTTGTGGTTGTCGGATGCGTGACAAGGCTTTTCGCGTCACCGAGGTTGTTAGTGATGCCGATGAGATTGAGCGCATTGAGAAAACGGAAGGCGCCTTCCTTTCCGCCCTTGACCTCGAACGAGCATAGCGTCGATCCCGCCCGCATCTGCTTGCGAATGATGTCAGCCTGGGGATGGTCGGGCCGGCCGGGATAGATCAGCCGAGAAATCTTCGTGTGGCCTGCAAGCGCGTTGGCGACTGCGCCGGCGTTCGCGGTCTGCCGCTCGACGCGCACGGGCAGGGTCTCCAGGCTCTTGAGCAGCACCCACGAGTTGAACGGCGACAGCGACGGTCCGGTCTGCCGCAAGATCTGATGATAATGGTCGAGGATCAGCTTCTCGGAGCCCAGGATAACGCCGCCCAGCACGCGGCCCTGGCCGTCAATGTGCTTGGTCGCCGAATAGACCACGCAATCGGCGCCCAGCTTGAGCGGGCTCTGATAGAGCGGAGTGGCGAAAACATTATCGACGACCAGCTTCGCGCCGACGCTATGGGCAATCTCGGCGACGGCAGCGATGTCGATCACTTCAAGTGTGGGATTGGTTGGCGATTCCAGAAAAAACGCCTTGGTGTTTTTTTGTGTCGCCTTTTTCCACCCGTCGAGGTCGGTGCCGTTGACCAGTGTCGATGTGACACCGAAACGCGGCAGCCATTCGTCGATGACCCAGCGGCATGCGCCGAACAGCGCTTTGGCCGCGACTACGTGATCGCCGGCGCGCACGAGGCCCATGATTGCCGTCGTCACCGCCGCCATTCCGGTCGCGGTCGAACGCGCCGCCTCCGCACCTTCGAGCGCCGCCATGCGCTGCTCGAACATACTCATGGTCGGGTTCGAGTAGCGTGAATAGACGTAACCCGGGATCTTTCCGGAGAAGCGTGCCTCGCAATCCTCGGCCGTGGGATAAACGTAGCCTTGGGTGAGGAACAGCGCCTCCGAGGTTTCGCCGAACTGCGAGCGCAGCGTGCCGGCATGAACCAGGCGGGTTTCAGGGCGGTAGGTCTTGGACGACGCGGGCATTACGGCCTCCTTTGAGCCTTGCGCATGGCCTTTTACGAAAACCGAAAACCACTTTTCGGGGCCATGCACGTGGCCAACAAAAAACCGGCCGGAGAAATATCTCGGCCGGGCTCACGCGTCCCCGGCCTTTTAGCGATTTGTTTAACGTGGCTGCAAGCCGGCCGGCTCAAATGACCACGGGATAATCCGTTTGTAGCGGGATGCATGGCTTCCCGTCAAGGCGCTCCTCGGGTTAGATCGGCGCGACTTTAGACGCAGGGCGGCTGTGAGCTTTGGAATCGAGGACGAGGGCATCTTGCCCGACCGCATGATCGCGGCGCTCGCCGCAGACGGCGCGATTCTGTCGGAAAACAAGTTCGTGCCCGATCAGATTCAACCCGCCAGCCTCGATCTTCGGCTGGGCGAGGTCGCTTATCGCGTGCGCGCGAGTTTTCTGCCGGGCAGCACGACCGTGGCCAGGCGCATCGACGAGCTCAAGCTGCACGAGATTTCGTTGAGCGACGGCGCGGTCCTCGAAACGGGCTGCGTCTACATCGTGCCGCTGCAGGAAAGCCTGGCACTGCCCAACGAAATTTCGGCGGCGGCCAATCCGAAGAGCTCAACCGGGCGGCTCGACGTGTTCACGCGCGTGATCGCCGACGAGACACGAGGCTTCGACCGCATCGAAACCGGCTATCACGGGCCGCTTTACGCAGAGATCAGTCCGCGCACGTTTCCGGTCCTGGTGCGCGAGGGTTCGCGCCTATCGCAGATTCGCTTCCGACATGGCCACGCTTTGCTGGCCGCGCAGGCGCTGCGTGATTTGCATGCGCGCGAGCGCTTGGTCGATTCCGACAAGGCCGATGTCAGCGAGGGCGTCGCGGTCGGCGTCGACCTCTCGGGGCTGGGGCCGAACGGGCTTGTCGGGTATCGTGCCAAGCGCCATACCGGGCTCATCGATGTGGAAAGGCGCGGCAGTTATGCGGTCCTCGACTTTTGGGAGCCGATGCAGGCGCGGCCGGACAAGAGCCTGATCCTCGATCCAAACGAGTTCTACATTCTTGCATCAAAGGAAGCGGTGCAGGTGCCACCCGATTATGCGGCCGAAATGGTGCCGTTCGATCCGCTGGTCGGCGAATTCCGCGTCCACTATGCCGGCTTCTTCGATCCCGGCTTCGGCTATGCCGGCGCCGGCGGCAAGGGCGCACGCGCCGTCCTCGAAGTACGCTCGCGCGAAGTGCCGTTCATCCTCGAGCACGGTCAGATCGTCGGGCGGCTCGTGTACGAGAAGATGCTTGCAAAGCCGGAAAAATTATACGGGCAGGGCATCGGTTCGAACTATCAGGCGCAGAGTCTGAAACTGTCGAAACATTTCAAGAGCTAGCGCGCCGCACTTGTTTTTTGCGCCCGGTTTACGGCCATCGCGCCGTCGCGTGGCGCGAGCCGGTACCACGCCACCAGGCCAGGCTCGAATTGCGCACGTGCGCGCCGCGACCACAGCGGAGGAGAATGGTCGCCGACAATGATGATGTCCGCCGGTCCGACGGCCGGATCGAGAGCCAATTTCGACACGGACGCCATTACGTCATGCCAGAGTTCGGCCATTTCACAGACGTGGACATGCCCGAATATACCGGCATCCTTTTTGCAGCCGAAATCGACCAGCGCCTGGCCCGGTGCAACCGGAATATGCGTGTTGAGCGTCAGCCAGTAGATAAGCTTCGGCTTTTTGCTGAATGCGGCTTCCTGCGCGATGATCGGCGGCAGGTCGGCATCGCATACGCCAGTAAAAGCGTTGCCGCAAAGGCGGTTTGTCATCTTTACAAGCTTTTCGCCGAAGACTTCCTTGTCAAAACCGATGACCGGGTACCATTCATTGCGTTCGAACATGCTGTGATGGAATGCATGCACAGCCATGGTGGCGTACCCGCGCGCCCGAAGGCGTGCGGGCAGGCACGAGGCACCGTTGGCTTGGGCGAATTCCCTGTACGGTTCGCGCGTCTCACACAGCTCGCGCATCTCGCCTGAGGTCGTTGATCCGTAGTAGACGACGTTGCCAGCTGTGACGCGGTATTTGTCGGTGACCCGCGCTTCGAACAGCGGCGCGTCGATTTGGCGGCGTGCTGCGGGGTCTGTCAGATAGCCGAGACCTTCCACGATCACCACAACGGCGTTGCGGCCGTCGGTGCCGACAACTCCGTTGAAGCCTGATTTCGAGGCTGCCGACTCGATCGGCACATTACGTCCGAGCATCGCGCCGAACTGGTAGTGCGGGGATACGTTTGTCAGGAAGTCGACGCCGGCGAACACCATCGCCGCTACGAACATCGCAACAATGTTGGCCCGGAGCAGTGTTTCACGGCGATGCAGAAGCCAAAGGGTTGCAGTCGAGGTCATCACCAGCACCCCGATAAGCGCTCCGTAAAGCGGCGACTGGAAAACGTGGACATGCTGCGCATGATCGAGTGCGGTCACGAGTTCGCTTGGCGCGAGGCCGAAGCTGACCGAAATAGTCCAAATCAGGTCGAATGCGAGAATGCCCAGGAAAAGAATGACGGTGAGCACAAATGGAATGCGCCGTGCGCAGATCGCGAGCATGGCGTAGGCCATGATGGAAATCGTGCGCGGCGGAAGCGACACATCGAGTAGCGAGCCGAGTGTCGCAATGCTCAGAAGGTTCGGCAAAAGAAGTCCGGCCGCCATCACCAAGGCGGTCGGCGAGCGCAACCATGCACGGAGATCCCAGCGTGCGTTGGATGTCTCGCTCTTGGTCTTGCGGGAAGTGCGGCGGGGCGGCATGTGGGCCGCATAGTAGCTTTGCACCGTAAATCAATGCTTTATGCGCCGGATCAGAAGTCGTTAAGGTTGTAACTGCACGCGATCATTGCGTTTACGTGGCGTGCGACGCAGCGATCCAGGGCCTTCCTTGCCGGGCCTGCTTGCCTTTCGCTATGGTCGCCGCGCGCGGGCGTAGTTCAATGGTAGAACGGCAGCTTCCCAAGCTGCATACGAGGGTTCGATTCCCTTCGCCCGCTCCATGACTTAATAAAATTTTTGCAGGCGGTTTTGAGATCGGTCGTAAAAACAAGTGCCGGAACGGCAAGGGCTTTTCACCCCCGAGGATGCGATTGATATCGCTCGCGGCCTGTCCCGAAGGGAACAATCTTGTTGCTGGTGTCATGCCCAATGTCAGCGCGTCCCAACCATGGAATCCCGGACCTCCGGCACCAGTAACGGGCAATCTCTTCTTCGTTCATTCCAAAATCGGGTTCGTTCGGGGTGATGCCGCTGCAACGGCCAAGCATGACGCCCGACACCCGCCTGATTTCGGCGTTACTGGTAATGTGAAATAGCGACCGATCAATCCTGTACAGTGCCTCCCCCACCTCTTCCAACATCAGTACATGGCCGTCGAGGTCAGGTTGCAACGGCGTGCCAAGTAACTGGCTGAGAACTGTCATATTAAATGCTGCTGTCAGATTCACACGGCTTACCGTGGGCTCCAACGCCTCTGGCGACCGATTGACGATCCAGGCGAGCGCTCGTCCAACCGCCGCATCTCCCCCGTCTCGGAGGATGTCCTGCGCCACGGGGCCATGCGCTACGGCCTCGAACCCACTCCGGTACAAGGCAGCGAGCAGTACACCGGCATCACTGTAGCCTATGTAGGCTTTTCGTCTTGACGACTCCGTCAACTTACACACGACGTCTTCCGCCACGCGGCAAGAACCGTACCCGCCGCGCGCGAACCACACCGCGTCGTAATCCTTGTCGTTGGCGATATCGAGGAAGGCCTGTGCGCGCGTTTCGTCATCGCCGGCAAAATGTCCGTGCGCTGCGAAGCACTGCGGGTGGAAAACGATCTCCGGCGTCTTGTCCGGATACAGCGATCTGGCCAACGCCGGCACTCTCTCAGCGACTTCCGGATCCATGCGCGATGCGGGCGCGACTACGCCGATCCTGCACCTCTCTTTGCTCATCCAATCGCCCAGCCCGCGTTGCACCCCATCGGCAACCCTTCTAGATTTGGCCAATGTCCCAACTTGGAGATTACTTTTTTTGCGGCGTCGGCGGTAGTGGCATGACCCCGCTCGCTTTGATCATCCAAGCACAAGGTGGACTGGTTGAGGGTTCTGACCGGGCGTTCGACCAGGGGCGCAATACCAAGAGATTTGATTTTCTGCGTACACGTGGCGTGCTGCTTCATCCGCAAGATGGCAGTGGCGTTACGCGGGCCAGTCAAACCGTGGTGACGTCCACTGCCGTGGAGGAGACGGTCCCCGACGTGCAAGCCGCGCGCCGTATTGGTGCCGCCGTCATCACTCGCGCCAGGCTCCTCGCCGAACTCTTCAACTCTGCCACCTTGGGCGTCGGCATCGCCGGCACGAGTGGTAAGTCCACCACAGTCGGCATGCTCGGCTGGATTTTGCACCGCGTTGGAAAGAATCCAACGATCATGAACGGCGCGGATATGAAGAACTTTATTGATGCAGGCTCACCTTTTGCCAGCGCCAGGATCGGCGATGGCAAGGTTTGGGTCAGTGAGTTGGACGAGAGCGACGGCTCGATTGCGCTTTACGAGCCCCGTGTCGCAATCGTGAACAATATCTCCTTGGACCATAAGTCGCTGGACGAGCTGCGCATTCTTTTCCGCGATTTCATTACCAAGGCGCAGACGGTGGTGCTGAATCTCGATGACGCAGAAACCGCGGCACTCTTGGTCGGTTTGAACCCGGGGCAAGCGGTCACGTACAGTCTGAATTCTGCGCAAGCAGACCTCCTTGCGTCTGCGCCGGCTCGATCGCCGGCTGGAATCGGGTTCCGAGTGAAGGCCCGTGAGACCGGTGAGGTCGTTGAGGTAAACCTGAATGTTCCAGGACTGCATAATGTCGCCAACGCACTCGCCGCTCTGGGTGCCGCGAAGGTCTGCGGCGTGCCTCTTGCGACGGCTGCGGCCCATCTTGGCGAGTTCAGCGGCATCCGTCGGCGACTAGAAATCGTGGGCACCGCAAATGAAATAACCGTGGTCGACGATTTTGCCCACAACCCCGCCAAGATATCGGCCACGCTCGAAACCTTGCACGCGTTCCCCGGCCGCTTGCTTGTGATGTTCCAGCCCCATGGCTACGGCCCGATTCGTTTGATGAGGGATGCCTTAGTGGACTGCTTTGCAAATGGGTTGCGAGATGAGGATGTTCTGGTCATGCCCGACCCCGTTTATTTCGGCGGCACGGCCGACCGCAGCGTCGGCAGCGACGATATTGTCCGCGAAATCCAGCGGTGCGGCCTAAAGGCCTTTGCGTTTCCGGACCGCGGCGCCTGTGGCGACATGCTGGTCAGCTTGGCCAGTCGTGGTGACCGCATCGTGGTCATGGGCGCGCGCGACGATTCGCTTTCGCAGTTCGCGTATGAACTGCTTCGACGGCTTGCAGTGACAAAAGACGAAGGTTCGATTGCCACCCGGTGATTGCAAGCCAACCCAAGATGTCCGCTTTCGGGGTAACAGCAGTCATCGCGATTGCATATACGTATGGACTACGACCTCGCTGAAAGCCTGATGGACGCCGGATTTCCGCAGATCGGAAAAGGCAGCTTGATTGGTCCGATGAACAAGCTTGTCTGGCGAAGTGGCGATCGCGTCTATGTCCCTACCCTCGAAGAGCTCATAGAGGCGTGTGGAGAGAATTTTGGCTCTCTTGACAGACAGCATGGCGGGTGGCTCGCCTCTGCGAATTTTGATCAGAGTTGCTTTGCGAAAACCCCTGCCGAAGCCGTCGCCCGCTTATGGCTCGCGCTTCAAAAACGATGATCGCCAGAAAGGCGCAAGGCGCCGCGCTGCACACGTGGGGCACGCGATGTCCGCTTCTGGCCCTTAGCTGACATCGCTAGTTGCACCGCACATGTCCGCTTTCCGCGGTAAGACGGACATTGCGCGGCAAAAGTGCTCGCGCGGTACGAAAAAAGTTTTGCAATTCCAGCGTAACGTATTGAATCATTTAGAGCGGGAAAAGCGGAGTTTTGAATCCAAGGCTTTGATATACTTGAAAGGTGTCGAGCTTCCCAAGCTGCATACGAGGGTTCGATTCCCTTCGCCCGTTCCACTGTAAACTCCAGAAAGGCATCTGAATGCGCACACATCGCCTCGATGCGGGGCCGGATACTGTGCACTGGGGCTATTTTGACGCGGCGCTTAAGCCCCTTGTGACGGTCGAGCCGGGTGACGAAGTCATCATGTCGACGGTGTCGGGCGCGCCCAACCAGATGCCAAATCCGAGTTCGGGTTTGATCGTGCCGGCGGCGCTTCCGGCGATTCACGCCAGCGTGCCGCAAAAACTGAACGGGCCACACATCATGACCGGGCCGGTCGCGGTGCGCGGAGCCAAGGCCGGGCAAGTCCTTGAGGTTCGCATCAAGGCAATCGATCTCAACTACGACTGGGGCTACAACTTCATTCGACCGCTCGCTGGCGCATTGCCCGACGATTTCGCGAGTACCCGTCTCATTCATATTCCTCTTGACCGGGCGCGCATGGTTGGACGGCTGCCGTGGGGTCTCGAGCTGCCGCTCAAGCCATTCTTCGGAATCATGGTCGTGGCGCCGCCGCCTGCCTGGGGCCCAGTGCCTTCACCGCCGCCTCGGCGCAATGGCGGCAACATGGACAACAAGGAGCTGGTCGCCGGTACGACGCTTTATTTGCCGATCCATACCGACGGCGCGTTGTTCTCGGTTGGCGACGGTCACGGCGTCCAGGGTGACGGTGAAGTTTGCGTTACAGCAATCGAAACCGGCCTGATCGGCACTTTTGAATTGCACGTGCGCCACGACATGACGATCGAATGGCCGATGGCGGAGACGCCGACGCATTTTATGACGATGGCGTTTGATCCCGATCTCGACGATGCGGTGGTGATCGCGCTGCGCGATATGATCAAACTCATTTGCGCCCGTACCGGACTATCCCGCGAGGACGCCTATACACTCTGCAGCCTGGCGGCCGATTTACGCGTAACCCAGGTCGTCAACGGCTCCAAAGGCATCCATGTGATGCTGGAGAAAACTCATCTCGCGTGAGTCCGCTAAGGTAGTCTCGATTTACTCGGGCAGTATCACCAGGGCGATTGGCCTGACGTTCAGACCGGCTCTTTAAAGTGGACGCACCATTTTGGTCTGAAGCGCTTCTTTACATTCGGAGAGCAATTGATCTTGCAAGAGGCGGTCACACAATCCATCAATTTGTCTCTGCCTCCGGTTGCATCTATTTTTGGCGCCGCCGCTCTTGCCGCCGGAGATAGATTGGCTGGCACGATCTGTTTTGGCTCACAAAATCCACCCATCCCGCTGATCGACGTGCGGCATTGCTCCACAGTGACGAAGCCGCAGTTGGTGCCCCCGCCACTATCAACGGCGCACCACTTGTAAGGATCAGCCGCGTGTAACTGGCCGCTACACAATACTGAAGTCAGCAGCAGGCAGCTCACCATGGTCGACAAGCGATAACCAATTTTCATGTCGGCCCCTCTCTGCTCTCAAAACAAGCCAATCAATCTTGATCGAGTTCAGCACGCTTTGGGTTGCTTGGACAGCTAGGTGCTTGCGAAACGCTCCGCCGGCGGCGCGATCTCTGTAACCAGATCGCGAACGAGTGTCTTGTTGGAAAGTGGCGCCAGCGTCATCTCGCCCGGCTGAAGGCGCGCGGTGCAGGCGTAGACCGTCTTGCCGTCGAGTTCGATCATGCACTCCTTGCAGGCATTGGCGTTGATGCAGGAAAAACGGATCGCCAGCGTCGGGTCGCGATTGGCCCGGATCCAGCGCAGGCCGTCGAGCACCGACTGGCCCGGCTCAAACGGGACCTCATAGCTTTCCCACCGACCGGCATTCGCATCGAGGCCGCGCCATATTTTGAGCGTTGCGCTTTCACTCATGATGCCGCCACCGCGACGGCGGGTGGACCGCCCGATAATTCGATGCGCGCGCCCCGCAGCCTTGCAATCTGATTGAACGCCCAGTCCGGCGACAACTGTGGATAGTCCTCGCGCTGTTGCGCTCCGCGGGTTTCAGTGCGTGCGAGCGCAGCCTCGGCGACCACGCGGGCAACCAGCAGCATGTTGCGCAGGTCGAACCATTCGATCCGCCGCATGTCGAAGCGATTGCCGTCTCCGGGCGGAGTGTTTCCGAGCTCTTCGGTCAGGCGGCGGATGATGTCGAGAGCGACGACGATTTTTGCCTCGCTCCGCAGTGCGCCGACATTGTCTTGCATCGTTTTTTGAAGCGTTTGCAGCATCTCGGCGGTATTGAAGTCACTGGTCGACGCATCGGCAGCGATCAGCGCAATCGCCTTGGAGGCGCCGTCAGCAGGATCAGGCGATGTGCTCGAGCGCCTGACATAATCAGCGGCGCTGCGACCGGCACGGCGACCAAATACGAGTGCCTCGGTGATGGCGTTGCCGGAAAGCCGGTTGGCACCATTGGCGCCCCCGACCGCCTCACCGGCGGCGAACAGGCCGGGCAAATCCGTCTTCATCTGCGCGTCGGTGACGATGCCGCCCATGTGGTAATGCGCGATCGGTGCGACCTCGATTGGCATCTTGGTGAGATCGATGCCATTGGCTGCGAGGCGATCGATCACCGGCCCGAAGGATTCGCGCAGGGCGCGTTCCGGGCAGTGCTGAAAGCTGAGATAAACCCCGCCGTGCGGCGAGCCGCGGCCGGCTTCAACCTCCTTAAGGATCGCGTAACTGCCGACGTCTCGCGTGATGACGTATTTGCCGTCCTCGGCCACGCCATAGTGTTGCGTGAATTCCTCCATGCGATTGTTCAGCAGCCGTCCGCCAAGCTTGTAGCGGAACGGATCCCACATGATCGGGTCCATGCCGATCAGCCGCGGTGCCAGATGACCGATGGGAAAAAACTGGACGAACTCCATGTCCACGAGCGAAGCGCCAGCCCGCAATGCGAGGGCATAGCCGTCACCGCCCATGTTTGCCGATGCGCTGTTGCGTCGATAGAGCCGTGTAAGACCACCCGTGGCCAGGATGGTCGCCTTTGCTGACAGAATCACCGGCGCGCCCGTTCCGAAATGGAGCGCCGCGGCGCCGACAACATCACCTTTGTTATGCAGAAGATCGACGATGCAGAGATCGCCCGCCTTGCGGATTCCACCGCTTTTGTTCACGACGGTACGCAGAGTCTTCGACACCGCGGGTCCGGTGTTGAGAAAATCAACATAAACGCATCGTGGACGATCATGGCCGGGAGCCATCGCTTGCGCGATGTGTCCATCTTTACGCGCCCAGCCTACGCCCCAATCATCCATAGCGCGGATGCAGTCGGGGCCTTCCTCGCACAACAGCTGCGCAAGCGGCTCGTTGCACAACCCGCGCCCGGCGGCGAGTGAATCGTCGTAATGATGGCTCCAATGGTCAGGAGTTTCGGAGCCGAGCGCGACAGCCACGGTCATCTGGGCCATCACCGTGGCGCCACCTCTGCCGATCAGGCTGCGGTCGGCAAGAAGCACCCGACAACCGTTGCGGGCCGCCTCAATCGCCGCATACATGCCCGCAGCACCGGACCCAATCACCAGAACGTCGGTTTCGGCGTGCATCGGGTCTTGGGTCATGATGATCTCGCGGCGCTCAAAATTGCTGTTATCATCGCGTAGCTCATGCCGAAAGCCACCTGTTCCTGCGCCACCATGTGACTAAGTAGACAATTGCAACCTATTTCAGCGCCGGAATCTGATTGATACTATGCTCCTGCGCGGTCATTTGCAGGGGACGTCAATGAGGCGACGCGATTTTCTCGGCGGGGTCGGTCTTGCCGCGTTGGCGTGGCCTGTGACGGCGCTCGGGCAACAGAGTGATCGTAAACGTCTGGTCGCCGTCGAACTGGCGCTGGACGAGAGCGACAGGGACGGCAAGCGCTCTGTTGACGCTTTCCAGCAAGAGCTTCGGGATCTGGGGTGGACAAGCGAAAACCTGCGGATCGAGTACAGGTGGGGGGCAACGACCCCTGAAGGCGCGCGAGTCCATTCAATCGAATTGATCAAACTAAATCCGGACGTGATCGTTTCACACGCGACCATCGTTACCCGCGCAGTATCGCAAGGAACCAAGAAGATTCCGATCGTGTTTACCAATGTCTCCGACCCTATCGGCGAAAAGTTTGTTGAGAGCTTCGCGAAACCTGGTGGCAACATTACCGGGTTCACCAATATCGAATCGACAATGGGCGCGAAATATCTGCAGTTGCTCAAGGATGTCGCACCAAGTGTCACGCGCGCCGCGATGCTTTTCAATCCGAAATCGGCACCTGGGGGCGGATCATATTTCACTGACGCGTTCGAGGCGGCCGCTCCGCAATTTTCGATACAGGCAATCAAGGCGACGGTTCAGGATGCGGCCGGAATCGAAAAGGCGATTTCTGCGCTCGCAAGCGGCGGCGGGGCCGGTCTTATCGTTGTCGGCGAACCCTTCACGAATGCGCATCGCTCCAGCATCCTTGAATTGACGTCGCGATATCGACTGCCGACAATTTGTCCATATCGCTTCTACGCCGCCAATGGATGCCTCCTGTCGTACGGCGTGGATCTGTCGGATCAATTCAAGCGCGCGGCGACCTACGTCGACCGCATTCTGAAAGGTGCCAGTGCAAGCAGCTTGCCAGTGCAATCGCCGGTAAAATTTGAGCTGGCAATAAACGTCAAGACGGCCAAGGCGCTCGGGCTCACCATATCGCCGACTCTGCTCGCCCGCGCCGACGAGGTGATTGAATAAAAAACTGGCCGAAAGACATTGGAGGACACCGTGATCAAACAGCCTACGAAACGTGATCTGCTCAAGGGTGCCGGAGCACTTGGCCTCAGCGCTTTTGCTGTGCGGGTTGCTGCTGCGCCTGCCGCAGAAGCCGTGACGCCGGCGCTGATCGCGGCGGCGAAAAAAGAAGGCAAGATCACTTTTTATACGGCGATGGATTTGCAGTTTGCGGAACGCCTCGGCAAGGCGTTCGAAGCCAAGTATCCCGGCATTGCCGCGCACGTAGAGCGATCGGGCGCCGAGCGCGTCTTTACTCGCATTGCTCAGGAATATTCCTCCAACATTCGCACGGTTGACGTCGTCAACACCTCAGACCAGGCACATTGCATCATCTGGAAACGCAATGGCTGGCTCGCGCCGTATTTGCCGGAAGAGGTCGTCAAGGACTACGACAAGCGCTACTACGACCCCGAAGGACTGAATGTCGTGACGCGCATCCTGATTTCGCCGATCGCGTACAACACCAACCTGGTGAAGAAGGAAGACGCGCCGAAGAGCTTCAAGGATCTGCTCGATCCGAAATGGAAGGGCAAGCTGGTCAAGGCGCACCCGGCCTATAGCGGCACAATCATGAACTCGACCTTCGAGGTCGCACGCGACCTGGGGTGGGATTACTTCGTGAAGCTAGCAGCGCAGAACGTCATGCAGGTCCAGTCGGCGACCGACACGCCGAAGCGGATTTCACTCGGGGAACGCGCGGTCATGGTGGACGGCGCCGGCTACCTTGTCATCCGTTACAAAGAGGCAGGTCAGCCAGTCGAAATAGTTTATCCCGAGGAGGGCACGCCTCTCGCCACCGGACCGAGCGCGGTCTTCAAAGGCGCTCCCAATCCGAACGCCGCGCGCCTGTTCCAGAACTGGATGCACTCGCGTGAGGCCCAGCAGCTGATCGTTGATGACGCCCGGCAATATTCGGCGCATTCGCAAACAGTGGAAAAGCCCGGAATCCGCAAGCTCGCCGACATCAAGCTGATGAAGGAGGATCCGGAGGGCATCCTGGCGGAAGGAGAGGCGGTCAAGAAGCGGTACGCCGAGATTTTCAAGGTGTAATAGCTGCCTGCCAGCCATTCGGCCCTTTGGTGCGTTGGACCCTGGTCCAACTCGCCCCGGCCTGCCCATTTCGGATAATCAGCGTGCAGAACGTCGTACGATGTGGCGACGCTTTTGCTCGATTTCATCAGGAGGTTGTGATGGTCGTATCGATGGCGCGCATTCGCGGCTTTTTTGCTGTCATATTGCTAGGATTGACGGTTGCTGGCTGCGGCTACAACACGATTCCTACGCTGGAGGTGCAGGCTAAAGCGAAATGGTCTGATGTTCAGAATAATTATCAGCGCCGGGCCGATCTTATTCCGAATCTGGTTTCGACTGTCCAAGGATACGCCAAGCAGGAAAGGGAGGTGTTGACTTCGGTCATTGAGGCGCGCGCCAAAGCGACCAGCGTGAAGATTGACGCCTCGCAACTCACCGACCCCGAAAAGGTCAAGCAATTTCAGGATGCGCAGAATCAGCTCAGCGGGGCGCTCGGCCGGCTGATTGCCGTCAGCGAGAACTATCCCGATCTCAAGTCGAACCAGAACTTCCTCGCACTGCAGTCCCAACTCGAAGGCACGGAAAATCGCATAGCGGTCGCGCGACGCGACTACATCGAATCGGTTCGGGCCTACAATACCGAGCTCAGGACGTTTCCCGGCGTGCTCTGGGCATCGACGTTCTTCCGCTCCAACAAGCCGATGGCGGAGTTTGCCGCAAGCACGGGCTCGGACAAGCCGCCGCAAGTAAAGTTCTAGCGCGCTCGGCGTGAAGGCATCAACATGAACGCGGCCGGCATTTTTTCTGCCAATGGCGGAAGAAAACGCCTGGCCGCGGCGTTGGTGGTGGCGCTCCTCGCGATTGCGCCGGCCCTCGCCATCAATTTCCCTGCGCTCACGGGCCGTGTCGTCGATCAGGCCAATATCATCCAACCCGACACGCGGGTTGCGATCGAGCAGAAACTGGCGGATCTCGAAGCGAAATCGGGGATCCAGCTCGTCGTCGCAACGGTGAACTCGCTGGAAGGCCAGGAGGTTGAGCCTTACGCCAACGAGCTGTTTCGGAAGTGGGCGCTCGGAGAAAAGCAGAAGAACAATGGCGTCCTACTGCTCGTTGCGCCGAACGAGCGGCGCGTGCGCATCGAAGTCGGGTACGGGCTGGAAGGGACTCTGACCGACGCGCTGTCGAAGGTGATCATATCCAATGCGATGGCGCCGCGCTTCAAGGCCGGCAACTTCAGCGAAGGCACTTCGCGCGGAGTTGACGACATTATCACCGTCCTGACGACCGACGCGTCGGAATGGCAGAAACGTCCGTCGCTACGGCTCGACTATCAGCAGCCGGTCGACCCGGCGAACTGGATTCTGTTGGCGGCATTGTTCGGGTTCTTCATCCTAGTATCGCCGACCTTCCGTTGGTTGTTTTTCAATATCGTGCTGAATGTGCTTGCCAGTTCGGGCTCGAGCCGAGGCGGTTACTCCGGCGGTAGCTATTCGGGCGGAGGCGGCTTTTCAGGAGGTGGAGGCTCGTCGGGCGGAGGCGGCGCCTCCGGGAGTTGGTGATGACGATTTCGAAAGAAGATCACGAGCGCATCACGAAGGCTATTCGGTCGGCCGAAGAGAAGACCTCCGGTGAGATCGTTTGCGTCCTCACGCCCATATCCTCACACGCAACGGTCCTTCCGGTATTCATTGCGGCGGTGGCTGCGCTCGTGACGCCCTGGCCGCTGGTGATCTTCACCTCTATGCCAGTCCTCCGAATCCTGTCCGTGCAAGCCATCATATTTGTCGCTCTTCTGATGATACTTTGCATTCCTGCTGTGCGGATTGCACTGGTGCCGCACAGAGCGAGGCGCGCGATTGCTTACCGCGTCGCCATGGAGCAATTCATCAACCGCGGCATCGCGCGAAATGTCCATCGCTGCGGTATATTGATCTTTGTTTCGCTGGCCGAACGTTATGCGCGTATCATTGCCGACGAAGAGATCGCGAAAAGGGTTCCGCATTCGAGATGGCAGGCGGCCGTCGATGCGTTAATCGCGCACGCACGCGAAGATCGTGTTGCCGATGGCTTCATCGCCGCGATCGAATTGTGCGGAAAAGAGCTTGCGCAGCACTTTCCCCCAACCCATGACAGCCGCGGCAAGTTGCCGGATCGCCTTTATGTGATCTGAAATGCCCTGCCGCCGCACGGAAGTGCAGGAACCACCGCATGGCCAATCGCGTTGCTTTCCCGAACCGCAACGCGAGAAAAAAATGCCACTATTATTTTATTTTCCGCTCATCATCTGGATGGGCGTGCTCGAGGCGATGCAGGATGAGATGCGGGTGGCGGCGACGGCCAAGGCGCGCCGCTAGGCCCAAATCTTCGCACGACGCGCCGTTCAGGCGTTTGCGTGCGCAAGCTCGCTGATCTTGACCTCGGGCAGAAGCCGCTGCACGTCCTCTTCGCGGCAGAGCTCGGTGCCGGGCGACATCACGGCAGCCGACGCCGCAGCGACAGCAATCCGAAACGCTTGGTCCAACGACTTGCCGGATGCGAGCGCTGCAACCATGCCGCCCACAAAGCTATCGCCGGCGCCGACCGTGCTGACTGGCTCGATTTTCATTGGATCCGCGCGAAAAACCTGATCGGAAGTCACCAGCAACGCGCCATCTTCACCGAGCGTCAGAGCGACGATCTTGACGCGTCCATCGTCGATCAGCTTGCGGCACGCGCGCAGCCGCGCGTCGTCGCTGCCGAGTGAGGTGCCGACGAGGTCAGAGAGCTCGACCAGATTCGGCTTGATCAGCGACACCCCTTCAGCCAGTGCTGCCTGCAGCGCAGGTCCCGACGTATCGATGACGCATTGCGCGCCCAACGCCTTGGCGTGGCGGGCGACGCGCGCGAAGAAGTCGTCAGGGACGCCGGGTGGGACACTGCCGCTTGCAACGACAAATTTAGGCCGTTGCGGGAGTGTCGTCAGCTTTTCGAGAACCGTTTCCCACTCCGCGCGGTGCAGCGTCGATCCGGGCAGGACGAAGCGATACTGCTCCCCCGTCGATTCCTCATAAGCCGTGAAATTCTCGCGCGTCTCGACGTGTGACGGCGTCACGATGCTATGAATGCCTTCGCGATCGACAAGGCGGTGCAGGAGTTTTCCGATAGCGCCGCCGGTCGGAAAGATAGCGGTCACGCGGCCGCCAAGCCGGTGAGCAACCCGGGCTACGTTGATACCGCCACCGCCGGGATCACGTTTCGGCGCAGAACAGCGCATTTTCCGCGTCGGTTCGACGCGCCCGACATTGACGAAAATGTCGATGGCCGGGTTGATCGTGAGCGTGACGATATCGGGCACGTTGCGGCGTCCGGTGGATAATTGGCAGGCTCGTCTCCAGGACAGGCCCTGTTACCGAACCAAATAGGTATTTTTTGGTTGCGGTGCCATATCGCGCCTTTCAGAAAATTGTGCGGAACAGCCCTGCAGGCTGGGCGTTCCACCATTTCGTCACGATGACTGCCGAGCCTGACCATGCTTAGATTGGTGGCAAGCCTGTCGCGACGAGGTCATTCCGATGATTGATCCGCTGTACTCGCTGTCGGGCTTTGCCGTCGGCCTCCTGGTTGGCATGACCGGCGTAGGCGGTGGCGCGCTGATGACGCCGATCCTGATCATGCTGTTCGGTGTCCATCCCGCGACCGCGGTCGGGACCGACCTGCTTTATGCCGCGGCCACCAAGACCGGCGGCAGCCTGGTCCATGGCTTTGCCCGCAGTATCGACTGGCGTGTGGTCGGTCGGCTTGCGACCGGCAGCATTCCTGCCACGATCGTCACGTTGGCGGCGCTGTCGCTTTTCAATCTCAGCGGTGACGCCGCAAGCAAGCTGATCACATTCGTGCTCAGCGTGGCGCTGTTTGCGACAGCGTTCGTGCTTGTTTTCGGGAATTCGATCATAGCCGCTTATCGTGCGCGGGTAACAGAGCTCGACCCGCACAAGACAGCTGTCAGCACAATCGTTGTGGGAGCCGTGCTTGGTTGCCTCGTGTCGATTTCATCAGTCGGCGCCGGAGCGCTGGGGGTCATGGCGCTCTTGATGCTTTATCCGCAAATGCCGATGGCCAAGATCGTCGGCTCAGACATTGCGCATGCGGTCCCACTGACTCTGATTGCCGGACTCGGTCACTGGATGATGGGCTCGGTCAACTGGGCGATTATAGGTTCACTGCTCGCGGGCTCGCTGCCGGGCATTTTCATCGGTAGTTATTTCGCGATCCGCATCCCCGAGCGTGCGCTTCAGCTGGTGCTCGCGACGACGCTTTTCATGGTTGCGACACGGATCGCCTACGACCACGCAACCACGGCTTCGTCGATTTTCACCGCGTTCTCGGGACGGGCGGTGCCCTGAACGCGGCCGCCTAGTGGTCCCTTGGACCGAAGAAGGGTGAGCCGACCAGAACCAAGACCCAAATCGCAATCAGTGCCCCGAAGGCGATGATCAATACGTTCATATGTGACCCCCCTAAGCCGGCAAATTCCGCCACCACCAGATTAGCACAGCGCAGGGGTCCTTGGCGCATGCGACAAAAAAAGCCGGCCGCGCTGTTTGCGCGGCCGGGCGGAAAACGGCTTCGTTCTGCTAGTTGCTGATATCCTTGATGACGCTGGACATGGGGCGCGCGCTCTCCATTCCGCCGCCGATCTCCTTGAGCACCATGTCGACGTATTCCTTCTTCGGCTCGAGGGGGGTCTTGCCGACCACCTGCACGACCTTGTAGCCGCCGTCCTTCAGTTTCTTCAGCAGTTCCGGTGCCGCATGGGCGGTCGCCTGCTGGAAGTCGTGCATCAGGATAATGCCTTTGCCGTGTTTCTCGAGTTTCTTCATGACCGATGCGATAACCTGATCAGGCTTGCGCATCTTGAAGTCGAACGAGTCCATATCGGTCGAGAAGACGCCGATATTGCGCTCGCCGACATATTTCAGCAGCTCAGGCGGGTGCCGCAGGGCGGGGAAACGGAAGAACGGACCGGTCGGCTTGTTGCCGAGAGCAATACTTACCGCGGCAATGCCTTTTTCAATCTCAGCGATCCCTTCCTGCTGGCTCAGCTTGGACAAATCCTTGTGTGACCAGGTGTGCGATCCGACGGTATGCCCGGCAGCAGCCACCTGCTTCATGATTTCGGGATGCCAGCCGGCATGCTTTCCGATCGGAAAAAAGAGGGCCTTGGTGCATTGCTCGGCGAGCGCCTTGAGCACAGCCGGAGTATGACCCGGCCACGGACCATCGTCGAAGGTGAGCACAACTTCTTTGTCGCGTAAGAAATCATAAGCCTTGAAGTGCTCAAAGCCGAAGCCCGGCCCGCCGGTCGTGTCGATTTCAACAACCCGTGACACGCCGAGTGCGTTTGGATTATTGCACGTCGATTTCGCCGGCGCGGGGGCCGCAGGCGGCGCCGCTGCTGGGGCCGGAGCGGGAGTAGGCGCCTGCGCGGTTTGGGCCCAGGCGGTAACGGTCGCCGACATTGAGATCGCCACGGCGATCGCCAAAGCGTTGCGCATTAAGCTCTCCATTCGGGGGTGAGAATCCATATTCGGGGAAGTCTATCACTCATCGCGGCTTTAACATATGGAGTCAACGTTGCTGCCAACGGCCGAATTATCGGCGATATTTTGCAGGCAGTAAGGTAGTTAATCACGGAAAGCGGCCGCGAAGCCGCATTGCCTTGGGCGTCCGGCGAGCCTATGTGAAGGAACTCGAGTTGGAGGCGGGTATGTCTGCGATCGTATCCAACGCTCCCTTGTCGCGTCCACTTTTGCTGGTGGCGGTTATCGGCGGCGCACTGGTCGCGGCAGCGCTGGGCCTGTGGGCTTACTACGGTACCGCCGTGTTCTTCGAGATGGTGCGTGCTGGTTGGCTCGCGTGCTTCTGATGCAAGTTGAGAGCCGATGACGGCACGAACGTCGCAAATTGTCCTCATTTTCTCAGCCTTTCTGACCGGCCTGGTGATTTTCGCCGGAGTGTTCCTCTACGCCACCGGGAACTTTGGCGGCGGCGGACCGGCTGCTTCTGCGATCGGCGGACCGTTCAAGCTCGTCGACCAGAATGGAAATCCGATCACGGATGCGGATCTGAAGGGAAAGCCGCACCTGGTATTCTTCGGCTATACGCATTGCCCCGACGTTTGCCCGACCACGCTTTTTGATGTGTCCGAGGTTCTGCGCGCGCTCGGCAAGGATGCGGAGCGCACCAGTGCCCTTTTCATTACGGTCGATCCCGAGCGCGACACCGCTGCTGTGATGAAAGACTATCTGTCGAGCTTTGATCCGCATCTGCGCGGTGCGACAGGCGACCGGGCGGCCATCGATGCAGCGGAAAAGTCGTACCGCGTGTACGCCAAGAAGGTTCCGACGCAGGGCGGCGACTACAGCATGGATCACACCGCGCTTGTCTATCTTATGGACAAGCAGGGTCGTTTCGTTGCGCCGTTCAGCCTCAAGCGGAAGCCCGAGGAAGCCGCCGCCGACCTGCGACGTTATATGTAGCGTCGATCCATATTTGCGGGAGTTCGCCGCGCCTTTTCAGGCCGGCGACGCGCCGGCTCAGCTCGACAAGCGTGGACGGGACGCTCGGCGACCGGTCGAGACCGTGTTCGGTCTTGTTCCAACGGAAAGGCGCATGGGTCAGTTCGATCGCCGCCCACCAAGCAGCCCCCGACAGCAACAGCCAGTGCAGCGGTGTCCACGCCAGAGTGCGGAGCTTGTCTGGCACGCCACGGAAGGACAATCCGCGCCAGGCCAGGGCTACTGACGGCCCGTAGCCGGCCATGACCGATATGCCGCACAGCCCGGCGTCGACCAAGCCTTCGACTCCGAAGGCTACTCTCCAACAGAGTCCAGCGACGAAAATCGGGTGTACCAATGCGACAAATGCATTCCCGCCGACCACAAGAAAAAAGGTCGCAAAACCAGGCGGCCCAAGTTCATGAAACAGCCGCTGCGGTTGGCGCATATGGACGAGGAATGTCTGCATCCAGCCTTTGAGCCAGCGCGACCGCTGGCCAAGCCAGCGCCGGGCCGTTGCGGGTGCCTCTTCAAAGGTCGTGGACTCGATCACTCCGCATCGGT